>Ga0102851_10002329_pt1 | contig 11388 bp, 8 predicted proteins | sample Mud3Dept3metaG_FD_79558 | JGI IMG/M metagenome (GOLD analysis project Ga0102851, IMG submission 79558) | Freshwater wetland microbial communities from Ohio, USA, analyzing the effect of biotic and abiotic controls - Mud 3 Core 4 Depth 3... | ecosystem: Environmental > Aquatic > Freshwater >...
CATGTCGGCGCCGAGCGACGGCATCCGGAATTCGCTCATGCTGCGTCTCCGAGCAGGCGCCGCGCTGCGTCCACGATGCGCGGCGCCTGCGGCAGCGCCGCGTCCTCGAGGTGCTTCGCGTACGGCATCGGCACCTCGGCGCTGCACACGCGCGCGGGTGGCGCGTCGAGTTCGTAGAAGGCGCCCTCGACGATGCGCGCGATCACCTCGGCCGCGAGGCTGCCGCTGCGCCAGCCCTCGTCCACCACCAGCGCACGATGCGTGCGCGCGACCGATTCGAGGATCGTCGCGGTGTCGAGTGGCCGCAGCGTGCGGAGGTCGATCACTTCCGCCTCGACGCCCTCGGCGGCGAGTGCGTCGGCCGCGGCGAGCGCCTTGCCGAGCGTGCCGCCGTACGCGAACAGGCTCACGTCGCGACCGGGCCTGCGCAGCGCTGCGCGGTCGATCGGCACCGGGCCGGCGTCGGCGGCGATTTCGCCCTCGACGCCGTAGAGCGCGCCGTGCTCGAAGATCAACACCGGATCGGGATCCTCGAGCGCCGTCCAGAGCATGCCGCGCGCGTCCTCGAGCGTGGCGGGCGCCAGCACCTTGATGCCGGGGATGTGCGCGTACCAGCCCTCCAGGCTGTGGGAGTGCTGCGCCGCGAGCTGGCGTCCCGCGCCGGTGGTCATGCGGATCACCAGCGGGACGGCGAGCTGCCCGCCCGACATGTGGAGCAGCGATGCGGCGTTGTTCACGATCTGGTCGAGCGCGAGCAGGCTGAAGTTCACCGTCATGATCTCGACGATCGGCCGCATGCCGCCGAGCGCCGCGCCGATGCCAGCGCCGACGAAGGCGGACTCCGAGAGCGGCGTGTCGCGGATGCGCTCGGGGCCGAACTCGTCGAGCAGTCCGCGCGACACCGCAAAGCACCCGCCGTAGCGGCCGACGTCCTCCCCCATCAGGAAGACGCGTTCGTCGCGGCGGAGCGCGTCGCGGTGCGCCTCGCGCAGCGCGTCGCGGTAGCTCTGCCGGATGCGCGCGGGCGGGTCGCTGCGCTGCGTCTCGCTCACGGAGACCTCGGCGTCGGATCCGAGTAGACGAAGCGCTCGAGATCCGCGACCGGCTCGAGCCGGCCCGCCTCCGCGAACGCGACGGCGTCGTCGATCTCGGTGGCGATCTCGCGCTCGAGGCGTTCGCGCGCGTCCGCGTCGAGCAGGCCGGCTGCGGCGAGACGCTCGCCGTGCTGCACGATCGGATCGCGCCGCTTCCACTGCTCCACCTCGTCCTTCGAGCGGTAGAGCTGCGGGTCGTACATCGAGTGCGCGCGGAAGCGGTAGGTGCGCAACTCGAGGAAGAGCGGGCCGCCGCCGCGCACCGTCACGGCCGCGCGCCGCGCCGCATCCGCGACGGCCAGCACGTCCATCCCGTCCACCGGCCAGGCGGGCATCTCATAGCTGGCCGCCTTGACACAGAGGTCGGTCTCGGACTCGGAGCGCGCGAGCGCCGTCCCCATCGCGTAGAGATTGTTCTCGCAGCAGAAGAGCACCGGGAGTCGCCAGAGCGCAGCGAGGTTCATCGACTCGTGGAACTCGCCTTCGGCGACGGCGCCCTCGCCGAAGAAACACGTGGTGACGCGCGAGAGACCGCGCATCCGGTCCGCGAGCGCGAGGCCGACGGCGATCGGGAGCCCGCCGCCCACGATCGCGTTGCCGCCGTAGAAGCGCAGCGCGGCGTCGAAGATGTGCATCGAGCCGCCGCGTCCGTGGCTGCACCCTTCGAGTTTCCCGAACATCTCCGCCATGATCGCGCGCGCCGGGATGCCACGCGCGAGCGCGTGCCCGTGCTCGCGGTAGGTCGCGACGATCGCGTCGTCCGGCGTGAGGGCCTGCATCACGCCGACCGCGACCGCCTCCTCGCCGATGTAGAGGTGCAGGAAGCCGCGGATCTTCTCCGCCGAGTAGAGTTCTGCGCACTTCTCCTCGAAGCGGCGGATGCGGAGCATTTCGCGCAGCAGCCGCGTGGCGTCGTCGCGCTGCGGAAGCGTCATCGCTCCTCCTCGAGCGTCGAGACGTCGCCTTCCGGCAGGCCGAGTTCGCGCGCGCGCAGCAGCCGCCGCAGGATCTTCCCGCTGCGCGTCTTCGGCACGCTGGCCACGAAGGCGATCTCCTTGGGTGCGACCGCTGCGCCGAGCCGCTTGCGCGCGAAGCCGGTGATCTCCTTGCGGAGCGCGTCGCTCGCTTCGAAGCCGCGCCGAAGCGCGACGTATGCCTTCACCAGCTCCCCTACGACGGGATCCGGCTTGCCGATCACGGCGGCCTCGGCCACCGCCGGATGCTCGAGCAGCGCGCTTTCGACCTCGAAGGGGCCGATCAGGTGGCCGGCCGACTTGATCACGTCGTCGGCGCGGCCCACGAACCAGTACCAGCCATCGCGATCGCGCCGCGCGAGGTCGCCGGAGAGGTAGAAGCCGCCGGCGAAGCATTTGCGGTAGCGCGCTTCCTCGTCGAGGTACGCGCGGAACATCGACGGCCAGCCCGGGCGCAGCGCGAGTTCGCCTTCCTGGTCGGCGCCGAGTTCCTCGATCGCGCCGCCGGCGCCGCGCCGCACGATCGCCGCGTCGATGCCGGGCAGCGGAAGCCCCATCGAGCCCGGCCGCACCTCGAGCGCGGCGCAATTCGCGATCATGATCCCGCCCGTCTCCGTCTGCCACCAGTTGTCGTGGATCGCGAGCCCCAGCGTCTGCTGCCCCCACACCACGCACTCGGGATTCAGCGGCTCGCCGACGCTCGCCACGAAGCGCAACGCCGAGAGGTCGCGTTTGCGCGCGAGTTCCGGCCCGGCCTTCATCAGCATGCGCACCGCCGTCGGCGCCGTGTACCAGTTGCTGATGCGTTCCTCCTCGAGCAGCGCGTACCAGCGTTCCGCGTCGAAGTCGGACTCGTCCACCAGCATCGTGAGACCGTGCGCGAGCGGCGCGACGATTCCGTAGGAGGTGCCCGTCACCCAGCCGGGATCCGCGGTACACCAGAAGCGGTCGTCTGGATGGAAGTCGAGCGCGTACCAGGCGGTTGCGTGATGCGCGACTATCGCCTCGTGCACGTGCAGCGCGCCCTTCGGTGTGCCGGTGGTGCCGCTCGTGAAGTGGAGCAGCGCCGCGTCCTCGGGAGCGGTGGGCGGGATCGTGAACGCGTCCGATGCGCGCTCCAGCAGCGACGCCCAGTCGTGCGTGCCGGGCGGCGGCGCGGCGCCGCCGCCCACGACGATCACGTGCTCGAGTTGCGGGAGCGTGTCGCGCAGCGCGGCGATCTTGCGCTCGTAGAGCGCCGCGGTCGTGATCAGCACGCGCGCGCGGCCGAGCGCTAGACGCTGGCGGATCGGGTCGGGTCCGAACGCGGCGAAGAGCGGGCAGAAGATGCTCGTGTTCTTGAGCGTGCCGAGCGCCGCGACATACAGCTCCGGGATGCGCCCGGCGAGCGCGAAGACGGCGTCGCCCTTGCCCACGCCGAGCGCGCGCAAGGCGTTCGCGAAGCGGTTCGTCTCGGCGGCCAGCGCGGCGTAGGAGAGTTCGCGCACGGCGCCGTGACGACCGCGCCAGCGGATCGCGACACGATCCCGAAGCGGCCCCCTCGCATGCCGGTCCACCGCCTCGTGCGCGATGTTGAGGCCGCGCCCGTCCGGTAGCCCATCGAGGCGCTGGCGCGCTCCCGCCCATGTGAAACGCGCGCGCTCCGCGCAGTAGTCGAGGAGGTTCGGCGCAACCCGGAACTGCTCGCGATGCTTCACGATCGGGTGGAAGCGCGGCATCGGGTCGAGCGGCGCGGTCACGGCGAGTGATTCCGCAAGATGCGTGCCCGCGGCGGACCGGCGCTGGCGCGGCGGCTCGCGGCGCTGATTGCGGCGTGTCCGGTAGACGCCGCGGCGAGCCGCCTCAGTTGCGAGGCGTGGCGTCTCGCGTCGCGCGGGAGGGAGCGTCCGGTCGCCACTGTGCGGCGCCGGTTCGGGATGTCGCGCCGGCGTCCGGCTCGGCACGGCATCTGCACCACATCGACGTGCGCCGGATCTCAAGCGGCGCGGGAGGGTTGTCCATGCACCGTTCCGAGACGCTCGAGTTCGCGACTTGCGTCATCTGCGGCGCCGAGATCGCACCCGCCCGGGATCGTGGCTACGCGGCGGGTCCGGACACGTTTCTGTGCTTCGCCTGCGCGACCGAGCGCGGCGGAACCTGGGACGAGCTACACGACCGCTGGCTGGAGGCGCCCGACACGCGTGACTTCCCGCTGCGCGAGGACTGAGGGATCGCGCGGTTCGCTCAGGTGGACCGTGCGTCGGCGTCGCGCGGCTCCGGGTGCCCCCGCAGCCGCGCGAGCGCGCGCGAGGCGGCGCGCTGGGCGTCGTCCATCAGTGTGTAGACGACCGGCACGACGAGCAGCGTGAGCAGCGTCGAGGTCACCAATCCGCCGATGCAGACGACGCCCATCGGGTTGCGCCATTCGGAACCATCCCCGCTCCCGAAGGCGACCGGGAGCATCCCGAAGATCGTGGAAACCGCCGTCATCAGCACCGGACGCAGCCGCGTCGGGCCCGCCTTCAGGACGGCGTCGAGGAGCGGCAGGCCGCGCGCGCGCAGTGTGTTGGTGTAGTCGACGAGCAGGATGCCGTTCTTCATCACGATGCCCATCAGCATCAGGAACGAAATCTGCCCCATCACGTCGAGCGAGTAGCCGGACAGCCAGATGGCGGCGAACGCGCCGACGAAGGACAGCGGCGCCGAGATCATGATCGTGAACGGGTGCACGAACGAGTCGAACTGCGCGGCCAGGATCATGTAGATCGCCACCATCGCGAGCGCGAACGCAAAGAGCACCGCGGAGGTGGTCTCGCGCAGCCGCTGGGTGGGTCCGACCGGCTGGAAGCTGTAGCCGGAGGGAAGCTCGAGCTCCCGAGCGAAGCGCGCGACCTCGCGATCGGCGTCGCCCGCCGCCTTGTCGCCGAGGTTGCCGGAGACGGTGATGGCGCGCGTGCGGCTCTCGCGGTCGATCTGCAGCGGGCCGCTGCCGATGCGCGGGGTGGCCAGGTTTCGCAGCGGAACGAGCGCTCCACCCTGCGCGCGCACGCGCACCAGCTCGAGCTTCTCGAGGTCGTCGCGGTATTCGGGAAGCACCTGGACGCGCACGTCGTAGCGCTCGCCGCCTTCCTCGAAGCTCGCCGCCTTGAAACCGGCGTAGAGCGCCGACACGGTGCGACCGATCTGCAGCGCCGACACGCCCAGGTCGGCCGCTCGCTCGCGCGTGATGTCGAGCGCGATCTCGGGCTTGCCCGTCTCGTAGGAGAGGTAGAGGTCGGCGTAGCCCCCGGCTGCCCGCATCTTCTCGACGAGGGTCGATGCGTAGTAGTTGAGCCGGTCGATATTGGGACCGCGGAACGAATACATGAGCTGGGCGTTGCGCGAGCCCGGCAGGCTGATGATGCCGAGTTCTTCGACCGCGAAGTCGCGCAGCGGCAGTTGCCTGGCGCGGATCCGCTCGCGTACTTCGTCCATCACCTCCTGCTGGGTCTTCTGGCGCCGGTTCTTGTGAACGAGCTGGACGTAGACCAACGCCTCGTTGACGCGCTTCTTCGCTCCCGATCCGATCGTCGCGAAGGTGAGTGAGACCCCCGGGACCGCGCGGAGCTCCGCCTCGACTGTCTCCACCACCGCGAGCGTCTGCTCGAGGCTGCTGCCGAGCGGACGCTTGAGCCAGACGTTGAACTCGGCGCGATCCTCCTGCAGCACGAAGTCGACCGGGACCGCGCGCGCCAGCCCGATGCCCCCGAGCGTCGCCGCGAGCGCGAGCGCGACCACCGCAGGCCGATGCCGCAGCCCCGCCTCCAACGTGCGCCGGTAGGCCGACTCGAGTGCGCGGTAGCCGCGTTCGAGCGTCCAGAACACGCGTCCCTGCTGGCGCTGCACGCGCAGGTAGCGGGCGCACAGCATCGGCGTCAGCGTGAGCGACACGAGCATCGAGACCAGGACGGCGCTCGTCGCGGCCAGACCGAATTCGCGGAAGAAACGCCCGACGACCCCCGACATGAACGCGATCGGCACGAAGACGGCGCACGTCGCGAGCGTGGTCGCGACCACCGCCAGCCCGATCTCGTCGGTCCCCACCGACGCCGCTTCGGCTGGCTCGCGGCCTTCTTCCTCCATGTGCCGGTAGATGTTCTCGAGGACCACGATGGCGTCGTCGATCAGCATGCCGATCGAGAGCGAGAGCGCCATCAGCGTCATCGTGTTGAGCGTGAAGCCGAACGCGTAGAAGAACACGAAGCTCGCCACCAGCGAGGACGGGATCGCGAGCGCGGTGATCGCGGTCGAGCGGAAGTTGCGCAGAAAGAGCAGCACGACCACGGCGGCGAGCGCCGCGCCGTAGGCGATGTCGATGCCGACGTCGCGGATCGCCGCGCTGATGAAGACCGACGAGTCGAGCGCGACGGCCATCTGGTAGCCGGCCGGCAACTCGGCGCGGATGCGCGCGAGTTCCGCCTTCACCGCCTTCGCGACCTCGACCGTGTTCTCTCCCGACTGGCGGCGGATCAGCAGCGAGACGCCGCGCTTGCCGTTGAGCCGCGAGACGGTGCGCTCCTCCGCCATCCCGTCCTCGACGGTGGTCACGTCATCGAGATGGATGGTGCGGCCCTGCCGTTCGGCCACGACCAGGCTTCCGAACTGGTTGGCGTTGGTCAGCTTGCCGAGCGTCTTGAGCGACCACTCGCCGCCGCCGGTTTCGAGGCGCCCGCCGGGCAACTCGACGTGCTCGCGCTGCAGCGCAGCGATCACCTCATCGACGGCGAGGCCGTAGCCACCGAGGCGCAGCGGGTCGATCCAGACGCGGATCTCGCGCGGGCGATCGCCGGCGAGCGTCACGCTGCCCACACCGGGAACGCGCTCGAGCCGCGTCTTCACCCGCTTGTCGGCGAACTCGGAGAGCGTGCGGATGGCATGCGGACCGGAGAGCATGACGGCGAGAATCGGCGCCGCGTCCGGATCGACGCGGTTGACGATCGGCGCCTCGGCATCCTGTGGGATCTCGCTGATCACGGCCGCGACCTGGTCCCGAACCTCCTGCAACTTCCGCCCGATGTCGTACTCGAGTTCGAACTCGATGTAGATCAGCGACAGCGAGTCGGTCGACTGGCTGGAGAGCGTGCGGATCCCCTCGATGGTGTTGATCGACTCTTCGAGGACCTGCGTCACCTCGCGCTCGACCGTCTCGGGTGCGGCGCCGTCGAGCCGCGTGACGACGGTGACGATCGGCATCTCGACGCGCGGGAACAGGTCGACACCGAGCCGCGGCAACGAGACGATCCCGAGCACGATGAAGCCGCCCACGAGCATCACGGCGAAGACGGGTCGGCGGATCGAGACGTCGGCGAGCCTCACGGTTCGCCGTCCCCTGCATCGCTTGCCCGCGCCTCGCGCACGCGCATGCCCGGCGCGAGCTGGTGCTCCGTTTCGTCCACGATCACCGGCGTGTCGACGCGCAGGCCGTCGAGCACCTCGACCTCGGTTTCGGCGACGGCTCCCAACGTCACGGGCACTGGGGTCGCACGGCCGTCGTGCACCGTGAAGACGCGCGTGAGTCCGTCCTCGGAACGGATCGCGGCGCGCGGTACGATCAACACCTCGCGCTTCGATTGCGGCATGATCTCGATCCGCGCGAAGACGCCCGCCTTGAGCGCGTGGTCGGCGTTCGCGACGCGCATCCGCACCGTGTAGGTGCGGCTCGTCGGCTCGATCGCGTCGGCGACCGCCTGCACCTCGGTCTGGATCGGCGCGGCGATTCCTTCGACGTGGATCAACGCCGGGTCGCCGATGCGCACCAGCGAAAGCCGGCTCTCGGGGATCGTCGCCCGCGCTTCGAGTTCGCCGCTCTCCTGCAGCACGACCACGATCGTCTGCGGCTGCACGAGCACGGTGGTGCCCTCGTCGGCGAGCCGGGCCACGATCGAAGCCGGATAGGGCGCCGTCACGAGCGTCCGGTCGAGCTTGTACTGCGCCAGCGCGACCGCCTGCACGGCCTGCGCCTCGCCGGCACGAGCTACCGCGAGACCCGTCTCGAGCTTCTCGATCTGCTGGGCGGGGACGATGTTCTGCTTCTGCAGCTCGCGTGCGCGTGCCAGATCGGCTTCGACCTGGCGTTTCTCCGCCCGCGTGTGCTCGAGCGCGGCCTGCGCCTGGCGCAGGCCCATCTCGTAGGGCTCGCGGTCGATCTGGAAGAGCGGGGCGCCCGCTTCGACGCGGTCGCCTTCGTCGACGAAGACGCGGTCGATGCGGCCCTGGACCTCGGCGCCGATCTTGCTCTCGCGTTTGGCCTCGAGCGCGCCGGGTGCCTCGATGCGCTGGACGATCGCGCCGCGCCGCACCGGGACGGTGTGGACCTCGATCTCGGCCTCGGGCGCCGCTGCCGCGCTCGCGCCCGGCGCCGCGGGAGTCTCGGTACGCGAGCAGCCGCTGATCGCTGCGCCGAGAGCGAGGATCACAAGGAATGGCGCGATGCACTGCGCCGCGCTGCGTGACCGAATGCCTCGCGTTCCCTCGATGGCTGCGCTGATCCGCTCCAGCAACTGCATCTCCCGCGAGGGGATGCCTCGCCTGCGCGCGACAGGGTCGTGCTGCGAAACTCGTGCCGCCACCGGCATTTTCGGAGAAAAGCGCCTGGCCCGATGGGGCGCTCGGGGGGTCAGCGGCTCGACGCGGCCTCCGCCACCTCGGCGTCGATCCGCTTCAGCAGCTTTTCCTCGGACGCTTCGTGCGCCGCAAAGGCGCTGCAGAACGCAGCGAGCGCGCGCTCGGCCTCTCCGGGGTCTTGCCTCCCCATCTGCGCTTCGATCTCCCCGAGCCGGGCACGGAAGCCATCGTGCGCCGCCACGAGGGCGTCGAGAACGGGGCGATGGACCGGTCGCAGCGCGCAGAGTGACGGGTAGTAGAGCCGGTCTTCCTGGGCGAGATGGGCTTCGAGGGCGTCGCGGAGCCGTCCGAACGCCTCGCCAATCGCGTCGGCCGCGGCGCTCTCCCGCATCGCCGCGAGGGCCTCCGCGAACATCGCGTCGAGGCGCCGGTGCTGCTCCGCGACGGCGTGTTCGATCGAATCGTCCTTGGGGTTCATCGGGTTCGCTTCGAACCTCCGCTGTGCTGCTCGATCCGAGCTTCGGTTATCGTGACCAGCATAACGGGCGCGCCGCCCTTCGCGGAGCCCAAAGCGATGCGGCGCAGCGCAGCGGGGCGGAAGACACCATCGAACGGGACGACGAGCCCGAGATCAAGATCGAAATGGCGGAGCTGTTCCAGGCCCTGGCCCCCGAGCAGCTGGCGCGCGTGCGGTCCCAGCTCCGCGAGCGGCGCGTCGAACGCCATCGCGTGCTCTTCTTCGAGGGGGAGGTTGCGGAGTCGCTCTGGGTGCTGCAGCGCGGGCAGGTGCGGCTGTACAAGGCCTCGCCGAACGGTCGCGTGACGACCCTCGAAACGCTCGGTCCGGGTCACATCTTCGGCGCGATCTCGGCACTCGATCAGGAGACCTATCCGGCGAGCGCCGAGGGCGTCACGGCGGGTATGGCCTGGTGCCTGCCACGCGCCGTGATGCTGCGCTTGCTGGCCGACCACCCGCGCCTGGGGGTCGAGGTGTTGCGGATCGTGTCGGGCCGCCTGCACGAGGCGCACGAGCGATTGCGCTCCCTCGCGCACGACCCCGCGCCGGCGCGCCTTGCGCGCGCGCTACTCGCTGCCACGCGCGACGGGGAGGCGCACGTGACGCGCCGCGCGCTCGCGGAAGCGGCCGGCACCACCGTCGAAACCGCCATCCGGGTGCTTCGTCGCTTCGAGCGCGAGGGATTGCTGAGCGGGGAGGTCGGCCTGCTGCGCGTAGCCGACATCGCAACACTGCGCAGGATCGCCGCAGGCTGAGGACCGGCGCTCGCACCTCGGCCGACTCTCGAGTCGGTCTCCTATTGCAACGCGCGGAGCGCGCCTTCGCGGGGCGGTTTGCCGGCTTTCCTCCTCAAAGGCCGCTTGCCGGGGCGCGAACGCGCCAGCGTCTCGAGTTCCGCGAAGGACGCGACCAGGGCCCCGGAGAGGGACCCCAGATCGGGCGCCAGCTCGCGGTCGCCGATCAGCCCGAACTCCAGCCGGCCGCAGTAGCTCAGCACCGCGACCCCGAGGCCCTGTTGCTCGAAGAGCGGCAGCATCGGGATCAACTCGAGCAGGCGCGCGCCGAGGATGTAGAGCGGAAACGGAGGTCCCGGGACGTTGGTCACGATCAGGTTGTAGGGCCGCAGCCGGTCGATCACGTGCCCGCCGAGGCGCGTCAGCCAGGTGCCGCCGACGCGATCGGCGAGCTGGGTGAGCAGCTCGATGCCTTCCGCGGCGCGCGAGCTCTTGAGGCACGCAGTGGAGGTTTGGATGGCGTCGTAGCGCCGCAGCGGGTTGGCCTCGGCGATCGGGAGCGACAGGAAGTAGGCCGACACACGATTGCCGCCAGTGGGTTCGTCGCCGGGAGATCGCAGGTTGACCGGCACGACGATCCGGTAGTCGAGCCGCGTGTGCCACTCGCGGCGTTTGGCGAGGAAGCGGTGGAGCGCGCCGCACACCGTGGCGAGTACGACGTCGTTGAGGGTGCCTCCGAGCCGATTCTTCACCTGCTTGGCGCTGGCTAGATCGACGCTGAGCCACTCGACGCGGCGGTGCGGGCCGATCGGGCGGTTGAGACGCGTCGCGCCGGGCGTCCGCAGCCCGGCGTCGAGTGCCTGCGCGATTGCGCTGCCCGCGCCTCTGAGCCGCGACCAGGTCGCGGCGGGGTCGCGCACCGCAGCGAGAACGCCGCGGGCGAGCGCGCCGCCGCTGCGCGCGCGGCGGGCGCTCTCGCTCACCAGCAGATCGAACGGGGTCGGTTCGGGCGCCGGCGTCCAGGCGGGCGCGACGACGGGCGGTTCCTCGGGGCTGCGACTCAGCAGCAGCGTGATCAGGTTCATGCCCGACACGCCGTCCACCATGCAGTGGTGGACCTTGGTGACCAGCGCGAAGCGTCCGCCCTCGAGACCCTCGACGATCCACATCTCCCACAATGGTTTGGCGCGGTCGAGGCGCTGCGACAGGATGCGCGCGACGAGCGCCTTGAGTTCGCCGTCCGTGCCGGGGCGCGGCAGCGCCGTGCGACGCACGTGGTAGCCGAGGTCGAAGTGCGCGTCGTCGACCCACACCGGGTGGCCTTCGAGGGGTGTGAAGGCGAGGCGCTGGCGATAGCGCGGCAGGAGATGGAGCCGCGATTCGACGTGCCGGGTGATGCGCGCGGCGTCGATGCCGCCGTCGGCCGAGCCGAGCGGTTCCGCTTCGAGGATCGCGACGGCACCCACGTGCATCGGCGTCTCGCGCCG
>Ga0102851_10002330_pt1 | contig 11388 bp, 6 predicted proteins | sample Mud3Dept3metaG_FD_79558 | JGI IMG/M metagenome (GOLD analysis project Ga0102851, IMG submission 79558) | Freshwater wetland microbial communities from Ohio, USA, analyzing the effect of biotic and abiotic controls - Mud 3 Core 4 Depth 3... | ecosystem: Environmental > Aquatic > Freshwater >...
ATTGTTCGTAGGCTTGTTCATAGGCTGGCTGGATGTGGGCATTGCCTATTCTCGCGCATTCCCGGGCCGGCAGCCATCACGGCCGCGATGATTCCTGGAAAGAGGAAAGATTTCACCCTGCCGAGGCTGCAAATGACTATGCCTGAGGCCCTGCCCGGGCGTAAGGGGCCGCGGCGACCCTGCGTGCTATCTGACCAGCATGACCGGCATCGCGGCAAGGTGGAGTACCTTGGTGGCAACGGAGCCCATCACCAGTTGCCCGATGGCGCCCAGGCCGTGTGTTCCCATGACGATCTGATCGCAGTGATGCTTTTGCGAGAAGTCGGCGATGGCCGCGGCCGGATCGCCGAACTCGACGTGTTCCGTGTGCGCGATCCCGGCTTCGTCCAGCACTTTCCGCGTGGAAGCAAACAGTTTTCCGGCGGCTTCCCGCAACGGCGCTTCGAGATGCTGAAGTTCGGAGGGCCGGCCATTGATTATCCGGTCATTCATGGCAATAGGGCTCTGAACATTGAGCAACAGCACTTCGGTTTTCTGCAGTTGAGACGCTAGCGCGGCAAATCGTGTCGCGGCTCGAAGCGCGGTCTCGGAGCCGTCAACGGGTATAAGCACTCTGTGCATGATGATCTCCTTGAGTTGTACGATAGCCGCACTCCGGCCGATTGCAACACGGAATCAGCGGGTATTGTCTCCCCGGGCACGCTGCCATTATTTGATCCCGGTCAAATCCGCGCGCCGCGAAGGGCCCATTGCAGCCGCCGGAGGGTGAACAACCCACGCAGGCCTATCGGCAGACCTGGTTGCGGCCCTTGTTTTTGGCGCGGTAGAGCGCCTTGTCGGCGGCCTGCACGACTTCATCGGGCGTGGCAAGCTTGCCGTTTTTCGCCGCAACGCCGATGCTGATCGTCACCGATGTCGTTTTCCTGGCTCGCCGCACACCGCGCAGCTTTCTCCCGGATTTTTCCCGGGCAGGACGATCATGCGCGCGCAGTTCAAGCGTATAGGCCGCGATGGCCTTGCGCAGGGCTTCGAGGTGGGGGATGGCCTGGTCCGGAGACTTGCCGGGAAACAAAATGGTGAATTCTTCCCCGCCATAACGGTAGGCTTTCCCGCCCCCGCCTACATGGGCAATCCTGCGGGCGACCATTTTCAGCACTTGATCCCCCACGTCATGGCCGTACGTGTCGTTGAACTTCTTGAAGTGATCGACATCGACCATGGCCACCGTGTATTCCCGGCCCAGCCCCGCCATGCTTTCCGCAAGCGCACGACGGCCGGGTATTCCCGTCAGCTCGTCGCGAAACGCCATGCGAAACGCGTCCTGCAGTATGGCGATGGTCAGTATCAGCGCGCCTGCGGAGATGAACATTGCGAACCGGTCTGGCGAGGACAGGCCGTTTGCCGCCAACGCGAACGCGGCAATGGCCCCGGCAAAGCCCAGGTCGATCGCCGAGCGGGTAGCAATCCAGGTCGCGAGGCTGACCACAAGCGCCAGCGCCATTATGGCCTGCCCCAGTTGCGGAATCGGCGAGGCGACCACGAACAGGGTGCCGGACAGCGGGGCGTAAGCCCGGGTGGTAGCGTCTATCAGTCCTGCATGAACGATCCAGGCGACAAAAGCAACCTCGCACAGATACAACGCAGACCGGTGCAGGATGCGCGTATTGAATACCCCGCGCTCCTGCAATACGCTCAGAATTCCCAGGTTGAGCGGCACGAACAGGCATAACGCTGCGAATACGGTGCGCGCGGGAAAGTCCGCCAGCCCATGCTGGAGCAGCGTGTGGTAGCTCCAGTAAGCGACCGCGAGTGAAACCAGCGCCAGCAGCACGCGCCCCCGGTTGAAGGCGATACTGATCAGGCCGCCCACGCTGAGCATGATGTAAGCGCCGTGGATCCTGAGTCCTGCGAGCGAGTCCGGTAATTGGGATACGCGGGGCACGAGCAAGTAGGCTGCGATCAGCAGCAGGACCGGGGCAGCAAGGCCGGACAATATCCGGTAGATCGTTTTATTAAGACTCAATCCTGATCCAGGCCATCATTCGTCGTGCTCCGGGGGAATGAAATCGGCACCCAGGTCCCTGGTGGAGGGGCTGAGCAGCGCAATCATGAGGTTTGATCGTTGCGGCTGATACGTAATATCGGACATGACCGTGATTATGTCCGACCCGCGCGCTACGGCCAAATCCGTGATGCCGTCGTCTAGGGGCGCCGACTGCGCTCGGCAAGGAATGGGGCCAGCACGCGGGCGGTGTGGGAGTTGCCGGGCCTGCGCACGATATCCGCAGGTGTGCCCAGGGCGACGATACGGCCACCGGCATCGCCGCCCTCCGGTCCCAGGTCGATGACCCAGTCTGCTTCGGCGATGATGTCCAGATTATGCTCTATCACCACTACGGTGTTGCCGGCATCGACCAGGCGGTGCAGCACGCGGATCAGCTTCTCGACGTCCGCCATGTGCAGGCCGACCGTGGGTTCGTCGAGCACGTACAAGGAATGTTTGTTCGAGCCTGCGCGCCCCGGTCGTGCGGCGGCATCACTACCGTCGGCGCGCACCTTGGACAATTCGGCGACGAGTTTGATGCGCTGCGCTTCGCCGCCGGACAGCGTCGGGCTTTGTTGGCCCAGGGCGAGATAGCCCAGGCCCACATCCTGCAACAGCGTGAGCGCGTGGTGGACGGCAGCGTGCGCACTGAAGAAATCGGCCGCCTCGTCTATGTCCATGGCGAGTACATCGCCTATGGATTTGTTCTTGAATCGTACCGCCAGCGTCTCGCTGTTGAAACGCGCGCCTGCGCACACTTCGCATGTCACCCTGACGTCAGGCAGGAAACTCATTTCGATTTTCCGTATCCCCTGGCCATCGCAGGCTTCGCACCGGCCACCCTTGGTATTGAACGAGAACCGGCTTGCGGTGTAGCCGCGCATGCGGGCTTCGGTCGTCGCTGCAAACAGGCGGCGGATCGCATCCCAGAACCCGACATAGGTTGCCGGGCAGGAGCGCGGCGTCTTGCCGATCGGCGTCTGGTCCACTTCGAGCACGCGTCCTACCTGTTGCCAGCCTTCGATTGCCTTGCAATTGACGAGCGCCTCCGCTTTTTTCCCGGTTTTCGGTTGGGGAGGGGGCACGGGGGAACCGTAGGGTTCCCCTGTACGTTTTCCGTGCGGGCGCTTTACAAGGCGCGCGACGTTCTCGTAGAGAATGTCGCGGGCAAGGGTCGATTTGCCGGAGCCGGAGACGCCGGTGATGACCACCAGGCGCTGCAGCGGCAGGCGCACATCGAGATTTTTCAGGTTATGCAGGCGGGTGTCCTCGATGACCAGCCGCGGTGTGCGCTTGTCCACCGCGCGCGGCGGATGCAGCGGGTGACGCAACGGCTGCGCCAGAAAGCGGCCGGTCACCGATTGCGGCTGGCGCATCAGTTCCGCCGCAGTGCCGCTGGCGATCACCCGGCCGCCCAGCTTGCCCGCGCCCGGGCCCAGGTCGATGACATGGTTGGCGCGCCGTATGGTGTCCTCGTCGTGCTCCACCACTACCAGGGTGTTGCCGCGGGCCTCGAGCTGTTGCAGGGCGTCGAGCAGGATGCGGTTGTCGCGAGGATGCAGGCCTATGGTGGGCTCGTCGAGGATGTAGCACACGCCATGCAGGTTGGAACCGAGCTGAGCGGCGAGCCGGATGCGCTGCGCCTCGCCGCCCGAGAGCGTGGGCGCGGCGCGGTCCAGCGTCAGATAGTCCAATCCCACCTGTTGCAGAAAACCGAGCCGGCTGTGCAGTTCGGCCAGCACATCGCGCGCGATGGCGGCCTCGCGCACGCCGAGCTTGATATCGCGGAAAAACACCGCCAGCCGGTTCACCGGACGCGCGGTGAGCGCCGAAATGGACGCGCCTTCCAGCCGCACCGCCAGGGCCTGGCGGTTGAGGCGCTGGCCATGGCAGGCCGGGCAGGGCTCGTCGATTTCCAGCCATTGCAGCCAGGAATCGAGCACGTGATCTTCGGTGCCGGTCTTCTCGCGCGAGGCGTCCCAGCCCACGGCGTCGAGCTTGAGTCCGGTGCCGAAACAGGCGGGGCACCAGCCGTGGCGCGAATTGAAGGAAAACAGCCGCGGGTCCGGCTCCGGGAAGCTCATATTGCAGGACGGGCAGGCGCGCTTCACCGAGAACACGCTGCGCGTGAGCCGCACCAGGGAAGCATCGTTGCGTTTCATGGCGCGCGCCAGCGAACCGAGGTTGCCCAGCACGTGCACCACGCCCTTGCCGTGCTCGATGGCCGCGGCGAGCGCGGCGCGCAACCCGGCCTCGTTGTCGGGGCTCACCGTGATATCGGCCACCGGCAGTTCGATGTTGTGTTCCTGGAAGCGGGACAGGCGCGGCCAGTGCGCGGTTTCGATGAATTCGCCGTCCACCATCAAGTGGGTGTGGCCGCGCGCTGCCGCCCACTTGGCGAGATCGGTGTAATAGCCCTTGCGGTTGACCACCAGCGGCGCGAGCACGCCGATGCGGTGCCCGCGATGCTCGCGCATGATGCGTGCCGCGATGCTGTCCAGGCTCTGCGGCGCGATGGCGACATCGCAGTCCGGGCAATACTGGGTGCCGAGCTTGACGTAGAGCAGGCGCAGGAAGTGGTAGATCTCGGTGAGGGTGGCCACCGTGCTCTTGCGCCCGCCGCGGCTGGTGCGCTGCTCGATGGCGACGGTCGGCGGGATGCCGTAGATGGCGTCCACGTCGGGTCGCGCCGCCGATTGCACGAACTGGCGCGCGTAGGCGTTGAGCGATTCCAGGTAGCGGCGCTGGCCCTCGGCGAACAGGATGTCGAAGGCGAGCGTGGACTTGCCGCTGCCCGACACACCGGTGATCACCGTGAAGCGGCCATGCGGGATGTCGACGTCGATGTTGCGCAGATTGTGCTCGCGCGCATGGTGCACGCGGATTGCATCGTGGCGCTTGACCGCGGGCATGGCGGCCGCGGATGCGCTGACCTCGGCCGCGCCAGGCTGCAACGCCGTGGCGTACTCGCGCAGCGCGCGGCCGGTATGCGAGGTGGCATGCGCCATCACTTCCCCTGCCGTGCCTTCGCAGACGATCTCGCCGCCGGCGTCACCCCCTTCGGGGCCGAGGTCGATGATCCAGTCGCTGGCGCGGATCACGTCCAGGTTGTGTTCGATGATCACCAGCGAGTGGCCGGCGGCGATCAGGCGGCGGAAGGCCTGCAGCAGCCGCGCCACGTCCTCGAAGTGCAGGCCGGTGGTGGGCTCGTCGAACAGGAACAGTGTGTGCGCGGCAGAGGCAGTCTTGCCTTTGCGCGGGCGCCGGGCGGCGGCGTGCGCCGCGAGGTGCCCGGCGAGCTTCAGGCGCTGCGCTTCGCCGCCCGACAGCGTGGGCACAGGCTGGCCGAGCTTCAGATAATCGAGGCCGACGTCGGACAGCGGGGCGAGGGCAGCGAGCACGCCCGCTTCGTCGGCGAAAAAGCGGCTGGCCTCGGACACCGTGAGTTCAAGCACGTCGGCAATGGATTTGCCGCGCAGCGTGACTTCCAGAATTTCCGCGCGGTAGCGCCGGCCGTCGCAATCCGGGCAGCGCAGATAGACGTCGGACAGGAATTGCATCTCGACATGCTCGTAGCCATTGCCGCCGCAGGCCGGGCAGCGGCCGTTGCCGGAATTGAAGCTGAACGTGCCTGTGGTGTAGGCGCGCTCGCGTGCCAGCGGCGCGCGCGCATACAGGTTGCGGATGGCGTCGAAGGCGCCAACGTAGCTCGCGGGATTGGAGCGCGTGGTGCGGCCGATCGGCGTCTGGTCCACCAGCACTACATCGCTGAGGTACTGATGTCCGCGCAATGCGCGGTGGCGCCCCGGCGCCTCGGTGGGCTTGCCCTTGGCCTGCAGCAGTGCCGCATGCAGCACGTCCTGCACCAGAGTCGATTTGCCCGAGCCCGACACGCCGGTGAGGCACACCATGTGGCGCAGCGGAAAACGCACATCGATGTTCTTGAGATTGTGCTCTGTCGCGCCGGTGAGGTGCAGGGCAGGCGCGTTCGCCGCGGGCTTCACCGGCTGAGTGCCGCGACCCGCGTGCAGTTCTCCGGCCAGATAACGGCCTGTTACGGAAGCATTTGATTTTATTATTGTTTTTGGAGTGCCGAAAAACACCACTTCACCGCCGTGTTCGCCCGGCCCCGGCCCCATGTCGAGGATGCGGTCGGCGGCGAGCATGATCTGCGGATCGTGTTCCACCACCACCAGCGTGTTGCCGGCGTCGCGCAGCCGGTGCATGACCTCGATCACCCGTCCCATGTCGCGCGGATGCAGGCCGATCGACGGCTCGTCGAGCACGAACAGCGTGTTGACCAGCGAGGTGCCGAGCGCGGTGGTGAGGTTGATGCGCTGCACCTCGCCGCCCGACAGCGTGCGCGACTGGCGGTCGAGATTGAGATAACCCAGGCCGACCTGGTCGAGAAAGGCGAGCCGGGTGCGGATCTCGCCCACCAGCAGTTCGGTCGCCTCATCCAGTGGGTGCGGCAGGTGCAGGTCAGAGAAGAAACGCCGCACTTCCGACAGCGGCAGCAGCATCAGGTCATACAGGTTGAGCCCCGGCAGTCGGGCCAGCACGGCATCGGAATGCGTCACGCCCTGCGGCCGGAAGCGCGGGCGCGATGCGAGCGCGCGGCGCGCGTTGTCCTGCGTACCCAGCCGCCACAAGAGTGCCGCCGGCTTGAGGCGTGCGCCATTGCAGTCGGTGCACGCGGTGTAGGCGCGGTACTTGGACAGCAGCACGCGGATGTGCATCTTGTAGGACTTGGTCTCCAGCCACTTGAAAAAGCGCCGCACGCCGTACCAGGTGCCGGGCCAGGACTGCTTCCAGTTCACCCACTCGGGTTCGCCCTCGAGCACCCAGCGCCGCGCATCTTCATCCAGATCGCGCCACGGCGTGTCCAGCGGGATGCCGCGTTTCTTCGCATACTGAACCAGGTCGTCCTGGCATTCCTTGAAGCTCGGCGTCTGCCACGGCCGCACCGCGCCGCCGCGCAGCGTCAGCGCGCTATCCGGCACCACCAGTCCGAAATCGACGCCGATGACGCGGCCGAAGCCGCGGCAGGTGTCGCACGCGCCCATTGGCGAGTTGAAAGAGAACAAACTCGGCAGCGGGTCCTGGTAGTGGATGTCGCAGTCCGCGCAGTGGAGCGCCGTGGAATACTTCCACGGCGCGTGAGGAGTGAGGGGTGAGGAGTGATTAGTTTCCGCGCTTTCGGCTTGCGGATAAACGTTGATGTGCCCTTGTCCGACCTTGAGCGCCGCTTCCACGGCCTCGGCCAGGCGCGCGCGCTCGGCGCTGCCGGCGCGCAGCCGGTCCTGGATCACTTCGCAACGCTGCGGTGATTCGCTCAGAAAACGGATGTAACCCTGGGCCGCGAGCAGCTGCTTGATTTCCGTCAGGCTGAAGTTTTTCGGCACCTCAACGGGAAATGCAATCACGAGGCGCGGATCGCCGGCCTCAGTCGCGCGCCGCACCACATCGTCGGCGATGCTTTGCGGCGTGTCGCGCCGCACCGGCGCACCGCAGCCGCGACAATACAATTGTGTGGCGCGCGCATAGAGCAGCTTCAGGTGGTCGTTGAGTTCGGTCATGGTGCCGACCGTCGAACGCGAGGTGCGCACCGGATTGGTCTGGTCGATGGCGATCGCCGGCGGGATGCCCTCTATGCTGTCCACCTGCGGCCGGTCCTGGCGGTCGAGAAACTGACGCGCGTAGGGCGAGAAGGTCTCGACGTAGCGGCGCTGGCCCTCGGCGTAGAGCGTGTCGAACACCAGCGACGACTTGCCGCTGCCGGACACGCCCGTCACCACGGTGAGTTCGTTGTGCGGCAGTTCCAGCGTCAGGTTCTTGAGATTGTTCTGGCGCGCGCCACGGATGACGATGGCGCCGCGTTTCAAGTCAGGCATGGGCTCCAGGCGCGGTGCGGCGACAGCGCGCTGATCAGGAAGAAAAAATTAGATCTATTATAGCGGCGAGCCGGACTTGCGGACGAAATCCAGCGTCATTTCGGGCCCGCGCACGATCGTCCCGCGCTGGCCGAGGAGGATGGCTGCGGCATCCTCCAGCCGGCCGATGCCGGCGAAGCCGCCGCCTGCCTCCACGAAGCGACACACCGCTTCAACCTTGGGTTTCATCGACCCCGGCGCGAATACGTGCCTGCGCAGTTCCTCCGGCGTCGTCTCGCGTATGGCGACCTGCTTATCCGTGCCCCATTGCAGGTACACTGCGTCCACGTCGGTGAGCAGCAGCAGGGCATCGGCGCCGAGTTGATGCGCAAGCAGCGCCGCCGCGATATCCTTGTCGATCACCGCTTCCACGCCGCGCACGGCGCCGGCAGCAGAGACGGCTACCGGAATACCGCCGCCGCCGGCGCATACCACCAGCGCTCCGGAGGCGACGAGCAGGCGAATTGTGTCGAGTTCCAGGATACGGAGGGGTTCGGGAGACGGCACCACGCGCCGCCACCGCGGACCATCGGACGCCACTGTCCAGCCCCGCTCTTTTGCGAGGCGTTGCGCCTCCTCGCGGTCGAATGAAGGGCCGATGGGCTTGACGGGATGCTTGAACGCGGAGTCGTTTACATTCACTTCGATCTGGGTGAGCAGCGTCACGATCTGATGCTTGGGCAAAATGCTCCGGAGTTGCTGCTCGATCAGGTAGCCGATCATGCCTTCGGTCTCGGCGCCCAGCACATCGAGCGGGTACGGAGATACCCGTGAATAGGACTCAGCCTGCAGCGCGAGCAGACCCACCTGGGGGCCGTTGCCGTGAGTGACGACAACTGTGTGCGTGCGCGCGATCGAAGCCACCGCTGCGGCGGCCCGGGCAACATTCTGCCGCTGCGCTTCGGCTTCGAGCGGCTCGCCGCGCTTGAGCAGGGCGTTGCCGCCCAGGGCAATGACGACTTTCATAGACTGGTGATCCATTGCAAGGCCGTGCAGCTATAATATTTAGACCAGTACCGGGAATCAGGTTTTGTGCTGGATCAAAAAAAACACCGGATCGCCCGAAATAAACGGGATTAACGGCCGAAAAGGGAATACGCCATGCCTTTGCTTGAATGGACCGCCGCGCTTGAGCTGGGGCAGGCGGCAATGGACGACACGCACCGCGAATTCGTCGCGCTGCTCAATGCGCTGGACGAGGCCGCTGACGGCGACATGCTGGCGCGCATGGACGCTTTTATTGCCCACACCGAACAGCATTTCGCCATGGAAGAGCAGTGGATGACGGAAACGGCGTTCCCGCCACTGGGCTGCCACAAGGGCGAGCACGACAACATCCTGGAAGTGGTGCGCGAAGTGCGCAAGCGCATAGCGGCGGGCGAACTGCATTATGGAACGACGCTGGCGGCGGCGCTTGCCGAGTGGTTCCCGCATCACGCGCAGAGCATGGACGCGGTGCTCGCGCTCTACCTGCGTCAGGCCGGTTTCGATCCTGCGCAGTCTGAAGCGCACGCTGCGCCCTCCACCACAACTTGAAGTAGCTCACATTAAGTATGATTTTGTCATTCCCGCCTGCGCGGGGACGACTTGATCAGAGGTTCTTTAATTGCTGATGTAATATGCATTGCAGGGAGGACTGCCATGAAAGCCATGCTGCTCAAGGCGGCGAACACGCCGCTCACGCTCGAAACCGTGCCTGATCCCGTGCCCGGCCCGGGGGAAGCCGTTGTCAAAGTTCATGCCTGCGGCGCGGGCCTGACCATACACCATGCGCGCGCCGGGCGACTCAAAGTCGATTACCCGCGCATCCTCGGCCATGAAATTACCGGCGAGGTCGTGGCGCTGGGCGCGGGCGTGACCCAGCTCAAGACCGGCGACGCCGTCACTGCTTATTTCTACCTCACCTGCGGCGACTGCTACTGGTGCCGCAGCAACCGCGAAACGCTGTGCGAGAACTTCGGCGGTTACGTCGGGCGCGAGATCGACGGCGGCTATGCCGAGTACATCAAGCTGCCGGCGCGCAATTTCATGAGACTGCCGCAGGGCATAGACTGGAAAAAACACGCCGCGGAATGGGGCGTGATCTGCGACGCCATCGCCACGCCGGTGAAAGTGATCCGCCGCGCGCGCATCACGCCCAGCGACACGGTGGCGGTGTTCGGCGCCGGCGGCGGGCTCGGCGTGCACATGCTGATGCTCGCGCGCTGGGCGCGGGCGCGCAAGGTGATCGCGGTCGATGTCATGGCGTCCAAGTTCGAGGCCTGCCTCAAGTCGGGCGCCGATGCGACGGTGGATGCTTCGAGCGGGCGCGTCGCCGAACAACTGCTGGAACTCACCGGCGGCAAGGGCGTGGATGTCGCCATCGATTTCGTGTGCGCCAAGCAGACGCTGGAAGCGGCTCAGCAGTCGTTGGGCCGCGGCGGCCGGCTGGTGGTGCTGGGCGGCCACGGCCAGCCGTTCCAGGCCGATCCCCGCGCCATGCTGCAAAAGGAACTGGAACTGATCGGCAGCCGGTATGCCACGCGCCAGGAAGTGCTCGACTCGCTGGACCTGGTGGCACGCGGCGAGGTGTGGCCGCTGGTCACCGAAAAAGTGCCGTTCGATCAGGCGGAAAGCCTGCATCAGCGCCTCGACAAAGGCCTCATCACCGGACGTGCTGCGCTGATCATGAGCTGAACCCGGACCGGTTTAGACGGGAAAAGCGGTCCGGTATCGGGTATTTTCCAGCGCGGGACCGCGCATTCCGCTATGATTCCGCGTTTTCACCTACGCGAAACCCCATGGCTCAATACGTTTACACCATGCGCCGGGTCGGCAAGATGGTGCCGCCCAAGCGCTTCATTCTCAAGGATATTTCACTTTCGTTCTTCCCCGGCGCCAAGATCGGCGTGTTGGGCCTGAACGGCTCCGGCAAATCCAGCCTGCTCAGGATCATGGCGGGCGAGGACAAGGATTTCGATGGCGAGGCGATCCCCATGCCCAATTTGCGCGTGGGTTTCCTGCCACAGGAGCCGCAGCTCGATGCGGACAAGACGGTGCGTGAAACGGTGGAAGAAGGCCTGGGCGAAGTGTTCGAGGCCAGGCAGAAGCTCGATGAAATCTACGCGGCCTATGCCGAGGAGGGCGCGGATTTCGACAAACTCGCCGCAGATCAGGCCAAGTATGAGGCGATCCTGGCGATGGGCGGGGCCGACGACCATCTACTGGAGATCGCCGCCGATGCGCTGCGCCTGCCGCCGTGGGAAGCGAAAATCGGTCCGCTTTCCGGCGGCGAGAAGCGCCGCGTGGCCCTGTGCCGGCTGCTGTTGTCCAAGCCCGACATGCTGCTGCTCGACGAGCCCACCAACCACCTCGATGCGGAAAGCGTGGAATGGCTGGAGCAGTTCCTGCAGAAATTCCCCGGCACCGTGG
>Ga0102851_10002331_pt1 | contig 11386 bp, 8 predicted proteins | sample Mud3Dept3metaG_FD_79558 | JGI IMG/M metagenome (GOLD analysis project Ga0102851, IMG submission 79558) | Freshwater wetland microbial communities from Ohio, USA, analyzing the effect of biotic and abiotic controls - Mud 3 Core 4 Depth 3... | ecosystem: Environmental > Aquatic > Freshwater >...
ATCAAAGATCTGGGCCTGGAAAAGGAGGCGCAGATCTGGCTGCCCGACTACCTGGCCAAGGCCTTCTACAAGAACTCGGCAGGGAAGGTGAACGAAATAGTACTGCCTGGGCAGAAGGGGCTCGATCAACCCGAAAAGATGCTCAACGACCTCTTGGCCTGGGCTGAGGTCGGAGAGAAAGACTTGCCGGAGGTCCTGCGCCTCATGGGTGACCTGTTGGGCACGAATCCGCACGACCTCGCCGCACTGGACGATGTGCCGCTCAGGGACTGGCTGGCCCGCTACAAGATACCCATGGGGGTGTATACCTTCCTGGCCACCATACGTTGCGAAGCTACCATGGAGGTCCCCGTTGACTCTGGCAGCACCTCGGAGTTCTTGAAGATCTGCGCGCGCACTGCCATCGGTGGGGGCGGGCTGTACTTCGTAGGTGGCCTGGGCCGGTATTCCGAAGCCTTGGTTGACTGGTGCAAGGCAAAGGCCGCGACTGTCCATCTGAAAACCAAGGTGGAGCAGATCACCGTGCAAGACGGTCGGGTCACCGGCGTGGTCACAGACAAAGGGACTTTCCATGCTCCCGTCGTAATCAGCACTGCCGGAATCCATCCCACGGTGCTCAAGCTAGTTGGAGAGAAACACTTCGACGCCGGCTACGTGAACTACATCAAGGACCTGGTTCCGGACTGGAGCTTCTTCGGAGCGCGCTACTTCCTGGACAAGCCGGTCCTGGAGTACCCTGTCTATCTCTACTGCTCCGACAAGACAATACTGACACTGGATGACTTGAAGAGGGAAGAATCCGGCTGGTTCCCGGACGATTTCTATTGTTACATGGGGACAAATTCTTTCGTTCCTGGCATGGCTCCAGAGGGCAAGCAGTTCGCCTGGATCGGTGGCACTTGTCCTTGCGACCCGAAGATGAAGATGAAGCCCTTATGGGATGCCTTGGAGAAGAAGGTGGCTGAGCTGTGGCCATGGGTTACTCCTCATATCGTGGAGAAGGAGTACTTTGGCCCCGCTCACATCGCCAATCTGGTCAGGGACGAAGTCATGCCCGGCCAAGGCGGGGACTGCTTTGGCCTGGCACAGATAGTCGGGCAGTGTGGCAAGAACAAGCCGTCGCCAAAGTCCCCGATCAGAGGGCTATTCTATGGCGGCTTTGATGCCGGCTGCGAGGGGCTGGGCATGCATGCGGCTGTGGAATCGGGCGTGAAAACAGCTGAGATGGTAAGGCAGTACATCAAATCGCACCATATGTGGTAGGCAGGTCAACGAAGTGAGACAAGCGTTCCGGTCAGAGGATGGTTCTCGCTCAGATTCCCTCCCCACCAGAGCCCGGACGCACTGCCTTACTCGATCTCCGGTTGGCGGATGCAGGGAAAACGTCGAGGGGCATGAGCTATAGAGGACCTCATGCCCCTCGCAGGTTGCCAACATTCCGACGAGGATCTACCTTTGAGCCGCGTACCTCGGAGTCGCTGCCTTGGCATGACCGCCGCCGTTTGTCTTGAAGATCGCCAGGGTCTTGTCCAGGTCCGCAGCCGTTTCGGTCAGTGACTGCGCTGCCGCCAGCACTTCCTCAGCCTGAGCGGACATCTCCTCAACATTTGCCGAGACCTGCTGAGAGGCCGCGCTGGTATCTTCTGCCACGTCAGTCGTGATTTCGACGGCCTTTGACACCCTCCCTGAACTGGTCGCCATCTGCTGAGTAGCAGCAGCATTCTGCTCCACTATCCGGTTGATGCGGTCAATCGCCTCCACCATGCCGGTGCTCAACCCCTGCAGTTCCTGCGCGGCCCTGGATATCTGCACCACTTGCTTGCCCACGTTCTGTGACCTGGCCAATATGTCATCCAGCGCTACTCCGGCATCGGCAGCCAGCTTGTACCCCACCTCAATCTCTTTACCCCCGATCTGCATCGCCTCAACGGCTTCTCGCAACCGGGTCTGTATGCCACCCACCAATGCCGCGATTTCCTTGGTAGCCCCCGATGACCTCTCGGCCAGCTTCCGGACTTCGTCGGCCACAACGGCAAATCCCCTCCCCTGCTCTCCCGCCCTGGCCGCTTCAATCGCCGCATTCAAGGCCAGCAGATTGGTCTGCGCCGCAATATCATCAATGGTCGCTACTATCTTGCCTATCTCCTCAGACCTGGCGCCCAGATCGGAAACCCTCACGGACACCGCTTCCATCGCCCTCTTGATCTTGTTCATCCCTTCCACTGTCTCATGGGCCTGCCGTGCGCCCTCGGCAGCCGAAGCAGCAGTGCTTTGCCATTCCTCGTCTCCCGCCTTGGCACTCGCCGATACCTTGTTCATAGCCACGGAGACCCTCTTGATCATGGCGCCGGCTTCCTCCACACCTTTAGCTTGCTCCTCCGCTCCAGTCGCTATCTGGTTTATGGCGCCCGACAGCTGCTCTACGCTGGCGGACGTCTCCTGCAAAGACACGGACTGCTCAGAGGTGCCCTTCGCTATCTGCTGTGCGGTGCTCGCCAACTGTTGGGTTGCCCGCGCCGTCTGCTCCGAAGCATTCGACAGCTGTTTGCTGGCTTCGGCGACGCTGTTCGCAGTCGCCTTCACTTTGTCAATCAGATTGCGCTGGTTCTCTACCATCCGCGCAAATGCTATGAGGAGGGTATCTTGGTCTGAAACTGGCTTGACTTCGACAGCCAGATCACCCGCTGCTACCCGTTCAGATAGCTCCCTGACCTCCTGCATCCGTCCCGTGACCAGGCGGCACGAACGGGCCACATCTCCTATCTCGTCGTCTGATTTGACATCGAACTTCCTATCAGCTTTGCCCTCGGCCAACGCCTCCCAAGTCTCAGATATTGACTTCAAGGGCTTGACAATGACCTGGCGGATCATCACCATGAACAGGACAAGCAGCACCACAACGGTCAAAGCGGAAAGAGCCACCCGCGAGTAGATAGTGTCCACACCGGACGCTGACAGTATCTCCCTTGCAGACACCGCTAGAGCCAGGGAGACGGAAAGGAAGAACGCCAGTTTCCATGTTACGGTGAGCCTGAACTTCTTCTCCGATCGCCTCTTCATTTCCTCTTGACCACCCTTTCTGCTTCAATTGCCTGGCCCAGTGGGATCAAACCAGCGTTCCTGTCGGTCTTAGATACGTCTATAGCCCTCTCAGAGATTGAGATACCCGTGTCAATCCGCACAAGTTGTAGGGACAATCTAATGACACCACCTCAGGCAAGCCACCTTCACCACGACCACTCATCGCCATTATAGGCAGCCCAGATCACAGAAACGTCTCACACCTATACGACGTTATTACATTATGATTACGACTGTCGCCCTAGGGGGCCGCTCCATCCGATCGCCATTGGCTGGAGGTCACAAGACAGCTCCGCTGCACGCCACCGCGCGGACTGGATTTCGGAGGGATCATAGGAAAAAGGCACTGGGTACGCAGGCTAACGGAACGACAGATTCAGTTCGTAGACTCCGCCGCCTTCACTCACGGTCTCTATGTCGAAGCCCATTCTCTTGAATACGCGCAGCATGGCCGCATTGGCGATCAGGACCTCTGCGGTGAAGCCCACCAGGCCATTCTTCTTGGCCAGATAGGTCAGGTAGGAGAGGAGTTCTTTGCCCACACCTTTGTTCTGATAGTCATCCCTGACCGCGATAGTCACCTCGGCGGTGCGGATATCAGGGTTCAGATAGTAGCGCGCCACCCCAATGACCGTCGACTTCTCGTCTTGCGGCGTCACTGCCACCAGCGCCATCTGCTCAGTGTAGTCAATGGCCACCATCTCCTGAAGTCTGTCGTGTGACATGTCTTTTCTGGCAGAGGCGAAGCTGAGGTACAGGCTCCTGTCCGAAAGGTTGTACCAGAAATCCTGGATCAACGGCTCGTCGCTGATTCTGATGGGTCTGATCAGTATTTCAACTCCGCTGGAAGTGACTCTGTGCGTCTCCAGTTCCTCCGGATACTCGCCGGCTTTGCCATCGACAAAGGCCTGGTCCCTGTATATCAGGTTCATCTTTCGGGCTTCCTCAACGAGCCAGTTCCGGAACTTGGGATGGGCTATGGCTATCAGCTGCATAGCTCTGTGCCTGACGCTATGGCCATGAAGATAGGCTATGCCATGCTCGGTGACAACATAATGGATGTCCCCCCGGCACAGGGTGACCCCAGCTCCCTCACTGAGAAAGGGCACAATCCGGGATATGGTGTCGTTCTCGGTAGTCGAATGGAGGGTGACAATCGTTCTCCCGCCCGGGGCCAGCATGGCACCCCTGGAGAAGTCGGCCTGGCCCCCAACGCCGGCGTAGAATGTCCTCCCGATGGACTCGGCAGTGGCCTGGCCCGTGAGGTCCACCTGTAGAGCAGCGTTGATGGCGGCAATGTTGTCGTGCCGCGCTACTGTCAAGGGATTGTCCGTGTAGTCGATGGTCCTGAGCTCAATCTTGGGATTGTCGTTGAGGTACTCATAGGTCTCCCGGCTGCCCATGCAGAAGCTGGCTATCGTCTTTCCGCGGTTCAGGGTCTTCTTCGAGTTGTTGACGGCACCCTTCTTCATTAGCCGGACAATGCCGTCGGTAAGGATTTCCGAATGCACGCCAAGGTCCTTCTTGTCGGCCAGCGCATCTGTCACGGCGTCCGGAATCCGGCCGAATCCCACCTGTATGGTATCGCCGTCGTGAACCAGATGGGACACGTACTTGCCGATCTTCTGGGCCACCTCATCCGTGGGCTTCGCCGTGATCTGCAGCAAGGGCTCATCGTACGGAATGATGAAGCTCAGATCCTCGACGTTGAGGAAGCCATCGCCATGTACCCGTGGCATGTTCTCATTGACCTGGGCTATGACGGTTGAGGCGCGCGCCACGGCCGCCTTGGTTATGTCAACATTGATGCCCAGGCTGACATGGCCATGCTCGTCAGGAATCGAGGTCTGTATCATGGCCACGTCCACCGGAATCACTCCCCGGCGCAGCAAGTCCGGGATTTGCGACAGGGTTATTGGCGTGTAGTCCGCCAAGCCCGCGTTCACGGCTTCTCTGGTGCTCTCCCCCACGAAGAACGACGTGTGCCGGAAATTGCGCTCAAACCTCTTGTCGGTGTACGGGGCGATCCCGATGGTCCACAGATGGATCACCTCAACATCAAAGAAGGCCGTGGGATGAGCTTCCACATATTTTATGAGAGCTCGTACCAGGTACTGAGGTTGTCCGCAGCCTGTACCTATGAACAGCCGATTGCCCCGGTGAATGTGAGAGAATACCTCTTCTTCCGGAGCGAACTTCTTCGGATACCGATCTTTCATCTCGGCCAGTCTACTGCTGCTGCTCTTCTGCATATCTGTCACCTGAGCAGGTCCGCCAGGATATCAACCCCTATGCCCCCCACTCTTGGGGGTAGGGAAGAGAGATGGGCCGAGGGACGTCCTCGGACTCCCGGCAGGAGAGCTCCTCCTGCACCTCTTGAGTTTTAGGATTTTGGATTTGGAGCTTCGACATCGCCAGACCCCCCTACTCCTTCCCTGGCTTCTCTTCCATCTCAGGATCAGGGGGCGGAATCGGTTCAGCAGGGACCGGTATCTTCCCTGAGCCACCACATATGTCGCACACCTCGCCTGACGTATGCCCCTTTCCCTTGCAGTTATAGCAGGTCATCTTCTTCATGATTCGTCCTCTCACGGGTCTACAGGCCAGCGCTATCAGGGCAGCCACCCCGATTGTACCACTTGCAGAACTGGTCCCACGAGGTGAAACCCTCTCGCTCACTCTTTTCTTACATCCTTCTTACCATCTTCTCGTTACGCGGCAGCTGCAGCCATACGCTCCTCGAGCCGTCCACCGAGCCCGTCCCTATGCCCTTCCATGAGGCGCGCTCGGGCCGCTGCCTTGCTTCCCACCTCACCTTGTGAAAGAATTGAGAGCAGCAATGCGGGACCTCGGTTTCATCTTCGACCCCGCCTCGGTGGCCGTAGCTGGCGTCGCGCCCGGCAGCGCCGGCGAACGCTACACCGACTATCTCTTGAAGTACGGATTCAAGGGCAACATCTACCCTCTGCGTCCCAAGGGCGGCGAGTTCCGCGGGCTGAAGCTGTACCCGGGCATCAAGGACGTTCCCGGTACCGTCGACCTGATCATCTGCTGCATTCCCGCCCAGCACGTGCCGGAACTGCTGCGCGACGGCGCCGCCAGGGGAGTGAAAGCGGCCGTACTCCACACTGCGGGGTTCTCCGAGACAGGAAGGCAGGATGGCCGCGAGCTGGAAGCCGAGGTGGTCCGGGTAGCCAAGGCCAACGGCATTCGCATCGTGGGCCCGAACTGCATGGGGATTTACCGTCCCAAAGCGGGTCTGGCCTTCGCCTACGAGTTCCCCCACGAGAGCGGGCGTACGGCGCTCATCTGCCAGAGCGGCGGCAATACCAATTTCCTGGTCCGGGCCGCGGCCGAGAGGGGCATCCGCTTCAGCAAGGCAGTGTCGTACGGCAATGCCTGCGATGTCAACGAAACCGATCTGATGGAGTACTTCATCGAAGACGATGAGACCGACATCGTTGCCGCCTACATCGAGGGCGTCAAGGATGGTCCGCGGTTTCGGGACGTGCTCAAGAGACTCTCCGCCGTCAAGTCGGTGGTTATCCTGAAGGCCGGCGCCACGCCCGCCGGAGAGAAGGCCGCCGCCTCGCACACCGGGGCGCTGGCGGGATCGGATGCTGCCTGGAATGCCATCTTCTCTCAGAGCGGCGCCATCCGTGTAAACAGCCTGGACGAGCTGGTGGATATGATGGTGACGTTCCGCTTCATGACCGCGCCTCCCGCGGGGAAGAGGATCGCCACCATGGGCGTGGGGGGTGGGGTGAGCGTCCTGGCCACGGACGAATGCCACAATGCCGGATTCGTCATGGCGCCCCTCGATGAGGCCGTCAGACGCGACCTGACCCGGAACGTCGCCAGCGATGCCGGGGTCATGCTGGGCAATCCCGTCGATTTCCCCTTCTGGACCATGAGCGACGAGCAGTTCCGCGACGCCATAGAGACACTGCTGAAATGGGAAGGGATCGACCTCTTCCTGTTCCTGGCGCCGCTGCGTCAGTCGGAGCCCCCGCTGGCCGAGTACGTGCCCTTCGTGGAATACCAGTTGGCCAACCTGATCAAGGCGTCCAGCGAGTGCGGCAAGCCGACAGGCGTAGTTATCAACCTGCTGGCCACCGGGCAGAGCTGGCTGGCGGCTGCGGGACTGCAGCAGAAGTGCTACGAGGCCGGGCTGCCCACCTATCACTCCACAGCCAGCGCGCTGAAGGCCATCGGGCGATTGATGAAGTACCGTCAGACCGAGTGACATGGCAATAGCACACCGTCTCCTGAGGCGCATCCTGCCTGCGAAGGCCTTCGAGGCGGTCAAGGCTGGAACGAAGAAGTGGCTCATGGAGTGCCCCTGCGGCCACAAGCGCGACATCTGGGACTCAGGCGGCATCCGGTACAAAGCCGCCGGGCAACCCAGGCGGCTGCTTCGCTGCCCTGCCTGCGGCAAGGCTACGTGGCACCGGATCCGCAAGAAGACGGACTCTGAACGAGCCGAGTTGCCATAGATCGCCGTTGTGAACCAGGATTCCAGGCTTGAAGCAGCCCTTCACGCAAGTCCATTCTCCTTGCCGACGCTAGCGACTGAAGATAGAATATCGCTGAGTCGCACCACCCGCACGCATTCCCCGGAACAAGGAGGAAGGTATGCCCGAAATCTTCATGACTGATTGGCCCCAGTATTCGCCGGATGACATGAACCGGCGCGAAAGCACGCTGCTCGCTGTCAAGCTGATGGCGAACGCTGCCCAGACCGCGCCCAACGCCGGAGGCGTTTCACAGGTGGAGGCCCACATCGTCTGGGGGCAGAAGGAGCAGGAGAAGATCGCCCGCAAAATGGAGGACCTGGCCTGGCAGGTCAAGAACGGACAGATGGGGCGATTGTTCAAGTACGAAGCGGTGATGGTCAGGGAGAGCGATGCCGTGTTGTTCCTGGGGAACTACCGCGCCCACGAGACGCCCATGGACGCGGGCTGCGGGGCGTGCGGCGGCAGGGACGACTGCTCCTTCTTCTATGATCGCCGTCCCCACATCGACGGCCAGGTGGACACTACCAAACGCTCCTTCAGCTCCATGGTGAACGGGCCTCTCTGCACGTTGCGGGTCCAGGACCTGGGATTCTCCGTGGGTTCAGCCCTCTTCCTCGCCAATAAGCTCATGGTGGATGCCAGGGCCTTCATGACCATAGGGATCGCCGGCCAACAACTTGGATACTGCCCGAACTCGGGTTTTGTGGTGGGGATCCTGGCCGCCTCGCTCGGCAAGAACCCCTACGTGGACGTCAACACCGACTACCACGTGACCAACATGGCCAAGATGCTGGACAGCGTGCGCAGGCACTACTGCCTGAACCGCCAAGCGGGTGGAGACTACCGGTTCAACGATCCAGGATGGGCGGCTGAGAAGGCCCGCGAGAAGAAAGAGAAGGAGGCCTAAGATGGCGGTCTATGACGGCAAGAAAGAGGCCCAGAGCAAACTGCTTGATATCGCCGCCTCCTGTGTCCAGTCCGCCCTTAAGGCGCCGCAGATCACCGGCCGGGTCGAGCTGGAGTTCAAGATCATTACCGATGCGGACTTGAACCCATTCGTTGAGGCATTTGGCCTGCTCTCATCGATCGCGGCATTCCACGCCATCTCCCTACTGAGCTACTCCAAGGCCATCAACGCCGGGCAGCCGCCGGTGCTGCTACTGATCGGCGGGAAGAACCTGCGCAAGTCAGAGCTGGCCTGGGACTGCGGGGCCTGCGGGTTCCCGACCTGCAAGGAGTTCAACAAGTATGCCGCCAGCATCGAACCGGATATCAGTGCTGAAGCCAAGGGCCCATTCTGCATGTGGAAAGCGCTGGACTATGGCACGTCCTGTGACTGGGCCTGCGCCCAGGCCTGGCATCACAACATCACCAACCGGGTGGAGATGGCCTCCGGCTGGGCGGCCAGGGCCATCGGTTACCTGCCGGAATGCGACATCGTCCGCGGACTCCCCCTGGGGCCTATGGAAGACATGTTCTGGTACTCCCGTGAGGTCCTCAACGAGAGCATGCCCTACGAGATTTGGAAGGACATGGCCATGACGAACTACCCGCACCATTGGGGGACCTTCCCCGGGCATGGCCGTCCGACGGTGAAGTCCGGTCAGAGATGGTGGGAGACGCCGAAGACCCGCACGCTCGCACCTATGGACATGGCTGCCTTCGAACAGGCCAAGAAGGCGACCATAGATGGCTTGCAGGCTTTGAGGCAGAAGGTGCAGGCACAGACAAAAAAGAATGACTAGGCTGTTCCTGAAAGAATGGGTCTGGTGACCGTGATGGACGGGACCCCTTGCCATGGGAAACCGCAGTTGGAGGTGTCGATGGACAACGAACAAGAGAAGTTGATCGCGCCCTGTGGTCTCTATTGCGGCGCCTGCTCAATTCGCCTGGCTGGCAAGCGCCGTGACCTGAGTCTCCTTAAACAGATCGCCGAGGTGCTCACCATCCAGCAGGGACAGCCCATGAAGGTTGAGGACCTGGCGTGCGATGGGTGCCTCTCCAACGACGTCGTGGCCATTGTCTGCCGCAACTGTGAACTCCGCGCCTGTGCGCTGCGGAAAGGAGTCCGCCACTGCAGCGAGTGCCCTGATTCGCCCTGCCAGCCGCTGGTGGACTTCAGCAAAGACGGACTCCCTCATCACGCCGAGGTACTGGATAACATACAGCGGCAGCGAGAGTCGGGCCTCGATTCCTGGGCGGAAGAGGAGAAGAAGAGATGGCGATGTCCCGCCTGCGGCGGGGACATCGACTGGTACGCCGGCCAGTGCTACGCGTGCAGTGCCGCACTGGCGGCGCAGTTCAGCCCGCCGCAAGTGCCTGGCGCCGATGCCGCAGCATCGCCGTAGCATAGAGGGTGTATCACGAGCGAAAAGAAGCGGGGTGGATCCGGCTGGATCCACCCCGCGCTACGTCACATGTCTAACGGCCAACTATGTTGATGGCGACCACGTTTCTGACCGGGACACCACCCAGATTGTGAGTGAGACCGAATTTGGGATTCTTGACCTGCCTGGGGCCCGCTTTGCCCTGAAGCTGCTTGTACATCTCGTACATCATGCGCAGTCCGGAGGCACCGATGGGGTGCCCGAAGCACTTCAGGCCGCCGTCCGGCTGACAGGGAATCTGCCCGCCCAGCTCGAAGAACCCGGCATCGATGTCTTCCTTGGCTCTGCCCCTCGGCGAGATTCCCAGGTCCTCGTAGGTGACCAGTTCTGTGATCGAGAAGCAGTCGTGAACCTCCATCATGCTTATTTCCTCACGCGGGTTCTTTATCCCTGCTTCCTTGTAGGCCCTCGGGGCTGCCCTGCAGGTGGACTCAACATGCATGAGGTCATACTTGGTGTACGATAGCTCGTCACCAGTGCAGGCAGCGATCTGGCAGGACTTGATTAATACGGGATCGCTTCTGAAGTTCTTGGCCATGTCCGCCCGGCACACAATGGCGGCGGCGGAGCCATCGCTCACGCCACAGCAGTCAAAGAGACCCAGTGGCCATGCGATTATGGGGGCATTCACCACCTGGTCAATGGTCACCTCACGCCTCATATGGGCCTTTTCGTGCAGAGTGCCGTTGTGGTGGCTCTTCACCGATATCTTGGCCAGGGTCCTCTTGCCCTCTTCGGGAGTGAGTTTGTAGTTCGAGAAGTATCTGGTGGCCATCATGGCGAACATTCCAGGCGTCGTGTTGTTGGCCATGACCACCCTGAGCTTCGTTCCCACGGCCACCACGTGAGAGAACTCGGGCAGGCCGCCATAGCCGGTATCCTTCAGTTTCTCTATGCCCAGCGCCAAAGCTATGTCACAGGCCCCGGAGGCAACGGCATAGGTGGCCGCTCTCAACGCCTCGGACCCGCTGGCGCACATGTTCTCCACCTTGGTCGTCGGAATGTACTGGAGCTTCAATGCGGTGGACAGGGGTATGGCGCTGTGCCCTGTGCTCACCTCAGTCATCTCAGGCCCGCCCTGCCAGGCCGCCTGTATGTCCTTCTTTTCAATCCCGGCGTCCTGAATGGCCTCCATGAATGCCTCCACCATGAGGTCCTCAGGACTCTTGTCCCAAAGCTCACCGAACTTGGTGCAGCCCATGCCAATGATGGCAACTTTGTCTCTTATGCCTTCAGCCATTTTGCCTCCATCTCTGTTTGTCGCTTCCTACAACTCTCAGTACGACACACTTCAGCAATCACGCAGGCACCGGTTTGACCTTCCAGAAGTAGCCCAGTATGCCATGTGCCTTGTCCGCATACCGCCTGCGGAAGGTCATCTCCACAGGCATGTCTATCTTG
>Ga0102851_10002333_pt1 | contig 11384 bp, 11 predicted proteins | sample Mud3Dept3metaG_FD_79558 | JGI IMG/M metagenome (GOLD analysis project Ga0102851, IMG submission 79558) | Freshwater wetland microbial communities from Ohio, USA, analyzing the effect of biotic and abiotic controls - Mud 3 Core 4 Depth 3... | ecosystem: Environmental > Aquatic > Freshwater >...
TTCGATGACCGCAGGCATGGTCGTCCTCAGAGGTCCATTGCCTGCAGCACCACGGCGAAGCCGGCGTCGAGCAGGATGACCGCGACGATGCTCTGCACGACGGTCGACGTGGTGGCTGCGCCGACGGCGCGGGTGTCGCGGCCGACGGTCATGCCCATGCGCGTGCCGATCACCGCAATCGACAGTGCGAACACCGGCGCCTTCACCAGGCCGATGAAGACATGGCGTGGATCCAGCGACTCGTGCAGCCGTGCCATGAAGGCCGCCGGCCCGATGTCGAGCATCGGTCCGGCGATCGCCATCGCGCCGAGCAGGCTCATCACGTCGCCGACGAAGACCAGCAGCGGCAGCGTGATCATCAGCGCCAGCACGCGCGGCACGACCAGCACCTGCAACGGCGACAGGCCGAGCGTGCGGATCGCGTCGATCTCCTCGGTCAGGCGCATGGCACCGAGTTGCGCCGTGAAGGCCGCGCCCGAGCGGCCGGCCACGATCACCGCGACGATGATCGGTGCGAACTCGCGGGTCGCGCCGATGGCCACGCCGTCGACGACGAAGATGTTGGCGCCGTACTTCTCGGCCTGCAGGCCGAGCAGGTAGGCGATCACGATGCCGATCAGCAGAGTCACCAGCGCGACCACCGGGATCGCGTTCAAGCCGGTCTGTTCGAGCTGCACGGTCAGCTCGCGCGGCCTTGCGAGCCGCGGCTGCCGCGCCGCCTCGCCGAGCGAGAGCACCGTGGCACCGAGGAAGTTCACGTGCCCATGCAGCAGTGCGGCCAGCCCGAACGCCTGCCGCCCGATCTGCGCAAGCAGGCCGCGTGGTCGCGGGGCCGGCGGCGGCGTGGCCGTGGCGAGGTGCGTGCGGACCTGCCCGAGGATGCGCGAGTGAACCTCGCTGAAGCCCGCCCACGACAAGCCTTCGACCGCGCCTGCCGTGCGCTGCAGCGCGCGCAGCAGCACCAGTGCGGCCGCGCTGTCGATCGCCGCCAGCGCGCTGCCGTCGACAGTCGCGTCGGCCGGCAATGCCAGCCCGGTCAGCGCGGCCTCGATGTCGGCCAGTTGCGGCAGGCGCCAGGCACCGGCCAGCCGCAGCGTCGTGCGGCCGGCCGCGACATCGACGCTGAACCAGGGCGTACCGGGCATGGCTACTGGCCGCCCTGCACCAGCTCGATGCGGCGCCGCAGCCGCTGCGCCTCGTCGGCCGCGCCGGCCCGTTCGGCGCGCAGCGCCTGCACCTGCAGCCAGGCGAGCAGCGGCCGGCGCCAGCCTTGCGCCGAGGCGGTGTCGGCAGCCAGCGTGATCATCTCGGGGCTGGCCTTGCCGGCGCGGAACAGCAGCGCCGCGGCGATCAGCCTGGACAGCGGATCGTCGATCGCCTGCAGGCTGCCCGGCGGCACCGAGCCTCCGGCGATCGCCGCGGCCGTCTCGCGCTGCGCGGGCGGCAGTCGCGCGACGTCGTCGGGCGGCAGCGCGCGCCCGGCCAGATGGTCCGCGTAGGCCCGTTCCGCGGCGGCGGCATCCGGCCGCAGGCGCTCGAAGCCCTCGCAGGGGTCGAACGCCAGGCTGGCGGTGTGAGCCGCGCAACGCATCAATTCGGCGCGCGCCACCCAGTCCGGGCGGCCCGTCCGCGCGAGTTCGCTGCGCGCGCGCGCGAACTCCTGGGCCTCGAGGCGGCTGTCGCCGGACAGCGAGGCCTGCACCGCGCTGTCGATCGCCGCCCTGGCGTTGCTCTGCCAATCGGGCGGCGGCGGGCCGCCGGCGCAACCCGCCAGCACGGCGATGCCGGCCAGGCCGAATCGCCGGCGTAGAGGCCTGCATGCCGGTGTCGTCATCGCAGCTTCAACTCGGTGTCGCGCGCGAACGGCCATTTGCGGTTCACCTCGTCCACCAGCCGTTCGACCTTGCGCACCGTCGCGTCGACTTCGGTGCGCAGGGCGCCGAGGTCGGTGGTGGCCACGCGCGCGTTCGCCGCCACGGTCTGCGCCTCCGCGAGCACCGAGTCGACCCGTTTCAGCGTGGCACGCGCATCGCCCAACATGGCGTTGAGCTGCAGCACGGTCGCCCGGCTCTCCTGCACGAGACCATCGGGCCCCAGCACCTGCGCGTCGGCCTTGAGCGCGATGCCGTCCAGCCGCGCCAGCAGCTGGTTGATGCGATCCAGCGCGGTGGCGATCTTGCGCGCCTCGGCCTCGTCGCCCAGCAGCACCGCCGCGGCGCCACGCGGTCCGTTGAGCCGCTCGGTCAGCGTCTGCAGGTTGCTCAGGCTGCCGGCGAGGGCCGAGTCGGTCGCCGACAGCCGGGTCAGGTTCTGCACCAGCTCGCGTGCGTTGGAAACCAGCAGCGGCAGCTCCGCGGTGGTGTCGCCGACCAGCACCTTGCGCTGGGCGCCGTCGGGCAGTGGCGGGTCGGTCAGCACGCCGCTGTAGGCCTTCAGGCTGACGCCGCCGACCAGGCTTCGATACAGCACGAAGACGCTGGTCTCGCGCAGCCAATGCGCGTCGCGGCGGGGCACGTCGACGACGATGCGCGCGGCGCCGTCGGGCGCCAGCTCGATGCGGCGCACGCGGCCGATCGGGAAACCCGCGAAGCTCAGATCCATGCCGACGCTCACGCCTGCCGCATCGTCGGCCACCAGCACCAGTCGCTGGGTCTCCTCGAAGCTGCCGCGCGCGTACATCAGATAGAGCACCGTGCCGAGCACGAGCGCGACGAACAGGGCCAGCAGCAAGGCGGCCTTGAACTCCAGATTCGGCACCGGCGCGGGGCGCACGGGAACGGGGTCTTCTTGCATGGGATGGGTGTGGGCCACTCAGTAGTAGTTGCCCACCAGCGAGGCGACCTCGATGACCACGAGCGCGAAGAACATGCGCACCAGGCCCTGCAGTTCGACGCTGGTGTTCGTGCGCCGGCGCGGCGCCGCGTCGAGGACGGCGGCAATCGGCATCAGCGCGACCGTGATGCCGAAGAAGAGGATCTTCAGGCCGAAGATCAGCGACACGGCGGGGTTGAAGACGTGCCCCACCGTGCGCGTGTAGGCCTCGAAGCCCGCGGTCGTGAAGCCGTAGGTCGACAGGTAGGCAACGACGAGCGTGACGACACAGCTCACGGCGGCCAGCATCAGCGAACAGAACAGGCCGGCCACGACGCGGGGCAGCACCTCGCTGCGCAGCGGGTCCGCGCCGAGCGCGGCGGCTTCCTTCCATTCTCCGCGGGCACGCAGTGCGGCGATCTCGGCGGCCAGCGGGATCGTGCAGCGCAGCGCGGCGAACAGTGCGGCGGCCAGCGGGATCAGCTCCAGCACCAGCACGCGCACCACCATCTCGAGCGCGTATTGCGACAGCCCATAGCTCAGCGCCGTGACCAGCACGATGCGGATCACGACCAGGCTGATCAGTGTTGACAGCGCGGTGAACCACAGCAGCGACTGCGCCGTGCCGAGATAGACGTGGCGGGCCAGCGCACGTCGGTGCTGCTTGCGGTAGCTCGACGGCGACAGCGCCAGCACCGTCAGCAGCGCAGTCAGGTGCACCGTGCGCCACCAGCCGACGAACCATGCACCGGCTGTTCGGGCCAGTTCAGCGAACGCGCCGGGCGGCGAGGTCGTCGGGTTCATGGGCGGGTGGAACCGGGCGATCAGGTCGGTGAGGCGTCGGTCTTGCGGATGCGCACGGAGGCGCGCTTGGCCGCCGGTGGGGGCGCTGGCTGCGTGGCACTCTCGATCAGGGTGGCCGCCAGCACGCTTTCCGGCGTCACGGCCGGCTCGGCGGCCAGCTCCTGCACCTCGTCGCCGGCCTTGAGGACACGCGTGTACGCGGAGAGCATCTGCACCAGCTGGCCGTAGATCTTCGGGCAACCGGCCACCACCTCGCGCTGATAGAGGTAGTCCGCCTCGCCGGTGAAGTTGCCGATCAGGCCACCCGCCTCGGTGATCATCAGCGAGCCCGCGGCCACGTCCCAGGGGCTGAGGCCGGTCTCGAAGAAGCCGTCGTACCAGCCCGCGGCGACATAGCACAGGTCGAGTGCCGCGGCGCCCGGGCGGCGCAGGCCGGCGCATTGCGACATCACCGTTTCCATCATCTTCAGGTAGCGCGCGAGGTTGTCGCCTTTGCGGAACGGGAAGCCGGTGCCGATCAGCGCCTCGGCGATGCGGATGCGCTTGGACACGCGCAGGCGCCGGTCATTGAGGAACGCACCGCGGCCCTTGCTGGCGTAGAAGAGGTCGTTGCGCGACGGGTCGTAGACGACGGCCTGCTCGACCTTGCCGCGAAACGCCAGCGCGATCGACACGGCGTACACCGGCAGGCCGTGGATGAAGTTGGTGGTGCCATCCAGCGGATCGATGATCCACAGGTATTCGCTGTGCTTGGCGCCATGCTGACGGCCCGACTCTTCGGCCAGGATGGCATGGCCGGGGTAGGCGGTGAGCAGGGTTTCGATGACCGCCTGTTCAGCCGCCTGGTCGACCTCGGTGACGAAGTCGTTGACGCCCTTGCTCGTGACCTGCAGCCGTTCGACGTCGAGCGCGGCGCGGTTGATGATCGATCCGGCTGCACGGGCCGCCTTGACGGCGATGTTGAGCATCGGGTGGAGCGCTTGCGACATGGGCAACCTATCTAGCGGGCAGAGCGGGGCAGGGAACCGAACGGCGGAGGAGAAAGAAGGGGCGGCGACAATCTGCACCGCGTCCGGCTGCAGCCGCAGTCCAGAGGTCTGAATTTTACCCGGCCATGCCTGCCCCCCTTGCGCCCGTCACCCGCTTCGTGCTCGTCAACACCAGCCATGCCGGCAACGTGGGCGCCGCCGCGCGCGCGATCAAGGTGATGGGCTTCGACGAACTGGTGCTGGTGGCGCCACGCTACGACGATGTGCTCGGCCACGACGAGGCGCTGGCGATGGCCAGCGGCGCCACCGATGTGCTCGCCGCGGCGCGCGTGGTGGCGACGCTCGCCGAATCGCTGCAGGGCATCCAGCACGTCTGCGCCACTGCGATGACGCCGCGCGACTTCGGGCCACCGACGGCAGCGCCGCGCGAGCACTTCGCGACCTTGGTTGAAGCGCCCCCCAGCATCGCCTTTGTCTTCGGCGGTGAGCGCTTCGGGCTGGCCAACGACGACGTCTACCGCTGCCACCAATGCCTGTCGATCCCCGCGGCGCCGGGCTACGGCTCGCTCAACCTGGCGCAGGCGGTGCAACTGATCGCCTACGAATGGCGCCAGGCGCTCGGCGGCTTTGCGGTGACGCCCAGAACGGCCGCGCCTGCGCTGGCCGATGCGCAGGCGGTGCAGGGGCTGCTCGCGCATTGGCGCGAGGTGCTGGTGGCGATCGGCTACCTCGACCCCGCCGCGCCGAAGAAGTTGATGCCGCGGCTGAACCAGGCCCTCAACCGCGCCCGCGTGACCGACGAAGAAGTGCACATCCTGCGCGGCATCGCGCGGGCGATCGCGCGCCACGCCGGTGTCATCGAGGACGGCAAGGAATAGACGACACGCCTACACTGGTGTGTCCCTGCCAGCCGCCATCATCATGTTCAGCCGCCTGCGTGAAGACATCGCCTGCATCCGCGAGCGCGACCCTGCCGCGCGTTCGAGCTGGGAAGTGCTCACCTGTTACCCGGGCCTGCACGCGCTGGTGCTGCACCGCTGGGCGCATGCCTGTTGGGGCCTGGGCCTGCGCTGGCTCGGCCGTTTCATCTCGCACCTGGGGCGCTTCGTCACCGGCATCGAAATCCACCCCGGCGCCACCATCGGACACCGGGTCTTCATCGACCACGGCATGGGCGTGGTGATCGGCGAGACGGCCGAGGTTGGCGACGACTGCACGATCTACCAGGGCGTCACGCTCGGCGGCACCCGGCTCGAGAAAGGCGCCAAGCGTCACCCCACGCTTGGCCGCGGCGTGATCGTCGGCGCCAACTCGCAGGTGCTCGGCGGCTTCACCGTCGGCGACGGTGCGCGCGTCGGTTCCGGCGCGGTGGTCGTCAAGCCGGTGCCGCCAGGCGCCACGGCAGTCGGCAACCCGGCCCGCATCCTGCAGGCCGAAGCCGACGCCGCACGCGAAGAAGCTGCTTCGCGCATGGGCTTCTCGGCCTACGGCGTGACGCAAGGCGACGACCCGGTGGCCCAGGCCATGAAGGGGCTGATCGACAACGCCAGCGGCCATGAGCACCAGATCGCGCTGCTGTGGCAGGCGATCGAGAAGCTGTCGCACCGCTCGCGCGAGCTACCCGACGAGGAATGCGTGCCTCAGGATGCGCAGACCGGCGAGCACTTCGACGCAGAGCGGTTGAGCCGGCTGGTGAAGTGAGCTCGCCGGCTGCTTGCAGCGGCGTGTGGCGAGCCGCTGCGGTCGGCTACGCGTGCAGCCTGGAGTTGCGCGGCACGCTGGCCAGCAGGAACTCCATCTGGTCGGCGAGGATGCGGCGGCCGCGCAGGATCATGTCTTCGTGCAGGGTCGGCACGTAGGGCAGGTACAGCAGCGTCATGCGCGCTTCTTCGGGCATGCGGTTGCCCTTGCGTCCGTTGCAGGGCCGGCAGGCGGTGATGCAGTTCATCCAGGTGTCGCGGCCGCCGCGCGAGGTCGGCACGATGTGCTCGCGCGTCAGGTCGTCGAAGTCGAAGCGGCCGCCGCAGTAGGCGCAGACCTGGCGATCGCGCGAGAACAGCTTGTGGTTGGCCAGCGCCGGCGCTTGCCGCCAGGCCCGGCTGGGCACCGTGCCGCGCACCGCGATGATCGGGTGCACCTCGATGCGTGACTGCCGGCCCGTGGCTCGCTGCGTGCCGCCACGCAGCACCCTGAAGGCATCGCCGAGTGTCCAGGCGATGCCGTCGCTGGCGTAGATCACCGCCGCTTCCCTGGCGCTGATCCAGGCCTGGGGTCGGCCGGACACATCGAGTTGCAGGACGTCCACTTCAGTGTTGCTCCTTGGGCGAAGCGTAAACCAATCGGGTGCGGGCGCTCAACGTGCGACGGCGCGCGGCGCGGTGACGGCGCGACAAGTTGATCACGCAGGGGCCATCAAACCGCGCGTCCTGGCCATCAGCCGCACCAGGCCGAGCAACGCGTCGATGCTCGGCGTGGCCACGCCGACGCGCTGGCCGATCTCGCGCACCGCGCCGATCAGCGCATCGATCTCGAGCGCGCGGCCAGCCTCGGCGTCGTGCAGCATCGAGGTCTTGAAGGCACCGAGTTGGCGCGTGACGGCCATCCGCGATTCGGCGCTCTGCGCGATCGGACAACCGATGCGCGCGCCGATGGCGGCGGCCTCGGCCATCGCGGTGGCCATGAAGCCGCGCACCAGTTCGTCGTCGAGGATCGCGTCGCAGGCCGCGCCGGTGAGGGCGCTGACCGGGTTCATGGTCATGTTGCCCCACAGCTTGAACCAGATCTCGCGGCGGATGTCGGCGCTGGTCTCGACCGTGAAGCCCGCGCCGGCGAGTGCGGTCGCGACGGCGTCGACGCGCTCGCTGCCGCCGGCCATCGGCGCGCCGACGATCAGTCGCTCGCCAAAGCCGTGCCGCACCTCGCCGGGCGCCGTGGTGTGGCAGGTCAGGTGCACCACCGCTCCGAGTGTCTGCGCCAGCGGCAAGGTGGCGGCGATGTGGCCATGCGGATCGACGCTGGCCAGCGGCGCGCTGTGTGCGTCGAGGGTCCGCAGGAACCACCACGGCACGCCGTTCATGGCCGGCAGCACGGTGGTCTGCGGCCCGACGAGCGGCGCCAGCGCGCGCGCATCGGCGGCCAGCGCGTGGCCCTTGAGGGCGATCACCAGCAGGTCGGGGGCGGGCAGGGCGTCGGCATCGGCGGCCACCTCGATGCGGTGGCGGCGATGCTCGCCGGTGATCGAGGTCAGGCCCAGCCCGTGTTCGCGCACCGCGGCCAGCGTGGCGCCGCGCGCCAGCGCCGAGACCTCGTGCCCGGCCGCAGCCAGCCGGGCCGCGAACAGTCCGCCGATGGCGCCGAGGCCCGCGATACACACCTTCATGATGGCTTGCTCCGGTTTTGTCCGCTGGTGCGTGGATCGTAGAGGGCCTGGACCGGTCAAGGTCTGGGTGGGTTTTCCCTTGGTGGCCGTAGGCAGGACACCCTAGAAAAAGCGGGCCTGCTGCCGCGCCGCGGTGCCTCGAATCTGCAAAATAGAACGATCGTTCGATTCTGCGTCGCGCACCCGTCCGCCTTGACCACCGAAACCGACTTCGCCGACCGCATCCCGCGCCGCATCGCTCTGCAAAAGGGCCAGCAGACGCGGGCGGCGATCCTCGACGCCGCGCTCGGGCTGGCCTCGCACATGGGGCTCGAAGGGCTGTCGATCGGGGCGCTGGCCGAAGTCACGCAGATGAGCAAGTCGGGCGTGTTTGCCCACTTCGGCTCGCGCGAGGAACTGCAGATCTCGGTGATCCGCGAATACCACGCCAAGTTCGAGGAAGAGGTCTTCTTTCCCGCCGTGCGCGAACCGCGCGGGCTGCCGCGGCTGCGCTCGCTGTTCGAGCGCTGGGTCAAGCGGGTGTCGATCGAGATCGACTCGGGCTGCATCTACATCAGCGGTGCGGTCGAGTTCGACGATCGCCCCGGCCCGGTGCGCGACGCACTGGCGTCGATGGTGGTGGCGTGGCACGGTGCACTCGAGCGCGCGATCCAGTTGGCGGTCGACGAAGGCCATCTGGTGCCCGACACCGACGCGATGCAGATGCTGTTCGAGGTGCACGGCCTGATCCTCGCGTTGCACCACGACGCGCGCTTCCTGCGCCTGCCCGGTGCGCTCGACCGCGCCCGCAGCGCCTTCGAGCATGTGCTGTCGCACTACATCACGCCCGCCGGTGCGGCTCTGGCTGCCAGCCCGGCGCGCGTCCATCCAACGCGGCCCGCCACGGCGCGCCGCCGCTGAATCCCTTTCGTCATTGACCCGGAGTACCTCATGGCCCAGTACACCCCGCCGCTGCGCGACCTGCAGTTCGTGATGCACGAGTTGCTCGACGCCATACCGCAACTCAACGAGATCCCGGCCCACGCCGACCTCGATGCCGAGACCGTCAACGCGGTCCTCGAAGAGGGCGGCAAGTTCGCCGCCGATGTGCTGTTCCCGCTCAACCAGAGCGGTGATCGCGAGGGCTGCACCCTCGACAAGGCCAGCCGTGAAGTCAGGACGCCCAAGGGCTTCAGGGACGCCTACGCACACTACGTCGAAGGCGGCTGGCCGGCCCTGTCGACCGACCCGCAGTTCGGCGGCCAGGGCCTGCCGCACCTGGTCAACCAGTGCCTGTACGAGATGCTGAATTCGGCCAACCAGGCCTGGACGATGTACCCGGGCCTGTCGCACGGCGCCTACGAGTGCCTGCACGAGCACGGCACCCCCGAGCAGAAGGCGCTGTACCTGCCCAAGCTGTCGAGCGGCGTCTGGACCGGCACCATGTGCCTGACCGAGCCGCATTGCGGCACCGACCTGGGCCTGCTGCGCAGCAAGGCCGAGCCTCAGCCTGACGGCAGCTACAAGGTCACTGGCGAGAAGATCTTCATCTCTGCCGGCGAGCACGACCTGGCCGAGAACATCGTGCACCTGGTGCTGGCCCGCCTGCCCGACGCACCTGCGGGCAGCAAGGGCATCTCGCTGTTCGTCGTGCCCAAGTTCAAGGTCAACGCCGACGGCTCGCTGGGCGGCCGCAACGCCATCACCTGCGGCGCGCTCGAAGAGAAGATGGGTATCCACGGCAATTCGACCTGCCAGATGCACCTGGACGGCGCGGTGGCCTCGATGGTCGGCGCGCCGAACAAGGGCCTGTCGGCGATGTTCGTGATGATGAACGCGGCGCGGCTGGGCGTCGGCAACCAGTCGCTGGGGCTGACCGAGGTGGCCTACCAGAACGCGGTGGCCTACGCGAGAGACCGGTTGCAGATGCGCAGCCTGTCGGGCCCGAAGGCGCCCGACAAGCCGGCCGACCCGATCATCGTGCACCCCGACGTGCGCAAGATGCTGCTGACCGCGCGCGCCTACGCCGAGGGCGCGCGCGCGCTGTCGATGCACACCGTGTTGCTGCTCGACCGTGAGCTGAAGCACCCCGACCATGAAGTGCGCCGGGCCTGTGCCGACGAGGTGGCGCTGCTGACGCCGGTGATCAAGGCCTTCTTCACCGACAACGGCTGGATCGCGACCTCGCACTGCCTGCAGGTGTTCGGCGGCCACGGGTATATCGCCCAGTCGGGCATGGAGCAGTACGTGCGCGACGCGCGCATCAACATGATCTACGAGGGCACCAACACGATCCAGTCGCTCGACCTGCTGGGCCGCAAGGTGCTGGCCGACAATGGCAAGAAGCTGAAGGCGTTCGGCAAGCGCATTGCCGAATTCATCGAGGAAGAGGGCACCGACGAGGCGATGCAGGAATTCGTCAATCCGCTGGCCGACCTCGGCGACAAGGTCACCAAGCTGACCACCGAACTGGGCATGAAGGCCTTTGGCAACCCCGACGAGGTGGGTGCCGCGGCGGTGGACTATCTGCGCGTCATCGGCCACCTGGCGTTCGCCTACCTGTGGGCGCGCATGGCCAAGATCGCGCTCGCGAAGAAGGATGCCGGCGATCCGTTCTACGTCGCGAAACTCGCCACCGCGCGTTTCTATTTCGCCAAGTTGCTGCCCGAGACGGCGGGCCTGATCCGCAGTGCGCGCGCCGGCGCGGCGCCGCTGATGGCCATGGACGACGCACTTTTCTAGCAATGACGACCCCAGGATCGATGCGCTCGCGCCCCCCGGCGGGAGTTCAGCGGCTTGTGGTGGCCCTACGGTAATGACATGGAGAAAACGATGACTCGATTTCTGGTTCGCAAGGTCGCCGTGCTCGGCGCCGGGGTGATGGGCGCGCAGATCGCGGCCCATCTGGTCAATTGCAGGGTGCCGGTCGTGTTGTTCGACCTGCCAGCCAAGGACGGGCCCAAGAGCGGCATCGCCCTCAAGGCGATCGACAACCTGAAGAAGCTGAAGCCGGCGCCGCTCGGCGTGGCCGAGGACGCGGCGCTGATCGAGCCGGCCAACTACGAAGAGCACCTGGCGTTGCTCGGCCAATGCGATCTGGTGATCGAGGCCATCGCCGAGCGCATGGACTGGAAGCTCGACCTCTACACCAAGATCGCGCCGCACGTGCCGCCACACGCGCTGCTGGCATCGAACACCTCGGGCCTGTCGATCACCCAGCTTTCGGCGGCGCTGCCCGAGGCGCTCAGGCCGCGCTTTTGCGGCATCCACTTCTTCAACCCGCCGCGCTACATGGCGCTGGTGGAGCTGATCGACACGCCGACCACCGAACCGCGCGTGCTCGATGAACTCGAGGCCTTCGTGACCACCTATCTCGGCAAGAGCGTGGTGCGGGCCAAGGACACGCCCAACTTCATCGCCAA
>Ga0102851_10002335_pt1 | contig 11379 bp, 14 predicted proteins | sample Mud3Dept3metaG_FD_79558 | JGI IMG/M metagenome (GOLD analysis project Ga0102851, IMG submission 79558) | Freshwater wetland microbial communities from Ohio, USA, analyzing the effect of biotic and abiotic controls - Mud 3 Core 4 Depth 3... | ecosystem: Environmental > Aquatic > Freshwater >...
CGCACCGCGCTCCGGGAGTTCCTCGAGCGGGCCGGCTTCCTGGCCGCCGAGGCCGCCGAGGGCCTGGCGGGCCTCGCGCAGGCCGAGAGCTGGCACCCCCACGCCATCCTGCTGGACGTGCGGCTGCCGGGCCTCGACGGCTACGAGGTGTGCCGGCGGCTGACGGCGAACCCGGCGACCAAGCCCATCCCGGTGATCGTCATGACCGCGTTCCAGTCGGAGAAGCACAAGAGCCGGTGAGGACCGGCGTTGCTGTAAGCGGCATTGCGGATAGTGGTATGCGGAGATCACTCACACCGGTGAGGCGGCTGCGATCATGGTCCCCTTCACACCAGACCTAGCGATCCAGCGGAGGCGCGTGTCATGAGCGGACTGGAGGCTGTCGGGTTCTCCCTTTTCGGCGTTGTCCTGGCCGGGGTGCTCGGATTTACGATTGCGCGCTGGCCGAGGAGGCAGACTGTGGAGGCGGAGAATTTCGTCGTGCGAGATGCGACGGGAACGCGTCGCGCGAAATTCGGGATGAGCGAGGACGGTGGGGTGCGCCTCCGCCTCTTTGATGAGGACGGCGTATGCTGTGTAAGTCTTGGGGTGACGCCTAAGGAGTGCGCGCGCCTGCACCTCCACGATCGACAGGGTGGACTGCGGGCAGGACTAGGAGTGTTCCCCGAGGATGCAGGGGTTGGAGCGGTGTTCCACGACCAGGCTGGGCATCCCCGCGTGACGGTCAGTGTGTTAGACACTGGCGCGGCAGACGTCAGGGTCCTCGATGAGGAGGGCAAGATTCTGTGGAAAACGCGGTAGCCCGTCTCTACGCAACAAGCGGCGCAGTGAGGGGTTGGCGACGGCGGCGGATTGCGCCTGACAGGTTGTAGACAAAGAGTATATTTTGTCGAACATTCTGACGAAGGCGCTCACGGTGACAGCAGAGGGGTTGGTGGAGTGACTTGGAAGAGGAGTCATGAGCACAATCAAGAACGCCCAAGTGTACAAAGCCCACCGCATTCATACCACACGTCTCTTTAGCAGACCCTACGTCAGCATGATCGTGAGTCTCGGGACACGGAAACCGCTCACGACTAACTCCCTTACGGACGCGGTGACGCGCGTGCCTGGGGAGTACCCGTCTGAGGAAGAGGCCGTTCAGGCGGCCAAGCGTTACATAGACGCGGAGAACTGCCGCAGGCAGGAATAGGCAGGGAAGGGGACGAAGACTCCCCCGCGTCAGCGTGACCTGGTCGGGGGCGTGGCTCACCCCCCCCAGATGTATGCCTAGGCATCGAGAAGAAACGCGACGCCGAGAAATTCGTCGTCAACACGCGCAAGCTGGACTATCGGAGGAAGCTCGGCAGTCTCACAGCCTCGACCGCGAAGCGCTATCGGTCCATGATCACGTAGCGTCTCCTTTCCTTCCTCCCTTACCTTTCGCGCGTCCTCCCGCTTCGAGAGGCGAGACATTCTCCTTGACAACGGGACTCCGTTCTTTAGGTTGTGTTCCTCATCTCCCCAGGCATCGTACGATGGCGGACGGGAGGAACCGGCTATGGGGCGCTATCTCATCATCATCGCGCGCGATCGGCCGGACCTGCTAGGCAGACTGGCCGTCATCTACGGCCAGAAGGGCGAAGTCGAAATCCATTTCGATCGGCGGCAGGGGCAGGCCTGGACCGCGCGGGGGGACCGAGCCGACCGCCGCGCCCCACCTCACCACGATGCGGTGCTCCGGAAGCAGGGCTTTCTTGTGATCCGTCAGCCCGGGTTGGTGACCGCTTCCCACTGACGCGGTGTGGAGCGCACGCATCCACGAGCGTCGAGGCGTTCCTCGGCGCTCGTAGTGTCTATGCGAGGCTATCCCGCACGACCCTGCGCTGCCCACTTGCATGGAAGACGGATGCGTTGCGGCGTCTGGCGCCGAGTGCTACACTTCGCCCTGCGAAACCGCGTTACCCCCGTGACCCCGAGCAGGGTAGCCGTGCCAATCGTCCAAGGCACGTCGGGAATCAGGATCGGAAAGCGAGATCACGGATTGCGCGCCGCTGGGCATCGGCCCGAGAGCCTCCGCGGCAGAGAGGAGGACGCCATGAAGGTGATGCGGGTGGACAACCTGAAGGTAATGCCGGATCCGCTCGGGCTGTTCTTTGGCAAGGTGGAGCGACAGTACCTGCTGGAGAAGGGGACGGCCGGGCTCGTGGTCGCCATGGTCAAGTTCGAGCGGGGTGCGGGAAACCGGATGCACGCCCATACCGGCGAGCAGGTGCTGATCGTCACCGAGGGGAAGGGCGTGGTGGCGACGGAGAAAGGAGAACAGATCGTCACGCCGGGCACCATCGTGTATATTCCGGCGCACGAGATGCACTCGCATGGGGCCACCACGGATTCGGCATTCGCGCACGTGTCCGTCCAGACCCCAGGGGACACGGCGCTGAAGGTATAGGCCGCCTTGTCGTCCCCGAACCCGATTTCGGCGCAACGACGCACACGAGGAGGACGCGATGGTACCGGATGAAGCGGCCCGTGTCGCCTTCTGGGTCGAGTACATGGAGCAGAGTTATGTTTTGACCGAGGCGATCATGCGTCACCCCCTCCAGGAGAGCCGCGAGGGCTTCGCCTCCATCCCAGCTGCGGCGGAGGCCGCCGGGGTGGATGTGCGCTTCTCGACCACACTGCTGGCCGGACAGTTCGAGCGTCTCTTCTTCATCCGCCAGAGCCTAATGCCCGATCTGATGGCCATCGCCCGCGACATGAACACGCGGGGCTGGATCCTGAAGGTCGAGGACGGCTACCGGACCCGGCAGATGCAGACGGCCCTGGGGCGGGCGCCGGCCGTCTTCGACCGGATCCTACAGTCCTGCATCCGCGAGTGCGGCGGCGGACGTCCGCCGGTCGACCTCGTATCTCGCCGAGCGATGGTCCTGGTCGCCAACGTGCCGCTCACCGGCACCCACATGGCGGGCGCCGCCGTGGACATCTCGGTCCTCCGGCGCGATGACGGGGCAGAGGTCTGGCGCGGCAAGCCGTATCTCGAGATGAGCGAGTACACCCCGATGGATTCGCCGTTCGTCAACGCCGAGGAGCGGCAGAATCGACAGGAGATCACGCGCGTGATGGAGCGGCACGGCTTCCTGCACTATCCGGGAGAATTCTGGCACTACAACAAGGGGGACTCGCTCTACCAGATCCAGGCCCGTACGGGCCAGCCCGGCCGGTACGGACCGGTGGACTGGGATCGCGCGACCAACACCGTGACACCGTACGCCGACCCCCGAGGCCTGTTGACCCCCCTGGACGTCCTGGAATCGCTGCTCCAGCAGGCAATGGAACGCCTGGGCGGATGACAGGAGTGATGATCGGGAGAGTGGGCGACACGGTGCAGGGATGACGAAACCGAGATCGCACAGCGGGTGCTGTGCTTCCCCCGATCTCCCGATCACCCCGTCCCCCACTCAGGTCTTCGCCTGGCGGCCTTGGTGTCTTGGCGGTGAGACGGTTTCGTGGGGTTGTGTCAGCCGCCGGGTGTCGTTCCTCCCACTGTGGTGTGACCGATCTTGGCCTCGGTCAGCGCAGTGGAAACAGCCTCGGCCAACTCGCTCCGGATCGCGTCCGATCGCTCGAACCGATTCGTCCACACCCGGAGGTCAAACGTGAGCCCGCTATCTCCGAAACCGATGGAGTAAGCCGCCGGGGGCGGCTCGCGCAACACGTCCGGGTGGCTGCGCGCTATGCCGCACACCAACTCCTTCACGCGCCCGGGATCGCTGGTCGTGGCCGCAGTGATGCGGAGGTCGATGCGGAGTCTGCGGTCCGTGTAGGTCCAGTTCGTGACTTTCTCGGTCACCAGTTGCGCATTGGGTATGAACACGTCCGCGCCCCTCCACGTTCGCACGGTACTGGCTCGGATCCCGATGTGACGAACCTCGCCCTGGATATCCCCGACCTGCACCACGTCTCCGACGCGAATGGGTCGCTCGAACAGCAGGATCAACCCCGAGGCAAAATTGTTCACGACCGTCTGCAAGCCGAATCCGACGCCCACGCCGAAGGCGCCCACGAGGATCGTGACTTTCGTCAGATCCACGCCCAGAAACGTTACCGCCACGACGAACCCGACCAGCAGGATCGCGTAGTGCGCCAGGTTCGCCAAGGCGAGGGGCACGCCCTCGGCGAGACGCACGCGCGGGAAAACGTCTCCTTCGAGCATGGCGCGAACCGCGGAGGAGAGAATAAAGGCCGCCCACGCGGTCGCCCCAAAGAGCAGGACGTCGCCGAGGGTGACCTGGATTGCTCCCCATCCGAATCCCGCGTTCAGTACGGTGCGGGCAAAGGCGATCGCGTCGCCCGAAATCGTCGCCGCGGTCAAGGGGACGAAGAGCCAGGTCACAAACCCGATCCAGGTCAGGGCCAGGCCGGCCCGCTTCTCCACGTAGGCCCGATTCTGCTGCACCGACGCCAGTGCCCCCAGGGGCCGCGCCCAGAGGACATAGGCAACGAGAAGCAGCAGTAACCAGACCACAACCCGAATCGCCAGCCACGCATACGCGCTTCGCACCGCGGCGGTTGCCAGTAGACGAGTCAGCTGCAGGTAGCCCGCCATTCCTGCCACAAAAGCCACGAGAAAAGTCACGGCCAGGATCAACGCGAGCGGGCGGTCCGGGGGGCCGCCGTCGGCGAGCCGCGCCTGGCCATCCGGAGCAGCGCGGCGGGTGGTCCACCACATCCAGCCGACCAGCAGACCTCCGGCCAAGAGATTCACCAGAAGGAGCAACTGCTCCAGATCTCGCGCCGGAAAGAGCAGCGGCCGTACCGCGTCCAGTGCCAGGACCGCCCCAAAGGCGTACAGGCTGCGAGAGAGCCCGGCCGGAACAAGGGCGAGGAGGAGTCGGATCGCCGGGAAGATGGAAAGGAACCGGGATGTGGCAAAGACCGCAAATGAATGGGTCGGATAGATCCACGGCGAAGCGAAGACGGCCAGAGCGAGCGCCGCGGAGGCCGGCCGCGCCAGCATCCAGTTGACGCCTGCGCGCCGATCCGAGGCGTTCCACCGGGCGACCTGGCGACGGGCCTGTAGGAGAACGGCGAGAAGCGCTAGAAAACCGAAAATATGCAGCGCAACCCGCTTAGCCTGATCCTCCCATTCTCCGGCCACGGCGTTCCACCAGCGGAGGCCGGCGCCACGGAAACCTGTGACGAATTGTCCCCGGGCCTTGGCCCACAGCTCCGGGCTCCAGAGCGGCAACGCATTCCGAACTCCCAAACGGTTGAAGAGCTCCGACCGGGCCTGAGCGATCAGCGCCAGCGCCTGATCGGCTCGCCGCTTTTCGACGGAGACTCGATACTCCAGCACGAGGACCTCGGCCAGGCGCGAGTTCACCCGCGTCCGCGCTGCGGTGATCGCGTCGCGCATGCCGTTGATCTCTGCGATTAGCTGCGGCGGGAGCTGGGCGCCTTGGATTTCCTTGAAAGACCGGGCCCACGTCTCATCCAGGTCGGACAGGCGCTTGAGCTCGCGCTGGAGATTTGTCCCGCGTTGCTCCAGCGTCTCACTCCATTCGTTCAGCTGGGTCCGCATCGTTTGCCATACGACAGCCAGTCCCTGGAGCGCAGGCGCGGAAGGGTCGCTTGCCAAGCGTCGTGGGAGTCGCTCCCAGCGGTCCTGGATGCGCTTGCTCAGTTCCGGCAACTCTTGCTCGATCGCCTGCATCTCGGGACCCGGAGCGGACAGGGTGTCCACATTCGCCAGCAGGGCAGCCACCTCCGCGGTCCGCGCCGCGACCTCTGCGGCCGGAATGGGACTCGCCGCATCTTGCGCCGGCGCCGGACGGGGAGAAGCCAGGGCCAGCCAGAGCAGGGTGAACCCCAGAAGCCGAGCCAATACGCTGCGTCGATTGGATGCCATACCGGATACCCCGGCGTCTCGTCGCCCCGAGAGGAGTCGCGATGAGTGCGCTGCGCGATGAGGAAAACGAACGAGATGGTTAGCACGGCGGTCTGTGGGTGTCAAATCGATTCCCCGTGCCGCAGCCACTTGAATCGCCAAATCGCTAAGAACGCCAGACGGAAGATGATCGGGGGAGGCGATGGAAGGGGGAGGGGGAGGTACGACCGACACCGTGGGAAGATTTTGACCCGCCAAGTCGCCAAGGACGCCAAGATTCACGGGGCTCAGAACCCACCCACCGAACCGGACGCCACCTCAACACGAGGAGATCGAGTCGTGGTGCAACGCCGCGCCTCGGCCATCACATTTCTTGCGGCTCGGATTGCGCCGGGCTTTCGTGTAGGATCTGCCTACGGTATGGGGCGACTGCCGCGTCGACAAGGTCGCTCACACGAAGGCGTACAAGGGACTGGAGATCCTGGACGCGGCTCGCAACGATCGGTAGGAGCGTGGCCGGGTGGTACGGATCGAATGGCCCGAACGAGTCGTCAGAGGTCACGACGAGCACACCAAGTTCGAAGGCAAGAGCGAGACCAATCAAACAGGCGAGTAGAATGTATCGCATGTGCGCTCCCTCCTTGACTACGCCGTGCGACGTCTGCGAGCCTGACGGCGATAGCCTGAAGAACGGAGTCGCATTGTCAAGCAGAATCCCGTCAGCGGCGTCACCCGTCCAAGCAATGGGTGGGTACCAGGCAGATGGGCGTTCTTCAGCAGCCTGCTGGGCCGGAAACACCACGAGCGCCGGGAAACGCCAGGCGCGCTGCGGTCAACCGTCCGAACTCGAGGGCTGCCGGTCTGACCGAAGCGGGCTCACTCGTCGAGGCGCTGAGGGATATACAAGATTGTGCCGGACGCAGCGGTCACGACTTCCATCTCACCCCGCTTCACCAAACGCTCCAGCACATCCGGCAGCGTTTCCAGGTCGATCTTCTGGGGTTCGTCATGCGGCGCTGAATCTCCGCTCATTTGAGACCTCCATGACCGACGATGGCACCCATGACATTCGCGGCGTACAACAAGAGCCAGCACCGCTAGCCGCGGCGGTGCCTCACGCACGCCAACCCCCCTGTTGCGCGAAGCCGTATGCAAGCAACCGGGGAGCACCGATGTGGGGATTGGCTCGGGGCACCGCCGCGTACGTATGTCAGTCCGCCGCTGCCGGCCGACGGTAATACGGGCGGACCAGCACGTATGGCCACAGGCGAAGGTCCTCCGCGAGGGAGGGCAGGCTGCGCCGCTCCCTGCGTCGGCGCTCCTGCAGCACGGGCTGGACGCGCCCGCGGCGATCTACCCGCCGGCGGTCGACGACGACGGTAAATGTCCCCCTGGCGGCAAACGGCTCCTGCAGGGCCTGACACAACCCCACGTGGTCCCGTGCGACAATCAACTGGCCGCGCACCACGGAGCGTGCGGGTGCGGCACTGAGTCTCGGGGACATGGGCATCCGTGCTCCTTCCAGGGCGATCCAGGTTTAGGAGGCCGGACACGAGCCAGCCAGCGCGCCACGGGTGACCTCTCGCGATCACCCGCGGCGCTTTCTCCATTATGCCATCCCTGGCCATGCCGGGATGACGGCGGGGAAGATGGAACCATCGGCACACCATCGCGTCGCAGCGTGCCGTCTGGACGAGGAAACTGCACGGAGCGTGCCGTGCCATACAAACACACAGGACATAGTGTGCTCGACGGAGAAGTGGCCCTGGATGTTGCGGTGTTTGGGTGCAGGCGGTGTGGGAGCGCCTAAAAGGGGGAACGTATGAGCGAGTGAAAACCTTGCGCGAGCATCGGACGACTTGAGCAACGCTTGCCCTGCGACCGAGACAGGACGCACACGAACGAACGACGTTTCGCCAACCTGGACTTTCCCTTGAGGATCCGGAACCTCCTGAAGGAAGCCAGCGCGAAGGTGATCTCGACCGTCACGCGCAGGGAAGCCGAAGCGCACGGAATAGGGGAAGATCGGCAGGCGGGCAGAGCAGGAAAAGCGGTCGCGCGTCAGCGGTCAGAGGGGTATGCGTAGCTTCTTGGCGTGGGTCTCGAGGAGCAGGACAGCATTGCTGAGGCGCTGCAGCTTGTGGGCTCGGCGGCGCATCCCGTCGATATCGCGGTCCGCCGCTGGAGTCGTGCGGACTTCGCGGAGGACGATATTGATGTTGCTGAACATTTTTCTCAATTCGTCCGGCGTCATTTTTTTGAGCTGGAGCACCGTGAAAGGCGCGTTACCCTCGGCGACATCGCGGGCATAGCCCAATGGATTCCCCGGAATACCCGACATGCTCGTCCTCCCATCTACGCGCCACCGCGGCACGCGAACCACACGGTGCGGCACTGCCTCGACGATTTCCTCCGTCGCAGGCTCCTGGGTGCCGACTCAAAACACCGACGGCATCATACGCCCGGGCACGCACGAAGAAAAGGACCAAAGTCACGCGGCGCGGCTAAGATCTTCCGCACGGGTCACGAGCGGGATCCGATACCGCCGAGCGACGGCCTCAAGCAAGCCCTCCGTATCGCGGACGCGCACGAGCGAGGGGACGGTCAGCAACCGGAGCGGCTGGGCGTACTCCGCGCGGTAACCGCGGTCATGCTGGACCACCCGGCCCCAGAGTTGCGCCACCCCGGCGACGCGCATGACCCGGTCCAGCGGGCCCCGCTGGCAGATGTGCGGCGACATCTTCAAATCCTCATCGTCCTCCAGGTGGGACATCGCATATATTCCGCATTCGCATCCCCACGCCGGAGCGGCATGGCTCTCTACCTTCCGGGAGAAGAAGCGACGAAACAACAGGGCCAGCGAGCCTGGCCTCTGCTCGCACTTCGCACGAAGGGGACCATCCGCGGGCCACACCGTGGTATGAAAGAGCGATCCCAGCACCGGCCGGCCGTCCTGCCACTCGACGCGCCAGCACCGGAACGCCTGCAAGGGTCCGACGACCAATGACGATGTCAATCTGGCACCTCCACCGGTTCAAAATCCGGTTGTGGCGCCACGCTGGGCTCGGCGGGAGCCTCGGGCATGACGGCGGGCGCGAGGAGTGGTTCGACCTCGAGTTCACGAACTGGTTCCCCTATATTCATAGGAACGCCCTCCTGAAAACAGAAGTGCCCCGGCTCCCCTTCGCAGGAGAAAATCCGAGGCATCCATTCCCACATCGATAGACCGCCCGGTTCATTTGGCACTTCTTTCATCCGTATTCTCGTGTCGAAAGATTTCGCTCGACAACAGCCGGCTGTCAAGTGAAATTCGTCGCGGCCATTTAACTCACAGACAGGCACCCAGACAAGAAAACGGGAGGGCAGAAAGCGGCAAGAGCGCATGCGTCTTCTGCTATCCTCGGTGCTTGGCGGACTGCCAGAGCCGAGGAATGGCTTGCCTCGGCCGGCAATTGTGGGTTAGGCTGGAAATCGACAGGAGCGTCTTCCTGGGAACGCTCAGTTCCGCCGCTTGCTCGCCGGGAGGCTCACAGGGTGCATGCTATCGTGGAGTGCTGCGGAGGGGGCGTGATGTCCATCGCGATCACCGCGGTCGCGGTGATCGGCCTCCTCTTGGCCCTCCTCGGATTCCGTCGCCTCCGCGCTCGCGGCTTTGTCCTTGGCGGCCTGGAAGGGCTGACCGGGCTGCTCTTGCTCGCGCTCGCGGCGCTGGCCGCGGCGGTCGGTCTCAACTTGCGTACCTATGACCGCCTGACGCACGAGATTCCCGTGGCAACAGTCAGCTTCCAGGCTCAGGGCGACCAGCGCTTTTCGGCGGTCCTGGTGCCGGCAACGGGCAGAACCCTCGTCTTCGATATGCACGGGGACGAATGGCAGTTGGACGCGCGGATCCTCAAGTGGCGCGGGATCGCAACGGTGCTGGGATTCGACACCATCTACCGGCTCGATCGATTCGGCGGGCGCTACCGCGATGCAATGCAGGAGCGGGAGGGGCGGCGCTCGGTCCACCGCTTGAGCGAAGAGCCGGGGCTCGACATCTGGGCGTGGACGCGCATGTATCCGCGGTGGCTCCCCTGGGTGGACGCGGTTTATGGAAGTGCGACGTACATGCCCATGGTGGCCGGCGCGACGTATCGGGTGACCGCCAGCCCAACCGGCCTGCTCGCGCGTCCGGTGAACGAGGCGGCGCGCAAGGCCGTGCGTCAGTGGCCGTAGAGAGATGACGAGGCAGGGCGAAAGGAGCGTCCATGAAAGATCTTCTCCCGGGTGCCGAAAAGCTGGCCGCGCGGCTCAAGGAGCGGCGCGAGACGGTCGCGGTTGCGGAGTCATCGGCGGGCGGTCTCATCGCGGCGGCGCTCCTCGCGCAGCCGGGCGCGTCCGCGTACTTTCTCGGCAGCGCCGTCGTCTATACGTATGTGGCACGGCGCCTGTTCCTGGATCTTCCGGACGCGGCGCTCGCGGGGGTCCGACCGGCGACGGAGGCGTACGCCAGACTCCTCGCGCGCTCGGTACGCCAGCGCCTCGGCGCCACGTGGGGTCTCGCCGAGACGGGCGCGACAGGACCGACGGGCAACCGCTACGGGGACCCAGCCGGACATGCCTGCCTCGCCGTCGTTGGCCCGGTCGAGGCCGCCATCACGGTGCAAACAGGCGACGCGGACCGCCACGCCAACATGCGAGCCTTCGCCGCAGCCGCCCTTGATTTCCTGGCGCAGCACTTGGCAGAGTGACGCGACACGCGCACGCGGAGTGGGGACGGAAGTCGATTGGTCAACTCGTCGATTCGTCGATCGGGAAGAACAAGAGGCGGCAGAGACGAACGGGGAGGCGGGAAGAGGCGAGAAATAGCAGGCAGCTGGCAGTTCGCAGAAGCGGTGGTACGTGTAGATACCCGGCCAGCAGGCGCCGACCACGGGGTCGCGATGCTTCGGCGCCTCTCGGCAGAAGCACTCGGCGATCTCCGCGGCGACGGCGTCCACCTCGTCGTCGTCGTTGCCGAACTTGGGATACCGGTTCAACAGCCGCTGCCGGAGAGATTCTCTGCGCGCGAAGTAGTCGGCCAGCGCATCACGCAATTCGCCAAGTGAAAGCCAGCCGTCCTCGAAGACCGCCTTCTTGATCGCCACGAGGGAATCCGCAGAGGTCGGCGAACGTGCGCAGGTCCTCGGCGTCTCCCGTCCGCGGACCCGCGTAGACCTCGTCGACCGAGTACGCCGGGCTGTGATCCCGCAGCTCGTTCTCGAGACGGGTGGGCTTGGTCGGATACGGATCACGGCCATTATTTAGGGCCAACTCCAGGCACTTGACGAGACTGTGCTGGTACTCGCGAAGCTGGGGTTCCCAGCCCGGTAGGTGCGGATTGCAGCACCCGTAGTGCACGTATCCGCGCGCGTCCGCGAGCGAGAAGCCGAGATTCATCAGCGACGCGATCACGATGTCGTCGTTGTAGATCCCGATACTGGCCCCGCGACGCACCGCGTCGCAAATGCCCTGCCAGAATGCGCGTTCGA
>Ga0102851_10002336_pt1 | contig 11375 bp, 9 predicted proteins | sample Mud3Dept3metaG_FD_79558 | JGI IMG/M metagenome (GOLD analysis project Ga0102851, IMG submission 79558) | Freshwater wetland microbial communities from Ohio, USA, analyzing the effect of biotic and abiotic controls - Mud 3 Core 4 Depth 3... | ecosystem: Environmental > Aquatic > Freshwater >...
GGACGTCGGGCGCTCGACCGTGACGGTCCGCGGGCCCGCGGGCATCACGCAGGTCGCGTGCTTCGCCGGGCTCTACGGCTCGGACGCCGGATGCGAGCGCGCCGAGATCGTCGGCGGCGAGGCCGTCTTCGCGCAGCGGAACCTGCCCGCGTACAACGCGCTCTCGGTCGTGGTGGCCCTGCCACCGGGCACGGTCGCGAGCACCGCCCCGATCCTCGAGGAGCGGTGGACCCTGGGCCGGGCGTTCGAACGGACCCCGCTCACCGTGGGCGGCTCCGGCGTGCTCCTCGTGGGGATCCTCGGCGGGATCGGCGCGCTCGCCTGGAAGCGTGGGCGCGACCGGCGGTACGCAGGGTCCCAGGTGGACCAGGTCATGGGCAGCCCGGGCGGCGCCGAGCAGACCGTCCCGCTGCTCGAGCACGGGGAGGGCCCGGTCGAGTTCGCCCCGCCCGAGGACCTGCGGCCGGGTCAGATCGGCACCCTCATCGACGAGCACGCGAACACGCTCGACGTGACGGCCACGATCGTCGACCTCGCGACACGCCACTACCTCGTCATCGAGGAGATCGAGAAGCAGGGGTGGTTCGGCAAGCCCGACTGGAAGCTGATCCGACAGCCGGCGCCGGGGGATGAGCTGCTCACGTACGAGCGGATGCTGCTCGACCGGCTCTTCAGCACCGGCGACGAGGTGAAGCTGTCCGAGCTCAAGAGCACGTTCGCCTCCAAGCTGAAGGAGGTCGAGGAGTCGCTGTACTCGGACGCCCTGCGCCGCAAGTGGTTCGTCGGACGTCCCGACCGCGTCCGCGGCGCGTGGTTCGGGATCGGGCTCGGCGCGTTCGTGGTTGCCGGGGGGGCCACGTTCGCGCTGGCGCGCTGGACCCACCTCGGGCTCTTCGGGGTGGCGCTCATCGTCGGGGCGCTCTCGCTCCTCGTCATCGCCCCCCGGATGCCGAGACGCACGGCGAAGGGGACCGCACTCGCCCGACGCGTGGCGGGGTTCCGGACGGTGATCGAGACGGCGGAGACGCACATGTCCCGCTGGGCAGAGCAGGAGAACGTCTTCACGCGCTACCTGCCGTACGCGATCGTGTTCGGGTGCACCGAGAAGTGGGCGAAGGCGTTCGAGGGGCTCGCGGCGGCCCCCGCGGACACCTCCTGGTACGTCTCGAGCCGCCCGTTCGCGTACGCGAACTTCGCGGACCAGATGGACGGGTTCGCCGTCACGACGAGCGGGATCATCGCCTCGACGCCGGCGGGCTCGGGCGGGAGCGGGCTCGGGGGCGGCGGGTTCTCGGGCGGCGGGGGCGGCGGGGGCGGCGGGGGCTCCTGGTAGGGTCGCGGAACACGACCGAGCCCGCGCCGGTTGGAGCCTGAGCCATGGACATCGCGTTCTCCGAGGACGGCCGAGACTTCACGCGCCGCGACTGGTCGAACCTCGTTACGGCCGATCCGGCCGGCACGTTCTTCCACACGCCCGGGTTCCTGAAGCTGTACTGGGAGGAGTTCGCTCGGACGCCCGAGCACCTGCTGCTGGCGTTCGCGGAGCAGGACGGAGCCCAGGTGGGGGCCGTGGCGTTCGAGGGGGTCGGGGAGACCCTGCGGTTCCTCGGCGGCACCGAGGTGACGGACTACATGGGACCCGTCGCCTCGCCTGAGCTGGCGGACGCCGTCGCGAAGGAGCTGCTCTCCGCGCTCGCGCGCCGGGACGACTGGGGCGCCCTGGACCTCCGCGGGCTGCCGGAGGATCGGGCGTGGCTCCGGCTCCTTGCCGAGGCGGCGTCGGCGCAGGGCTTCGGCGTGGAGATCACGGACGACCAGAACGGCGTCGCCCCGTTCCTGCCGATCCCGGGTTCGTACGAGGAGTACCTGGCCGCCCTGCCCGCGAAGCTCCGGCACGAGATCAAGCGGAAGGCTCGCAAGCTCGAGTCCGAGGGAGGGCCCTACCGGGTGACCGTCGCCCAGGAGGACACGCTGGAGGAGCACCTGGACCGCTTCGTCGAGCTCCACCGCTCCAGCGAGGGCCCCAAGGGCGTGTTCCTGCAGCCGGGGATGGAGATCTTCTTCCGCCGCCTGGGCGAGGCGTTCCTGCCGCGCGGGATCTACAACCTCACGTTCATCGAGGTCGGGGGCCGCAAGGTCGCGGGGACGATCGGGTTCCGGTTCGAGGGGACGTACTCGCTGTACAACTCGGCGTTCGATCACGAGTGGCGGCACCTGTCGCCGGGGATGGTGCTGGTCGCCGAGGACATCCGGATCGCGATCGAGGGCGGCTGCAGCGGGTTCGACCTGTTGAAAGGCGACTTCGCGTACAAGTACCGGTTCGGCTCCCACCCCCGCGCGGTCAAGCGCCTCGTCGTCACCCGCTGACGAGGACCCGGCTACTCGACGTAGGCGCGGAGGTGCGTGAGCACGGCGGTCGCGAGCTCCTCGTCGCCGCCGACCACGAGGTTCCCGTCGTCCAGGAACACCTCGGCCGAGATCCGCCGCCCCGCCACGAGCGCGAACGCCTGCGCACGGCCCTCGATCCAGGCGTCGGGCTTCTCGTCCTCGGCGGGGGACTCCCGGGCCGCGAGCCCCCAGTGCCACGACCCGTATCCCATGCCCGAGAGGTCGACCCGCACGCTCATGCCCGGGAAGGACAGCCCGGCCAGGCCGAGGGCGTACGGCAGCATGCGGATCCCCAGGTCACAGGTCAGGTGGATCGGCCAGTGCTGCGGGTTCGGCTCCTGGCCCGTCCCTTGCCGGAGGTCCTCCCCGTGGAGCCACCACTCGACGATGCGGGCCTGCACCAGGTAGCGGACGCCGATCTCGCCGGCCACCCAGGGCACGCGCTCCGAGAGCCATCGGTCGGTGTCCAGGTCGGCCGCCCGCGTGCAGAAGAGGTCCGCGGCACGGCCCCAATCGGTGAGGATCTGGCGGGTCGAGAGGTCCCCTCGGACCCCGATCGCCCACTCGTTGAACCCGTTCACCCAGAGGTCGCCTGCGTTCGCCTCGCGGAACGCGACGAACTCCTCCGAGGGCTCGCCCCTGATCGCCTGCGCTGCCGCGGTGTCCTGCGCGGCCAGGTGGGCCATGAGGTCGCGGTTCGTCCAACCTGGGCACGGGCTCGGCGACTCCCACATGGCCGGGTCCGTGTACTGGATCGTCCGGCCGAGGCGGGCGCGCTCGGCGTGCAGGATCCCGGTCAGCTCGGTCCGTTCCACCTCGTCAGCTCCTCGCATGGCGGCGGGCGTCGGCGCGGAATCGTACCGTACGTGGATGCGCATCCTCATCGCCCCGGACAAGTTCCGCGGCACATTGACGGCCGCCCAGGCGGCAGCCGCGATCGCGACCGGATGGCGGCGCGCTCGGCCCGGCGATCGCCTCGAGGAGGTCCCGCTCGCCGACGGAGGCGAAGGCACGATGGACGCGCTCGTCGCCGCGCTCGGTGGACAGCGGCGCGAGGCGCGGGTCTTGGGGCCGCTGGGCGATCCCCTGGACGCGGCGTACGCGATGGTGCCCGTCGAGGGCGGCACGCTCGGGGTCGTGGAGATGGCGCTCGCATCGGGCCTGACGCTCCTCGCGCAGGGCCGACGGGATCCGCTCCGCGCCTCCACGCGAGGGACCGGGGACCTGATGCTCGCGGCCGCCCGATCGGGTGCGTCGGAGATCCTGGTGAGCCTGGGGGGCAGCGCGACGACGGACGGAGGGGCGGGCATGGCGCAGGCGCTCGGTGTCCGCCTCCTCGACGCCGCCGGCAGCGAGATCGGACCCGGCGGAGCCGGGCTGCTGGACCTCGCGCGGATCGACGCGAGTGGGCTCGATCGGGCCGTCCGACGGGTCGGGGTCCAGGCGGCGTGCGACGTCGACAGCCCGCTCACCGGGCCGCGCGGAGCCGCGCACGTGTTCGGGCCGCAGAAGGGCGCGAGCGCCGACGACGTCCTGCTGCTCGACCGCGCCCTCGGGCACCTCGCCGCGGTCGTGCACCGCGACCTCGGGATCGACGTCCGAGCCGTGCCGGGGGCGGGCGCCGCGGGCGGGCTCGGCGCGGGGCTCGTGGCCTTCCTCGGGGCTCGGCTGCGCCCGGGCGTGGATCTCGTGATGGACGCGGTGCGGCTGTGGGACCACCTCGAGGAGGCGGACCTGGTGATCACGGGGGAGGGCGCGTTCGATGCCTCCTCCCTGCGGGGGAAGGTGCCCGCCGGGGTGCTGGCGGCGGCGCGGACGGTCGGTGTGCGGGCGCTCGTGCTCTGCGGGAGGGCGGAGGTGGGACCCGAGGACGTCGAGGTCATGAGCCTGACCGAGCGGTTCGGGACGGACCGTGCCCTGGGTGACGCACGGCTCGCGCTCGAGGATCTCGCGGCAGAGGTCGCCGAAGGGCTATCGTCCCCGGGATGAGCGGGGCGATCGATCGGTTCCTGGCCGCGGCCGAGGTGATGGGGCACCCGGTCGAGGTCCGGCGGTTCCCCGAGGGGACGAAGACGGCGGGGGACGCAGCCCGGGCGATCGGATGTGAGGTCGGGCAGATCGTGAAGTCCCTGGTGTTCGTCGTCGACGGGCGTCCGGTCCTCGCCCTCACCTCGGGAGCGAACCGGGTCGACACCGGCCGCCTCGCCCGCCTCCTCGGCGCCGAGGAGGCCCGCCGAGCGACGCCGGAGGAGGCCAGGGCGGCGACCGGCTACGCCGTCGGCGGGACCCCGCCGTTCGGGCACCCCGAGCGCGTGCCGACCTTCCTGGACCCGGATCTGCTCGGCCACGACGAGGTATGGGCGGCGGCGGGAACGCCGGACTCCGTGTTCCGGACCACGCCGGAGGAGCTCCGCAGGACGACGGAGGCCCTGGTCGCGGACTTCCGACAAACTTGACCACCGAGGTCGGATTCGGGCCGCTCCGGGTAGGATGGCACCTCGGCCCACACGACGGACGAGTACCGGAGGAACGATGATCCAGCTGACCGAGACGGCCGCCGGCAAGGTGAAGGAGCTCCTCGAGGAGGAGGGGCGCACCGATATCGCGCTCCGCGTCGCCGTGCAGCCCGGCGGGTGCTCCGGGCTCCGGTACGCGATGTACCTGGACGATCAGCTCTCCGACAAGGACGTCAGCGAGGAGCAGTTCGGTGTGCGGGTGGTCGTCGATCGGATGAGCGTCCCGTACCTCTCGCAGGCGAAGGTCGACTTCGTCGATTCGCTCGAGGCCTCCGGGTTCACGATCGACAACCCGGCCGCCCAGGGTGGCTGCGCCTGCGGCCACTCGTTCCACTGAGCATCCGGCCTAGGGCGACCGGGCTCTCTTCCCCAGCGCTCCTCAAGTCAAGCACGTGTTCCGTGCCGATACCGAAGGTAAGCCTGCGGTCGACGGAGGGGTCGGGATGGGTTGAGGGGCAGCGGACCACTCGCTCGTTCCGCTCCCTCGTCTACGGTCCGTAGGTGGCTATCCCCCGACCCGGCCGCTGCCTCCGGCAGCGGCCGGGGTACGTCGGGGCTACCCAGGCTCAGTCCGGGTCATACGCGAGGTTCGGGAGGAGCCAGCGCTCCATCTCGTCCACGCGCTCTTCGCATCGCGCGGCGTAGTCCTCGACCTGGTCCCTGCCGATCCTGCCGACGTTGAAGTAGCGCGCGGCAGGGTGCGCGAGGAAGAGACCGGAAACGCTGGCGGCCGGCGTCATCGCGAAGTGCTCCGTCAGGTCCATCCCGATCGCGGGGGCATCCAGCAGATCCCACAGCGTGCGCTTGCGGCTGTGGTCCGGGCACGCTGGGTAGCCGAACGCCGGACGGATGCCCCGGTAGCGCTCCTCGATCAGCTCCTCGTTCGTCATCCTCGGACCCGTCTCGTACCACTCACGGCGGACCAGCTCGTGCAGGTACTCGGCGAAGGCCTCGGCGAGGCGGTCGGCGAGTGACTTCACCATGATCGCGTCGTAGTCATCGTGGAGTGCCTCGAAGCGCTCCGCGAGCTCGTCCACGCCCAGACCAGCCGTCACCGCGAACGCCCCCACGTGATCGACGGGCCCGGGGTCGCCCGGGGCGACGACGTCGGCGAGCGACCGGTTCGGGCGCCCGTCCCCGTGATCGCCCTGCTGGCGCAGCATGGGGAACCGCGTCCCCTGCTCGAGCACGATGTCGTCGCCCTCGCTCCACGCCCTCCAGTAGCCGTAGACGCCGCGGGCTCCGATCGTGCCGTCCCGTTCGAGGTCGTCGAGCATCGCGTTGGCGTGCTCGAGCAGCTCTCGAGCGGCGTGCCCGTGGTCGGGATGGTCGAGGATCGCCGGGTAGCGGCCCTTCAGCTCCCACGCCGTGAAGAAGAACGTCCAGTCGACGTACGCGCGCAGCGTGCCGATCGTCGGCTCGATCAGCTTCCTGCCGGTGAACGGCGGCGTGGCGAGGTCCTCGGGGCGCCAGGTGATCGGCGTGCGGTTCTCCGTGGCCAGGCGGAACGGGAGGAGCGGTCGGGCCTCGCGCTCCGCGTGGAGCGCGCGTAGACGGTCCTGCTCGTTCCGGTTCTCGCGATCGAGCCGATCGCGGCGCTCGGCGTCCAGGAGGTCCGACACGACGCCGACCACGCGAGAGGCGTCGATCACGTGTACCACCGGGGAGGTGTACTCGGGCGCGATCCTGACGGCGGTGTGTTGACGTGAGGTGGTGGCGCCGCCGATCAGGAGCGGGAGCTGCAGCCCGCGGCGCTCCATCTCCTTCGCGACGTTGACCATCTCCGTGAGGGACGGTGTGATGAGGCCGGAGCAGCCGACGATGTCGGCGCCCTCCTGCTGCGCGGTGTCGAGCAACACGTCCGGCGGCACCATCACCCCGAGGTCGATCACCTCGTAGTTGTTGCAGCCGAGCACGACCCCGACGATGTTCTTGCCGATGTCGTGCACATCGCCCTTCACGGTGCACACCACGACCTTGCCGTGGGTCGAGCCGACCGTTCCCGTCCGCTCCCGTTCGTCCTCCATGAAGGGCTCGAGGTAGGCGACGGCTCTCTTCATCGCGCGGGCGCTCTTCACGACCTGCGGGAGGAACATCTTCCCGGCTCCGAACAGGTCGCCCACGACCTTCATCCCGGCCATGAGGGGGCCTTCGATCACCTCCAGCGGGCGCTCGTAGCGCGTTCGTGCCTCCTCCGTGTCCTCCTCGATGAAGTCGTCGATCCCGTGGACGAGCGCGTGCCCGAGCCGTTCCTCGACCGTCCCCCCACGCCACGAGAGGTCGACCTCGCGCTTCATGCCCGTGCCCTTCACGGTCTCCGCGAAGGCCACCATCCGTTCCGTCGCGTCCGGACGTCGATCGAAGATGATGTCCTCGACGTGCTCGAGGAGATCCGCAGGGATGTCCTCGTAGAGCCCGATCTGACCGGCGTTCACGATGGCCATGTCGAGCCCCGCCCGGATCGCGTGGTAGAGGAACGCGGAGTGGATGGCCTCGCGGACGCGATCGTTCCCCCGGAAGCTGAAGGACAGGTTCGACACGCCGCCCGAGACCTTCGCGCCCGGACAACGCTCCTTCAAGATCCGCGTCGCCTCGATGAACGCCTTCGCGTACCCCGCGTGCTCATCGATCCCGGTCGCGATCGCGAGGATGCACGGGTCGAAGATGACGTCCTCGGGGGGGAAGCCGACCTCGTCCACCAGGAGCCGGTAGGCGCGCTGGAGGATCTGGACCTTACGGTCCACCGTGTCGGCCTGGCCCTGCTCGTCGAAGGCCATGACGACGACGGCGGCCCCGTAACGCTTGATCCGGCGGGCCTTCCCGAGGAAGTCGTCCTCACCTTCCTTCAGGCTGATCGAGTTCACGACACCTTTGCCCTGCAGGCACTTCAGGCCGGCCTCGATCACGTCCCACCTCGAGGAGTCCACCATGACCGGGACCCTCGCGATCTCGGGCTCGGTCGCGATGAGGTTGAGGAAGGTCGTCATGGCTCGCTCGCCCTCGAGCAGATCGGCGTCCATGTTGACGTCGAGCATGTTCGCCCCGCTGCGGACCTGCTCGGCCGCGACGTCGACCGCTCCCTGGAAGTCTCCCGCCTCGATCAGCTTGCGGAACCTCGCCGACCCCGTGACGTTCTGACGCTCGCCGATCATCACGAAGCCCGTGTCCTCCGTGATCCAGAAGGGCTCGAGGCCCGAGAACGAGGTCAGCTGACGGGGCGCGACGGGCACCCGCGGGGGCAGCCCCTCGACCGAGCGCGCGATCTGCCGGATGTGTTCGTCGGTGGTGCCGCAGCAGCCCCCGAGGATGTTGCCCAGGCCGCTCTCGGCGAACTCGCGCAGGTACTTCGCGGTGGTTTCGGGCCGCTCGTCGTAGCCCCCGAACGCGTTCGGCAACCCCGCGTTGGGGTGACAGGTCGTGTAGACGGGCGCGATCCGCGCGAGCGACTCGAGGTACGGGCGCATCTCGGCCGCCCCGAGCGCGCAATTGACCCCCACGCTGAAGGGGTCCGCATGCTCGACGGAGAGCCAGAACGCCTCCACGGTCTGACCGGAGAGCGTGCGACCGCTCCGGTCGGTGATGGTCACCGAGATCATCAGCGGCACATCCGGCGCGGCGTCCTTCGCCGCGGCGAGCGCCGCCTTCGCGTTCAGCGTGTCGAAGATCGTCTCGACGAGCAGCAGGTCCACGCCGCCGTCGACGAGCCCGCGGATCTGCTCAGCGTACGCCTGCGCGACCTCGTCGAAGGAGTGGCTCCGGTACGCGGGCTCGTTCACACGGGGCGAGATCGACAACGTCTGGTTGGTCGGCCCGATCGAGCCGGCGACGAACCGGTCGGGTCCGACGCTCAAGCATGCGCGGCGAGCGATCTCGGCGCCCGCTCTGTTCAGCTCGTAGACGACGCTCTCCATCGCGTAGTCGGCCTGGGAGACCGCGTTCGCGTTGAAGGTGTTCGTCGAGACGATGTCGGCTCCGGCGCCGAGGTGACCGAGATGGATGGCCTCGACGATGTCTGGGCGGGTCAGGTTCAGCAGGTCGTTGTCGCCCTTGAGGTCACGGGGGTGGTCGGCGAACCGTTCGCCACGGAAGTCGAGCTCGGACAGGTCGTGCCTCTGGATCGCCGTCCCCATCGCGCCGTCGAGCACGAGGATCCGCTCCGCGAGCAACAGGCCGAGACGATCGCGCATGCGACGAAGGTACAGGCAGCCCCGGGGGGTGACCATGGGTCAGGCTGCGGACTCCGACCCCGTGGAGTAGGCTTGCGGCCCGCGGGAGGAGGAACCCTGCCCGCGGGAGGAGGAACCCTGAACGAGGACGTCTTCGACGAGTTGTCGGGCGTGGTCCCCGGCGAGATCGCCACGGCCGGCGTGCATCCCAAGGCGCGGCCGGGGGGACGACGAGGGGACCGTCCGCTCGGCAGGAGGGGTACCGATCTGCTTGCCCGTGTCCCGCTCTTCTCCGGCCTCTCCAAGCGTCACCTCCGTCGCCTCGCCGAGCACGCCGACGTCGCCTCGTTCCGCGGGCGGGAGTTCATCGTCAGGCAGGGTCAGCCCGGGGGAACGTTCTACGTGATCCTCGAAGGCGAGGCGCAGGTCCTGCGCAACGGCAGGACGATCAACAGGCTCGAGCCCGGCGACTTCTTCGGCGAGATCTCCCTGCTCGACGGCGGTCCGCGGACCGCCGATGTCGTGGCCGCCACGCCCGTGTCCGCCATCCGCGTCTTCAAAGGAGCGTTCGACGAGATGGTCGCCGAAGAGCCGGTGGTGGCGTGCAAGATCCTGGCGGTCGTCGCAGGTCGTCTCCGCAACGCAGAGCGTTCGGTCCACCACTGATGCTCGCGTTCACCATCCCGTACAACTGGTGGAAGTTCCTCCACGTCGTCGGGGTGCTGGGTTTCGTGCTCTTCCACGGCGTGTCCATCGTGGCCGCGCTGCGCCTCCGCAAGGAGCGCGACCGCGCCCGGATCGCGGAGCTCTTGCAGTTCTCCGGCTTCTCGGTGTTGGGCATGTACCTGTCGCTCGCATGGCTCGTCGTGTTCGGGGTCGTCGCGGGCGTGAAGGGCGGCGCGTGGAACGACGGCTGGTTCTGGATCTCCATCACGATCCTCGTGCTGATCGTGGCCGAGATGTCGGCCGTGGGCAAGCCCTACTACCAGCGCGTGAAGGAGGCGGTCGAGATCCGGCCCTCCGGCGTGCCGCGCAAGAGCGACGAGGAGCTGGACGAGATCCTGCGCTCGCGGATCGGGCTGGTGAACACGATCATCGGCCTGACGGCGCTCGTGCTCATCGCCTGGCTGATGATCTTCAAGCCGCTCACCGTGCTCTGAGCCCTCGGCTCCCACGCTGCGAGGCGTTCCTCCCGGATCCGTCCTCCGGTGGGCGGCCTCCGAGGGTCAGAGATCGGTGGGTGCGAGCGGCTTGGACGCCGGTCCGTTCACCACCTTGCCCGCGGCCGAGAATCGAGAGCCGTGACAGGGGCAGTCCCAGGTCCTCTCGGTCGGGTTCCACTTGACCATGCAGCCCATATGCGTGCAGATCGCCGAGAGCGTGCGCACCTCGCCCTTGCGGTCGCGGTAGACGGCCACCTTGTGGTCCCCGGAGGTCACGATACCGCCGTCGTCCCTGCCGATCTCCTCGAGGCTCTGGGCGATCGTCCGGGCGATCAGCACGTCCGTCGGGGCGTACTCGGCCACGGTGAGTGGCACGGAGCCCAGCAGGAGCGCTCTGGCGCCGGCGAGACCGCGGTTCCCGACGACGACGAGGTCGTAGCCGCCGTCGGCGGCCGCCGCCATGATCTCCTGTGCCGCGTCACCGTCGCGGATCGAGGTCGCGGGCTCCACCCCCTCCTCGTCCGCCATCGTGGCCACCGTGTCTTGCAGGACGAGCTCGCCGGTCTTCGGGTGTCCGACGAAGACGAGGCCGACCCCCGTCTCGAGGCGCTTCGCGAGGGCGAACCCTTTCCGGGCGGCCCGGTCGGCGGTCGCCGACCCGTCGGTGGCCACGAGGATCCGACGATAGGCGGGCGTCTCCGGCACCACCGCCCCGGGGCGCGCTCGCGTTAGGAGGACGTCGCACGGGGCATGCGTGGCGATCTTGCGCACGACGCTGCCGAACACCTGCTCTGCCTGGAACAGGCCGCGACTCCCGACGACGATGAGGTCGGCATCGCGGTCCTCGGCCGCCTCCAGGACCGCGCTGCTCGGGTCGTCGTCTGACAGCACGACGTCGGCCCGCACGCCCTGGGCCTCCGCGAGCTCGAGCGCCCGAGCGACCGCGCGCTCCGCCCGACCCGCGTCCTCGTAGGCATGGACCACGGTGAGCCTGCCCTTCGTGGTCCTCGCGATCGCCGTCGCGATCGCCTCAGCCGTCTCGGCGGTCGGTGACCCGTCGGTCGCGAGCACGATGCGCTTGAACATGAACCCTCCTCGCCACCCCGGTCGTCGGGCACGGGCGGCATCTTAGCGACCGTCGA
>Ga0102851_10002340_pt1 | contig 11365 bp, 9 predicted proteins | sample Mud3Dept3metaG_FD_79558 | JGI IMG/M metagenome (GOLD analysis project Ga0102851, IMG submission 79558) | Freshwater wetland microbial communities from Ohio, USA, analyzing the effect of biotic and abiotic controls - Mud 3 Core 4 Depth 3... | ecosystem: Environmental > Aquatic > Freshwater >...
CTGTGCTCGTTCGGTGAAGGCGCCGGATTCTGCCTGCAGCAGCGCTCCCCGGCCGGGCCAAAGGACGAACTGGCCGCAGGCGGGTTCCCGCCGCTTAAGGAATTGGCGGATAAAACCTTGTTCGTCCACTGCCTGATGATCGCCGCTTTTCATAGCGATCCAAGCCGTTATAGGAGGAAGGGTCTGGCAACGCGCCTGGGGCTTGAGCTCATCCGTTGGGCCCGGGACCGGGGCTGGTCCGCCATCGAGGCCAGCGCCTACGAAGAACTTCCGATGCTCTATGCCATCTCGGGCACGGCCGGGAGACGCTTTTGGGAAAGGCTGGGTTTCCGTCTGGTTCTTATGGACACGGAACCCGCCATCAGCGGCGAATTCCTGGAAAGGCTTCGTCAGGACGCCGTCGCGGCGGGCCTCCCGCCCGAAAACGTTGCCAACAGATATCGGATGCGTATCGACTTTAACCGATTCTCATAAGGGGGTCCGCCGAGAAGCCGTATTTCACTCTAACCGGAATCGGCAGCGGCCGACGGGGCGGCGCCTCGTCCCTCATTCTCATAAAGCAAACAAAGCAGACCGCGCGTCCTTGCCGTGGAGTTATTTTTCCGGGTGGGGTTGACTCCTCGCAGACAATGCCGCGGACGAGATAATGTCCGGGACTCGTTGACAGGCCTTGATTTTTATTGTCATATAGGCGGCCCACAGCCGGGGTCCGGGCAGCATCAGATTCCGAACCGGATGCCGGCCGGGTTCAAGGGAGAACAGGAAAGGATAAAAGACAATGGGAAAAAAACAAATGAGAGTGGCACAACGCCCTATTCTTGGAGCCTTGCTCGCCGGGGCCTTTATAGCGCTCGCCCTGGGCGTCTCTTTGCGGGCGCAAGATAACCAGCAGGCGAAGGCCCAAAATCCGGGGGGTTTCCTTCGACCCAACGGCCCCTATGCCGTCGGAACCCATGAATACCTGTGGGTCGACCAGAACCGTGAGGAACCGTTTACCAAAGATCCTTCTGACCGCCGACACCTGCTGGCGCGCGTCTGGTACCCCGCCAACCCGGCGCCGGGAACGGAGCCGGCGTTCTATGTTCTCGACATCAATGAGTATCCCGAGAAAAGCCTGTACAGGCGGGGGGGTGATATCAAAACGAACGCCGTGACGGATGCGCCCATTGCCAAAGGCGACGGTCCATTCCCCGTGCTCGTCTACCAACCCGGAGGGGGAACGGCGCGCTTCATCGCGACTTTCCAGGCCGAGCAGCTTGCTAGCCGGGGATATGTGATCATAAGCGCCGACCACGCCGGCTTCAGCGAGACCGTCCTTTTCCCGGACGGCTACCGGTTCCTGGCCGATACGATGCTCGCCCCCAAAGAGACGGGGACTTTCCGTGATGATGTGCTCAATAATTGGGGCTGGCTCGAAAAAGAGGTCTTCCCGACCTGGCTGGCCGATGCCTCTTATACGCTGGACAAAATAGCCGAGCTCGCCGGAACTCCCGGCCAGATGTTCCATAAAAAACTCGACCTCGACCGGATCGGCATGATGGGCTGGTCATTCGGCGGGGCGGCCAGCGTTCAGATGAGCAAGGACGACCGGCGGGTAAAAGCGGTTGTCGATCAGGACGGACAGCTTTTCGGCGACGTCTGGGAGAAGGGTACGCCTAAGCCCTTCCTGTTGATGCACCACGGCAATGAGGACAAAGCGCCCAAGCCCGAGGACAATCCCGTCATGCAAGAACTTATCGAGATGACCCAGGCCCGCGACCGTTCGCTTCTGGACCGCTCAACCCACGATTGGTACGATCTGACAATCGCCAACACACAGCATGGGCATTTCTCAGACTTCCTGCTCTTTTTCCCGAGGAACCCGGCCGAGCTCGACCCTCACCGGGCTCATGAAATCATCTTGGCCTACACCTTGGCGTTTTTCGATAGGTACCTGAGGGGCCGGGAAAGCGACCTCCTCAAGGCTCCCTCGGCGGAGTATCCGGAGGTCACATTCAGAAAGAAAAAATGATTCGGCGTTGAGGCTTCCGGCTATTTCACCTCAACCGGAATCGGCAGCGGCTTCCGGGGAAGCATCTCGTCCCGCATGGCCGTGAAATAAACAAAGCTGGCCATGACCACCGCCGACTGGACCAGGTCCTCGGGAACACAGTGATCGTATATATCCTGGTTGGTGTGGTGGAGCGTCGGGAAGTAGTCGATGGGATCCTGGATGAACTGGAAACCCGGAATACCGAGATAGTCAAAAGGCAGATGATCCGTCCCTTCGGTCGGCTGGAGGGCGATCGTCGTGACTCCCAGGTCGCGGAGAGGCTCCATCCACTCCTCGAAGATCGGCCGGACCTGGAAATTTTCCTGGATGTAAATCCCCCGGATGCGGCCCGAGCCGTTGTCGTAATTGAAATAGCCGGAGATCTTGTTGTACTCGGGCTTGACGATGATTTTCTTGGAGTCGGCCAGGGGATTCCGCCAGTTCTTTTCGTAGGCTTCCCAGTCGGGATTTTTGAGGGTTTCCTTGTCGGAATCTCCGAAATGGGTGAAGGCATAGCCGCGCGATCCATAGAAGCCCTCCTCCTCGCCCGTCCAGAGGGCCGCCCGGATGGTCCGCTTGGGTTTCACGCCGAGCGCCTTGAGGATCCGCAGCGCCTCCATGACCACAGCGCAGCCGGAGGCGTCATCCACGGCCCCCGTCCCTCCCGTCCAAGAGTCGATGTGCCCTCCGAGCATCACGACCTCTCCCTTCTTATCAATGCCCGGGATCTCGGCGACGACGTTGTAGCCCTGCTTGTCCTGGTCGTAGATCGTGTTCCTGACCTCGGCTTCTAGCGTTACCGGGACCTTGAGGTCCAGGATGCGGCAGATCCGGGCATAGGCCTCGGCCGCCAGCACGATCCTTGGGCTTTGACCGGGGACGAGGTGGTTTTTGCCGGTTCCTTCATAGGCGTCCACCTTGACTGTCCCGAAGTCGCTCCGGCTTCCATCACTCGAATCGATGAGGAGCGCGACCTCTTCGTTCTTGTAGAATTCCACGAACTCTTCCCATTTAAGCTCGGGCTTCTCTCCTCCTCCGCCTTTTGGCTGGAGTGGGATCGGAGTCTCCATGACCTCCTTGAGGTCCTCGTCGGTGTAGCGGCGGGCGTAGGGCTTGAACGAGGGATGGACCTGCCGCGGTGGATCGGTCAGGACAATGGCGTCCTTGAGTTTTCCCTTCCATTTTTCGAGGTCGGCCCTGGTCCGGATGATGGCCAATACCGGCTGGCCTTTGATCTTGCCCGCGGTCCCGAGCGTCCACGGCTTGGCGTAGGCGAGGAGAGAAGCGTAGGTCGGCTCGACCATATGAACCGAAATGTAATCGTTGGCCCAGCCCAAACCGAACTCGCCGCAGGGCTCGATAGCCGCGTTCGACAGGCCCCATTCAGTGAACTTGCTCTTGGCCCATTCGCACGCCTTCTTATAGGCCGGACTGCCCGGGATCCGGGGGCCGATGATATCAGTCAGGTAGCTCAATGTCTCCATGATCTTGGAGCGGTTGACCCCTTCCTCCCAGATGCGGTTGACCATGCCGACGTCCACTTTCTCCTGAGAGATGGCAGCCGGAATAAGAAGGACATAGATTGCCAGCGCAAAAATGAAAAGTTGGTTTTTCTTCATCGGAGAGCCTCCTTGTCCAGGGATGATCGCGGTTTAAATGACGACGGCGCGCAGCGCGCCTGCCTATCGCCTCTCTTGATCCTTTTGGACACTGTCCAGAGCATAGAACAAGACCATGAACAACGTCAAGGAGACCGGAAAGCCCGGTGCTGGCCTTCTCCAAGGTTGCGATCAGAACACAGGATAAAGATGCGACGATTCTATCGTCCGGCCCAATTGACTCGACCAGGGGGGATTAATATAATCCTGAATCGTCAACCACCTGCTCAAGGAGGGCATCATGAGAAAACTCTGGGTAATCGGTCTCATCCTCATTTTTGTTTGGGCGGCCTGCGGCAAAAAAGCGGAAGAGAAGCCGGAAGAGCCTGGACCGGGGCTGCCCGGAGTCACTGCGGGGATGATGTCGACACTCACTCAGTTCGGGTCGAGCCTGGAGAAAAAAGATTTCGCGGCCGCCTATTCCTCCTTGCGGGCTATGGTCCAGGATTTTTGGGGGATGAGCCCCCTCTTCCTCAGGAACGTCCGGTTTGTCAAAAACGACGGCAACACCTTTGGCATCTACGAACCCAGGGAGACCGAGGAGTACGCCCCCGGCGAAGTCATATATCTGTATATGGAGCCGACTGGCTACACCCTCAAACAGAATGGCCAGGGCAAGTATGACATCGGGTTCGCGGCCGACATGTCGATTGAGGACGAGAAAGGCGAGATCCTGGGCGGCCAGAAAGACTTTGGCCAAATGGCGTTCTCATCCTGGAATTTCAGTACGGAGATGTGCTTGACTCTGACTTACACGTTCAGCGGATTGGAAAAAGGGCGCTACAAGATCGTGACCACCGTGCGCGACGTCGGCTCGGACAAGACGGCCACCTGTGAGAAGTGGTTCTCCATCATATGATCATCTGTGCTTTATAACTCAAGTCGAGCTATGTCATCATGAAAAAAACATTTGTTATCTTTATTCTTGCAGTGTTCGTCTTGTCCGCGGCGGCGAGCTCCGTCACCCAGGAAACGGCAAGAGCGGAGAAGATGAGGCCGGCCCTGCTGGTGATTGACATTCAGAACGAATTCCTTCCGAAAATGTCCGAGTCGGATAGGAAGACGGCCTTAGAATACATCAACGGCACCATCCGCCGGTTTCACGACAAGAGATTTCCGGTCATCCGCATCTATCAGTCCCATCCCGCGGCCGGGCCCAAACCGGGCAGCCAGGCCTTTGAATTTCCGCAAACGGTGCTCATAAAGCCCGATGACCCAATGATCATCAAAACCTATTCCAATGCCTTCAACAAGACGGGGCTGGAGAAACTGCTGAAAGAAAAAGGATGTAACGTCCTATTTTTGTGCGGGCTCAGCGCTGATGCCTGCGTGCTGGCCACCTATCACGGCGCCCAAGACCTGGATTACGACGCCTTCCTGATCCGGGAGGCCCTGCTCAGTCCGGATTCGGCCACAACGCGCTTTGTCGCCGGCCTCTGTGAAACGGTGAGCTACGGCGCTTTGAAGGCCATGATCAAGTACGCCCCAAGCGGAGAGCCCAAATGATCAAACACAGGTATCTCACCTTGAGTCTTCTCCTACTCTGGCCGGCATTTGCTCTTGCCGCCCAGCAGGAGGGAGCCCTCTGGCCTGAAATCAAGTCCAACCAAACCGGATATTTCAAGGTCTCACCGCTTCATGAAATCTTTTACCAAGTGGGCGGCAATCCAAAGGGCAAACCGGTCATGTATCTGCACGGCGGGCCGGGCGGGGGGTGTTCGGCGCATGATTTCCGGTATTTCAATCCCCAAAAGTTCAACATCATTCTGCACGACCAGCGCGGATCGGGTCAAAGCAAGCCCTATGGCGAGATCCGGGAAAACACCACAGCCAACTTGGTCGAGGATATCGAAAAGCTGAGGAAGCATCTGCGACTGGATCGGGTTATCCTATTCGGCGGCTCGTGGGGTACCACGTTGGCTTTAGCCTATGCCGAAACCTATCCGCTGAATGTCGCCGGCATCGTCCTGCGCGGTGTGTTCATGGCCACCCGGGCGGAAATCGATCATTATTATCACGGCGGAGCGGCCAAGTTCTTTCCGGAGGTTCACCGGGAGCTGGCCGCTTCCCTGGACCATCCGGACAGGAACGACTATCCGGCCCAACTCCTGGCCAAGCTGATGTCGGCGGATCCGGCCGTCCGCGATCGTTACGCCCGCATCTGGTTCAGGTATGAGGGGGGAATCGCCCTGCTGAAGAAATCGGATGAGATGATCGAAGCTTTCCTGCGGGAATACAATCCCTACGCCGCCGCCGTCATGGAAAACTACTACATGGCCAGCGGCTGTTTCCTGGAGGAGGGCCAGCTTCTGAAGAATGCCGGCCGCCTGGCGGATATCCCAGCAGTCATCATCAACGGCCGCTATGATATGCTCTGCCCGCCGGTGGCGGCTTATAAACTGCATCAGTTATTGCCCCAATCGACGCTGGTCATCGTCCCCGACGCCGGGCACGCGGCCTTCGAGCCCGGCACCCAAACGGAGCTCCTCAAGGCGATGCGGCGCTTCGAGGATTGACCGCGATCAGCGCCGCTCCCGTTTGTTTTGGGGAGGATAATGGGTGTGGATCGGCGATTCCGGGAGCGTGACCGCCAGAAGGACATTCAGAAGGCTCAGGGCTATTAAGATAATCAGCGAAGTCGTCATCGCGCCGGAGGGGCGAACCCTCAGCATGTCCATCCCCAGGATGAATAGGATCCCGGAGACCTGACCCATCAGCAGAAGCAGTGTATTCGATGTCCCTTCCGGGGCAGGATGGGTGATCTCGGCGGCATACTGGAAGCCGACCGGCCCCGCGCTCAGAAGGAAAAAGCCGAAAGCAAAACCGGACGCAAGCAGCAGCCAGGAGACGGTGCCGTAGGTCATGCCGATGAGGCCGGGGATGAGCCCGATGAGGGCCAGAAGGATGAAGGGCTTGCGGCGCCGGATACGGTCGGATAAAAGTGAAATGACGACCGCGCCGACAATGCCGCCGCCGAGCATCAATCCGCCCAGCCGGCCGGCCTCGGAGATGCCGAACCCGCGGGGACGGATGATGTCCTCGATCCAAGTGGACAGGGCGTTGAACATCCCCAGCCCGATAAAAAAGACGACCATCAGGAAAATGAATTCGCGCTTCCTGAGCATGGAGCGGAGGCCGTCGAGCATCAGGACGCGTTCGTCCGGCCCGGCCAGAGTCGGCGGATGCTCGCGCGCGGCCAGAAGGAAGAATATGGCGGCCGCCGCAGCGACGGCACCGTAGATCAGCAGCGTTGATGGTATTCCGATGCGTAGGACCAACTGGGGAGTGAAGAACATGGCCAGCAGCGGTCCGAGATAGAGCGCCAGCGTACCGATCCCGGAGGCCGTCGCCCTTTCCTCGACCGGGAACCAGCGGGCGGCCACCTTGGTGATGGCCCCAATGATGAAGGGCTGACCGGCGGCGATCCCGACCTGGGAGATGAACACCATCGTGAAGTTCGAGGCGAACAACCCTCTGGTCAGGCCGAAAACCGCGGTCAGCACGGCGCCGGTCCCCACGGCCGCCCGGAATCCGCGCGTGTCGATGAGATAGGCGGACGGCAGGAAGATGATGATGAAAACGACCATGAAGACCATCGACAGCAGGCCAATCATCAGGTCGGAGACGTGATAAAAGTCAGCGGCGGCGCTGGTGATGGGGGCGAAGGTGATCCAAAGAACCTGGTTCATGACTCCTATGGCCGCGAAAGCGGCCAAGACGACCCAGCGGTAGCCATAAGCCCGGAAAGGAGTTTGTTCTTTCATGTTGTCCTCCTCGGAAGCCGGTCAGAACCGTATTCCGAAGCTGATACCACCGGGGTGAACGCCGAAATACCAAATCGGTTCGGCCGCTCCTCCCCGATAGCTCCCCGGCTTTCCCAGGAACTTGATTTCGTAGTTCTTCAGGTCACGCCGGGCCCGGCGCGGCTGGGAAAATATATTGAGGAGAGATACGCTCTCGCTGATGGCGAAGGTTAGGAGCCCTTCGGACCAGGGCCGGTCAAAGACCAGTACAGTGACCAGACCCGCGGCCGCGTTGACGCCGAGGTTGAGGCCGTGAGTCAGCCAGCCGCGCCCCTGCTTTTCCCGTTCGGCGCATTCGCGCAGGAGCTCCTCGGCGTGGACGAGTTTGGCCCGGCGTTCATCCGGCGTTCCTTCAGGCAAGGCGCGCAATCTGCCCGGCCCGTAAGCCGGAACGAACGGGCTGATCAGGAGCCCGGCCGATCCGAGCGCGCAGGTAACACCGCCTACGAGCATATCCTCGGCGAAGTCCTTATCATCCCCCGTTTTGTCCCAGTTAGCCGCGGCCAGACCTCCCTGAATAATGGCGGCTCCGGAATAGCCGGCGATCCAGCCGTACCACCAGAGCTTCGCCCGCGGCTGGGCTGATTCCAGGGCGTTCTCGAGAAAGTCGAGCCTCTCCTTCACCTGATCATCGGAAGAATCCGCGGCCTGCTGGGCGAAAATTCCACCCGTAAGCGCCGCCGTCAGGGCAAGGGATACGAAAGCATTCCTCAAGCTGTGGTGTCTCATGCGGTTCCTTTTCTCAAGAGGATATATTCGCCTTCAGTCCCAAGTCAAGAAAAGAAATGGGAATGGTTTGATATTGGACGTGATAAGCCCCTGACTGAATGTTTTGTGATTTCGGCGCGCGGTTATGGCCAAAGGTCCGTGCTCAGGTACTTCAGCCCTGAATCGTTGATCAGGTGGCCGACGGTCTTGCCCCGCCACGAGCTCCGGATGAGCTTCAGGGCCGCCGCCAGGTTCGCGCCGGAGGAAAACCCGGCGAACACTCCTTCCTCCTTGGCCAGCCGGCGTGCCGCCCCGACGGCTTCCTCATCGCTGATCTGGACGTATCCGTCGATTTGGCCGGGGTTGAGAAACAGCAGCTCCCGCATGGAATAGCCGCCTCCCTGGATCCGGTGATTCGGCCGGGTGACCGGCTCGCCGGCGAGGGCGGCCGCCCCCTCGGGTTCGACGATGACGCACTGGATCGAGGGATCACATTCCTTGAACGCGGCGGCGCAGCCGGCGAAGCTGCCGGCCGATCCGGGAAAGTCGCAGAAGGCCTGGAGCGCGCGGCCGGACTGCTCGAGAAACTCCGGGCCGGTATGGAGGTAGTGGGCCCGGAAGTTGCCCCAGAGCCGGAACTGGTCCGCCCGGAAAGCGCCTCTCTCTTTGACCAGCCGCTCGGTCTCCCGTTCGACGAGCTCCAGGTCCCCGCCCGAGACCTGGCCCGGGACCGAGCCGGGGAGCTGGTCGACCAGGATGACTTCGGCTCCCAGAGCCGCCATCATCCGCGCCCGCTCCGGCGAGTTGCCTTTGGACATCACGGCCGCGAAACGGTAGCCTTTGACGGCGCAGGCGATGGCCAGCCCGGTGCCCATATTCCCGCTGGTCAGCTCGACGACGAGCTGTCCGGGCTTGAGCAGACCCTGCGATTCCGCGTCCTCGATGATCTGGAGGGCGGGCCGGTCCTTTTTCGAGAATCCGGGGTTGAGGTACTCCAGTTTGGCCAGGATCGTTCCGGGTTCATTCCTGGCGAGGCGCGCGAGGTTGATAACCGGGGTATTCCCGATGACGCCGAGGACTGAGGGAAGGACCCCCCGGCTTCTTCGATCGGTCACTTCTCCTCCGCCGCGAGAACTTCCCGCGGCCGGCTCAGGCCTCTTCGACCACGGTCCAGCCGATGCCCGCGGCCAGGTCGGTGACGGACTTTTTGAGGTCGCCGTAGAATGTCACCCTGTGCCAGCCCCATTTATCCCACATCGTGAACAGCTTCTCGATGTCGCCCAGCGGCTCGGCCGCGAGCTTGGTCCGGCAGGCCCGGTCGTCCGGGTCATTGCCCACCGCCTTTGCCTGATGGAGAATGATCTCTTTTCGCGAGTCGGAGATCTCGACGGTCGTGGTCAGGTAGCCCACGGGAAGGACCGAGCGGACGGACGCGCCCTGGCGGTCCTCGGAATGAGTGAGGATTTCAAAGGGATTGGCTTCACCCTTTGGCCCGAAGGCCCTGTTCGAGGCCACGCAGTGGGCATAAATGATCTGGCGCTTGGCGGTGTCGATGACCGGGTCCGAGATATATCCAGGCCGGCCTCCGGTCATGATAGCACCGGCGACCATGGCTGCCGCCGAAGGCACGTCGCATTCGCAACCCCCGACCAAACCCTCGTTATTCAGCTCGTGGAAGCCGAGGCAGGGGTAAGCATGGATATGATTGCCGTAAAACCCACCCAGGCAGTTGATCGTGATACCCATCGCGCCGTGCTTCTTCAAGACGGCCTTTTCGCCCAAGTACATGGCTGCGGAATTCACGAGTTCTTCGCGGGACACCCCTTCTACTCGGGAGGCAGTATTCAGCCAGCGGTCGGCGACGGCCCGGGCCTCGTCCTTGTTCGCCGCCGCCCAGGCCGCGTTGAGCTCGGAAAATGGGATAGAGACAACGGGAATCCCCATCATGGTCGTCTCGGGATCGGCTTCCGGCCCCCGCACGGCGATGATCTTGGCGGCTTTCATCCGGCGGATGGTCTCCTCGGCGGTAAGGATCTTGAATTTGTCCGGAAGGCAGGCAAGGTCTCCCGTTCGGGGAGTCTGTGTGCTGCGCACCTTGGCCGTTGCCGACGCGAAATCAAACGTGGGGCCGGCCGACTTGGCGGCTTCGAAGCACCGGACGGCTTCAAAAAGGTCGTCCTGCCTGGAGGAGGCGACGAATCCCAGGTTGGAGCGCCTCTCTCTGAGGAACCCCGCCGTATAGACGAGGAACCCGCCGCTTCCGGCGAACTGGAAGTCGGCGTAGAGCACGGGCTTGCCCGAGGTCACCGTCGTCTGGACGACACGGTTCCAGCAGTTCATCTGATAGACGATATAACCATCGATGTCTCCGGTCTTGTCGCCTTCCAGGATCTTCTTGGCCTCCTCTTCGCCGGCGGCCATGGCAGGGAGAAAAGTGAAGTCCTTGAACCGGTTGGCCAGCGCGGTGTTGATCCGGTCCATGACCGGCACGAAATCAAAGCCCTTGTTGGGCCAGTCGGGGACTTCCTGCTTGGGGCCGTGAAGGGCGTAGATGATGCGGATTTTGGGGCCTGAGCCGCCGGCGGCCTGGAGCCATTTCGGAGACGCCATCAACCCGGCGGCCCCGGCGCAGGCGGCGCAATCCGTCAAAAACCGGCGCCGGCTCATTCCCTGGGCGGCGCACCCGACGGGCACCTCTCCTCGGCTTCGAGTAGACCTCATCTTTTTCTCCTTTCCGCCAAACATCTCCTTTTCCCCGGCCGAATATATCCTCAGGCGGCGGGCGATGTCAACACGCCTCTATTTAGCGGGGACCACCGGAAGGATGATGTGGGAGGGATGATTTTTATCGTGGTAGATCCTCAGGTCGGCCTTCTCGAGCTTTGTCGCCCGGGCCAGGTTCTCTCCCGTCTGGGGGTTCCGGTCATACTTGGGAAAAGCGGAGGAGGCGAGCTGCAGACGGATGCGGTGACCCTTTTTGAATGTCTGGCAGGTATTCCAGAGATTCAGAGTGTAAGCGTAAATCTTTCCCGGCTCGACGAGCGACGCCTTGTCCATCCCGTCCCGGTATCGGGCGCGGACCATGCCGTCGATCAGACGCTGGGCGTACCCCTCGGGCCAGACATCGATCAGCATGCCCATGAAGTCCACATCCTTGGCCGAAG
>Ga0102851_10002342_pt1 | contig 11362 bp, 10 predicted proteins | sample Mud3Dept3metaG_FD_79558 | JGI IMG/M metagenome (GOLD analysis project Ga0102851, IMG submission 79558) | Freshwater wetland microbial communities from Ohio, USA, analyzing the effect of biotic and abiotic controls - Mud 3 Core 4 Depth 3... | ecosystem: Environmental > Aquatic > Freshwater >...
AGAATAAAAAAGGGAGATATCGAAAAGGGTTTTTTGGAAAGCGATGAGGTGTTCGAGGATACCTACACGGTCCCGGTCGTTCACCAAGCTCCTCTGGAACCCAGGGCCACCCTGGCCGAAGTCGACCCCTACGGAAGGCTTCACCTATGGTGCAGCACGGCACGTTCTTTCAATATCCGATCGGGACTGGCCGAGGTCTTGGGCCTTCCCATGTCCAGCATCCGGGTCACAGGGCTGAGAATCGGCGGCGGGTTCGGGGGGAAAGGAGAAATCTCCATCGAGCCGATCGCGGCCATGCTGGCCATGAAGACGAAACGACCGGTCAAGATCGAACTGACCCGCAAGGAGGATTTCCTGTCCGCCACTCCCCGCCACTCGATGGAGATATGGATCAAGACCGGCGCAAAGAGAGACGGTACGCTGGTTGCCATGCAAGCCAAGATTAAAGTGGATACCGGGGCCTATGCCTACTTCGGGCCTAACACGACCTCGAATGCCGTCATTCTCATCACCGGCCCCTACCGCATTCCCAACGTCCTGACTGAAGGGTTCTGTGCCTATACGAATAAGATTTCTTGTGGTCCCTGCAGAGGGCCCGGCGCACCGCAAGTCCACTTCGCTGCAGAGACCCAACTGGATAAGATCGCCCGCAAGCTAGGGATGGACCCTATCGAATTCCGCATGAAGAACGCTTACAAAGCAAATGATTTGACCGCGACCGGACAGGTGTTAATCGAAGGAGGATATCAGGAAGCCCTTGCGCAGCTTAAGAAGTACATGGAAGAACATCTCACCGTTCTGCCGGAGATCGATGAAGGAAAGACTTTGGGGGTAGGAGTTGCAGGTGGATTTTGGGGGATGGGAGGTTACGGGTCAAGTGCGACCGTTCGGCTCAATGAGGACGGAACGGTGATTCTCTCTATGGGCGCCGTCGAGATCGGTGCAGGCTCCGACACGGCCATGGCTTTGCTGGTGGCAGAAGAGCTGGGAGTTTCGCTGGAGCGCATCAGGGTGATCAGCGGTGACACGGATGCCTGCCCGTACGACTTTGGGGCGATCGGAAGCCGAACGACTCAGGTGATGGGAGTGGCTGTCCATCAAGCCGTCGACGGAGTGAAGAAGCAGCTTTTGGCATTCGCCGAGCGCCATCTCAAGACCCCGATGGAGTCTCTGGCCTTCGGGGGTGGCAAGATCTATGTCAGTGAACGACCCGATGTTTCGGTTCCAATCGCGAAGGCCGCACATCTCTTAACCTTAGCGAGGGGGCCGGTAGTGGCAACCGGAAGCCACGCCCCCTCAAACCCTCCTTTCAACCCGGAGTGGGTCGAAAATAACGTGGTGCCAAGCAGGCCATTCTATTCCTATGGCGCCCAGGCCGTAGCGGTGCAAGTCGACAGAGTCACGGGAAAGGTGGACGTCTTGAAGGTGGTTGCTTCTCACCATGTTGGCAAAGCCGTATTCAGGCCTGGCATTGAAGGCCAGATTCATGGAGGGGTAGCGATGGGACTAGGGTATGCCTTGAGCGAAGAAGTGGTCTTTTCCGACGGAAGACCGGTGAATGACTCTTTTCTCGACTACCGCCTGCCCACGATGATGGACGTTCCGGAAATCATCCCGGTCATCGTCGAGAAAGAGAATCCTAGGAGTCCGGAGGACATCCGGGGGGTGGGGGAGCCGACGACCATTCCCACTGCGGCGGCCGTGGCCAATGCGGTTTATGACGCCGTTGGAGTCAGAGTCAACCATCTACCTCTGACGCCAGAAAAAGTCTATTGGGCTTTGAAGAGGCTGAAGATGAAGGAATAATCCTCTCCTGCAAAAAGGCCGCTATGAGTCCGGTGAGGAGGGAAGTAAGAAAACGGGAACGACTTTCAGGGGGAGATTACAAAAAAACTGCCGAGAATTCTTTCAATTTCGTCATATTTTCTGGAGAGATACTGGTAAACCTCACTCCGGTCCGATAATGTTTTTCACCCTCGGCCAACTGAGTGTTAATCCAAACCACCTCAACCACCATTTCGATCGTATTCAATCCGGATTCGGATGAGAAATAAAGCTTGACGCTCAGGTTTTGCCCAACCTCCACCTGTTCTGGAAAAAGAATCTGTAATCCACCTTCGCTGGCATCCAGAGAGTGGCCGGTCCGGTTGGCTGGTGAGTTGGCTCGGTAATACTCGATCGGAAGATGCATTGGAAATCTGCGGTATGTTCTTCTTTCAAAATTAGCTATTCCATAACGGGGTTTGACTTCCTTTTGTTCTATTTTCATTAGAAGCCCTTCATAGAATATTGTGACTGTATCAGGTTTTATGGTACATAAGCTACTAAATTTCTTTGGTAGAGTCAACGAAAATTGTTGAAAATTGTTGAAAAAAAATCTATCGAGACAATTTATTGAGACATTTTACCTGTATTATGTCTTGTCTGACCCCTGACTCTTCAGTCACTTTCCATTCCGCCATTGCCCCTAACTCAAGACCCGTCCAGAAACACCAATCACAATTTTTGGAAGGCAGTGACAAAAAAATTACCATTCCTGTAGAATCCACAAATTATCTGTTTTTGAAAAAGCTGTTTAATAACAAATGCTTAGAATAATATTGACGATTTGGAATAGAAATTGCCATTATACTCGCTAAGCATATCAAACCTAACACTAAGAATTATTCATGGATAAAGATAATATAAATATTTTGATCTTTGGCCATAGCACTTTCGGTATCAGACGCCTAAGGATAAGAAAGGAACGCCTTCGAATGGCTGCCTGTCTTTTCGTCTTCCTTCAACTCTCCCTTACGTTCTTCTTTTGCGATTACATCCAGGTCAGAAAGAAAACCTTTTTCCTGAATCAATTACGTCAGGAGTCGCAGATTCAAAAGTCCCATATTCAACTCTTCACAACCCGGGTTGAAGAACTGGAAAAAAACCTCTCCAGATTGAAGGATATTGACCACAGGATCCGAATCATGGCCAATCTGGAAAGAGGTCAGGAGACCCTTCCCTTTATCGGCATGGGCGGCCTTCCCTCTTCTGCGGCTCAGGAAAAACTAAGAGAAGCACGCAACGGAAGTGAACGATAGGCTAGATCAGCACTTCTTCCATCCAGCCCAGTTTGATCAACTGAATGCGTCTCATGTCACTGACCCCGAGGTGATATTTCTTGTCGGCCGCCATGATATGCACGGGGGCGACATCCAGAGCTCGGTCTTCGCCAAAAAAACCGATCCGCTTTGTCTGGAGGAGGTGGGCACCGACTGCGTCTACGGCCACGGGATCGGTTCCAACGATCAGTCCTTTATAGGACCAAACATATCTCCTGTCGAAGAAATGGGCTCCCCTTCCATAGAACTGGGGCGTCAGGGCACTGAGGATATTCACGCGAGTCTTCCCCTTGACGATGGGATAAGTCCAGATCTTGCCAAGGGGCGAGCACCCCTCATCATGATAGGACCACGGGTCAGGGACAAACGAGATATAATTCTTCAGGCACGTTCCGACCCCGGACCAGTGATGTGTCCTCAAGGGGCGTACATTAACAAGCGCAGTAGCATTCAGGAAGACCGGGTTATTCAAAACCCCACGGTCATCGATCCCGATATTCTTCTCCGCCACCCCTGCATTCAGAATCCGACGCTTGATGGCTGCTTCCAATTCCTTCGGGGTCGGCAACCTATGCCATTCATTACTTTTAATTCCCACCACATCCGAACTCTTGAAAAACCTCTTCCAGGCTTCCATGGGTTGATTGGTTTCCAGGAGATTCTTGACGGCCTCGTCCAGCATGGATTGCAGGATTTCCCCCTGCACTTTATCTTGGCGACCTAATACCTCAGCATGACGGATGAGGACCACCTTTGCCGTTGGCTCTGCCCGTACTTCTCCTAGAATTCCCGACTCCACCGTAGCCGCCATCGCCGCTCCAGCCGTCACTCGAAAAAAATCCCTGCGGGTAATTATTTTGTCTTTCATCTCCCTCCAACTCCTTTCCATTCACCCCTCTCTCCTTCCAAGAGGAGCGAGGACTATGTGAAGGGAACCCACACTCAACGTCCCCTTGGCAATTTTTTTTCGGTAGCCTTAAGAAGGGCTTCGGCATCGGCCTCCGTCGGAGCACCAAATACAATAACGACAAATTCACTCCGCTGCCGGGCAAAGGTCCACTTCCGGTCTTCCGTTCTCAGACGATCCCTCCCGCCAGCTTCGGGAAGGTAAGCCTTCATGAAGCTTTGATAAGCATCCCCGGCTTCCTTCAAACTGGCGTATCGAATCAGAAGAAGTTGGGTCTTTTGTTTGTCCTGAAGATATTGAGCGAGCACGGCTTCCGTTTTCCGGTTCAGGTTTAGAATATTCTGGTGGGCGATAAAATACCGCTGGTTCAGAAGAACGTGACTCCTCAGATAGCGAACACTCTTATCGACCAACCCGACGTTTTTCCCTGGGATGAAGCCAACCAGTATTGGCTCCGCACCCGCAGCGGGGATTGAATTGGACACACCCCTTCCCATCGTGAGGATTCCTGATTCAACCTCCGCCCCCTCCCCTTCTGCATAGACGCTGACAAAACACTTTCCCTTCCAGAACCGAAGCAATCCTCCTCCAAACTCCGATCCCTGGCCGATCCCCACGGCTTCATCCTGATGCTCAAAAGAAAAAACCCCATAGGCATCCTCGGAAGAGGCCATCTCGTAAAGCTCAACCATCATGGGAGGTTGGTTCGATTTCTCGAACCGGCGAACCGTGAGACTCTGAAAACCATACGCCAGATAAAGTTCCGCGGCGCCATCGATGTATTTGAATAGGGTTCTGGAATCATAGTTCATCTCCTTCCCGTCCCACCTCCAGCCCCCGGCCTCCGAGGGCAGGGAAATCTCTTGATTCATCTTTCCTTTCTCTTCCCCTTTCATGGATACCGCACCCGTCAATATCCAAACCATGAGAACTAAAAAAGTCCAAATCCGCATGTGAGATTCCTATTAGAATGAGTGCGAGCATCAGTCGATCATCGTCACCCCTCGCCGATTTCTCACCCACTGGACTCCAGTTTCTGGAAAAGGGCGGCCCACTTCCCTTTTCCGGTATGTTGACTGTAAATCATTTCAAGATAATTTCGGTTTCCCAAGATAACACTTGAGGAAGATCGAACCGATTTTATCATTCTCAAAATCGCCCTTGCCTTCAACTCCTCCGAAAGATTTGAGAATCTCTTAGTCACTTCACTAAACATTTTGAAAATTGATTCTTCAGATTTGTTCTCCCCTTCCAATCCCCGGAGGATCCCTTTCTGGGATGCATAAATTTTTGTCAACCCTTCATAGATGTGATTGTCGCTTACTTCTTCATCCTTATAAAACTGATCGACAAAAAAAACCTCCAGAGCCATGACAAATGCAGCCACTTCATCCATCTCAAACACATCTGACGTTTCCGCCTGGAGGTCTGAAGTAACCTTTTTCTCGATCTCACGGCCAAGCTGGTAAGCCTTTCCCTTCTTCAGATATTCACAGGCCCCATCACAGAGAATCTCCTTTTCTCTTTTTGTTCCACAGCAAAGCGAACAGATGCTGGCCTTCAGTCCAGGACAGAACCGGTCCCCTTGACGTTCGCTGCAGGTTGCACATTTTGCCATCGATATTTTCCCTCAATATTTAAACCTCGGAAAAAACACGGTCTCCGCTTATTCGAAATCATACACAGGCGGAAAAAGGATCAATCTATGTCTCATTGTAACACCTTGGCCTTCTCTTGTGAACCACACCCACCACAAGGCTGCCATTTATTCGCGAATGGTACCCATGAATAGGGTTCGAATAGGTCATGGGTTGAATTTGTGCAAGATCATGATTATTAATTTGGTAGGAGGTGTTAAAAATGACAGAACTTTGTGGTACCGCGGCTGAATATTTAGGCTGCAGCACTCTGCCTTATGAGTTGGAATCGGGCGGACAAGAAATCAGGTTTGAAGGCGGACTTCTCAAAGTGGCCGCTCCCGGCACAAGTGAACTGGAGCAAAAGCACATCTATCGTCCGTTCGCATAAGTGTGCTGCAATTCGCCTTTTGAGAGCAAAAACGGTTATTTTTGCGGCATATTTTTATTCGTAATTTTAGTTTGTTTTTTTCCTTCCAATTTCACCCCTATCCTTTGAACTAACCCTATTCGTTCATCACTAGATTTTTATTGACAAAAGAACTCTTTTTAGGTATGGAGAACTCGGGTAGACGGATATTCTCCAACAGATTAATCTTAACTTCGCTGAAAAAGCTTCAGCCTCTTTAGAAAGGAGGTGATATTCCCCAAGCCTCCAATCCTTTTTCATTTCATTGATTTAAAGTCTCATTTCTTCAACTATCTTAGAAGGAGGACCCGATGATGAATCAGAAAAAGAAGGAAGATGTTCGCGGAACTTTCGAGTTCCTTAAAGATTGGGGCGATGCCCTCACCCGCTGGACAGAGCGCTGGATCCCTGATGCCTTAGTCATCGTCATTGGTTTAAGCATCGTCACTTTTATCTTAGCCCTGATCTGGGGATTCAAGTCAGAAATTGGTCTCGGTTCCCGGGCCTATCAATCAATTCAGGCGTGGGGGAAAGGGTTCTGGGAACTCCTCGCCTTTACCATGCAGATGTGTCTCATCATGATGACCGGATACATCCTGGCTTGCTCCCCCCCTGTACGAAAACTGATGAATGGAATATCGGGTTGGTCCAATCCGGAAAAACCGTGGCAGGCTATTGTCACGATGTCTCTCTTTTCAATGATTGTGGCATGGTTCAATTGGGGAACCAGTTTGATCGCCAGTGCCATGTTGGCTCTCTTCATTGTGAAGAGAAATCCAAAAGTGGATTATCGCCTCCTCATTGCCGCCGCCTATTTGGGACTCGGTTGCACCTGGCACTCCGGCCTCTCAGGATCATCACCCCTCTTGGTGGCGACACCGGATAACTTCGTCATCAAGGCGAAATTGTTAGATGGGGTGATCCCGATCTCCCAAACGATCTTACATCCCTTTAACCTCATTCTAACACTCCTCATCGTTGTGGTGGTCACGATCATGATGGCCTTGATGCATCCAAGACCGGAGAAGGCTTTCGTCGTGAAACCTCAATTAATGGATCAACTGAAACTTTATGAAGCCCCTCCAAAGCCCACAAAATTCGAAAGTCCTTCAGACTGGATGAACTGGTGGCCCGGGTTCAATATCCTCCTCTTCATAGGAGGGCTGGTCTGGTTGATTTGGTACTTCGCGAATAAGGGCCTCGCCCTTACCCTCGACGTCGTCAATTTCTCCATGTTGATGCTGGGTGTCCTTTTCCACTGGAGGCCCTGGTCATTCCTGAAAGCGACAGAGGATGCGGGAAAGGCGGTCTGGGGAATTGTGATCCAGTTTCCCTTCTATGCAGGGATCCTCGGCCTCTTCAAATACACGCTGCTCTCCACCGTTTTCACGAAAGCCTTTGTGGCAGTCGCCTCGCCTCAATCCTTTCCCCTCGCCCTCTACTGGTATGGGGGGGTTCTCAACTACCTCATCCCTTCCGGCGGTGGCCAGTTTGCGGTGGAGGCTCCCTACATTATTCCGGCGGCCAAACAATTGGGTGTCGGCATGGGAACGACCGTCATCACTTTTGCCTGGTCGGATATGATGACCGACATGATCCAGCCCTTCTGGGCTATTGCCATGCTGGCCGTGGCTAAATTGCACTTCAGAGATATCATGGGCTGGCTCCTCATGGTCTTCTTTGTTTATTTCATCATCACTTCATTAGCGTTCCGCTTCTTCATCCCCAACTGGTAATGGATCTGGATCAAGGGCCTGTCTTCGCACAGGAAGGCAGGCCCTTGATCAGCAGACAGCGAGTGTTTCTCTTCAAGTTGAAGCCTCTAAAAGCCCCGTGAGGATCGGAATTGTCTTGACCATCAATAGTTGATAGTGATAAATTCCCTTTGAATGAATCTTGCAGAAATCCTTAGAACATACCAGAAAAAACTTGTCGATGAGTGGGTTTATCGACTCCACACGGAGGTCAGCGAACGCTATTCTGGCCGGCGGGAAGACGAACTTTTTCGCACCGTTTCAAAAGCAAGTGAAGCAAACTATGCCGTACTCATTCACAATGATTTTTCAAAGATAAATGACCATATTCGATGGATCACCAATTTACGCCTGAAGGGAGGCTTTTCTCTCTCGGAAGTGCAGAATGCTTATGAGCTCTATAGAACCGTCCTCCTCCCTATCCTCCCAAACGAATTAAATGAGAAGAGCCTTCATGGTGCCTTAAGACGGATGAATGACTGCCTCTTCTATACCATTACAAAGTTCAGCAATTATTTTCAGTCATTACACGAGAAACACATAAGAGATTATGCCCAAAATCTTGAAGGTGAGGTGAAGAAAAGAACAAAAGAACTTGTTGAATCAGAGTCCAAGTACCGCATTCTCGTTGAAGAGATCAATGATGGTTATTTTGTCACCCAGAGAGGGGTCATCGTTTTTGCCAATCAGGCTTTCTGCAACATGCACGGATATCCCCTCCAGGAAATCATTGGAAAATTTTATACCGAACTGGTCGCAGAGAAATCCTTAAGGATCGTGCAGAGGATATACGAAAAAGGAACGATCGGAGAAGTCACGGATGACGTTTATACCTACTTTAGATGCCACAAGAATGGCAGCACGCTCCCGACGGAGAATAAAATAAAGTCGATACTCTATCAAGGTGAGTATGCGGTGGCCGGTACCTGCAGGGACATCACAGAGAGGACGGAAACAGAGAAGCGAATTCGTGAATCTGAGCGTCTCGCCCATATAGGAACACTCACCACATCCCTTGCCCATGAGATACGTAACCCCCTGTCATCAGTGAAGATGAACAGTCAGATCATCTTGAAAAATATGGATTTTGGCGGTAACGACAAGAGGCGCATGGAGATCATCATCCATGAGATATCCCGGCTGGAGCGAATTCTCGATGAGATGCTTGACTTTGCAAGGCCGGTGAAACTGAATCTTGAGCCTGCCTCGATCAATAGCGTGATGGACGCTTGTCTCGAAGTCATGGATGCCAGGATCAGAGAAAAGGGGATCGCCATAAGAAAGCTGTATCACAGGAGGTTGCCCCGTATCCTTGTTGATCATGAAAAGATGGAACAGGCGATCATCAATGTTTTACTGAATGCGGTTGAGATCATTCCTGAAGGTGGAAGTATAGAGATCGTTACGAAGCAGTTGAGAAGGAATGGGGGTGCCCTTCAGATCGAGATCAGCGACGACGGGCCTGGAATCAGCATCGAGGATCTTCCTTATGTTTTCGACCCCTTTTTCAGCAACAAGAAAAGGGGGACGGGCCTTGGTCTTTCCAACGTGAATAGAATCATGGAGGCCCACGGAGGCACAGGGAGCGTGTCGCTCCGAAAGCCGCATGGAACAAGGGTCCGTCTCATCATTCCGATGAGGGAGATGACATGAAAACCAAAAGAATTCTCATCATTGACGATGAACGTCCCCTGCTTGAGACCCTTGAAATGTTTCTCACGGAGAAAGGCTACGCAGTGATATGCGCCATGTCCGCATCCGAGGGTTTGAATCAATGCGACCTCTTTGATCCCCATGTGACTATCCTTGATATTCGCCTCCCTGACATGAATGGTCTTGATGTGCTCCAAGAGCTGGTTCGCAATGGCAGAAAGAATGTCATCATCATTACGGCATTCCATGACATGGACATTACCATCAAGGCAGTGAAACTGGGTGCGATGGACTATATTCCCAAACCCATCGATGTGGAAGAACTCGAAAGGGTGATAGGTAAAGCTCTAAAATCCTCTAGTCCGTCCGACACGGCTGGGGCGATATCGATCGATCTATTCTCGCCCTGTATAGAGGGAGAAATCATCGGCAAAAGCAAGGGGATGAAAGAGATCTTCAAAGCCATAGGCGTATTGTCAGAAAACAGGGTCACGCTCCTCATCGAGGGTGAAACGGGTACGGGCAAGGAGCTCATCGCAAGGGCGATTCACTGTAACAGCCCTTACAGGGAGCAGCCATTCCAAGCGATCGACTGCTCTACGATCGTGGGAACACTCCTGGAAAGCGAACTTTTTGGCCACGAAAAAGGCGCCTTCACTAGTGCGTCCAGTTCAAAAAAGGGAAAGTTTGAATTGGCTGGCCAAGGAACCATTTTTCTTGACGAGATAGGGGAGATTCCTTTTGAACTTCAGTCGAAGCTCTTGCGGTTCTTACAGGAAAAAGAATTCGAGCGTCTCGGGGGAGAAAAGAAGATTAAATCGAACGCAAGGATCATCACCGCAACGAACAAGGATCTCTGGAACTTGGTTCAAGCCGGATCATTCAGAGAGGACCTGTACTACAGACTGAATGTCGCCACCATCAAGGTCCCTCCATTAAGGGAGCGGAAATCTGATATACCGCTTCTGGTTGAACATATTCTTAGAAAAATCAACTACGAGTTAGACAAAGGGATAAAAAAAGTTGAAGAGGAAGCTCTGAATAGAATCATGGAGTACGATTGGCCGGGTAATGTAAGGGAAATAGAAAACGTCCTCACCCACGTAGCCATCAATACCCAAGGAGAGGTCATTCTTGAGGAAGCAATCGCTCCTTTGCTCGGACAAAAGGTTTATAATCATCCAAGCCCCAAAGATGCGCCTCATAAGAACCAGAGCCTCAAGGACATAGAAAAAGAGCACATTATAGAGGTGCTCAACCGGACCCACTGGCATTTGGGGAAGGCATGTGAACTTCTCGGGATTTCACGGCCTACCCTCCGCCATAAACTCAAATCATACGAAATTTCAAGCAGCCTCGATACCTCCCGATAGCCCATCAGGATGAGGAATATCCTCCCTTTTTCATGAATGCTTCCGAAGCATGCCGTCTATCCTCAGTCATCATCGCAGAAAGACGGGCGATCTCCCGCAAGACCAATCGTTTAAGAGCCCCTATTGAAAATATTTTTCAAAAAGGAAAAGATCGCTTCAGGTAATTACGGAGTCCATTTCCCCTTCTAGATTCTCAACGCGTCGTAATTACATGAATTATTCCATGACAGGATAGCTGGTACAATTCTTGCTCTTTGAAGAATCAAACCTCACCTCATGAAGAGAGAGGGAGGCTTTCTAATCGGTAGGGAACAGCAGACGCCTGAGACTTGAAGGCCCTTGATTCACAGATAGCCGGTGTTCCTTTTCAAGTTTAAGCTTCTAAAGGTCAGGATCGGAATTGTCTTGACAAAGATAATTCACCCCTGTAAAAATGGAAGGATTCATCTTGTCGGAAGCATACAGCTTACTGATCCCCGTGGGTGGGGAAATGCCATCTTCAAGGAGGAAAAATTATGGAAAAGGCTA
>Ga0102851_10002344_pt1 | contig 11361 bp, 9 predicted proteins | sample Mud3Dept3metaG_FD_79558 | JGI IMG/M metagenome (GOLD analysis project Ga0102851, IMG submission 79558) | Freshwater wetland microbial communities from Ohio, USA, analyzing the effect of biotic and abiotic controls - Mud 3 Core 4 Depth 3... | ecosystem: Environmental > Aquatic > Freshwater >...
ACGATGAATTAAATAAGAGTAAAAATATTTTTGCATCTGATAACGCCAAAAATTTAATGCCGGATCTTAAAGGAAAGACAATAAAAGAAGCTTTATTGATCTTGAATGACCTTGGAGTAAAATGGAGCATATCTGGCTCCGGAGTAGTTGCCGAGCAAAGTATTCCACCGGGACAAACGATAAATAAAAGAAAGACCTGCATTCTTACTTGTTCGCAATTAAGCACAAGCGTAGCGAGGATATACTGATGCTGCTTAGTGGATTGTTAAATAAAATTAAAGCAGTTCAGGTTGTAGGAAATTTGCCTTCTCGTGAAGTATCCGGTGTTGAATATGATTCGCGAAAAGTTGTTGACGGCTCCATCTTTGTTGCAATGAAGGGATTTAATACTGATGGTCATCTCTTCATTCAGGATGCTTTGAATAAGAAAGCAGTAGCAATTGTTGTAGAAAATAATGAATCAATACCTGATTCGCTTGTAAGCCATTTCAAAGCTGCTAAGATTGTAGTGAATGACAGCCGCCAGGCTCTCGCTGAAATATCGAATGCAATTTTTGATGAGCCATCAAAGAAACTAAGACTGATTGGGATAACCGGAACTAATGGAAAAACTACCACATCATACTTTCTAAAAAATATTTACGAAACTGCAGGATACAAAGTTGGTTTGATGGGAACGATCTCAAACTATATCGGTAATGTAAAAATAGAATCAAAGCTGACTACGCCTGAAGCGAATGATCTGAATAAAATGTTAAACCAGATGTGTCAGGCAGGATGCGATTATGCAGTCATGGAAGTTTCATCTCATTCGCTTGCATTGAAAAGAGTTCACGGCTTACACTTTTCGTTTGCAGTATTTACGAATATAACACCCGAGCATCTGGACTTTCATCGTGATTTCGAAAATTATCTTAAAGCAAAAAAAATATTATTTAATGAGCTGCCCCTCTCTTCATCTGCAATCTATAATAATGATGAGCTGCATAGTGTTGATGTTATTAAAGATTATAATGGATTAAAATATTCTTTTGGGACAAAGCGAGATTCACAGTTCAGAATTTCTGACATTAAATACGATCTCTCAGGAACTTCATTAACCATTAATTATGAGAACAAGAATTATTCTCTAAGAACTTCTCTGGTTGGAGATTTCAATGCATACAATGCGGCAGGTGCTTTTGCGACTGCAAAATTATCGGGCTTAAAAGATGAAGTTATTGCCGAAGGTATTTCAACGACACCGCAGGTTCCTGGCAGATTTGAAATTTTATCAAATGGAACAAGAAAAGTGGTAATTGATTATTCACACACTCCAGATAGTCTTGAAAAAACTTTGATGGTGATCAGAAAGATCACAGAAAATAAAAATTCTGTTTACACCGTATTTGGCTGCGGGGGAAACAGAGATAAACTGAAACGTCCGGTGATGGGAAAAATTGCTACTGAGCTAAGTGATAATGTGATTGTAACCTCTGACAATCCGAGAAATGAAAATCCTTCGACCATAATTGATGAAATAAGAGCAGGTATTACGAAAGATAATTACCAGGTAATCGAAGATAGAGAATCTGCAATTGCAGAAGCGATAAAGAATAGCGGAAAATATTCTGTGATTTTGATTGCAGGGAAAGGTCACGAAGATTATCAGGAAATTGATGGTGTCAGGCATCATTTCTCTGATAAAGAAATTGCAAAAAAAGTTCTTGGAATTTGAAACCAGTAAAGCTGACAATTGAAGATTTATTTAATGTCCCGAGTGCGGTAATATATGAACCTGATAAATTAAAAACGATAAAGTATGTATCAATTGACTCGAGAAAAATTAGACCAAACACTTTGTTTATTGCAATTAAAGGGAATCGATTTGACGGACACAATTTTATTAAAGATGCAGTTAAGATCGGAGCCGCAGCAATAGTTATTAATAAAACAAGATTAAATCAGTTTAATAATGTTTTGACTCCCATTATAACTGTTAAGGATACAAAGCTGGCTTTGGGAGATATCGCGAAGATCTGGCGAAAAAAACTTAGCGCTAAATTTATTGGAATAACAGGAAGTTCAGGCAAAACAACAGTTAAAGAAATGCTAGCACAAATTCTTTCTGAAAAATATAGTGTGAACAAAACAGAAGCTAATAATAATAACCACATTGGTGTGCCGCTAACAATTCTAAATACGAATGAAAAGCATCAAGTGCTGGTTGCTGAACTTGGTACAAATCATTTTGGTGAAATACCATATACGGCAAACATTCTTTCACCGGATTGTAGTTTGATTACAAACATTGGTGACTCTCATCTGGAGTTCTTGAAAAGTAAAAATGGTGTATGGAAAGAAAAATCTTTTCTGTTTGAAGAAACTATTAAAAATGGCGGAAAAGTTTTTCTCAACTATGATGATCCGATAATTAAAGCTAAGCACTCAAGCAAAGGAAAAAAGATCAGTTATGGATTCTCCGGAAAAGTTGATGTTAAAGGTGAATTAAAGAAATATACAGAAGAAGGTAAGCCTGTAATTCATATTTCTCATATAAGGAAAAAGTATGAATTCACCTTGCCAATTTATGGTGAGCAGAGTGCGAAAAATTTCCTTGCTGCCTGCACAGTTGCCCTGGCGATGGGACTATCAATTGAACAGATAAAAAGCGCAGTAAGTAAATTAAAAGCTCCTTCAGGAAGACTCGACGTTCAGCGTTATAAGAATTTCATTTTGATTGATGATACATACAATGCAAACCCTGATTCAACTAAAGCAGCGATTGAACTGGTTGGAAAGATTAAAACATTTAGAAGAAAAATTCTTTTCCTTGGTGATATGCTTGAACTTGGAGATAGCAGCTTAAAGCTTCATCAGGGATTGAAAGATGTGATCGTAAAATCAAGGATTGATGAAGTTTATACAATCGGTTCATACATGAGCTATCTCCATAAAAAATTTGATCAGAAAAATTTGCTGTCAAAACATTTCACTAAAAGAGATGCACTAAAAAGTTATTTAAAAAAAATGTATTTGAATGATTCTGTTATTCTTGTAAAAGGTTCAAGAGGAATGAGAATGGAAGAATTCGTTTCAGAAATAAAAAATAAATCTATGAGCTGATGCTTTACTATTTATTTGAGTACATAAATAAAATTTATTCGCCGCCGGGATTTGACATCTTCCGGTTCCTTACTTTCAGGTCGGCGTTAGCTGCAATTACAGGTTTATTTCTGGCTTTCTATTTAGGACCGAAAATAATTCGCGCATTACAGAAGAATCAAATAGGCGAAGCAAAAAAAGTTGATGCACCGCAGACTCATTGGTCAAAAGCAGGAACGCCGACAATGGGCGGTTTAATAATTATATTCTCAGCAGTAGTTCCTGTGCTGCTGTGGGGCGATTTGACGAGCATATACATAATATTAATACTCGGCGGAACAGTTTGGTTAAGTCTTGTTGGATTTTTAGACGATTACCTTAAAGTTATTAAAAAGTTACCTAAAGGTTTAATAGGCAAGTATAAGCTGCTTGGTCAGTTTATAATTGGTTTAATCGTTGGAGCAGTGATTTACTTCTCGCCTGAATTTGCGAATTATAATTCTCTGACAACAGTTCCATTTTTGAAAAATGTTAATCTCGATCTTTCAATTTTTTACATACCTGTGGTAATATTTATAATCACTGCCACATCGAATGCTGTGAACCTGACTGATGGACTGGATGGTCTTGCGATTGGAGTTATTGCTATAGTTATGATAGCGCTTGCGTTGCTCAGTTATGTAAGCGGCAACGTGATTTTTGCTGATTACCTGAATATTATTTATTTGCCAGGCTCAGGTGAGTTGACCGTTTTTGTTGCGGCTCTTGTTGGTGCATCACTCGGATTTCTGTGGTTCAATGCCTATCCCGCACAAGTTTTTATGGGTGATACAGGCTCGCTGGCACTCGGAGGTGCATTTGGAATTCTTGCGGTACTAATAAAAAAGGAATTGTTCATTCCGATTCTTGGCGGCGTCTTTTTTATGGAAACCATTTCAGTCATCATCCAAAAAATTTATTTCAAATACACAAAGAAAAAATATGGAGAAGGTAAAAGAGTATTTAAGATGGCTCCAATTCATCATCACTTTGAAATACTCGGCTGGGCGGAACCCAAAATAGTTGTTCGCTTTTACATTATTGCAATCATTCTGGCAATTGTTACACTTGTTTCTTTCAAGATAAGATGATGGAAGTTAAAGGGAAAAAAATATCGGTGATTGGCGCAGCAAGAAGCGGAGTAGGTGCCGCGAAACTGGTGAAGTTGCTCGGTGGAATTCCGTTTGTGAGCGACTTCAGTCCAAAAGAAAAAATTTATGATGCAGTGAATCAGCTCGAAAACGAAAAAATAAATTTTGAGTTCGGGGGACACTCGGATAAGGTATATGAGTCAACGCTTATGATTGTCAGTCCTGGTGTCCCCAACGATTCACAAGTGCTGCAAAGTGCTCGTGCAAAAGGTATTAAGCTGATAAGTGAAATCGAGTTCGCCTATCATTATTGTAAAGGAAAAATAATTGCAATCACAGGAACCAACGGCAAAACAACCACCACGAGTTTGTGCGGACACGTTTTTAATAATTGCGGTTATAAAACTCACGTAGCTGGTAACATCGGCGTAGCGTTCAGCGAAGTAGTTCTGGATGTGAAGGAAGGTGAATTTGTTTCTCTTGAAGTTTCAAGTTTTCAATTGGACCTGATAGATAATTTTAAGCCAGCAGCAGCGATGATATTAAATATAACTCCAGATCATTTGAACAGATACGAAAACAGTATTGAGAAATACTCTTTATCTAAACAAAGAATTTATGAGAACCAGGATGCAAAGGATTTTCTAATACTTAATAAAGACAGCAATGCTGTTATGAAATACTTATCCGACCATAAAAGCAAATCATTTTTCTTCTCATTAAATGAAGAGCAAAAGGATGGCTGCTTTTATACTGACGGAGAGGTAGTTTTCAAGCTGAACGGTAAAGAAAATTTCCGCTGCTCGAGAAACGATATAAATATCAGAGGTGAGCATAACCTGGCAAATGCTATGTCTGTGATCTGTGCTGCCAAAGTTTTCAATCTTGATAATGCAGGAATAGTTAAAGGACTACAAACCTTTGAAAGCGTTGAGCATCGCCTGGAACTCGTAAAAGAAATTAATGGAGTGAAGTTCATAAATGATTCCAAAGCTACAAATGTAGATTCTGTTTGGTATGCATTAAAAAGTTTTGATGAACCCATTCTATTGATACTTGGTGGTCAGGATAAAGGAAATGATTACGAACAGATAAAAGATCTGGTCCTTCAAAAAGTGAAAAAGATTTATGCGATCGGTTCTTCCGCAGAAAAAGTTTTTAACTTTTTTCACCACGATGTAAAAGTTGAATTGGAAAAGACAATGGAAGATGCTGTTAAAAGTGCAAGCAGGGAAGCTATAAAAGGTGATGTTGTATTGCTTTCACCTGCTTGTGCGAGCTTTGATATGTTCAATAATTATGAACACCGAGGTAAAGTATTTAAAGAGGCAGTTAATAAACTATAATGAAAAAACTTGGGCTCACAATATTTTTTGATGTTTTTGCGCTTATGCTGCTCGGCCTAACTATGGTTATGAGTGCAAGCAGTGCATATAGCATATTCAAGTTTGATAGTGTTTTTTATTTGTTCAACTCTCATCTATTTAAAGTAGTTCTTGGAATCGGAGCAATAATACTCTTTGCTTTTATTCCATACGAGTATTATAGACGATTAAGCAAGCCAGTGATGGTAGTTATAACATTACTGTTGGTAATAACTTTGATATTCGCTCCTGATATTAAAGGTGCAGGCAGATGGATGAATTTTGGAATATTCTCAATTCAGCCGGCTGATATGGCCAAGCTTGCTTTAATTATTCACCTCTCTGTTTTGCTGGAAGCAAAAACAAATGTAATTGATAATTATCGGGAAGGATTTATTTACTTCTTTATCTGGATAATTGTGATATCGGGTTTGATAATGCTGCAGCCAAATATCAGCAGCGGCATTATGTTGATACTTATTTCACTCGTGCTGATTTATGCAGGGGGAGCAAAGTTCAGGCATATTCTTGTTTCGATTCTGATTAGCGGTTTTGTAATAGGAGCGGCCGCAATGATCTTTCCTCATTCAAGATCAAGAATTTTTACTTATGTGAATTCTGTAACGAGCGGCGGCGATTTGAATTTCCAGGTTAAGCAGGCACTATACAGTCTCGGAAGCGGTGGAGTATTTGGAGTTGGAATTGGCAACAGCATGCAAAGCAATCTTTTCCTGCCCGAAGCTTATGGAGATTTTATTTTTGCAATTCTCGGTGAAGAGTTTGGATTGATTGGTTCGATACTAGTTCTGCTTGCTTATCTCGTTCTTTTAGTCTGTGGAATATTGGTTGCTAAAAAAACTAAAGATCAATTTGGTCAGCTGCTTGCTTTTGGAATTACAATCTCGATTGTGTTTTATGCCTTTGTAAATGTTGCTGTTACAACCGGTGTTCTTCCAACAACGGGTCTGCCGCTGCCGTTTATTAGTTATGGCGGAACTTCACTGATTTTTCTCTGTATCAGCGTTGGCATATTAATCAACATCGCATTCACAAATCATCTCCGGCAGAACGGTGTTGTTTATGTGCCTGAAGAAAATTCCTTTAAAGGAATTAACAGATGAGCAGCGTCGAGAACAAATATAAATTCTTATTTGCTGGCGGCGGTACGGGTGGTCATCTTTTCCCTGCAGTTGCAGTTGCTGAACAGATTAGAGTAATGAAACCTGAGGCGGATATTTTATTCGTCGGTACTAAAGACAGAATTGAAGGAAGAGTTGTTCCGAAGCTTGGATTTAAGTTCAGATCAATTTGGATTCAAGGATTCTCAAGAAAAATTAATTTTGAAAATTTATTGTTCCCTATAAAATTAATTGTTTCCATGATTCAGTCGTTAGTAATAAATATATACTTCAAACCAAAAGTTGCAATTGGATCAGGGGGATATGTTGCTGGTCCGGCAATTTGGGCTGCTTCTGTAATGGGTGCTAAAATTATTTTGCTTGAACAGAATAGTTACCCGGGAGTAACAACTCGATTGCTTGAAAGGTATGCAAGTGAAGTTCATCTCAGCTTTCAGGAATCAAAAAAATATTTGAGACGAGAAAAGATTCATCAGTTTACCGGAAATCCTGTAAGAAAAAGTCTCGGCAAGATGGACAAAAAAGAAGCGCTTAAGAAGTTTGGGTTATCAGTGGAAAAAAAAACTCTTCTCGTGCTTGGTGGAAGCCTTGGAGCCAGAACAATTAATGAAGCTATGACAGAAAGTATAAAAATATTGGAAGAAAATAGTGTCCAAATAATCTGGCAAACAGGTAAGAATTATTACGAACAGTTTAAGATGATGAATAATGATAACATAAAGATTTATGATTTTATTGAAGATATGAACGTAGCTTACTCAGCTTGTGATTTGCTCCTGGCAAGAGCCGGTGCAACAACAATTGCAGAACTGCTGAATCTTGGTATCCCTGCAATACTTGTTCCTTCACCGAATGTTGCAGAAAATCATCAGTACTTTAATGCAAAATCTTTGTCAGACAATAAAGCTGCAATTCTGATTGAAGACAAAGAGTTGAATAAGGAACTGGTAAAAAATGTTTTAGAAGTTTTAAATTCAGAAAATAAACTTGCCGAATTAAAGAAGAATGCTCTGGCAATGGCAAAACCTGATGCTGCAAAAGTAATCGCAAAGAACGCAATAAAATTTGCGGAGGCTGTATGAATAACGGTGAACAGAAAAGAAGAATTTTCAAATACAATTTATCGTTCTATTATAAATCGACGATTATCTATTTCATTGTGTTGATTCTATATGGGGTTATAAGAGGTGAGTTTGTGGAAGATTCATTTACACTGATCACCCGGGATCCGATTTTATATTTTCTTGCAATAATACTGATTGTGTCCGTGGCGGCTTTGCTTCATAATATAATTCGGAATATGTATATCGAAATCTCAGATGAAGGAATTGTATTCGCTGATCGCTTCGGATCCAAAGAGTATAAAATTGATCAGATTAAAAAAATAAAATTCTCCCGACAGGTAAGAACTAGCAACTCACCTGCATTCAGAACTGTCAGGATAAAAGTTAATTCTAAAGTAACACCTTTGATGATAAGATTTTCTGACTATGAAAATCAGGACGAATTGTTACTTCGCATTGAAGAATTAAAATCAAAATTAGAAAAGAGCAGTGTTTAAGAGTATTAAAAAAATACATTTTGTTGGAATCGGCGGTATCGGAATGAGCGGCATCGCGGAAATACTTTTAAATAAAGGTTTTGAAGTATCAGGTTCAGACCTTAATCTTACTGAGGTCACAAACAGGTTAGCAGAACTAGGTGCAAAAATTTATGAAGGACATTCTGCTGATAACGTAAAGGATGTGGACGTACTCGTGTATTCATCCGCCGTAGTTCCAGATAATCCCGAAGTGAGAGCAGCTGCTGACAGGAACATTCCAATTATAAAGCGTGCTGAAATGCTTGCCGAAACTATGCGGATGCAATATGGGATTGGAATTGCTGGGACCCACGGAAAGACCACGACAACCTCGATGGTTGGTTTAACTCTTACAGAAGGCGGAATTGATCCAACTATTATTGTTGGCGGAAAGTTGAGCGGACTCGGCGGAACTAATGCACGTCTAGGTAATGGTGAATTCATCGTTGTTGAAGCAGATGAGTTTGACAGAACATTCCTTAAACTCACACCAACCATTGCAGCAATCACAACACTTGAACGTGAACATCTTGATACATACAAAGATCTCGATGATATTAAAACTGCTTTCATCGAATTTGCAAATAAAGTTCCATTCTATGGTTTTGTTGTAATATGTCTTGATGAACCTGCTCTTCAGGATATCATTCCTTTCATTAACAAAACAATATTTACTTATGGAACAACTGCACAGGCAGATGTAAGAGCAGTTGATATTGAGTATGAAGGATTCAGCAGCAAGTATACCGTCATCTATAAAGGGAAAGAACTTGGAATTGTTAAGCTCAACATCCCTGGCGAGCATTATGTGAAGAACTCCCTGGTTGCAGTTACTATCGGAATGGAGCTGGGAATTGATTTCAACGTAATCAAAAAAGCATTAGAAAAGTTCAAAGGTGTTTACAGAAGGTTCGAAATAAAATATAAGAATGATATTCTTGTACTTGACGATTATGCTCATCATCCAACTGAATCCTCTGCTACACTTGCAGGAATACGAGCAGCATGGGATAGAAGATTAGTGGTGGTATTTCAACCGCATCTTTATTCAAGAACAAAAGATTTCTATCAGGATTTTGGAAGATCATTCCTTAACTCAGATGTATTCGTTTGCACCGATATCTATCCTGCAAGAGAAAAACCGATTGAAGGCGTAACCGGTGAAATGATAGCGAACATCACAAAAAAGTATGGGCATAAGAATGTAATCTATGTCCCTGATAAAAAGGACATACCAAAAAAATTAATGGAGCTAAAAAAAGAAGGCGATATAATAATTACAATGGGCGCCGGTGATATATGGAAGTACGGCGAAAAATTTGTTGAACTGCTTAAGGAGGAAAAACATTGAGCGAACGTAGAAGCAAATTTTTTGGGCTGGTTGTCTTTTTAGTTTTGATAATCGGGTTCAGCTATTTGATGATTACCGGATCTAAAGCAAGTCATAAGCAAGTTTACAATCAAATAGAAATAACTGAAAATACATTGCTGCCGGCAAAGGAATACTTACGTTATGCCGGTTTGAGCGACTCTACAAAATATGAAGACTTAACTCTTTTAGAAGTTAAAACAAGAATTGAAAAACATCCCTACCTGAGAAAAGCGGAAGTTGAATTCAATGGTGTGAACAAAATCCTGGTTGAGGTTCAAGAGAAGGAAATAAAAGCTGCCCTGCTTCAAAAGAATGAATTAAAACTCATTACCAGTGATTTAGAAACGCTTCCGCTTTTCCCTCCCTCCAAAATCAAGGATTTACCTGTGATTTCGAATATGGGTGCAGCAGGAAAAAATGAAAACAGTTTGCAGAATATGGAATTTGCATTCAGGATTATTGATGCAATCAGTATGAGTGATACAAATGTTCGGAAGCATCTTGCAGAAATAAATTTGAGAAAGAGCGGAGATGCCATTCTAACTTTCACCGGATTCAAATTCCCGGTTCTGTTTGGCAGGAGCGATGAAGTAAAGAAAGCACTCATCCTGAAAAATCTCTGGCAGCAGTTATTTAATGAAGAAATTATTAATGGAAATACAGAGTACTTGGACCTTCGTTACAAGAACAAAGTATTTATTGGTAAAAGAAAAACAGAATTGATAAGCGGGTGAAAAAAGAAATCATAGCAGGAATAGATGTAGGCACAACGAAGGTATGTGCTGTCATAGCTGAGAGAGAAGAAGGAAAGCAGTCATTCAATATTCTCGGCTTTGGAATAGCACCATCAGAAGGATTGCATAAAGGTCTGGTTGCAAACATCGGCAAAACAGCTGAAGCAATAAAGGAAGCAATGTCTATTGCATCCAACCGTGCAGGTTTAACTATCAACTTAGTAAATGTCGGAGTAGCTGGTGAACATATTACAAGCCTCTTACACAGAAACTATGTGACGATTAGCAGTGATGAAAAGGAAATAACGAAGAAAGACCTTGAAAGACTGGAAGCCGATGTTCGGACAATAAGAATTCCATCTGACAGACAAATACTTCATATCATCCCGATAGAATTTTCTGTTGATCATCAGCCAGGAATTGAGAACCCTATTGGTATGTCAGGCTCAAGATTGGAAGCAAGTAATCATGTAGTTCTCGCATCAATTCCAGCAATACAGAACATTAAAAAGTCCGTTGAACGTGCTGGACTGAAAGTGAAAGACTATATACTCCAGCCAATTGCATCAAGCACATCTGTTTTAGAAGAGAGCGAAAAAGATCTTGGTGTCATTTTACTTGATATTGGAGGCGGAACAACAGATATAGCTATCTATCACAAGAAGGCAATCAAGCATACCAAAGTAATTGGGATAGCAGGCAACCAGGTAACGAACGATATCAGGGAATCACTGGGTGTAGTTACAGAAGAAGCAGAAAAGTTGAAAAAAGAATATGGGTACGCAATTGAAACTGCCATCATTAAAGATGAAGATATTCTTATTAAAGGAGTTGGTGCGAGAGGGAACACAAAAATTCCAATCAGCCTCCTCACTCAAATCATCAGCCTGAGAATGAGAGAATTATTTACTTTGATTGATAATGAATTGAGAAGTGCAGGTTATAAGAATAAAGTA
>Ga0102851_10002345_pt1 | contig 11361 bp, 11 predicted proteins | sample Mud3Dept3metaG_FD_79558 | JGI IMG/M metagenome (GOLD analysis project Ga0102851, IMG submission 79558) | Freshwater wetland microbial communities from Ohio, USA, analyzing the effect of biotic and abiotic controls - Mud 3 Core 4 Depth 3... | ecosystem: Environmental > Aquatic > Freshwater >...
AGGTCGCACTGCTGCGCCATCATGTGCGTCAGCAGCGAATAGGACGCGATGTTGAACGGCACGCCGAGGAAGATGTCGGCGCTGCGCTGGTAGAGCTGGCAGGAAAGCCGCCCGTCCGCGACGTAGAACTGGAACATCGCGTGGCAGGGCGTGAGCGCCATCTGGTCGAGCTCGCCGACGTTCCACGCATTGACGATGATGCGCCGTGAATGGGGGTCGCGCTTCAGCAGTTCCACCGCCGCCGCGATCTGGTCGATCGTGCGGCCGTCTGCGCCGCGCCACGAACGCCACTGCACGCCGTAGACGGGCCCGAGCTCGCCGTTCGCATCCGCCCATTCGTCCCAGATCGTGACACCGTGCTCGCGCAGGTAACGGACGTTGGTCTCGCCGCGCAGGAACCACAGCAGCTCGTGCACGATGGACTTGAGGTGCAGCTTCTTCGTCGTGACCAGCGGGAAGCCATGGCGGAGGTCGAAACGCATCTGCCAGCCGAACGTGGCGAGGGTGCCGGTGCCGGTTCGGTCGGTCTTGCCAGCGCCGTGCTCCAGCACGTGGCGCATCAGGTCGAGGTATTGGCGCATGGCTCAGGCGTAGTTGCCGGAAGGCTCGCGGCGCCGGTACGCGACGGCGAGCAGCCAGCACCCGGCGATGATCATCGGCAACGACAGGATCTGGCCCATCGTCAGCCAGTCGAACAACAGGTAGCCGCGGTTGTCGTCCGGCACCCGGACGAACTCGACCGCGAAGCGGAACACGCCATAGCAGACGAGGAACAGGCCGGACGGCGCCAGGCGTGGCCGCGGTTTCGCCGTGAACCACCAGAGGATCAGGAACAACGCGAGGCCCTCCAGCAATGCCTCGTACAGCTGGGACGCGTGCAGCGGCACGCCATCGACGATCACCGCCCACGGTACGTCGGTCGGCTTGCCCCAGAGCTCGCCGTTGATGAAGTTGCCGAGTCGTCCGGCACCGAAGCCGATCGCGGGTAGCGGTGCGGCGAAATCGAACACGTCGGCGATCCGCTTGCCGCGCCGGTTGGCGAACATCGCGAGCGCGACGAGCACGCCGACGAGGCCGCCGTGGAAGGACATGCCGCCCTCCCAGATCCTGAGCACGCTGAACGGATCCGCGAGGATGCGCTCGGTGCCATAGAACAGCATCCAGCCGAGACGGCCGCCGAGGATCACGCCCAGCGCGCAATAGAAGATGAAATCGTCCATCTCCGTCGGCGTCCAGGTCGAGCCCGGCTGCGCGGCGCGCCGGCGCCCGAGCCACCACGCGGAGAGGAAGCCCACGAGGTACATGAGCCCGTACCAGCGGACCTGCAGGGGACCGAGCGACAGGGCGACGGGATCGGGATGCGGATAGACGAACATGAAGCGCTTATTCTAACCGTTCAGTCGTTGACGACGCGGCAGAAGAGCGCCTTCAGGTAGCGCGTCTCGGGGATCGCCGGGTGGATCGGATGATCCGGCGCATGGCCGCCGACCTCGACGACCTGGGCAAAGCGGTTCAGGTGACGGGCGGCCTGCTGGACCGTGCCGATCAGCTCGTCCTGCGCGAGATGGTGCGAGCAGGAGCAGGAGACCAGAAAGCCGTCGCGCGGCAACAACTGCATCGCGAGCTGGTTCAACTTGCGGTAAGCCGCCTGTCCCTTCGGGATGTCGCGGCGCCGCTTGATGAACGCGGGCGGATCGACGACGACGACGTCGAACTTCTCGCCCGCCTCCCGCAGTGCGGCGAGTGTGTCGAACGCGTCGCCGCGCTGCGTGCGCACCTCGAGGCCGCTTTCGACTGCCGACTGCTGCAGCAGCTCGAGGGCGGGTGCGGATGAATCGACGCACAGCACCTCGCTGGCTCCGGCACGCGCGGCAGACAGGCCCCACGCGCCGATATAACTGAATACGTCGAGCACCCGGGCGCCGTTCACGTACTTGAGGAACGAGCGCCGGTTCGCAGCCTGGTCGTAGAACCAGCCGGTCTTCTGCCCCGCACCGATCGGCACGCGGAAACGCACGCCATTCTCCTCGACCCAGACGTGATCGATCGCCTCGCCCTGCGCGGTTTCGACGTAGGACGGCAGCCCCTCGAGCTCGCGCGCGCCGGAGTCGTTCTTCCACAGCACCGAGCGCGGCGCGATCACCTTCTCGAGGGCACCGACGATTTCAGTCTTGAGGCCCTCCATGCCGGCAGTGCCGATCTGGCCAACAACCACGTCGCCGTAGCGGTCGAGCACCAGTCCGGGCAACCCGTCGGATTCGCCGTGAACGAGGCGATAGAACGGCGAGGCATACAGTCGCTCGCGAAGCGCGAGCGCGACCTGCAGGCGGTGGACGAACAGCGGTCGTCCCGGCGGATAGCGTCCGTCGCGACCGAGGATGCGCGCGCAGATCAACGCGTGCGGATTGACGTAGGCGTAGCCGAGGAACCGCTCGCGATCGCCGATCACGCGGCACAGCGCGCCGGTCGCGAAGCCCGAAAGCGGCGTGCGTTCGGTATCGACCTCGTTGCTGAACACCCACAGATGGCCCGCGCCGAGGCGCCGGTCTTCCCGCGGTTTCAGGCGCAGTTCGGGCAGGGCGAGCCCGTCGCCAGGCGCCTCGGGGGCATGAGTCATCGCGGGAGCCTCGTTCCGATATAGTTGCGCATTCTATCCGAGCACCCGGCCCCACCCCATGAAACCTGAGTCGAACCGCACGCGCCGCAACCGGCTCGCCGGCGAAACGAGCCCATATCTGCTGCAGCACGCGGACAACCCCGTGGACTGGCACCCATGGGGACCGGAAGCGCTCGAGCGCGCAAAGACCGAGGGCAAGCCGATCCTGCTGTCGATCGGCTACTCGGCCTGCCACTGGTGCCACGTGATGGCCCACGAATCGTTCGAGGACGAGGCGACGGCTGCGCTGATGAACGAACTGTTCGTCAACATCAAGGTGGACCGCGAGGAGCGTCCCGACCTCGACCGGATCTACCAGACGGCCCACCAGATGCTGACCCAGCGCGGCGGCGGCTGGCCGCTCACGATGTTTCTCACCGCGCACGACCAGCGGCCGTTCTTCGGCGGCACTTATTTCCCGGTCGAAGCGAAATACGGCATGCCGGCATTTCGCGACATTCTTGCGCGAGTGGCCGAGTACCACCGCAACCACGCCGACGACATTCGCCGCCAGGGCGACGCGCTGGTGCAGGTCTTCGGCGAACTTCTGCCCGCCCCGGTTCCCGGCGACGCCGCGCTCTCCCGTGCGCCGCTCGCGACCGCGCGTGCAGCGCTGCAGCGTGACTTCGACGGGCGTTTCGGCGGTTTCGGCGACGCGCCGAAGTTTCCGCACCCGATGAACATGGAGTTCCTGCTGCGCCAGTGGCGGGCGACGGCCGACGACGAGCAGCCCGACCTGCAGGCGCTCTACATGGCGACGCTGACGCTGACGCGGATGGCCGAAGGCGGCATCTACGACCAACTGGGCGGAGGCTTCTGCCGTTACTCGGTCGACGCTTACTGGATGATCCCGCACTTCGAGAAGATGCTCTACGACAACGGGCAGCTGCTCGCCGTCAGCGCGCAGGCCGCGGTCGCGACGGGCGACGCGCTGTTCCGCCGTGTCGCGCGGGAGACCGCCGACTGGATCCGACGCGACCTCGAGCACGCCGAAGGCGGCTATTACTCGACGCTGGACGCAGACTCCGAGGGCCACGAGGGCAAGTTCTACGTCTGGACGCCGGACGAGGCGCGCCAGCTGCTCGACGAGCGCGAGTACGCCGCGCTGTCGCGCCGCTTCGGTCTCGATCGCGCTGCGAACTTCGAGGAGCGCTGGCATCTGCACGCGTTCGAGCCGCTGTCGAGCGTCGCGGCGGCCGTCGGGCTCGGTGAGGACGAAGCGGAAGCCGCGCTCGACTCCGCCAGGGCCAAGCTGCTCGAGGTACGTAACCGGCGCGTCTGGCCCGCGCGCGACGAGAAGATCCTGACGAGCTGGAACGGCCTGGCAATCGCCGGTCTTGCGTCGGCGGCTCGCGCGCTCGATCGCGACGACTACGTGGAGTCCGCGGCGCGAGCCGTCGAGTTCCTGCGCCGGCACTGCTGGTTCGACGGCCGCCTGCTGGCCGTGCACAAGGATGGCCGCTCACGCTTCCCGGCGTATCTGGACGATCACGCCTTCCTGGCCTGGGGATTGCTCGAGTTGCTGCAGGCGCGTTGGCACGGGCCCTGGCTGGCCTGGGCGATCGAACTCGCCGAAGCGCTGTTGCAGCACTTCGAGGACCGCGAGAGCGGCGGCTTCTTCTTCACCGCCGACGACCACGAGGCGCTGATCCTGCGGCCCAAGACGTTCGGCGACGACGCCACTCCGGCCGGCAACGGCGTCGCGGCGCGACTCCTGCTCCGGCTCGGTTACCTGCTGGCCGAGCCGCGTTACCTGGACGCTGCCGAGCGCACGCTGCGTGCCGGCTGGTCCCTGCTGGAGCGCTACCCGCACGCCCACACGAGCCTGCTGATGGCACTCGACGAGCTCACCGAACCGCCGACGATCGTCGTGTTGCGCGGCGCGGACGACGATCTCGCCGTCTGGCGCGCCGAACTCGACAAGTTGTACGACCCGCGGCGCATGGTGGTCGCCATCCCGGCCGACGCGACCGACCTGCCGGCTGCGCTTGCCGACAAACGCGCCGGCGCGAGCACGATCGCCTACATTTGCCGCGGCACGACGTGCTCGGCTCCGCTCGGCACGCTCGGCGAGCTGGTACGCTCACTCAAGCACTGAGAGTCATTGTTCGTGCGCAGGTGATGTCCGTTGCCGACCGTGTCCCGGTCGCGCATGCATCCGCGGGGTCGCCGTAGATCCATCCCTGGAGGCTCCGCGCGCGACATCGTGTCGCGCGACGGCCCCGCGGATGCATGCGCGACCGGGACACGGCCGATCGAGACCAGCGCACGACCGAACATCGCCGCCCCGTTCGTCGTGAACGAGCCGCGGAGTCGTGATTCGCCGACGTCCTACTGTCTGGCGGATCCCACCGCGCCCGCGCTGCGTCAGCCGGGTTCTGTCCGGGCAGGCTCTCCCAGGGCCGTCGCGCGACAGGACGTCGCGCGCGGAGTCTCCAGGGACGGATTCACGACGTCCCTGGGAGAGCCTGCCCGGACAGAACCCGGCCGACCACCAGTATCCGGCTCGCGTCGGAGCGGCCGCTTAGTAAGCGGTGAGCGAGCCGCGGCTTCGCGGCACGACGCTGGCGCCACCGGACCCGGCAAACGTCACCGGCACCGACTCGCTGCGCAGTCCCGCGTTGCGCAACACGACGAAATGAAGGTGCGGACCGCTCGAGTAGCCGGTGTTGCCCGAGTTCGCGATGTACTCGCCGCGCTGCACGCGTTGCCCGGGCCGCACGCGCACCGTGTCCAGCTGCAGGTGGGCGTAGACGGCGGTCGTGCCGTCGTCGTGCAGGACCTGGACGAAGTTCGCCTCGTCCCGGACCTCCTGCGTCGTGCCGCCGCGGAAAAAGCGGTGCGCCACGTTGATGACGACGCCGTCGCGAGCCGCGTGCACGGCGGAGCCGACCGGCATCGCGATGTCGATGGCGTGGCGGCTGCCGACGTCCTTGTGGGTGAGCTGATCGGGTGCCGCCTGCGTCACGGTATAGGACTGCGCCAGCGCAAACGGCGCCCGGTAGGGCCCGGGCGGCGCGTGGCTGGCCGCCGGATCGCCGATCACGTAGCCGTAGTCGAAGCGGATCTCGCCGGTTCCCGGCGGCGCCGGCACTTCGATCAGCACCTGCTCCGAGCGCGGCGCCACGACGGCCCGGCCGGCGTGCGCGCTACCGTCCGAGCCCCGGGTCTTGACGCCGAACTCGACCGCACAGCGACATTCGTTGACTGCGACGAGCGCGATGCCATTGTCTCCGGAGCGCGGTTCGACGAGGATCCGCGGCGAGGCCACCGCTGCGGAGAGCGTCAGAGTTTCCGGTGGCCGGCGACTGGCGGGCGGACGATCCGTGTAGACCCACTGGCCTTGCGCGTCCTTGTAGCGGTAGACCGGCTGCGCACTGGATGGCCCGGCCGCAAGGCTGCTCATAGCCACGACTGCGAACGCCGCACCGAGCCACTGCGGGATCATGGACTGCGGGTTTCCGGCCACGCGGATTGCAGTCGCTCGCGCAGGGCCACGAGCAGCGCACCGTCCCGCGCAGCGTCGAAGCGTCGCGCGGCAGTCCAGTCATAGCTCCAGGGATTCGCGGTGCGCATCGCTTCCGGCTCGTCCGCGAAGCGCGGCAGCACGTGCGCGTGCAGCGCCGGCTCGACGTTGCCGAAGATCGCGAAATTGATGCGGATCGCGCCGGTTAGGCCGAGGACGGCCTGGCCGAGGCGCGCCATGTCCGCGAGGAACGCCAACTGCGCCTCCGGCGGCATCTCGTTCAGGTGGGGCACGACCGGATCGGGCAGTAGCAGGCAGTAGCCGCGGAGTACTTGCGGGTCGCCCATCACGGCCCAGCCGCTCGGCATCCGCGCGACCAGGGTCGGGTCGGCACCGGCACGGCAGGCGGTCACGCGACGGTGAATGGCCGTGGCCATGGCGAGCAATTCATTTGCGGAAGATGAAATACACGGCGCCGAGCATGCAGAGTGCGGCCCAGAGGTAGTCGAGCTTGAGCGGTTGTCGCATGTAGAACACGACGAACGGCACGAAGACCGTGAGCGTGACGACCTCCTGGACGATCTTCAGTTGCGGCAGCGTCATCGCCGTATAGCCGATCCGATTGGCCGGCACCTGCAGCATGTACTCGAAGAACGCAATGCCCCAACTGACCAGTGCGGCCAGGTACCACGGGCTGCCACTCAGGTTCTTCAGGTGCGCGTACCAGGCGAACGTCATGAACACGTTCGACAGGATGAGCAGCAGGATGCTGAGCGGGATGGCTTGCATGGCTCATGCTGCGTCGAAGGGTGGCGGCAGCCGGAGTCCGAGCGAGCGCAGCTGCCGCCGCGTCTCCGCAGGATCGACGTGGTGGATGGCCTGCCAGCCGCAGGCGCGTGCCCCGGCCACGTTCGGCACGAGATCGTCGATGAACACCGTCGCCGCAGGCTCGAGCTCGAAGCGCCGCTCGGCCTCACGGTAAATCGTCTCGCTCGGCTTGATCGCACCCACGCGGAACGAGGCGAGCGTGCCGTGCACCAGGTCGTCGAGGCCATACTGCGCGTCGAGATGCCGCCAGTGCAGGTCGCCGACGTTCGACAACAGGTAGACCCGGTAATCCGCCATCAGGCCGGACGCCAGCTCGAACATCTCGTGCGCGCGATCGAACATGTCCAGCCAGCGCGCCTGCAGCTCGCTGCGGTCGAGCGGCTCGCGGGCCATCGCTGCGACCCGCTCGAGCAGTTCGTCGCCGGTGATCTCGCCGCGCTCGTGGGCGGCGAGATCGACCTGGGTGAGCCAGGCGGGCAGGTCGGACATGTCGACGCCCGCTGCGGCGAGGTATTCGATGAAAGGCTGGTAACGCAGCCGTACCAGCACTCCGCCGACGTCGAAAACCACGTTGCGGATCATGCGCTACCCTGCGTGGCTCAGGCGTTGTCGGCCAGGCGTTCGAGCTCGAAGGGCTCGCCGGCGGTGCGCTTCAGCCGCAGCACGAAATCGAATCGATCCACGTCCGTGCAGTAGCCAAAGTCCTCGAGGGGCGCCCAGTCGCAGGCCGGATCGAAGAATTTCTGCGCCGCCGGTGATCCGCGCAGACGCTCACGCACTTCCCCGAGCGGCGCCGACTGGCCAAGCAGCATGAGTCGCAGGCACTCGGCATAAAGATCGTCCTCGGCGCAGCGCTCGCGCGCCTCGTGTCCCATGCGCACCAGCGAAACGCGCCCGGGCGAGCGGCTGCGCAGGTAGCGGTAGACCGCGGATATGTTGACGAAGGCGCCCGTCAGCACCTCGTCGGCGGCCGACGCGTTGACGAGACCCTGGGTGCCGGCGTGCGTCGTGTGGATCAGCGTCTTGCCACGCAGGTCGAGCTGGCGGATCTCGGTCGGCGAGTTCCCGGCATCGAAGCCAGGCAGCTTGCGCGCGTGGCGCTCGCCGGCGAGCAGCGCGCCCGGGAAGCGACGCCCGAGCTCGAGCGCGGCGTCGATTTCCCCCACGGGCAGCACACGGGCTGCGCCCGCGTCGAACGCATAAGGTGCGACTGAAAAGGCGCGAAACACGTCGATGACGACGGCGATGCCTCGCGCTTCGCGCGCGCCGGCTACATGGTCGAGGACGTCAACCTGCACGATGGGCTCCCGGGCGTTGGTTCACGGCCACCACCGTGGCGCGTGGGATGAAGTTGAAATCGGACGCCGTGGCGGACGTGTACGCGCCCATCATTCGGCCGACGAGCAGGTCGCCGAGGCTGAGCTCGGGCAGCGGCAGGTCTTCCCGGATCACGTCGATGCTGTCGCAGGTTGGTCCCGCGAGCACGCTCGGATGGCGCGCGCCCCGCTTGCCGAGGCTATCGATCGGATACAGCGCGTGATCGTAGAGCTGACCGCTGAAGGAGCCATACAGCCCGTCGTCGAGGTAGTACCACCAGCGGCCTTCGCGCTGCGCCCGGCCCGTCACGGCCGTGATGCAGGTGCCAGCCGGACCCGCGATGAACCGGCCCGGCTCCGCGATCACACGCACGTGCTCCGGCAACGTCGCCAGCTCGCGGCGGATCGGACGACAGAAGCCGGCGATCGGCTCGCCGCCACCGCCGTACGGGATCGGGAAGCCGCCGCCGATGTCGAGCATTTCGAGCCGCGCCAGGCCACGCTCGGCGGAATGGAGAATGAGCTCTCGGCAGGTGTCGATCGCCTCGACGTAGCGTCCGGGGTCCGCGACCTGCGAGCCGACGTGGAAGCTGAGCCCCTTGACGCGCACGCCGAGCTGGCGGGCGAGTTCCAGCAGCGGCGGCACCGCACCCGGCTCGCAGCCGAACTTGCGCGACAGATCCACGACGGCCGCGGGATTACGGAATGAAACGCGCAACAGCAGCTCGGCCTGGCCGCGATAGCGCTCGAACTTGCGGATCTCGTCCGGGTTGTCGGCCACGAACGTGCGGATGCCGAAGCGCAGTGCCGCGCGGATGTCGGCGTCGCGCTTGATCGGATGGGTGTGGATGCACCGCCCGGCAGCGACGCGTTGCGTGCGAATGAGCCCGATTTCGCCGGTCGTCGCGACGTCGAAGCCTGCACCGAGCGCGCGCAGAGTTGCCACGACCGCGGCGTCCGGCAGCGGCTTGAGCGCGTAAAAGAGTCCGACGCCGGGCAGCGCCGCCGACAGGCTGCGATACTGCCGACGAATCGCTTCGCAATCGATCACCAGCAGCGGCGTGCCGTGCCGGGCCGCGAGTCCGGCGAGCCTGGCATTCGTCAACCGCCCGACGGTGGCCCCGCGTGCGCCTTTCATGGCAACCCGATGTCCTCGCCGAAGTCGGCGCGTAGCGCCGCGATGTCGGGGTCTACGGTCACGAGATTCTCGACGGAAGCCGCGCGCCTGAGGCGGTCTCGGACCGCGTCCCACGACTCTCCGGGCGGAACCTCCTCCACGAGGATCTCCTTGGCGCCGGACTTGTCCAGCGTGCGCAGGTTGACGTACAACTCGCGCGCGTAAACGTCGGCGCGACGACCCGCGTTGACCCAGGTCATGTAACGGTTGGCGAGCCGTGGCGGCCGCATCGCGAGCACGGCGACTTTCTCGTGGTCTGCGGTCAGCTGGGCCACGACCTCCTCGAGGGTACGGCTGTTGACGATGCTGAGCGGCGTCGCCGGCGCGTAGTGCTTTGCGTCGGAACCCGGCGCGCGCGGCGCCTGAGCATCGCTGCCGGCAACGACGTCGGGCACCACGGAACGCAGCTGAGAGAGCGTGATGAAACCCGGCCGCAGCAGGCGCGGAACCGCGTCCACGCAGGAGACGATCGTCGACTCGAGGCCGATCTTGCAGTCACCGCCGTCGAGAACGACCTTGACCGCATCGCCGAACTCGTCGCGAACGTGGTCGGCGCGCGTGGGACTGACGTGACCATATCGATTGGCCGAGGGCGCGGCGATGCCGCCACCGAAGGCACGCAGCAGCTGTTGCGCCACGGGATGCGATGGCACCCTCACCGCCACCGTGTCCTGACCGCCGGTGATGGCCAGGTCGACCGCCGGCGCGCGGCGCAACACGAGAGTCAGTGGGCCCGGCCAGAAGCGGTCGGCGAGCGCCTGCGCCGCAGGCGGCACGGACAGCGCCCAGCGCTCGAGCAGCCGCGGGTGGTCGATGTGCACGATCAACGGGTGGGTCGCGGGGCGGCCCTTGACCTCGTAGACCTTGCGCACGGCATCCGGATTCTGCGCATCGGCGCCGAGTCCATAGACGGTCTCGGTCGGAAAGGCGACGAGCTCCCCGTCGCGCAATGCGTCGACGGCGACGTCGATCTCGTCCTGGGGCAGGCGGGCCGTAACCATCGGCGAATGATAGCCGCAAAAAAACGGGGCCGCTTGCGCGGCCCCGTTAATTGCGGAACCGTTCCGCTCAGAGCTCGAAGTCGATGTTGAACTCGAGGCCCAAGATGTCGGCTTCGCCCTGATTCGTGGCAACGGTGGGGACCGCGCTGTCGCTACCAAACTGGTTCTCGTAGTCCAGATAGCCCGTCAGCGAGGTCACGATCCAGCGCGATCCACCGACGTCTCGGTCGGCCGGTCAGTCGATGGCCTGGCGCTGCCAGCCGGCGGACGTGCGGCGCAATTCATAGGTCGGCCAATAGTGCCGGTCGAGCTTGAGCGTGATGATTTCGATCGAGCCGTTCCAGGTGATCGTCTTCAGACGGAGCGACGACCGGTCCGCGCGCCCGCGCACCGCAGCGACGAACGCGTCGAGATCGGTCGTGGCGACCCCATCCACTTCGACGATGCGGCGACCGGCGAACAGCTTGTGACGGGTCGCCGGCGAACCGTACGAGAAATACGCGACGAACACCCCTTCGGGCGGAATCCCGCGTTGCGCCGACATGGCACGATGGGGGGCGTGCAGGACGGCGCCGGCCCAGAGCAGCAACCGGTCGATGTCGCCACCGTCGAGCGCGGTCGTCTGCACGTCGAAGCTGCGCTCCGCCCCGTCGCGCAGGATCGTGACGTTGACCTGCGGCGCCCGGGTGGCGCGTTCGACGTCGCGCACGCGATTCATCGGGCGCCCGTCAATCGCCAGCAGCAGGTCCCCCTCGCGAAGCACGTCGGCTGCGGGCGAGCCAGCGACGAGGCGGGCGACGCTCAAGGCCTGGCGGTGCGCGCCGTCGAGCGACTCGAGGTTGCGCACCCACGGGTCCGGCAGCCCGCGCTTGCGTGCAGCGGAAATCGGCACCGCCTCGAACTCGACTTCCAGCGAA
>Ga0102851_10002348_pt1 | contig 11359 bp, 13 predicted proteins | sample Mud3Dept3metaG_FD_79558 | JGI IMG/M metagenome (GOLD analysis project Ga0102851, IMG submission 79558) | Freshwater wetland microbial communities from Ohio, USA, analyzing the effect of biotic and abiotic controls - Mud 3 Core 4 Depth 3... | ecosystem: Environmental > Aquatic > Freshwater >...
AGCAAAGTATTCTTTACAACGACCAGTTTAACATCATTTTCAAAACACTTTCTTCTCAGATCACTTGTGTCAGCGGCATTCAGCTGAGCAGTATCAGTCAGATAGAAGTGGCTGTACTCTTTTAGTTTCTCAGCAAGGCTGTCAATGATAGCATTTTTTTCTTCCCGTCTCATAATTCTTTTCGAGTTTAACTTAACCAATTAATCATCAAGACCTTTAGGATCGACCTTAATACCAGGGCTCATTGTGCTTGAAAGGAAGAGGCTACGGATGTAGGTTCCTTTAGCAGCAGCCGGTTTCAGTTTGTTTACCATATGGATAAACTCCCTTGCATTCTCGACGATCTTTTGTGCCTCGAAAGAGACTTTTCCGATTGAGGTATGAATGATCCCGCTTTTATCAACTTTGAAATCAATCTTACCCTGCTTCACTTCTTTAACAGCCTTACCAATTTCCATAGTAACAGTTCCACTTTTGGGGTTCGGCATCAGTCCGCGGGGACCGAGTATCCGACCTAACTGACCGACTTTACCCATTACGGATGGCATGGTTATGATAACATCAACATCTGTCCAACCAGCTTTGATCTTTTCCACATATTCATCAAGACCAACATAATCAGCACCGGCGCTTTTGGCTTCGGTCTCCCTGTCGGGAGTGCACAAAACGAGAACCCGTGTTTGTTTTCCGGTTCCATGAGGAAGGGAAACAACACCGCGTACCATCTGATTGGATTTTCTTGGATCGATACCTAACCTTACATCCAGGTCGATAGAAGCATCAAATTTTGTCGTGGTAATTTCTTTCACCAGCGACGATGCTTCGGTCAACGTATAAAGCTTGTTCCTGTCGAGTTTCCCGAAGGAAAGCTTCTGGTTTTTGGTAAGTTTAGTCATTTTTTCTGCTAATTAATTATTTACCGGGAGTTCCTGTTACGGATATTCCCATGCTTCTGGCGGTACCAGCAACCATCTTCACAGCTGACTCGAGTGTAAAACAGTTCAAGTCTTCCATTTTTTCCTTAGCAATTGATTTAACCTGGTCCCATGTAACGGTTGCCACTTTTTCCCTGTTAGGTTCCTTGGAACCCTTTTTGGATTTGGCTACCTCAAGAAGCTGAACAGCTACCGGTGGTGTTTTGGTCACAAAATCGAATGATTTGTCAGTATATACTGTGATAACTACCGGTATTACTTTTCCAGCCTTGTCCTGGGTCCTCGCATTAAATTGCTTACAGAAATCCATGATATTCACACCTTTAGAACCTAAAGCAGGCCCTACAGGTGGAGATGGATTAGCTCCTCCGCCACGAATCTGCAATTTGATAAGTCCAGCAATTTCTTTTGCCATAATTTAAAATTTGCTTGTTTATTGCGAGAGTATGACAGTTATTCAGGAAGCATTATGAATATTATAACTGTCAATATCTTCTGTTAATTTTCTTTTTCAACCTGCATAAAACTAAGTTCAAGGGGGGTTTTTCTGCCGAAGATCTTAACCATCACCTTAAGTTTTTTCTTTTCATCATTTACCTCTTCAATAATGCCAGTAAAGCTGTTGAATGGTCCGTCAATAACTTTTACGGATTCACCGACAAAGAACGGAACATTAAGTTCCTCATCGCTGGCATTAAGTTCATCGACCTTACCGAGTATCCTGTTTATTTCCGATTTTCTGAGAGGTACCGGTTCACCATCCTGGGAACCAAGAAATCCTATAACATTCGGAATATTTCTCAGAAGATGCGGTATTTCTCCGGTAAGAACAGCTTCCACAAGAACGTACCCCGGGAAGAAAGTTCTTTCCTTGCTTATTTTTTTCCCTGACCGTATCTGATAGACTTTTTCAGTCGGAATAAGAACCTGGGAGATAAATTCTTCAAGTTTCAGGCGGGCCACTTCATTGTCAATATATTCCTTCACCTTTTTCTCTTTCCCCCCAATAGCACGAAGTACATACCACTTCTTTATATTCTCGCTCATCGGAATAGATCCCCTGTTTAGTATAACAAACTGTATATGAATTCCATAATATTGCTAAAACCCAGGTCCATAAGAGCAACTATGAGTGCAATAATCAATGTAGCGACAAGAACCAGCACTCCGCTGTTCTGCAGTTCACTCCATGTCGGCCATGTAACCTTGTGAATGAGCTCAGTATATGATTCCTTGAAATATCCTTTTACGTTCATTGTTTTACATTTATTTGCACGGGAGGAGAGACTCGAACTCCCGACACCTGGTTTTGGAGACCAGTGCTCTACCAACTGAGCTACACCCGTATCGGGCAGCGCCGTGACACATCACGGCGCTACGGCTTTTCAAAACCAATTATTCCAGAATTTCAGTTACAGCTCCGGCACCTACTGTTCTTCCGCCCTCGCGGATAGCAAAACGGAGGCCTACATTAATAGCAACCGGATAGATAAGATCAACAGTAATTGTGACATTGTCGCCCGGCATCACCATTTCAGTTCCTTCAGGAAGGGTTATTTCACCTGTAATATCAAGGGTCCTTACGTAGAACTGGGGGCGGTATTTGTTGTGGAACGGAGTATGACGTCCACCTTCTTCCTTCTTAAGAACATAGATTTCAGCTTTGATCTTTGTATGCGGTGTTATTGATCCTGGCTTGGCAAGAACCATACCTCTTTTAATCTCTTTTTTATCTACACCACGGAGCAGAAGTCCGACGTTGTCGCCAGCTTCTCCCCTGTCAAGAATTTTACGGAACATCTCCACGCCGGTACATACTGTTTTACGCTTTTCTGCACCAAGTCCTATCATCTCAAGTTCATCACCTGTAACTACAATGCCGGTTTCGATACGGCCTGTTGCTACTGTGCCACGACCGGTGATTGAGAAGACGTCCTCAACCGGCATCAGGAATGGTTTCTGGTTATCGCGCGGGGGTATTGGTATATATGAATCAACTGCATCCATCAGTTCAGTAACTTTCTCTTCCCATTTTGCTTCTCCGTGCATTGCACCAAGAGCTGAACCGCGGATAACAGGAGCATTGTCACCATCAAATTTATAAAAATTCAGCAGGTCGCGTACTTCCATTTCTACCAGATCAAGAAGTTCTTCATCGTCGACCATATCGACTTTATTCATAAATACGAGCACCTTGGGCACGTTTACCTGGTGTGCAAGGAGGATATGTTCACGTGTCTGAGGCATGGGACCGTCAGTTGCCGCTACGACAAGAATTGCACCATCCATCTGGGCTGCACCTGTAACCATGTTCTTAATGTAGTCAGCATGACCTGGGCAGTCAACATGTGCATAGTGACGTGTTGCTGTCTGGTATTCAACGTGAGCAGTGTTAATTGTAATACCCCTCTCTTTTTCCTCAGGAGCATTATCAATTGAATCAAAATCCCTGATCTCTGAGAGACCTTTTTTGTGAAGCACCATTGTGATCGCTGCGGTCAGGGTGGTCTTACCATGGTCAATATGACCAATTGTACCAATATTCACATGCGGTTTCGACCTGTCAAATTTTTCTTTTGCCATAACTCCAAGCTTATTAAAATTAACTTTATTATATATCAGTTTTACAATTATTCTCTCGTTGAGCCGGAGGGGGGAATTGAACCCCCGACCCCTTCCTTACCAAGGAAGTGCTCTACCCCTGAGCTACTCTGGCCTCAAGAAGTGAGCGGGAGACGGAGCTCGAATCCGCGACCCTTAGCTTGGAAGGCTAATGCTCTACCAACTGAGCTACTCCCGCTTAATATCGTCATTAGAGGTCCGTATCGTCATCTCTGACCCTGAAGTGGATACGGCCGGCCCCGTTTAAGTGGGGAGAGCAGGATTCGAACCTACGAAGGCATTCGCCAGCAGATTTACAGTCTGCCCCAGTTGGCCGCTTTGGTATCTCCCCCTTGAAACAGAGTCTATCTCCTAAGATACACATTCACAACTCCTTCAAGAGCCGATGAAGGGATTCGAACCCCCGACCTGCAGATTACAAATCAGCTGCTCTGACCAACTGAGCTACATCGGCAATTTAAAGAACGTCCCGACAGGGCCTCAAATACCCTCAAAAATCGGTCTGCAAATGTATGAATTAAAATTTCATTTATCAAAATAATTCAATTTATTTTTGAACCGGTGGTTCCTAGGCACCTCTCTTCTTCTGGTTATACTTGGTAATCTGTCTCTTAAGAGCATTTATAGCCAGATCTGTAGCCTCCTCAAAAGTCTTACTTTGCTTCCTGGCAAACAAAGGTCCTCCTCTTAAATCCAGCTTAATTTCGCTGATTTTATTTTTACGCTCCTGATCCTTGTCAAGCCTCAGGTACACTTCTACATTTACAATTCCATCTCCGACATGTGTAAGTTTATCAAGCTTCTGGTTAACAAAATCAATTAGCTTTTTATCGGCATCAAACCGCACTGAGTGAATCTGAACGTTCATAGTAGTACCTCCTGTTTAATTAATTAATAATTAAGCTCTTGGATGAGCCTGTTCATATATTTTCTTAAGCTTCTCAAATGAGTTATGAGTATAAATCTGTGTAGCTGAAAGATTGGCATGACCCAGAAATTCCTTAATGGAATTAAGATCTGCCCCATGATTCAGCATGTGAGTGGCAAAAGTATGCCTTAGAATATGAGGACTTTTCTTTTCTATTGTAGTAACCATTGAAAGATATCTCCTTACGATGTTATAAACATATTTGTCATACAACTTGTTCCCTTTGTTGCTTACAAAAAACCACTCTGCCCTGAAATCAGGGAATGCATCATTCCGGGCTTTTATGTATTTCTCCAGGTTTATGGTAAACGACTTCAGCAGGGGAATAATCCTCTGCTTATTCCTCTTCCCGGTTACCTTCACCGTGGCACCGTTTATGTCAACATCATTGTCATGGAGTCCGGTCAGTTCAGCCCTTCTCATACCTGTCAGGTAAAGCATTTCTATCACCGTCCTGTTCCTGACTCCTTCAAAATCATCGCCGAAATCAAAATTGTCGAGAAGATTGTCGAGTGAATCTTCCTCGACAAAAGCAGGCAGTCTCTTTCTTACTTTTGGAAGGACCACCTTTTCGAGGGGATCTTTTCTGACAAATCCCTGTTTCAGCAGATAACGGTAAAACACCCTCAGAGAGGAGATCTTCCGGTGTATGCTGACAGCAGAATAGCCATCCTCAATAAGAGCTACGATCCACGACCTGACATCATGAGAAACAACAGTCTCGGGTTTGCCCGGCAAATCCTGATGCTTTAAGTGATTATCAAACTGATCCAGATCGTTTAAGTAAGATCTTACAGTGAGCGGTGAGTACCGTTTTTCGATTTGCAGATACTGTAAGAATGATTCCTTATGATCCATAAAGGAACCTCCTTAACTGTTAATATTATAAAAAAAGATACAGAAACAAGGATTACTCCTCACTCTCCTGTAACTTCTGAACATACTTAGCCTTCTTGATTTCTTCCCTGCGGCGTACTGAAGGCTTCACAAAAGCCTGACGTGAACGTAACTCGCGGATTACTCCAGTCTTTTCAAATTTCCTTTTGAACTTTTTTAAAGCTCTTTCAATATTTTCGCCTTCTTTTAATGGTACAATGATCATGATAAAAAATTCAGTTTTTAAACGAGGCGCAAAGTTAGAAATAGAAAAAAACTTTTCAAAACATTAAGGCAATAATTTTATCATTAAATTTTAAATTTAAGTGATTTAACATATTTATGTATGCAGAATATTATCATAATAGGATTTACACAAGTTACAGCTTTTTATTGGGGATTCAAAATAAAAGGAGTGTTAAATATTGGTTAAATTTTTTAATTCCCACTTTGAAGGGGGCAGGGGGCAGAGAGCAGGGAGCAGGGGGCAGGGGGCAGAGAGCAGAGAGCAGGGAGCAGGGAGCAGAGAGCAGGGAGCAGGGAGAGAATAATTTGTTTTACAATTTAGAGTTTAAAGCTTTACGAAAATTGGTAATTCTTTTGCTTAAAGATATGAGCTCAGTATAAATTTGGTACTTATCTTCTGGAGAGATTATTTTTCTTCTAAGGAAAATGTGAAGAATATTTGCACATTCAAATACTGATCTTCTAGCAATATTCAGAAAGCTTGCAAATTCCTTATCTGAAAAAGAACCGGATCCTTCAGCGATATTATTTGAAATACTCATTGAAGCTGCTCTGAGCTGCTCTGCAAATTTGAAGAATCTCCTTTCTTCTGCCTTATCCGAATAATCAAACAACTTATCAGATACTGCTATGGCATCTTTCCAGATATCCATATTTTCAAATCTAAAATATTCCATATCTTAAATATCAGTTAATCACATTATTAGTTTAAAGCCCTAAGCCCCTTGCCCCCTGCTCTTAGCTTCTTAATCTACCTCCCTCATAAAAGAGAACTACTCCCCAAACTCCAGATACGGCCGAATTTTTTTTGCTGTTTCAGAAGAAATAAGGAGATTGTCAATCATCACTCCGATATCTGGGATCGGCCCTTTTAGTTCACGGTATTTCACGATTGAAGCAACCTCATCCCTTTTAAAGTATGGATGTCTTATGAGTTCCTTATAATCCGCCTTATTAATCTTAATCTTCCTTATGCCAAGTGAATCAGTCATGAGCTCCGGCGCAATAAGGTTAAATGTTTCTTCCGGCAATCCATATACTTCCTTAAGCTGATTTACAGACACATATCCCCCAATCAGGTTTCTGTATTTTATTATCCGCGCCGATAAAACAGGTCCGATCCCGGGCAATGCTATAAGTGATAATGAATCACATGTGTTAATATTTATCGCGAGTTCCCTGCGGACTGAGGATTTTTTTTCCCTCTGCTTCCCGGCAATATTACTATTTTGCGTTACCAGGCTGCTTCCGTTGTTGTATTCCTTCAGATCAATGGGAATTTCCTCAAGTGCAAAATCCTGAGAAGGAATAACATACCTTAAGCCTAAGACTATCACGATAATATTAAGGAGAATAAAGGTTGACCGTCTTTCTCTCCTGGAATAGCCAAACCAGTTTCCGAAGAAATCTTTAACTGAACCCATTTGAATGTAAAAAGCAGTGAGACTGAATGCAATATATGCATTTTCTACTTCAAACTGAAATAAACCTGAAAATATTTGAAGTAATTTAATATTTCTCCATCAGAACGGGTATCCGATTCCCAGCACGAATGTAAAATCATCCTCGAAGCTATACTCCCTGCCGGCAAAAATCCATCTCGATTTGCCTGATATTGAAGGATCACGAAGCTTCATTCCAAGGTCAATCCGGGCTGTTACAAATTTAAAATCAAATCTGAAACCGGTACCGGTTCCTACTGCAATGTCGTTAATAAAATCATCAAACCTGAACATTGCACCCGGGCGTGCAAGGTCTTCATTGAAAGTCCATATATTCCCGGCATCAAGGAAAAGGGCACCTTCGAGGATCCAGAATAATTTGAACCTGTATTCAGCGTTGGCCTCTAACTTTATATCCGCAGTCTGGTTTATGAATTGAGTCTCTTCGGGAACATCATATGAGCCCGGGCCAAGGGATCGTACCTGCCATGCCCTGATCCCGTTTGCCCCTCCGCCGAAGTATTGTTTCTCAAAGGGAATTGCTTTGGAGTTACCGTATGGAATCCCTATACCAACGAAACCTCTGTACACGACTGAGCTTACATCGTTCAGGATCACATTATATCTGAGATCGAGATCAGTGCGGATATACTGGGCAAAGGGTTGCCTGAACACGTTATAGCTACCCTCCGTTTTCTTCGCACCGGCTAGTCTGCTTGCAAGTGAAAGCAGATTTCCCGCTGCCTCGGCATTCACCCGGAGGAACCAATAATCTCTGGATTTCTGAATTTTCTGGTTGTTGAATATAAATGAATAATTACCTCCCAGGATCATTACATTCCTGTAGCTGTATGCAAGGTATGAAGATGCATCAATCTTTGCCTGAAAAGCGGTATCGATCGATCTCAGTTTTACCACGTTAAGCTGAATCGGATTCACTATATGTGAGCGGTAGTTGTGTCCGGCCCAATTGTATCCAAATGTTGCATTGGCAATCGTCCTTACATAAAAAGGCATATCCTGGTAATTATAGGCTGCCAGAATTGTCGTGGTCGGATTGAAATTCTTAATGATCCCTTCCTTCTTAAAAAAAGGAAACAGAAATCTTGGCAGACGCATACTGGTCTCAAATCCATATTCCAATGTATTCCGGCGATCTATATTTTTCTGTGTTATTCTTTCAAAAGCTCCCTTCAGTTTCATATTAAACTGTTCAGCGCCATGAAACAGATTCTTATGCTGATAGACAAGGTTCAGCGCTCCTCCAAGATCCCCGTATGTGTTCGTGCCCTCTATCTCCACATTGAAGGACTGCTGACTCAGGAGAGTGAGCTGAATGTGGCAATTAAGCAACATTTCAGAATCCTGTCCGCCTTCAGGAGCACTAACCTCACTAAAAAGTATGTTAACAAGCCGGTAAGCCTTTAAAGTCATAAAATGACTTTGCGTTTGTTCAGTATTTGTAATATTATAGATGGATCCAGGTTTCAGATATAGAGACCTGACAATCAGATCATATTTCAGCTGGGATTTCTTTTGGCCCGTCACAAAATAGTACCCTTCGTAATTTACGGTATCGAGGCTTTCATAATATGATTCTCCGAGTTCAAGGACATCTTTCGGAACAAAATCGGGATAGATAAAAATATCTTTTATCCTGTATACCGGATGAGATACATATGAGATCCTGTTAAAATTGTCGGCTCTGGCCAGCTTTTTAATATTGTAGTAAAGATTTACCTGCCGGTTCCCTATAGTGCTGTCAACCCTGAAAGAAATGTGATCGGAGGAAAAGCCATAGAATCCATGATTTTTTATATACCTTTCGAAACGCGACCGCTCAGCCTGCAACAAATCAACATCATAAGGCTTTCCCCTTTGAATAAGACAATTAATTGAATCAAAGTAAAACAGCTTTTCTATAGTTGTATCTTCAATTTCATAATTAAGGTTACGAATTGTATAGGGTGTTTTCAGATTCACGCTGTAATACACATCGGATTTCCTTTTTTGTGTCCTGACAGAATCTGATACTCTGCTGTCAAAATATCCTTTGGATCCTATAAACTCTTCTAATTGTTCCCTGCTTTTTTCAGCTTCATTCCTGTCATAAATAACCGGTTCCTCCCCTATATTGCGTAACCATGCATGAGGCCATTTCTCTTTATTTATATCCGACAGGTTGTACAGGCCAAGATGAAACCTTGTCCCAAAAATCTTTTTGTTGGGTTTTTGTTTTATATAGGGAGCAAGTTCGGATTTATTGATGCCCTCCCTGTCGATTTCAATAAAATTATTGTTCAGCAGAGTTTCCCCTTCAGGAACATACTTGGTCGGATTACATGAATATATGAGTGCAACAAGAGGAAATAACGGTAGTAATACCCTGAGAAAAATATTTCTTTTATTTGAACCGGTTTTTTTCAAAATTTGTACATCAAAGCCCTCGGCAAATATATTAATAATAAAAAACAACTTTTAGCCGGTAGCATCATTATTAATCAGATTAATATCTTAAAGATTCCAATACTTAGGCAATGATCAGCAAAAACAGGATAAAGCAGATACTCTCCCTTCAGAATAAGAAAACGAGGGACGAAAAACGACTATATATAATTGAAGGTGATAAGCTCGTGAAAGAATATCTCCTCTCCGGGCTTAGATTCAGGCTTCTGGCAGCCAGACCTGAATTTATAGCTTCATTATTGCCCGAAGAGAAAGCATTTGTTGATGAAATTCTGCCTGCTTCCTTCGATGACCTTAAAAGGATCAGCACTCTGAAGACACCGCATAATGCAATCGGTATAATTCCATTTCCGACTGAAGTAATTGATCCTAAGGATATTATGAAAGATCTTTGCGTGGCTCTTGACTTTATTCAGGATCCCGGGAATCTTGGTACGATAATAAGATCGGCGGCCTGGTTCGGGATAAGGAACATTGTCTGCTCTGAAGACTGTGTTGACCGGTTCAATCCAAAAGTTATCCAGTCAAGTATGGGCGCAATCCTGCATGTGAATGTACATTACCTTAACCTGAAAGAGTTTTTGGCAATAGCCCGTCAAAACAAATTATTGGTCTTTGGAGCAATGATCAATGGTGAACCTATCTATGATCTGAAGCTTGACAGTAAAGGAGTGATCCTGCTCGGAAATGAATCAAAAGGTATCTCAGTGGAGCTTGTTCCCTTTATAACCCAAAGGATCATGATACCCCGTTCCGGGAGTCCCCAATATGGTATTGACTCGCTGAATGTAAGTATGGCGGCTTCGGTCATCTTCTCGGAGTTTGCCAGGAGAAGAAGCCGATCGCCCTCCCCCTGCCGGTAACTCTTCCTGTTAATCAATATGAAACTTTAGCTGTTTCATGACAGAGTTCCGGATGAACCGGTTATGATGTTTCTATTCAAAATGAAATGCAATTATCCATATCTGCGATTGCAGTCTCTCGATTGCATTTGCATATTGCATACCTCCGGGGGCCGGTTCATGTACAATTATATCCCTCATGCCGTTAGACATCTTAACCTCGATAGAGAGCTTGAAATATGGCAGGTAAAAATCGAGTCCGGCTCCAAATTCATAATACATATCTGATCTTTTGAGCCTTAAATAAACAGGCTTCTCATCATCATATTCCTTCTTCCCGGCCAGGTCATATCTGTAATTCAGACCTCCAATTATATAAGGTCTTATATTGTTTAGTCTGTCACCCTTATATTTGAGCAATAATGGAAATTCAAGAAATGAGGATTCAATCCTCTGTCTCTCATTGATTATTTCAAGGGTTTCATAATCGAAGTACCGGACATTCCTCTGACCGAAGGATACTCCTGGCAGAAACCGCAAGTCAAAGTATTTTGCAGGCCTGAGGTTAGTGACTATCTGAATATTAATGCCCGGGTTAAGAAGGCTGACTTCCGGATAATAACCATCCTGTTCAAGATAAGTCTGTGAAGGTGTAATATTAAAATCCATCAGGTTCAGACCAAGACTAAATCCGAAGTGAAGTAATTTATCATCATACCACGAATCGTTTTTCGGTTTCTGTTTCTGACTGAAAGAATCAATATGAAACAAGAGGAACAGACCTGCTAATGCAATATATAAAAGTCTTTTTCTCAAAAATTCCGGTGTAGTAATATGACTTTGTTTAACATATGTTGCTGGTTACTTGTTGCTAGTTGCTTTTTGCTTTTTAACCAGCAACCAGTAACCAGGAACCAGTAACTTTAATTCTGTCTTAAATATTAAACTTGTTCTATATCCAATTATTGTCCTCACTTTTTAACACCCGTATAAATACTGCCA
>Ga0102851_10002349_pt1 | contig 11358 bp, 12 predicted proteins | sample Mud3Dept3metaG_FD_79558 | JGI IMG/M metagenome (GOLD analysis project Ga0102851, IMG submission 79558) | Freshwater wetland microbial communities from Ohio, USA, analyzing the effect of biotic and abiotic controls - Mud 3 Core 4 Depth 3... | ecosystem: Environmental > Aquatic > Freshwater >...
GTGGATTCGTTTTCCCGGACATCTTCACGGAGAAACTTTCCATTTGCTTTCACTGAACAGACGAGTTTATTACTATACATCATGGCACTACCTTTCCCGGTGTCCGACTAGCACCGTAGAGTTTAAAGTCAGATGGAGTGATGCAATTGTTTATATATAAATTAGCTAGATCTAGTCGATTCTCATCCAAACTGAATCACCCTGGCGGCCGCCCCACCATAGAGGAACATAATACATTTCTTTGAATCCCCATCTACTGAGGTACCACCCTATTTCCTCGTGACTTTTTTCACCCTCCCACAATTGAAAACTTTCGACTTCTAAATGGAATGATTTAAATGTTCTGATGTTTGGGCCAAAACTTTCTAGAACTTCATACGTAAAGCCCTCAACATCAATTTTACACGCATCGATTTCGAACCAGTCAATTAATTCGAGAAGACTTTCACCTGTGATTGCTAATACTTTTATCCAGTTTGGCGGAGGATATTTCGAGTGATCTGGGTCGTGTTCTTTCGAGACTTCAAGCAATGAACTAGTTCCCATCACATGAACATCATATACATCAGGAACGGCATTAAATTTAACTACTCCCGGCTTATTTGAAATTGCCAGTTGATAGGATCTAAAGTCTGGGAAATTTTTGATGATGCTCTTAAATGATACTGGATGAGGGTCTATGGTTACGACCATCTGAGGTTCAATTTCACAAAGTTTTCTAAAAATTTCTGCATGTTGTCCGTCTCTAGATCCTATTTCGACGAAGTTCGTAGGTTTTCTCCCAAATTCGTCTACAAATGTTTGAAAATATCTCTCCATTATCTTATATTTCCTTCCCACGGCCTGGGAGTATTCGGATCAATAGTAATATTAAACAACCCCGATGAAAATGCTGCATGATAATTTTTAATAAGTTTATTGATATAATCAGCTGGAACGTTCCTGTCTTTGTAATTTCCTGAGTTATAGGCATCCCCCGCCATTCCGATGAAATTTGGAATCCCGAGATGCCTTTCGCGGAAGATTCTAACGTTGAAGAACTTTACAACTGCTGGCATTGCATATTCATCATTTCCAGCCTGAAGCGGCGTAGGTGTAAATCCCATCTCATAAAAACAGATGAACATCAATTGGAAACTACTATATGAGCATGCGGCTGCTTGTCCATATTGCTGTACGAGTTCGAATTGTTTTCCTTTGCAATAGGTTCCACCGATGTCATAAGCATTTTCGTGTTTCGGTTTATTATTTTTTCCTCCTGAACTTTCACATAAACTAAAAGCACCGAGAAAAACTTGTGGGTCAACAGGCTCTAATGTATCATCAACAAGAAAACTCTGAGGAAACATAAGTGCTGGTGCCCATTTCTTTATTAAAGTCACTAATTCTGGTACGATGAGAGGCATAATTAATCTCCATATCGATCATAGATGATCCTTAAGTTTCTATCCTCTAGAAGCTTCTTGCTTCTGATATCGTTGAAATATTCATCAACGGTTCCGCTTCCTCTATGGAAAATGGGAAACATTTCTCCCTTGGGCGGCTCGATTAGAAACTTATTTGATGTGTTTTCTGGCACCTGTACGAGCTGGTAGCCGACATTAGCTGCTCTAATGCAAAAGTCGATGTCTTCGCATCCAAATGGATAGAAGATTTCATCGAGATAACCTATTTTCTCTATGACTTCTTTTCTTATCATCACACACCAGAAGGCGAAAGCTTCTCGTATAGTCTTTCCCACGGGTAGTGTAAATTTTATAACACCAGTTAGTCCAACTTCGGGATTAGCAAATGGATGCAATAATAGTTCTATCCATGTCGGATGGAGTATTATCACATCATCATTCAATAGAAGGACATATTTGCCAGTTGCGGCTTTCATGCCTTCGCTATATGCCTTAGGAGCTCCGAGAGGCTGGTCAAACTTTAAAAGCTTAAACGGTGCTCCCAGGTTTTTTACATATTCATGCGTTTCTTTATTACTTCCATTCGCAACAATAATTACTTCTTTGTCGGTTAAATCTGTCGTCTGTCTAATTGATTCTATACATGGTTTTAGATAATCATTTAGATGCTGTATAGTTGGGATAACAATTGAGACTTCCATTATTCACCAAATATTTCATCACCGACTGAGCGAGGTTTGGCCCCACCAAAACTCACCTCTGTCAAGTCGTCAAATTCAACTTCATCGCTTTCTTCAATTCTCATGTGGCGGTAACTAACCTTGCAAGCAATTTCACCTCTTGCTGCTCCACTTCTATTCTTACCAACGTATAGACGAAGTTTGTTAGCTGTGAACTCCTCTTTTGTCTGTCTGGCTACTAGAACCAAGTCGGCAATCATGGCCTTCTCCCAAGATTCTGAGAGGTTAGAGATGTCTGATTCCTGCCTGTCATAACCAGCTCTATTGATCTGTGAAGCTGTCCAGACAGGACAAGCGAATTCAGATGCTAATGCTTTTAGCTGCCTGTAGATGAGTCCAAGGTCTGACCGACGTTCAGTATTCTTGACCGAGGACTTCATCAGGTCTGCATAATCAACGATTATGAGGTCAGGCTTCATGCCGCTAGACATAATCTTACGTTTAATGTATAAAGAGAGCATCTCCTTCGTTAAAACTTCTGGAGGAAATTCCTTCAATAAAAGACGGCTCTTAGGATGTTCCTCTGTGAATCTTTTGACATAGCCATTAATAACAGATGCCGGGCTATTAATGATGTCAATAATCGGTTTCCCCGCTACCAGACAGTCATACCGAGTCATAACCTCAGAGGCTGTCATTTCCAGTGTGAAGTGGAACACTATCTTGTTGTTCTTCAAAGCCCAGTGTCCAATGTTTACTAGAAATAAAGACTTACCAAATCCGGGTGGAGCAGCAATGAAGTACAGCTTGTTGGGATACGCACCTCCTACTAGAATCTCATTCAGTCTCGGAGAGAAGGTCTCGATAATCTTAGCTTGATTGATGATGGTTCTATCACGTTCTCTCTGGTCAATATCATCAAGTTCCATTTCACCAAAGTCTGCTTCAAAGGTCAAATCATTTAATAAATTATAGATATTTGCCTTAATTGTTGCGAGGTCTTTCTCGTCCATTATGCCGAGACTCATGTTGGCATCGGCATTCTTGACGGAACCTACAATCTGTTGGGCATTCTTTAGGAGGACAAAACTTTCGAGTTTCTCAATAAGATATTTGATACTAGACATCTCATTAATATCATTAGCTTCTCGCCGGGTCATACCCTTTTCGAGAATCTTTTCGAGTTTCTTACCCTTAAACTTCTCTAAAATATAAAATCTGTCTTTGTTGGATAACCTATCTTTTATCGCTTCTACTAGCTGATCCTGTAGTTCGGTGTCCTGCAATACAGGCTCATCAAAAAAATGAAATTTTAATGCCTTTTCAAAGACGAACAGATGATGCTCGTCGATCGATTCCAACATGACATTGGCTATATTTATTAGCATGTCGTTGGAGATACTTATATACTTAGTAATCAATTATCACCTCGGATATAGTAATAAGCGGGCTGGCGGAAATGCCATTTAATCTCTCACCGTGATGTGGAATGGAAGACGCTTTGGGTAAAATGAGAGAACCCGCTTAATGTTATTAGAACGGAATGTCGTCGAAGGCTGAATCCTGAGGGAATGCAGATGGAGCCGGAGACGGTGTAGGTTCACCAGAATTATCGGCACCCGGTGCTGGGGCTCTATAAGGGCTCCTGCCAGTCGTGTCGGGAGCTGGTCCACCCGCCTGCTTGATGGCTCGATTCTCTTCCTGGATTCTAGCATTCTCCTGCTGATATGCCCAGGCGAAGAATGGCATTTCATTGATAACCCAGTATGCTTCCTCAGATGACATGATAAACGATGTCGACTTTTCCTTCATGGATGAATACAGGGTTACTGCGACGCTGAAGGCGAACTGGTACGGATCTTGTGGCCAGAGCTTCTCATTATTCTTGAGAAGATTGTCGACTCTCTTCATGAAGAGGCAGGACTTCTTCTTCTGACCGTCAACTTCAAAGAAGTGTTCGATTACATACCCGTCCTTGGGGATGTTAGTCTTGGCTGGGTTGAGGATGTTTTCTACGAATCGCTTAAGACGGAGGATCTCTCCGAGACCGAAAACCATCGAAAGTTTCTGGTCATAGTCGAAACGCTTTTCAACTGGGGCTCCGTTCTGTTGAAGCTGAGGTGCAATCTCAATCTTGAACTTCGTTGCATCCTTGTAGGAACCGAGTTCGAATCTCATTGTAGATGTCTTGTGGAAAAACTGCTCTGAAACGATTGTCTTGGGTGTCGCCATTTTAAGTCTCCTTGTGGTCGGTGTGAATGTTTGTATTCACCCTATTGTTTAATTCTACCATACTTTTGGTTGGCTGCGTCACGGGTGCTTTAATTATATACCCGTTTACGAAAATACCTGTTGGAATTGTTATTTTCTCGTGTCCCTTCTTGATTTTAATCTTCAACATGTTTCATCTCCATCTTGAAGTTTACGTTGTCTTTTTTGATGTGAAATACTTTCGATCGCATCTTTTCTAGCCATCGACGATTCTTCGTATCGTGTCTGTGCTTATAGTATCGATGGCCAGACTTGTTACTCAGTGCTCTATTCTTCTGTAACATATAGCTAAACGGGCTGAATTCGGGATAATAAAATTGAGCTCTACCAACACGTTTAAGTTCTACAATTTCTGATAGATAGACTTCTTGTATATTACCTGAATCAAATTGTTCCATGCGTCTTATCGTATTATTTTCATTCTTTAAAATCATCATTGCTGAAAGGCCATCACATAATAGAGACTGAGCTTCATCGGCTGTAGAGCACTTTATTGATAAGAAGTTCTCGGTAAAAGGTAAATGATGATTTATCTTATCGTTTTTAAGTTCGGGCACTAGCTCAAGATTGATAACTCGTCTGGTTCCAGGAATACAGCTTTCAACAGGTAGCCACTCTAGAGGTCCATATTCGGGATGGTCGACATACGTTAGTATTTCGGTACCTTCAGCAAATATAGCCTCAAACCCTAATTCGTCCTTTATTTTCCATGCATCCAATTCATCTGATGCTCTAATAGACGATAGATAGAGAGGTGTATGTGTAGAACTAAGAAAAGCATCGTGCGACAAGCAAGTGTTTACTTTCTCTCCCATTCTAAGCTGATGTTCTTGAATGTTATAGAGATGTTTGTTCAAAAACTTGGCTAGTTCTTCAGTTCTATACCTTGGCCCTCCCCATCGATTAGCATACACCGATATAGTATGAAGCAGGCTGAGAAGGTGGATCATGCGCCCGGCATCTTCAGGTCTTGTCTGACTTTGTTATCGATAATTGGTCTCACTCCGCCTGCTTTATTAGAATACTTTCTGTGAGCTACACCAACAGAGCTAGAATTCATATTGATTCCGCCAGAAAAATTGATTGATTGATCAGTCAAGAGCAGCACTTTACCGCACTTTTTGCAATTACCGAATTCTCTGACATTATAGTCAGAAATAGTAGCGATCACTTCTTGTTTCTTATTGCATTCCTTGCATTTGAATTCATAGATTGGCATTACCATTTCTCCATTTCTTTGAGGTTCTTACCACGATACAATTTATACGTGAACCGCGGAATTTCAATAGGTAAATTAGACGCAGGGTCATCAAAAAACACCAATTCTTGAAACTTTTTAGCGCCTCTTATTATATCCCCGTGGACGTGTTCAAATACCTTCATTTTGTCCCTGACTACGTCCAGGTGTTCGTCAGGTACGTTGAAAACGGCAGCATCAATATTCCATAGGCATTGTTTTACACCATACTCTCGGGTCAATCCGATGAACTCAAAACAGTTCACTGCCATCAAGTCAGTAGTCGTAGACTGAAACGGGAAGTTCTGAGCACTTAGATTAGACTTCCAGAGATTCTCGGAGTTCAGATCATCTTCAGAGAACCGTCTCATCCTCCAGGTTGGTGAAAATACAAAAGCATTCTTCTTCAGAAACGTTTGAAGGTATGGTTGATATGACAACATCCTGGGATATCGTTCATAGAACTTGGCCTTATACGCTTTCACATCTCCAACACTGACACCGGTTTCTTTAGCGATAGTGGATTCACCGCTATAGTTGAGCATAGCTAATACGAACAACTTAGCTCTATCTCTTTCCTTTTCGGTGATTTCGATATTTCCAAATAGCTCTTTGGCAAAGTTGATATAGAAGTCACCTTCGGTATTGAGGTCTGAAATGAGTTTATGGTCTTGGATTGCCAAAGCAGCCGAACGGAGGTCTGCAGAATCGAGGTCGACATATAAGAATGTGTGACCAGGATCTGCTAGAATATATTCCGATGGCTTTGTGCCTATCTTCATAGCGTTCAAGTTAGGTTTGCCATAAAGACATCTACCCGTAACTGTTGAGAAGATAAACATTTCAGCATGTAGACGTCCATCACCAGCTTCGTCGCACTTCTTTAGGGCAGGCTTGACGATCTGATCCAATTCCCATCCGGCAAATGCTAATGAACCTTTAGCCATCCCTTCTCGGTTTACTGTCAAACCATTATATTCAGTCTCTAACTTGACAGCCATTATCTTTGGGGCTATACAGTGTAGATGCTGGAATGATATTGGATTTTCCTCTATTTGCCGCCGGAGTCTAGTGGTGAGAGAGTATTCACCAGATGCATCTTCGGCACAATATTTCAGCGCACCAGTGCTGGCTTCAATAATCTGTTGTGGGGAATATTCCTTCCAGTGTTCGATATAATGAAGATATTTCTGTATGAATGAATATTGAGGGAAATTGAGCAGGTCTCGGGCGGCAGCCTTTAGATTATATCCTTCAATTTTTCTATTTTCACATAGGATATGCAACAGATGCATTCCATCGAGTATTCGATTACATTTGAGGAAGTCTTTGAGCGTCTTCCCATAGAATGTGCAGGTGCAGAATACCTCAAATCCAATATTCCAGGCGATTAGGGTCTTCGGTTTTTCAAACATATACTTACCGAATAATTCCTGGATTTCTTTGGTCTGTCCATTCCTATATGATCCCACTACACCTGGGAGATTTATATTCATTCCATGTCCCATGCCATCATCTACAGTTGAACCCAAAACCTTGATGTCTAGAAGGTCTTTATTCCAATACATCAACCCAGAGGTTTCATAATCTATAGAGTTGAGGTGCCAAGCTGGAAGATCCAACAGTCGATATAGTTGAGCTTTTACATCATCATAGTTCATGTGCATTTGAACTCGGGGAGAAAAGCCGTTCTCTACCACATCGATCGGCCATTGGAGACGGGCAGGAGTGGCTTTATGAATATATGCGTCTCTGATGCTTATTCTGAAGTTTTGAGTTGTTGCCATTAGCGTTGTCATAAATGATTCGAATGCCAAGAATGAGTCTGGCTTGGTCATCGTCAAATCAAGAGGAGGCATAAGTGCTATGAAATAGTGATGAGTTCCTCGTCTAACAAAATACGAGAACTTGTGGACATCTCGTTGTCCATTACCTGCCATCTTGTCAAATTCATTGATGTCTCTGAGGACGTGCTCATAGAGTTTAGCTCCAAAGATAATGAGGACTTCTTCGTCCTTAGGTCTATATCCTCTCATTGCATCGGTTCGCTTCGCAACTTTTAGGCTAATCTCGACTTCTTTATTAGCTTCTTTAATTTTCTTGAAGATGGATACCAGCTTTTCTTGACTGCCGGCTTTCTTCGCCTGCTCTGTGATTATAGTTATCATTTGTAGTAATGAGGATTATTTAGAATAAATAGAATCCTGATTCCCCTCCCTGGTTCAAAGTGTTCTGGTTTGTAAATAATAAACCAATTTATCCATTTTTCAATAATGGTTCCGACGGTATATAGATCTGCGGGTAGCATTTTATTGGCTTCTGTGCTTCGGCTCACAAAAACCCAATGATAATTTTCTGGCCTAACAGTTACTTGTGCGAATGACAGACAAGAGTCGTTTGTGGCTACAAATCGCCTTGATTCTACGGGTTCATCGTATTTGCTCATCATTATATGTGTTGAAAACTTGAGGTCATTTAGAATCATTTCACGTTCATATGATTCTTTATCATAAATCTTGTGACGCTGTGCTTTTGTTATTCTTGGCATTGGGCATTCGGCATGACGTTCATAAAAAGCTAGCCATCGAGCTTGATCTAGATATTTATCGTAAAAGGTTTTTAGATCACGCAATTTGAAATCGAAAATAAACTCGTTTGGTAGCGTCACTAGAGAACCACTAGTTTTACCGTCGTGAATAAGCCCGTGGACTAGATCTTCATACTGATTTATTACCATAAGATTATCCTCTAAAATTATAATGTGTTTCAATGTTTATATTATTCCTTTCGATACTATCTAGATGCTTGAAAGGATTATAGTCTAGTGAAGTATGATGATGTATATCGTCTATTGTTCTACGGATACCATCTTTTAGCGATATCTGGGGTGACCATCGACCAACACGAGATGTGATGATCTTGAATTTAGAGCTATTTACTCTGTGATTCCCAAGATAATCTGTTTCGGGAACCCACTGAATGTAGGATGTGTCAATACCTGCAGATTCGATCTCTTTGACTATTTCAGATGTTTCAACAGGGTCATTAGCGGCAATATTGAAGTCTGTATTAAACTTCATTATATAATCATTGGTGGCTGCGATTGTTATAGTCTCGCAGAAATCATCGACATGCATATAATCTTTGATTTTAGTCTTATTGAGGAATATCTTGAATGGTTTCTTTCTATTGCTGAGAACGTTGAAAATAGACTTGGCGATTAGCGAGTTCATATCACCGTTACCACCGTAACAGAAGAGAGGGCGTAAGATGCAATATTTTGAATCCTGGCAATATGCACGAATGATTTGTTCGCCCTCATACTTTGTAGTCGCATAGAGTGTTCTTGGGAATATCGGTGAGGTCTCATCAATCCAATCATCTTGAACCTTCTGAGTATCATAAATGACAGTTGTGCCGATGTACACAACGGGGATATTAAGCTGTTTGGCTAGAAGCGCAATATTATATGTCCCGTAGACATTATTTATGATAGCTTCTTTTGGATGGAGTCCACAGACATCAGTTCCAACAGTTGCGCCGTTATGAATTATGACATTGCAGCCCAGTTTGTGCAGCTCTTCTTTTAGGACATACATTCCAACAGGACTAGTGAAATCAATTTCTCCCTTTTCATTACCACAAAAGATATTGGGTTCATTTATTTCGCTATTGATGAATCTGATTCTACCTGTATCTTGAGCTACACGTATGAGGTTCTTGGCAATGAATCCCTTCTCTCCTGTTAGGAATGCTATTTTCATGCTACACCTCTTCCCATCATGTATATATATAATTTTTCAGCTTCTCTATAGATCTGATCGGGTGTTTTACCATCGATTTCGATAACCTTGACAGTAAAGAATGAACTTAGAAAATCTCGGCATAGTTTCTTATATGCTTCGTTCATCTTTACGATATTCGACAGTTTGAATAAATCATCACTTCTTTTCTGATACCTGTTTACTAGCTCAGCCTCACTCCCTACAAGTACAATTATACCATTATGCTTGATGAAACCAGTGAGTTCATTCCACCAAAGAGAAAGATCTTCTCCATAGCGTTCGAATGTCTGGTTATAGATATAATGAGTCAATATTCCCCTGTCGTGAAAGCACATGATCTTGCTATAGTCGCCTTTCCTGAATGTGTCTTTCAAGAGAGTCGATTTTCCTGTGAGGTCTGCACCCTCCAAATCGATATATACTGGTCTATTTAGCATATGCTCTTCACGAACCTCGCTTTCTTCAAACCGAAGAAGTTATTTTGCTTATTGATTGTGCCCATGTATACGTTATTAATGATCTTTTTATCTTCACAATTGATTGGGCTTTCCTCTTTATGAGCCCAGTAATAGATACGGCCCAAGTTGGAGATACCGTCTGATAGCCCTAGCACATAATATTTCTTGCCCGACTTGGTTTTCTTCTTCATGATTGTGTTGATTCTAAAGAAACAACTAACTTCTCGACCATTATCTAGATCGGCTGCATCTTCTAATGCAGACAACCTCAATTTATCACCATGTTTTTCAGCCACGGCGGCTCTCAGTCTGGTGAAATAGTCAACCTCAGTAAAGCTGATGTTAGTGAACTCGATTTCATTCTGGATAGTTTCGGTGAGGTCCCAAACTACAGGATCTTCTCTATACTTTCTTATGGTAATAAAGTCGTTATATAGCTCAGCTCTGCTCTTACCTCCCGCAATTGAATCAAGAGCTCCTGATTGGATGAGCGCCACAATGAGTCTTTTATTTTTGAGAGACTTGTTATCTGATTCGATAAGATCTTTGATATTATTAAACGGTCTCGACTTAATGATAGCTTCGGCTGCATCTGGTGTTACTCCTTTGACGAAGGTGAGCCCGAAACGGATATCGTTCCCTTCGATTTCAAATTCTTTTCCTGATTTATTGACATCAACCGGCAATACACGGACTCTATCTCTTTTGAGAAATTTGCCGGTAGCTCCATCGCAATAAAAAACTGAGGATGTCTGGATATGTGAGATATACTTGGCCACTGATGACGTTCCATATTTATCCTCCTTCGCTCTGAATGTATTATTGAGTAGTGCTGTGTAGAATTCAAGTCCATAGTGCGCCTTAAGCCATAATTCCCTGAATGATGTAAGTGTATAAGCATCAGCATGAGACTTATTGAATCCATAACGAGCGAAGGCCCTAATGAGGTCCCACAATTTCTCGGCTTCTTCCAATCCCATTAAAGGTTCGGCATTACCGATGAATTTGTCGTGCCACGAATCAACTCTCTTCAGTCTGGCAGTTTCCGATTTGGTTGATCGTTCATATTTGACAAGGTCTTTTCTCGACTTGTTAACCTCAACAGGAGTGAACTTACCAATTTCTCGAAAGATTCGCATGAAATCTTCCTGGTATACGATGATGCCGTAAGTGGCTCTGAGTAGAGAAGAGTAGGAGGGATGCACAAGGCTCTCCCAATTTCCAGTTCTTTTTCTCTTAGCAAATTCTTTTTCCATTCCCATGTCGAGGGGTCCTGGCCGAATGATAGCATTGATGGCTGAAAGGTCGTCGAAACAATCGGGCTGGACATCTAACGTAACCCTGTTGGCGAGTCCGGATTCGAATTGGAAGACTCCGAGGAGGTCTCCTCTTTTCGCAAGAATGTACGCTTCAGGCGATTCAATATCCACATCATCCCAGTTAATATCCACTCCACAACGATCACGTATGAGACGCATACAGTCGTTAACAACAGCAAGATTATTAAGCCCAAGTATATCA
>Ga0102851_10002350_pt1 | contig 11355 bp, 10 predicted proteins | sample Mud3Dept3metaG_FD_79558 | JGI IMG/M metagenome (GOLD analysis project Ga0102851, IMG submission 79558) | Freshwater wetland microbial communities from Ohio, USA, analyzing the effect of biotic and abiotic controls - Mud 3 Core 4 Depth 3... | ecosystem: Environmental > Aquatic > Freshwater >...
AATCAGTGGAAGTGGCCACGCACATTAACCTGACACAATCATGAGCATTAGTAGCTGACAGATAGCCAGTTGCTCCCGTAGTCGAATCTAAATTTCCAAAGTGGACTGTTTGTCCAGCTGCCTGAACAAGTTTCCACATTCCTGCTCCATAACCCACAATCTCTAACACTGCCCCAACTCCAGCACTTCCTGGTAAGGTAGCAGAAACTATTCCAGCATTATTGGCCACATATCCATTATTGGCCGACATAGTTACAGAAGTACCTGTAACATCTGTCCATGTAATATAAGAAAGTCCCTGGTAAACTGTACTACTAATTGTAGTAGCTGTAACTGTCGTTGCCGTAACGGTTGTTACGTAGGAGTTAGTTCCGCTAAATGTAGTCCCTGAAAAATTAGTAGCCGTGATTGCGGCAGCATAGACGTTCCCACCAGAAAGAGTAGCCCCACTTAATGTGGTTGCTGTTATGGTAGTTGCCTTAATACTTGTTCCCGTTACTGCTCCAGTGTAGGCCCGAGTTCCATCAGCTAAACTATACTGAGTATGATCATCATCCCCCAATCCAGCCAATGCTCCATGGTCAGTAGTACCTCCTGGAGGTGTAGTTCCCTCGAATATCTGTAAAACTACATCGTCTATAGACCATCCAGAATGGGCTCCAGTTCCCCCCATAAACCATACGTTTAATCTATTAATAGTATTGGAGGTTGGCACAGCAAACATAGATGTTGGAATTACTATATTTTGCCATGTTGCACTAGAGGAATTAAATCCAAATGACCCCTCCGCAATAGATACATAGGATCCCCTACTGGTTCCAGTACTAGCCCATCTTAGTCGTAGATACCTAGTCCCAAAGGCTGCCTTTGGCTTTATCCATAAACTTAACCAATCATAGGTGTTAAGATCAAATGCAGTTCCCCCAAAAGTAAGGCTAAACCAATTACTTGGTACAGGATTAGTAGCCTCTATGCAATAAGTGCCAGCATGGGGACTTGTAGTAGAATCCGCAACTATGGTAGCCCCAGAATCAGCATATGTCCAATCATTATTTTCATCGTACAACGTAGTTACAGTAACTGAAGGTGGTTCCGTAGCTCCAGCTGGAATTGTAACTATCGTTAATTTTACTTGTGTGGCTGTATCGTAATCTGGTTCGCTGGGTTCTGAAGCAGGTGTACCAGTTATTTTATCGGCTGTCCCATCTGATTCAAGAATTATAAGGTCAATTCTAGCATTAGTAGGATCTGCTGCATCAAGGGTTACCACGGTATATGGAATATTTACTACAGTTCCAGAAACTGAAATGGATCCCTGTACTCCAAAGTTAAGGCTGCTAATCCAAATGCAGGATCCCCATATTAAATATGCGGGTAAGTTTGAATATCCTGGATCTGGAAGATTATCGTAAGTAGTCGCAGAAATAGTTGTTGCTGATATACTAGCTGCCGATACATTAGTAGCTGTAAGTGTGGTTACCTTAACATAGGTGCCACTAAATGTAGTGGCACTCATATTAGTAGCCGTTAGGGGCTCAAGACTAAACCCCATATATGTCGTGGCACTAATATTTGTAGCTGTGATGGTAGTACCATATATATTAGTAGCCGTTAGAGGCTCAAGGCTAAACCCCATGTAGGTTGTAGCACTAATATTTGTAGCCGTAAGTGTGGTTATATAGACATTTGTTCCAGAGAATAGCGTCGCTGATATAGTTACAGAACTTAGTGGCTCTGGAATAGTACTATACATTATATTATGATAAGTAGAGGCACTAATGTCTGTGGCTGTTATGTTTGTAGCAGTAACGGCAGTTGCTGTAATATTTGTAGCACTAATATTCGTAGCAGTTATGGTGGTTGCCTTTACATCCGTTCCGCTAAATGTAGTAGCCGTGATGGTAGTGGCTGTAATTGTAGTTGCTTTAACATTAGTACTTGATAAATCAGTGCCACTAACCGTAGTAGCCGAGATGGTAGTTGCCTTAACATTCGTACTTGATAAATCCGTTCCACTAACCGTAGTGGCTGTTATAGTTGTGGCCTTAACGTTGGTACTTGATAAATCCGTTCCACTAACCGTAGTGGCTGTTATTGTTGTAGCCTTAAAGTTAGTACCACTTACTGTAGTAGCTGTAACTGTGGTAGCTCTAACGTCCTCTGATGCCGATACATTCGTAGCTGTTACTGTGGTAACCTTAACATTTGTACCACTGAATAATGCGGCAGAAATACTATCCCCAGTAATGACTGTAGACAATACATAAGTAGAGGTTAGGCTAGTAGCCGTAACGGTAGTAGCATATACATTAGTAACGTATAGGCTAGTTCCCGTGAGTGCACCCGTATACGCACGTGTGCCGTTGGCTAAACTATACTGAGTATGGTCATCCCTACTAGTTCCCAACCTATGGATATTACAGGCAGTTAATTCACTATCGGCTGCACTAAGTGCTGCATCCATTACACCGTAATTAACATACCCATATTCCCCATAAGCAGGTCTATATAAATAACTACCAGCTGTTCCCAAATTCTCAACTCCAAGTATTTGTGGCTGTACTAGCCTTAGTCCAAGTCGGTACGGTAGCCGATGCTACAGCTGTCCATGTAGTGGTGGCTTCACCTGGCAAATTCCAATCTCCAGCTAAACCATAAAACCAAGGGGTTACATACCATCGTATAAACCAATAGCCTTCTGTAGAACAAAAGACAACAGAAGCAGTGGTTCTTGTCCACTCATTTGTAGCATCAGATTTCTTCGTCCAAGTTGTTGGCATAGCCCCACCCAATTATTCAATCTTAATACGGGTCATCCTCTTGAATGTGGCTAAGTCATAATCCAGATAGTTCTTCATTCTAGGATGTGTATCTTCTAATAGGCTGGCTTTCTCTCTACCAATCATTTCCTCTACGGTAGATTTATAGGCAGCCGCAAAGTTGGCCTTCTTTAACTCATCATCAAGATAGATGGCTCCTCTTAAAGCCGCTCCCCATATAACTGCCTCGGGATGAAACCTCATTATGTAATCTTCTTCTTCGTCCCCTGTGGAACCTGTGGCATAAGATTCGGGTTGGGCATAGTACTTCATCCTCAGGGTGTATGTAGAATCAGGTGTTGGATATAATTCTATCTCCATACCTCTTTCTACATAGTAGTCAGGGGATGAGTTAATTGAGGAGGTAGATACTTCTGCCCCTGCCTCAGTTGTTAGTTCTCGAGGACTGGCAGTAGCATCGTGATCTGTTAGGGTTAATTCATCAAATTCCCTAGGAGATAGCCTCATCAACTTCTTGGAACCACTCCATAATACCAAGTGACCTAAGTAGTCAGAAGGAAGGGCATATGTTGCTGTACCTGCTGTCGTAGAAGTCGTAGCCTCAACATATAAGTACCTAAAATTATACTTTAATGCCAAGTCAATTCTTGTGTCGTTTATCCAGTTTTCAATCTTTGTATCTAGGTCGGATCTGTCTAGATAATCAGCAACCCTACCCCTTATAGTATCTCTATCCATTATCTGTAACAACTCCTATTAGTTTTGATAGCGACGTTGAGGGAACTAATTTAGCTAATATACTTTGAAGTAAGGCTTCTAGTCTACTGAACCCCTCAAGTAACTGTGGATCGTGTACAATACTAGGCTCTGGCTTATTTAACCACATTTCCCACTGTTGCATTGGAGAGAACTCTGGAAACTTTGTCATATCTGACATGTTCTTTGAAGGTTCCCCATATTGAGCCACTGTCAAGTCAAAAGTGGGGTCTGTTATTCCTAATAAAGATGAAATTGATCCAAACTCCATGATACTCCTTAATAAAAACTCTTATTAGTATGCTCATACCAAATCAACATGATGTGTGTCCACGAGGCCCCACCAGAGTTATTAACAACCTGAAATAGGTAGGTAGTATTTTGCTTAAGTATAAACTCCAAGGCATTTCTATCGAATCCCCCATATGCTTTAGATGATCCCCAATGAATAGTTCGTATTAGAGTAGCCCCAGAAATACTTGGGGTGCTTGGGGTATGGTTAACAAAACATGTGGATACTGTTGATGAATTTCTATTCTTATTAATCGGGACTATTTGAGTTCCACTAGAAGCATAGGAAGCTCCCTCATATATGTAAAATGTGGACTCGTTTTCACTACTAACTTCAGGGACTATGTGTGCCCATTTAGTTGTATTTGGAGTTACAATAAACAAATTAGCAGAGGCAGCTGCACTAACATCTCCAGGATACCAGTCAACTGTAAACATGGAACCCTGATGAACTTCATGATGATCATATTCTATCACCAGTATTGAATTTGTAATTGTATCTACATTTGCACAAGCCATAACTGCAGATAGGGATGCACCACTAACAGGGAGGGCAGGAACACACTCTTGTATTTTAATTCCAGGCATACTATGTCCTTAAAAATAAGGGGGCCGAAGCCCCCTATCATTTAGCTATGTTTTTCTTTCTTGTGCTTTCCAACTGCAAAGCCACTTTTGAACTCTTCCCCACATTCGGGGCAGTGGTAGCTTTGTGAACTATTTCTAATCTTTGGTTGGATAGTAAGACTCCCTAACTTTTCTAAGAAGGAATCTAACTTCTTATCAATCAAAGCTTCCACCTGATCTCCAGTAATGAATTTTGGGATATTTGACTTTGGTGCTTCTACTTCCTGAGCGGGCTTGGCTTCAGGAAGACCTGTGGGCTGTTTGTCCAAAGTAGATCTGGCACCTCTTATCATTTCTGGGCCTTTCACATCAGGAGTATTCCTTTCAGGAAACCCAGCAACGAGTTTAGGACCAGAGATCTCTGCTCCATCGTCAAACACCATACTATACTTTTTAATGGCAACTGGATCGTTGCCAACTTCCGAGGTAAACTTAAGTCCATATAACTTATGGTTTAAAAGATAATTAATTAAGTTCTGATCCTCAGTATAAAACACTCCACCTTTAAACTCCACTGTTTCGCCTTCTTGAACCTGCGGCCTTCCGTAGCCATCTTTGACTACCTCAGTACCCCTGATAACCAGGCGATATTCCTTACGTCTAGATATAAACTTCATATTGGTTCCTCCTCTGTCGTTTTCAAGAGCTTTAATCTAAGCCTGTATACGACATCATTTTCTCCGCTTGGATCTTTTCCTTTGTTATCAAAGAATTCGATTCCACATGTTGCTACTTCTCTCTTGAGAAATAGATTTTGCTTGATGGACTGTAACATCCTCTCAGCACTTTTCTCTTTCCACCGTGCACGATAGTTACCATCTGGACGACGGCTAATATGTGCTCCTAATCTTTGTAATACTTCCATCAACTCAAAGTGAGGCGATGTAATCCATGCGTATAGGCACGGACGCATACCCTTTTTCGGGGTCTCAATCTTGACTGTACCTAATCCATCGAATAGACCAGCAAGGTATAAGACCAAGGGATTTAGCACTTTAGTTGGCTCTTTTTTCATTGTCAACCTCCATGAATAAGGTCCTGGCCCGCCCTTGGAACGGGCCAGGACGCTATAAGTTAAGAAGTACGCAGAACTTAACTAGAATGATTATGACGTTACGCCAGAAATCATGCCATGTTTTTGTTCATTGTGGAACTCCATACCAACTTCGCAGACGTACTGATCTTTGTAGGAATCGTCTCCTGGATGCTGAATTTCGGTCTCAAACTGAACATCTCTGTTCTGCAGATAACGATATACGCAATCCTCGAGTTCGATAGCAAAGCCGTAGCCTCCGTAGTAGGAAGTACTGGACACTCCACCAGCGTTCTCCAACATTAACTCTTTAACCAAGTTCACAGTGCCATGAGGTGACAGGTACTGAGTGATGGCGATACCATAGGTCTTATCTTTGGAGAAGGTTTGAAGCTTGCCTTGTGCCCAAAGAGAAATGACGCTAAGTAACAGAGGAGCACAGAACAGGTACCTGGTATTACTACCATACCTGAACACACTTCTCAAGAAGCCCTCAAACGTAGACTCTGTCATCGCACCAACTGACGTAGTTTCATTGGTAGAGATAAAGTAATCGATCCCGCCCGTAGTTCTACGAGCATGGGTGAGTGTCGCATCACCACGAGATGTACTAGTGTCTTCCAATGGTTGTCCATACAGGAAGGCTCTTTCCAGGTCTCGCATCAATTCGATACCTTTCTTCTTCCGCTGATAGGGTCGGTCGGCTCCACCATAAAGCTCGGTGTTAGCCATAGTTTTCGTGATTTCAACAGACTTACGGAAAATCTGTAAGTAGTTGGAAACAGTAGTAACTTTGGTACTCAACGTGCTAAGAGCGGTATTGAGAGATCCTTCAGCAAAAGCTGAACCAATGATTACAACATCAGCAGCTGCGGCTGCAGAAGCGGCTGAATAACTGGCATAATAGCATCTCACTACGGTAATGGCTGTGCTTGTTACGGCACAAACCAGCCCGATTTCACCCGTGGAAGGAATCTTGATAAGATCCCACGTGTTGAAAATAGCGGAAGACGCTGTCATAACAGTATTAAGTCCAGACGTTCCTGACACAGCTGACGCTGCTAACGTGGTCCAAGATGGATTAAGAATATCCTCTAACCAAGAAAATGTCGTATTGATGGCAACTCGTTTATTTAATCTCGAAACTAGGACGTACAAGGGTGCGGCCTGAGGTTCGAGCAAATAAATACGATCTGACATGTCAACGACTTTCTGCGAACTGAGAATATTCTGTGATCCAGTTGCACCGCTGATCATTGTTACTGTCATAGTATTATTTGCACCCCCTTTATGTTAAATTTATTGCAAGCCTATTCGGCCCGCTTGCCATCATCTCGTCGAAGAGAGCATCTTCGTCAGACTTTGGCACTTGAGTCACTGCATTCGTTGAACGATTGGCTGGACTCGTAGGTGTTCCTCCACCTGTAAGACCTGATGCAGCTTTACGCCTATTAATTTCGGCCATAAGAGCTGTCTTCACTTTTTCAACAAGCTCCGACTCATTTGGAGCCGTGGTAGTGGGTATCGGGGTTGGGGCAGGAGCTGCAGGAATATCGGGCTGTACATTGGGTACTCCCAATTCCTTCCTCATTGCATCCAATCTCGAATTATACCGAACCTTGGCCATTTCGTACACCATCGGAAGATTCTCTGCTTTCTTATCGAGTTCTGGTCTGGCTCTAAGAATAAAAGCCATATCTTCTCGATATTTAGGAAAATCTGGATGTTGTGCTTTAAATGCCTCCACGTACTGAACACGCTTCGACGCCTCGGTAAGTGCGTTATGATATGCTATAAGCATAGCAGCAGCCACTTCAGAAGCAACTCTTTTGGATACCTTAGTAGTAGCTTCCTTCGGTTTATCAAAGAAAAGAGCATCGTCAACATCATCAACATCTTGTGCTGGCTGGGAAACCTGCTGCGGCATAGCCATAGTAGGTTGATCAGAAACTTGTGGAACAGAAAGATTCTGAACCATAGTCTCTAATCTTGCTCTTTCTTCTTTTTCCCTCTTAAGCTCTGCTTCCACTTCCCCGTATGACTTCGTGAGCTTTTGAACGGAAGTCACAAGATCCTCATCCAGAAACTTATCAGGCACAAGTCCCTGGGCGGTAGGTTGACTCACAACTGGCTCTGCATTTGGTGCAGGAGTTGCAGTGGAGGCCTGGGGTGCTGGAGCAGCAACTGGCTCCACAGTGGTCTGATTGGTAGGATTCTGAGCGGGCTGCTCATCCTCAAAGAAGACCTTTAAATCCTCGACGGACATAAGACCAGCTTGGTTATCAATAACCTGCTTTGCTAAGTCGTCTAATGTGTTTGTTTTGTCAGGCATATTTACCTCCCTTTAGATTTTCTGAGGGCTTCCAGCTTATTATTAGCTTCTTGCCCATCTGTTATGGAGCCATCTACGAAGTGCATTAATAAATCCAATTCCTTTACGGCAGCTACCGCTTTTGCCTGGCTAAGCGGGCCCCGTGAGGAAAAGATTCTATCTAGCGACATTCTGGGCTCAATGAACTTCTTGTACAGTATCTTGAAACCACGAGTTTCTTTCATGGCTGCAAGAGCTGCGGCTTCATCCGCTAAACTTGCAAGTTTTCCTTCGTCCAGAACTTCTGGTCTTTTTGGAAGGTCCTCTCGCAGTAGGAAATCTCTTCTATCCATTATTCGTTCCTTTCTATCATTTGGGATAATGGTGCTAATAATCCCATTGCACTAAGAATCCTTACTAAATCATAGTTAGGGCCATATCCTCTATCTTGTCCAACTTTCCTAATCCTTCTTATGTTATTTGGAACCTCCTCTAAAGGAGGGGAAGGGGTAAACTGAATTCTACTTAATCCACTAAGGGAGGGCTTATCCTTTAGTTGACCTTTGAAGCTGATTAGTGCCTTATTTAGATTTAGAAAAGACTTAATAGAGGGGGCTTCTAGTAATATATCTAAATCATTAGGATTTGACTTACCTGAAAAAACTGAACCAAATCCGTGTGCCTTTCCTTTAGGAAAAAGTTCTTTATATACCCCTAGGAAATCCTCTAATGAACTAAGTGTTTCTGGATTTAGTAACTTTTCCCTCTCTGGAGTGAAGGAAAGATCTTTAAATAACTCCGCCCTCCATTCAGGAGGAAGGGTGTCATCTTCTACTTCTTTTACAGGGTTAGTCTTTACTTTCTTCCTAGATATACTCCCTCTTTGTCCTTCTTCACCAGTAAGTTTCTTCTTTGCTATATCTAGTAACTTTGGTTCCACAGAAGGAGCAATGTCTATAGCTCCTTCCTTTATATCAGTCTTTAATCCTAAAGCCTCTTCAATCTTCCCACCACGAATATTATCAATCATCTTCTTAAATGAATCTTTCATATGCTGCTTACTAGTAGGATCAAATACTACTTTTACTGGAATACCCCTATCTTCCAAAGCTACACCCCACTCTCTCCAAATGTTAGAAGAAGTTTTCCAATACTTTTTGACATCATTTAACGCATCTATAGCATCTTTCATCATATTTGATGGGACATATACCTTTTCTACAAACTTCCCACCTTCCATTTCCCAAGGAAACTCTATAGCCACCTCTGTAGTATCTGGAACCATCTTTCCAATACGTTCCTTAATTTCTTTATTTTTAAGTGTAAGATCTGGATCAATCAATTCTGATAAACTTTTATTACTAAGAGATCCCCTCTGCCCTTCTTCACCAGTAAGCTTCTTCTTTGCTATATCTAGAAGGTCTTCTTTGGTCATATAGTTTTTGGTGGGCTTTGCTTCAGGTGGATAAATAGTAGTAAGCTTTGTCCCTTCACTAGTAGTGCTTTCCGATCCTTTTATCCATCCCTTATCCAGCCAAGGCTGTAGTTTATTGGATGGTATTTTCCTAGGTAATCCAGTTTCTGGAGCAGGTTTAACTCCAGTTATCTTGTAAATTAACTCATCTACCTTTCTATTACTAAGATATCCTTCTTCCCCAGTAAGCTTCTTTTTGGCTACATCTAGTAATCCTTGCAATCTATGTGGCCATTCATGGGTAATTTTACCACCAGGCCATTTTATGCTTATTGTATCCCCAATACTTCCACCTATATCGTCAACTACTTCCCCAACTGCCTTAGGGGGGATCCCTGTTCTCCAGTCTTCATACCCCTCAAGAAACTGTACCTTATCCCCCTCTTTAAAAAGAGGTTTAGTCTCTTGCTCAACTACTCTCCTTCCAGTGTTAATAAGCTGATCCTCTGGTAAATATGTATAGTTTCCCAAGTCACCAGGATCCATTTGTATTTGTGGACCCTTAGCAGATCTTTTCTTGTTTAACTCTGTGAACATGGCTTTTCTCTTAACGATTTCTTCTTCCGTCCATGGCTTAAAAGCCTGAAGATACTTTCTACCCCCATGCTCCTTAATCTTACCTGTCAAATAGTGGTGTCCAAGTTCCCCAAAGTCTACTTCTACTCCATGTAAAGGAGAATCTGCAAAATCCGACCAAGTTCTATCAAAGTGCTCTTTAGCCCTATCAAATATAGGATCAGCAACTCCTTCTTCCTGATCTATATACTTATTACTAATAGAACCCCTTTGCCCTTCTTTTCCAGTAAGTTTCTCCTTGGCTGTTTCTAGGAGGCTCTTATGTAACTTTATATGCTCTCCCTTTGGCATCTCCTTAACACTTTTCCAACCCGCATCCATATAGTTCTCTAGGTGCCAATCTATAGCCTTCATTTGTTCATCAGTCAATGGCAATTTTGCCTTATTAGGAAGTGGAATTGGATGGTGCCCCTCTATGCTACTCATTGTCCTTATTGGACCAGTGGGCTTAGCTTTAGCAGAACCAAGATTAAGTGTCTTAGCTAATGCTGATACATCAACTTTTCCGCTTTCATCTTTTAGTTTGGCCTTAGCTATATCTAGAATACCAGTACCAAGACCCTTACCCTCAGACTTCATATATTTCGCTATTGTTTCAGGATCTATATATTGTAAATACTTATATAACTCTTTCTCATCAACTATAATTTGGTAGGGATCTTTATACTTTGCCACTTCCGCTAGTTCATCAGGAAATTCTAAAATCCTATATTGATCTGGATACTTTTCTATAGCACCTTTAATATTCTCAATCTTTTCTGGATTAACATATTTTCCACTTTCACCTTTAATTCCCTCATCTGTAAACAGGAATTTATACTTACCTGGATTCGCCTTCATATCTGAAAAGAGTTCTAACTTGAGATTGTGAGGTCCTGGAATATTAGACCATCTATCAAAAAGTCTAGCTACTTCGGGCTCAACTCCTCCCAACTCTGCATAGCTTTTACGGAATATCCCTTCCCAATCTATGGCATTTGGAGCCTTTGCCTCAACTCTCCATAAACTTCCTCGTTCTCCTAAGTCTTTTAAGAACTTAGAAAACGTCGGTGGAAATTTAGATGCACCAGCCACCCCAGCCTTTCCCAAAAGCTTAAGATATGGAGCAACAAGGAAGATAGCATCCTCTGGAGTCCCGACCCATGGTTCTTCAAGTCCACCAGTATACCCCCTGCCTGTATACCCTGGTTCATACTCTGGTAATTGGGCTCCTAAAATCTCAGGTATAGTAGCAGCGAACATTGAGGGGTTTAATTGATTTGGTATTGTAAACTTGCCACCTGGCATATTATCCCATCTGCCCTTGCTGTACGGCCATTCCTGGCCCAGCTTTCTTAATTAATCCTCCACCCGCTATTCTTGCCATCTCAGCCATCTGTTGTTCTGGCTGTAAGACTTGTTGCCCTGGTTCGGGAGGCTGTGGAGCATTAGGAGCGTTGGGAGCACCACCTTTGGTTCCCTCAACTTGTCCATTCCCTGGAACGACTCCTACCCCAGAAGCTTCGGG
>Ga0102851_10002351_pt1 | contig 11353 bp, 11 predicted proteins | sample Mud3Dept3metaG_FD_79558 | JGI IMG/M metagenome (GOLD analysis project Ga0102851, IMG submission 79558) | Freshwater wetland microbial communities from Ohio, USA, analyzing the effect of biotic and abiotic controls - Mud 3 Core 4 Depth 3... | ecosystem: Environmental > Aquatic > Freshwater >...
CTCAGTGCTGCGACGCGCACGAGAAGCCGCTGCCGGACCGCTTCTGCGCGCACACGCCGAGGCGGGAACCGTCGATCTTGCAGACGTCGCCGAACCGCTCGCAGGTCACGACCGGATCGGACGGGGTGCCCGCCGGCTTGCTCGATGACGAGCTCGAACCCGGCCCACAGCCGAGCAAGAGCCCCGCCACGAGCGCGATGCGCACCATCGACCGACCTCAGCTCGACGGCTGCGCGGCGGCCTTGATGTCGGCCTTGATCGCCTCGACCTGGACGCCGGTCAGCGCGAACGAGTGGACGTAGACGCCGAGCAGGTTCTTCGCGTCGGCGTTCAACCCACCGTCGACCTCCATGATCGAGGCCATCGCATGAAACAGCTTCTCGCGCAGCACCGGATCGGGCAACCGCTCCGCGATCTGCTGGACCAGCGAGACCGCCTCGGCGGGGGTCTTGAAGCCGACGATTCGCGTCCGCGCGTCCAGCAGGTGCTCCATGACCTTCGCCGGCGGCAGCGTCCACGGCACGGCGTTGAGCTCGTCATCGAGCTTCTTGGTCTCGGTGGACGTGGCCTTGTGGTCGGCGATCACCGCCATGATCAGCGACTCCATGATCGCTACCTGTTGATCCTCGCTCAGTCCCTCGAGCTCCTTGGTCGTGATCTCGTATGCCATGATGCACCTCCAGCCAAAGAGTGGGCGGAAGGCGTGGACCTGACAACCGACCCGGTCGGAAATTGCGCGGCTCGGCGCCCCGCCAAGCATGAGAGTCCCATCACGCTCGCCAGGGATCAGCCACCCGGTCATCGACCCGGGACGGTTCGCCCCGTCGCTTGCGAATTCGGCCGCGCGAACCGCTGCGTCGGTCGATCCTCCGGAGCGGAGGTCAACCGCTGGATCACCTCGCGGGAACGTGCGCGGCCGGTGTCGGAGTTTGCGCGGATCGCGTGCGACAGGCCGCGGCGCGCCATGCTGCGTGCGTCGATCGCCTTGCCCAGGCGGTCGTAGACCATCGCCAGCGCCAGATCGAGTCCCCACAGCGCGTCGGCCGAACCGGGCGTCTCGAGCTCCGTGCGCTCGAGCCCCTCGATCGTGTTCTCGAGGACCCACGAGGCCGCGAGCACGCGATGCTGCTCGACCAACTTGCCGACCAGGTCGAGGCACGCCTCCGCGATCCGGCTCGGCTCGTTGGTTCGCGAGGCCGCGAGCAGTGCACCGCGCGCGTGACGGATCACGTCGAGCTCGGTCCCCGAGCGCGGACTCGGGAGTCCGTGACGATCGGTGGTCGTTCTCGGCACGAAGACATCCTCGATCGCGCCCCGCTCGCGGTCACTCATGGACATGGAGGTCACCTGAAGCACGTCCTGTGCCCGCGTGGACTTCCTGCGGGACCACGCGAAAGGCGAACCGACCGCCGTTCAGGTCCGGTTCTCGCGCGCGGTTTGCGCGAATCCGACGCTGTGACCGCAACCGGCGTCGACGATCGGCGATCTCCCGACGTCCACGGGTCAGTCAGGCGTCGCGTGCAGGCACATGCCGTGCATCGGTCGCAGCAATGACCGTTGCTCACGCCGGCCAGGTGCGGCTCGGGGACCGTGATGCCCAGGATCGCGAGCTGTTCGAGCTCGCGAGCGACGGCATCTTCATCGCCGATCTCGACGGCCGCTACACCGACGTCAACGACGCGGGCTGCCGGATGCTCGGGTACACGCGGGGCGAGATCATCGGCAGGTCGATTCTCGACCTGATCCCCGAGAGCGAGGTCCCGCGCCTGGCCGAGGAGAAACGAACGATGCTCCGCGGTCGGCCGTGCGTCTCGGAGTGGAAGCTGCGCTGCAAGGATGGCCAGTTCCTCCCGGTCGAGGTCAGCGCGAACATCCTCCCCGACGGGAGCTGGCTCGGCTTCGTCCGCGATCTCACCGAGAGCAAGGCGGCGGAGGCCGCGCGACGACTCGACGAGCAGCGCCTGCGGGTCGCGCTCGCGAGCGCGCCGATCTCGATGTTCAACCAGGACCGCGACCTGCGCTACACGTGGGCCTACAACCCACCGACGCCGATCAGCCCCGATGACATCATCGGCAGCCGGCAGGAGGACCTCGCTCCGGAACCGCTCGCGCAGCGCCTGATCGAGCTCAAGCGCGGCGTCATCGAGACCGGCATCGCCGCGCGGACGGAGATCGAGCACGAGCTACCGTGGGGCCGCCGCTGGTTCGATCTCCGGATCGAGCCCCTGCGCGACGAGCACGGCGACGTCGTCGGCATCACCGGCGCGGCGTGGGACGTGACCGAGCGCAAGCGCGACGAGGATGGGCTCCGGCTACTCGGCGACCTGAGCTCGCTGCTCGAGGTCCCGAACGGCGACTGGAAGCAGCTCCTGGCGAAGGTCGCGTCGCTGGGACTGCGGCTGCCGTGCGACTTCTGCGTCGTCGATGTGATCGACGAGGGGGGCCACCTGCAGCGCATCGGGTTCGCCCATGTCGACCCGCGCATGCTGGACGCCAGCGCACCACTCGCTCCGCTGCACATCGGCGACCTCCGACCGCAGCCCGGCGGCGAGGCCGTGCGGCCGAGCGAGCCACTACTGCTCGAAGCCGTCCCGCCGGACTATCTCCGGGGCTCCTGGCAGGACGACGCGCACGTCGCGCTCCTCCGCTCGCTGGACGTCCGCTCGCTGATCGCCGTGCCGCTGGTCAGCCGGGGCCAGGTCCTCGGCAGGCTCGTGTTTGGTTCGAGCACGCGCCGCCACGACCGCGCGGATCTCCAGATCGCGGTCGAGTTCGCGCGGCGCGTCGCGCTCCTGCTCGACCGGATCCAGCTCCAGGACGCACTCGAGCGCGCGGTCCGCGCCCGCGACGAGGCGCTCGCGATCGTCGTCCACGATCTGCGAAATCCGCTCAACTCGGTGCTGCTGCAGTCCGAGATCTTGTCGACGACGCTCGAGGAGAACAGCCGCGAAGGGCTCGCCGTCGATCGGATCCGCCACTCGGTCCGCCGGATGAACCGGCTGATCCAGGATCTGGTGGACGTCGTCCGGCTCGATGCCCGCGAGGCGCTCGTGATCAAGCTCGACGACATCGCGCCGGATGGGATCCTGCGGGAGGTCGTCGACGCGATGGGCCCGCTCGCGAGCGCCGCGCTGATCGAGCTCGTGTCGAGCCTTCCGGCCGGGCTGCCGATGATCCGCGCCGACCACGACCGGCTCGTGCAGCTGCTCGAGAATCTGCTCGGCAACGCGATCAAGTTCTCACCGCGTGGGGCGCTCGTGACCGCGAGCGCCGTGCTCGGCACCGACGAGGTCGTGTTCTCGGTCGCGGATTCGGGGCCGGGGATCTCACCCGAGCAGCACGCGCACCTGTTCGAACGGTTCTGGCAAGGGGACGGGCGCGATCGTCGAGGCATCGGCCTCGGCCTCTACGTCGTCAAGGGGATCGTCGATGCGCACCACGGACGGATCTGGGTCGACAGCGCGCCGGGCCGCGGCTCGACCTTCCACTTCGCGATCCCGATCTCACCGGCTCAATCGACGAGGTAGAACTGTCCCATCATGCCCATGTCCTCGTGCTCGAGGATGTGACAGTGGAACATGTACGGGAACTGCAGATCGGTCGGTCCCTCGAACCGGAGCAGCAGGCGGACGACCCGCCCCGGGCGGACGAGCACGGTGTCCTTCCACCCCGCGAGCGCGGGTGGTGGGGCCGCACCGTCGATGTCGAGGATCTGGAAGTGCCGGTTGTGGACGTGGAGCGGGTGCGCCATCCCCGACGAATTGGTGACCTGCCACAGCTCGGTCTCGCCCGAGCGGATCTGGAAGTTGATCGCGGCCGGCACCGAGCCGAGCTCGGTCATCTGCTCCCCGTTGATCGAGACAGTCCCGCCGGACATCGTCAGCGCGATCGGACGGGTCCGCACCGCGTCGGCCTCGGACATCCGCACGATCGGCTCGAAGGCGGCCGGTGGCGGAGCCGTCGCGGTGGCCTCGGGCCCGGCCTCGAACGTCATGATGTCGAACGTCGCGCGATCGAGGCTGTCGGACAGGTTCGCGCCCATCATCCCGGTGAACAGCGATGCGAACACCTCGCCCGAGTAACTCTGCAGCTGCACGCCCGCTCCGACCGCGTCGCCACCGAAGTCGACGAGGATCTCGGCGCGCTCGCCGGGCGCGAGCAGCACGCGGTTCGTCGCGAGCGGCGCCGCGAGGAGCCCGCCGTCGCTCGCGATGTGGAGGAACGCGCGGTCATCCGAGAACCCGAGGTGGTAGTTGCGCGCGTTGGAGCCGTTGAGGATGCGGAGCCGGACCCTGCCCCTCGGCACCACGCGGCGTGGCTCGATCACGCCGTTGACCAGCATCGTCTCTCCGCGGAGACCGGCCATGTGATCGTGCATCGACGGGGTCTTGCCGGCGGAGTACGGGTGCGTGCCGTCGGCCAGCAGGCGTCGATCCTGGATCACGAGCGGCAGGTCGTCGACCCCGTAGCTCGACGGAAGCCCGACCTGATCGGCGGGATCGTCGACGAGGATCATGCCGGCCATGCCCATGTAGACATGGCGCGCGGTCAGGTGCATCTGGTGCGGGTGGTACCAGGCCGTCATCGCGCGCTGGACCACGTCGTACTCGCTGGTCCACGTCGTGCCTGGCGCGATCGTCTGGTATGGCCCGCCGTCCGCGCGCGCGGGCAGCTGGAGCCCGTGCCAGTGCAGCGTCGTGGTCTCGCCGAGCGAGTTGGTGACCTCGAGGCGCACGCGTTCGCCGCGGCGGAACCGCAGCGTCGGCCCGAGGTACGCGCCGTTGACGCCGTAGGTGGCGGTCGGCGCACCGGGGACCCACTCGACCTCGCCTTCCTGCAGATCGAGGCGGAACACCCGGACCGCGCCGTCGATCTCGCCATCGAGCAGCGGTGGCACGGTGAAGGTCCCGGGATCGAGCGGGGGCGCGAGCTCGTCGCCACCACAGCCGCTCGCCAGCGGGAGCAGGCTCGCGGTCGCGGCCGCCCCGCACAGCTCGAGGAACCGGCGACGGTCGAAGGTCAGTGGTCGCGACGAGCGAGACGACATGGTGCTTCCTCGTTCCTAACAGCGACCGCGGGCGCACGGCGGCTCGCCGTCATTGATTCGTCGCGCTGGCTGTGCGCGACCACGCAAGACTTGCCGAGCGCCGCTCACGGACAACGGACCGTCGTGACTCGAGAGCCTGGCGCGTCCGAAAGGGTTCGGCCGACGCGAGCCGTGCCTCCGCCCGGGAGGCACGGCGGTTGCTTCCTTGTGGATCCGTCATGCGATGGATCGTTTCGACGATCGTGGCGCTCGGGTTGTTCGTCGGTGGCTCGGTCGGACGAGCCGAGAACCGTGCGCTGTCGATGTACGCGTGGCTCGGCGCCGAAGCCGCCGGTCGACTGGGCACCGCCGAGTTCGACCGGTTCTTCCGGGCGGCGGTGAAGATCCGCGCGACCACGATCGCGACCAGGCCGAGCAAGGCCGAGATCCTCGCGGCGTTCAAGCACGCGGACGTGATCTACACGAACTCACACTCGGGCTATCCGAAGAAGGGGCCACCGCGGATGGTGCTCGAGACCGCGGCCGGCGGGGGCGAGGAGGGCGAGCTGTCCGCCGAGGAGCTCCGCGCCGCGCTCGCCGGTGCGCCCGGGCCCACGCTGGTGATCGTGGATGGCTGCAACACGCTGGCCCGCCCGTCGGGCGGTACGCCCGTGCTCGCGCTCCACGAGGCACTCGGGATCACGGCGAAGACCCGCGGCCGCGCGTACGTCGGGTTCGAGGAAGCGATCATCGGCGTTCGCGGCGACGAGTTCTTCCGGATCTTCTTCGCGATCTGGACGCGAACGCCGTACCCCAGCCTGGAGGAGGCCCGCCACGAGGCGGTGGCGTTCCTCGAGGCCAAGCACCCGGGCAAGCAGCCCTTCCTCGATCCGCGGGCCGCGGAGATCGGCAAGAAGCTGCTCATCATGGGCGATGCGAAGCTGACCTGGAAGCAGCTGCTGGCCAAGGGCGCGCCGTGAGCGCGACGTCGAACCGATGCGCCGGCCTCGGGTCGATCGGCGTCCACCTCGCCGCGCTCGGGGCGATCTATGCCTGGCACTCCCTCGCGACCGGCGCCGCGCACGCCCCCGCTCCGCCGCCGGCGCCCACGATCGAGATCTCGATCGAACCGCGAGCCCCGCCGGTGCCGCGACCGACCGCCACGCTCGAGCCGCCCCGTACGGTCGTGACCGCGCCGGCCCGCTCGCCGCGTCGGGCCCCAGCCGATCCGAGGATCGGCGCGATCGAGCCCGCAACCGCTCGCCCGAGCGAGGTCGCGGCACGCGTGTTTCGGATGCGCGGCCCCGAGCTTTGGTACGCCGACGAGGTGCTCGTGTCGATCGCCACCGCCGGCTCGCCGCGGCGGCCGGCGGCTCCCGCGCCGTCGGGCAGGCTGGTGCCGTACGGCCGCGAGTGGCTGGCGCGGGACCGGGTGGCGTCGATGCACGTGCAACAGGACGGCACGGTCGCGTTCGAGAACGAGAGCGACTTGGCGCTGTACTGGACGTTGCCGCTCCCCTCCTCGCCCAGGCGCGTCGGCGATCTGCTCGAGGCGTGGTATCGCGATCCGTACGCGCAGACGACGGCGCGCCGGGTGCGGGACCTGCCGAAGCACGAGCAGGCAGTCGAGGGCGGCTGGGATGCCGGCGCCGGCGGCGATGGCCAGCCCGACGGCACGCTCCGCGACAACGGGCGCCCGTCGACCCGGTTTGTGGCCGGCGGCGCGGCGGTGCCGCTCGCCGGCGGCAGCTTCGGGCTCACCGCGTGGGCGATGCGCCAGGCCCGCGTCGGCGATCCGTACGTGGCGCGCAAGCGCGTCCTGATCGAGGCGACCTCCGACGAGCGGGTCCAGATCGGTGTCACGGATCGCGAGCGCCAGCTCGCGCGGACCGCCGAGCTGATGCGGCAGAACCTGATCGAGCTCGCCGACCGGCAGCTGCCCCCGGCCGAGCTGCGCGCGGCGCTGTTCGCGCTGTGGGACGAGTGCGTCGAGGGCGACGATCCGGACGGCGAGGCGGGCCGTCGGGCACGCGCGATGGTGCTCGGCTGGATCCGCGGTCACCTGCCGGCGGACAGCGCGGGGGCATTCACCCGCGAGGAGCTGACGCGGTTCGATCGGATCCGAACGTCGAGCCAGCCGTTCGCACCGTACGCTACCGTCCCCTCAGGATGAAGTCAGACCTCGAGATCGCCCAGGCCGCCACGCCGCACCTGATCACCGCACTGGCCCGCGATCGGCTGGGGATCCCGGAGACCGCGATCGAGCCCTATGGTCGCTACAAGGCGAAGATCGGGCTCGACTACCTCGAGACGCTGGCGGACGGGCCCGACGGTCAGCTGATCCTGGTCACCGCGCTCAGCCCGACACCCGCGGGCGAGGGGAAGACGACGACCACGGTCGGACTCGGCGATGCATTGTCGCGGCTCGGTCATCGCGCGATCGTCGCGCTGCGCGAGCCCTCGCTCGGCCCGGTGTTCGGCATGAAGGGCGGGGCCGCCGGCGGAGGGTATGCGCAGGTCATCCCGATGGAGGACATCAACCTGCACTTCACCGGCGACTTCCACGCGATCGCGCTGGCCAACAACCTGCTCGCCGCGATGATCGACAACCACATCCACCACGGCAACCCGCTCGACCTCGATCCGCGGCGGATCACGTGGCGCCGGGTGATCGACATGAACGACCGCGCGCTACGCGATCTCACGATCGGCCTCGGCGGCCCCGCTAACGGGTTCCCGCGCGAGGAGGGCTTTGACATCGTCGCCGCCTCCGAGGTCATGGCGATCTTCTGTCTCGCGACGTCGCTGCAGGATCTCAAGGCCCGCCTCGGCGCGATCATCGTCGGCGAGACCCGCGGTCGGAAGCCGATTCGTGCCCGCGATCTCGGAGCCCACGGCGCGATGGCCGTCCTCTTGCGCGACGCGCTCGCGCCCAACCTGGTCCAGACGCTCGAGCACACACCGGCGATCATCCACGGCGGACCGTTCGGCAACATCGCGCACGGCTGCAACTCGGTGATCGGGACGCGCGCTGCGCTCAAGCTCGCGGACTACGTCGTGACCGAGGCCGGCTTCGGCGCCGATCTCGGTGCCGAGAAGTTCATCGACATCAAGTGTCGCAAGGCCGGCTTGCGCCCGTCGGCGGCGGTGCTCGTGGCCACCGTCCGCGCGCTCAAGTATCATGGGGGGATCGACATCGGTGCGCTCGACCAGCCGAACCTCGGCGCGATCGACAAGGGCATCGCGAACCTCGAGCGCCACCTCAACAACCTGCGCAGCCACCACGGGATGCCGACCGTGATCGCGATCAACCGGTTCGCGCAGGACACCGACGACGAGGTCGACCTGATCCGGCGGCGGATGGCTCACCATGGCGCGCCGGTCGTCGTCGCCGATCACTGGGCGCGCGGTGGAGCGGGCGCCGAGGACCTGGCACGAACCGTCGTCGAGCTCGCCACCAGCGGCGCCGCGGATCTGCGCTTCCTCTACGACGACGACGTCCCGCTGTGGAACAAGATGAAGGCGGTGGCGACCAAGATCTACGGAGCGTCGGAGATCACGGCCGACACCAAGGTGCGCGACAAGATCAAGAAGCTCCAGGAGCGCGGGTTCGGGCGCTATCCGGTGTGTGTCGCCAAGACCCAGTACTCGTTCTCGACCGATCCGCTGCTGCGCGGCGCGCCGTCGGGGCACGCCGTCAACATCCGCGAGGTCCGGCTGGCCGCCGGCGCCGAGTTCGTCGTGATGGTGTGCGGCGACATCATGACGATGCCGGGGCTCCCGGCCGAGCCGTCCGCGATCCACCTCGATCTCGACGAGCGCGGCGCGGTGGTCGGCCTGTTCTGAGCGATCTACTGCGGTCAGCGGCGGCGGCGGTGATCGCGAACGACCGGTCGTTGCACGCGATGGACCGGCACCGGCCGGCTGCGGTGGACGTAGCCCTGCGGGCGGTAGTGCCGGTAGATGTGCGGCTGGGAGATCCGAGCCGTGAACAGCGGCGGTGAGGCGACGTAGTTCCAGCCGCCCGTGTAATAGGTGGAGCGGTACCAGTAGCCGTCGTACAACCACCAGTAGAAGCCGTCGGAGAAGAAGATCGGCTCGTCGTAGTCCGCGATCACCTGCACGCCCGGACCGACGGCCACGAGATCCGGTGTGCTGACCGATCCGCTGTACGCAACCCCTGCGGGTTCGACGCAGCCGCCCGCAAGAATCGCGGAGAGAAGCACGGGAAGGATGGTTCGACGCATGGGAGCCTCCGCCGTCGATGACCAGCATGGCGCGTGCCATGTGGGCTCCGGCGGCAAGCGGTGCGACGGCCACCTGTTCTGTCGCGACGCCGACGGGAACCTCTAGCGTCAGAGGCCCGGCGCGACGGCCTCGGCGAGCGAGAGCCGGCCGTCGAGGATCGCGTCCGTCGTCTCCTCGAGGTCGCCGCCCGCGTCGTCGCCGATCGAGCTCTCGAGCATGTAGAGCAGGACGTCGAGGTTGCGCGCGCGCAGGCGAGGAACGTCAGCGTTCTCCGTGACGTCATCGAGATCGCCGACGAGCTCGCTCGCCATCGCGAACCAACGAGGGAACTCGGCGCGGAGCGGATGATCGTCGCCGAGCGCGGCGGTCACCCGCGCTGCCTCGGGTTGCCCCGCCGCGGCGGCGAACCGCGCGGCACTGACGAGGAGCGGGGCGACGCGCAGCTCGACGCCCGCATCCCGGGCGCGGGCGCCGAGCTCGCGGAAGATCGCGGCGAGCGGACGCCGCGGCGCGGGTGCGCGCTTGCCCGCCGGCTTGGCGGCACCGGCCTTCGGACCGAGCGACCGGATCGCATCCTCGAGCGCAAGCTCGCCGCATGCGAGCCGCGCGATCCGATCGTCCTCGGGGACCGCGAAGTCGCGCGTCTGTGCCTCGACCACGAATACCAGCGCGGTGTGCGCGCGGTGCTGCGGGTCGTCGCCGGGCACGGCCGCCGCCGCGCCGGCGATCCCGTCGGCCGTCAACGCGAGCAGCTCCTCGATCATCGTCGCCCACGCGGCGACGCCCTGGGCCATCGCGGCGGGGTCCCCGACGGGCCCGAAGATCCGATCGAAGCGCACGGCGGGTGCGAGGTCGGGCCGCTCGTCGCGCAGGGCCAGGTACCGCATCGTCAGGTCGAGCAGCGGCGCCGAGACCAGCTCCACCGTGCAGCTCGCCGCCCGCTGCGCGATCGCGCGGAAGATCGGTGGCAGCTGGTCGAGGCGTTCGAGATCACGCATGGCGCGAGCCTACGCTACACGAGGTGGGCCCCGCGCTCAGCCGTCGTCGACGCCCATGGTCTCGACGTCGACGTCATGGTACGCGGTACGACATGCAAGCAGCGCCTCGCGTCTCGACACGCCTGTTCCTGTGCCTCGGTCTGCTGTCCCTCGGAGTCGCGGGCTGCACCCGAGATCAGCCGCGCACGTCCGCGCAGGCAACGACCCCAGCGCCGACGGCACCGGCCGCTGTGGCCACCGCCCCGACGCCGCCCCCGGGCGATGACTCGATCGCGGGGACCGTCCTCGAGACGATGGACTCCGGAGGCTACACGTACGCCAAGATCGATCGCGGTGGCGCCACGGTGTGGGTGGCAGGCCCCGCGACCAAGCTGGTGGTCGGAACCAAGGTCGGCGCGATGTCCGGAACGCTGATGACCGGGTTCCGGAGCGACACGCTCGCTCGCACGTTCGATCAGATCTACTTCGTCAGCTCGTTCCCCGGCGCGTCCGCGGTCGCCGAGCCGCAGACCCCGCCGGTGGCCGCGACCGGCTCCGCGACCGAGATGATCGAGAAGGTCGAGCCCGCCGCGGGCGGCACGACCGTCGCCGGCGTGTACGCCGCCAAGGCCACCCTCACGGGCAAGCCCGTCGTGGTCCGCGGCAAGGTCGTCAAGCTCAACACCGGGATCATGGGCCGCAACTGGCTCCATCTCCGGGATGGCACCGGCGGCGCGGGCACCAACGATCTGCTCGTCACGACGGATGCCACCGTGAAGGTCGGCGATGTCGTCGTCGCGCGTGGCACGCTGGCGACCGACAAGGACTTCGGCGGCGGCTACAAGTACGACGTCGTCGTCGAAAGCGCGACGATCGCGACCAAGTAGTCGGTCAGCTGCCCCCGCCGCGGTCGAGGAGAACGAGCGCAATCGCTGCGAGGATCAGCCACGTGATCGACATGGGGTCGGGGGGCTGCAACGATCGTTCCGTCCACGCGTCTGGCGCGGACGCGCGGATCGACAGCGGGAGCGCGCCGCGAGTCCGCAAGCCTTGCGGCACGGCGGCGGCGGAGCGCAGGTTCGACCGCGCGTGACGTCAGGGA
>Ga0102851_10002353_pt1 | contig 11352 bp, 5 predicted proteins | sample Mud3Dept3metaG_FD_79558 | JGI IMG/M metagenome (GOLD analysis project Ga0102851, IMG submission 79558) | Freshwater wetland microbial communities from Ohio, USA, analyzing the effect of biotic and abiotic controls - Mud 3 Core 4 Depth 3... | ecosystem: Environmental > Aquatic > Freshwater >...
AGGTCGCCCTGCGTCAGCTGCTCGCGGGTGGCGCGCGCGAGCAGGACACGTCGCTGCTCCATGCGATCCGCGAACAGCGCGGTCATGTGCGCGGAGATCTCGGACGCGCCATAGCGGGTCTGCCAGATCGCGTCCTCGAGCGCCTTCTTCATGTCGTCGGCGGACTGGAACCGCGCGCGCGGATCCGGATGCAGCGCGGTGAGCGTGATCGCGTCGAGCGCGGGCGGGACGCCAGGCCGGAGGTGCGACGGCGGCAGCCGCTCTCCTCCGAGGATCTGCATCAGGATCGCGGCGACGTTGTCGGCCTGGAACAAGCGCTTCTGGGTGAGCGCCTCCCACAGGACGACGCCGAGCGAGAACACGTCGCTGCGGCGATCCATCGGCTCGTTCTTGATCTGCTCGGGCGACATGTACCCGTACTTGCCCTTGAGCTCGCCGTCCTGCGTCGAGGTCACCCGGCCGTGGGCCTTCGCGATCCCGAAGTCGACGACCTTCACGGCGCCGTTGTAGAGCACGACGATGTTGCCCGGGGACACGTCGCGGTGGACGACCTCGAGCGGCGTGCCGGAGAAGTCCTTGAGCTCGTGGGCGAAGTGCAGTCCGCTCGCCGCATCGGCGACGATCCGCGCGGCGAGGTACGGGTCGAACGCCGGCTGCACGCCCGAGCGTCCTGCCTTGATCACCTGCGCCAGGGACTCACCGGCGAGGTACTCCATCACGATGTAGAACGTGCCGGCAGCCTCGCCGAGCTCGTACGTGTGGACCACGTTCTGGTGATCGATCTGCGAGGCGACCTTGGCCTCGTCGAGCAGCATGTTGACCGCGATCTGGTCCTGCGCCATGTGCGGATGCACGACCTTGACCACGACGACCTTCTCGAACCCGGCCGGTCCGCGCTGGCGCGCGAGGATCACGCTCGCCATACCACCGGTCCCGATCGTCGCGAGGAGCTCGTACTTGCCCAGCATCGTGCCCGGCACGAACTGAACCCCAAGCTCCACCGCCGCCGGACGCATGCTCGTCGATTATCGCACGTGAACCGACCCGCGATCCTCATCTGAAGTGTGGGCCGTTGGCCTACAACCAGGCTGCGCAGCGCGCTGCACAACCTGTGCGCGGCCTCGGCGTGCTACCCAATCGCCGTGCGACCACCGGGCGGTGTCCGCCGCGATCTTCGCCTCAGCCTCGGCGATGCAGCCGGCTACGGGGTGATGGCCGGCGTCGCCGAGGTCTACCTCCCCGCGTTCGCACTCTCGATCGGGCTGTCTCCGGTCAGTGCGGGGCTCGTCGCGTCGGTGCCACTGCTCGCCGGCGGGCTGCTCCAGCTCCTCGCGCCGCGGGCGATCGCACGAGTCACGAGTCTGCGCCGCTGGGTCGCCGCCAGCATGGTCGTGCAGGCGGTCGCGTTCGTGCCGCTGATCGTCGTCGCGCTGCTCGGGATCTCGTCGACGCCGATCGTGTTCGCGGCCGCGTCGGTGTACTGGGCTGCGGGCATGGCCGCGTCGGCCGCGTGGAATCCGTGGATGGCACGCATCATCCCGGCGCGGATCCGCAGCAAGTTCTTCGGGCGGCGGCAGGGTCTCGTCCAGGCGACGATGCTCGCCGGTCTCGTCGGGGCCGGCGGCGCGCTGCACCTGTTCGCGCGGACGCCGCACATCCACTACGTCTATGCGTCGATGTTCGGCCTCGCGTTGATCGCGCGGCTGTGGTGCGCGGTGATGGTCGCGCGCCAGGGCCCTGGCATCGCGCTCGCCCCGCGCAGGCGGATGCGCTTGCGCAGCATCCCGCCGAAGCTGCGCGGCACGTCGAGGGCGTCGCTCCTCGGCTACCTGATCGCGGCGCTCGCCGCGGCGTCGATCTCCGGCCCGTTCATCACGCCATACCTCCTCGATCAGCTGCAGATCGGCTACGCGGGCTACAGCGTGTTCACCGCGACCGTCGTCATCGCCAAGATCGCGTCGCTGCCCGCCCTGGGGCGGGTGATCCAGCGTCGCGGTGTGCGTCACGTGATGACGATCTGCGCCCTCGCGATCGCGCCGATCCCGCTGCTCTACGTCATCTCGGATGCGTTCGCGTGGCTGATCGTCATCCAGGTGCTCGCCGGGGTCGCGTGGGGTGGGTTCGAGCTCGGCCTGCTGATGGCGCTGTTCGATGGCGACGACGATGCGGAGCGCACGACGATGCAGGTCGCGTTCAGCGCGCTGCAGGCGATCGGCACCGCGGGTGCGTCCCTTGTCGGGGGCGTCCTGCTCGGCGCGTTCGGCAGCGATCACGCCGCGTACCTCTGGGTGTTCGGCGTGTCCGCCGTGGCGCGCCTCGCGGCGGCCGTGCTGCTCGTGCGCGAGCTGCGCGTGATCGCGCGGATCCCGGTGGTCATGGTCGCGCGCGCGTGGACGCTCGCGATCCGGCCGTGGGGCGGGACGATCGTGCGCCCGATCGTCGAAGGCCTCGGCCGCCTGCGCCGCGATCGTGACGACGACGACCCGTCACGGAAGTAGGGCCGGCCGGCGCGTCCTCGCTCGATGGCCTGAACTATCTGGCGGGTCGACCCGCCGTGGCCATCGCACTGCTCGCCGATAGTTTCGGTCTGCGCGGGACGATGTTCGCGCAATCACGGGGGATCACCTGCTCGGCCCGGCTGGTCCCTCGCTTGCTGTTCCTCGGCACATGCTCGCCGCCACCCAGGTCTCCCGGCCTCTTGTCCCCAGCAGACCGCAGGGGCCGCTCGGCGTGATCGATCGGTATCGCCTCGTGCGCGTCCTCGGCCGCGGTGGGATGGGCATCGTCTACGAGGCGTGGGACACCCGCCTGCAGCGCGAGGTCGCGCTCAAGGTGATGGCGCCGTGCTCGGGCGATCACGTCGAGCAGGTGCACGCGCGGATGCTGCGCGAGGCGCGCGTGATGGCGTCGCTCTCTCATCCAAACGTCGTCGCCGCGTACGACGTCGGCGTCGCCGGTGGTCAGGTGTTCGTCGCGATGCAGCTCGTGCGCGGCGTGACGCTGCGGACGTGGGCGGAGGCAACGCACACGCTCGCCGAGAAGCTCCGCGTGCTGATCGCCGCGGGCCGCGGCCTGGTCGCAGCGCACACCGCGCAGATCGTCCATCGCGACTTCAAGCCCGACAACGTGTTGATCGGACCGACGGGCATCGCGCAGGTCACCGACTTCGGCATCGCGCGGCGCCTCGATCTCGAGGAGGCCGGATCGCGGAGCGGTCGGATCGATCCGCTCGCCGAGACCCGGCTGACCCAGACCGGCGCGCTGCTCGGGACGCCGGCGTACATGTCCCCGGAGCAGGCGCTCGGGCTGACCCCGACCGCTGCCGCCGATCAGTTCAGCTTCTGCGTCACCGCGTGGGAGCTGTGCGCGGGCCAGCGCCCGTTCGCCGGCGCGACCGTCGCCGCCGTGATCGGGAACATCGTGAGCGGGGACATCCTCCCGGCGCCGGCGGAGGCGACGTGGCCGGCGCGGTTGCGGCGCGCGCTGCGGCGTGGCCTCGCGGTGTCGCCCACGGATCGCTATCTCCAACTCGACGATCTACTCGCCGAGCTGCAGGCGGTGCTGCGTCCACCCCGGGTCAAGCACGCGCTCTGGATCTCGAGCGCGACCGCGCTGCTCGCGATCGGCACGGCGGCCCTGTTCGAGCTGCAGCCGGCGCCCGCGGTCGCGATCGCGCCGGTCGTGGTGCCCGAGGTCGCGAGCTCCGACGGCGCGGTGCCGGCGACGCGCGGCATGACGGTGACGGCGATCGAGGAGGTCGCACCGGTGGTGGCGGCGCCCGTCGCGGTCGCCCCACGCACCGTCGATCGCAGGCCGGCAGCCACCGCGCGCCGCCCGCCGGCCACCGAGCGCGTCCGGGTGACCTCCTCGGAGCCTCCACCCTCGGCCCCCACGCCGGCGGAAGATCTGGCGAACGCAAGGCGGCTCGCCGCGATCGAGCTCGATCTCGTCGACGGGATCCGGGTGAACCGCCGCCTGCTCCCCGACGACATGGCCGGCTACCCCGCCGCCTACGAGCACGCGCGTGCGACGATCCTCCATGGGGATCTCGACGCGGCGACCGACGAGCTCGTCGGGCTGCGCCAGCGGATCGACGCGGTCCGGATCGACGCGGCCTTCATCAACACGAAGGCGACGCGGGTCGGGGCGCGGGTCGCGCGCGTCGTGCTGTCGCCGTCGCAGGCCACGCTCGTGCAGGCCAAGCTCGAGGCCGCGACCGCCGCCGCCGCCGACGATCGGTTCGGCGACGCGAACCGGGTCCTCACCGACGTCGACCGCCTGGTGGGGAGCGGCGAATGAGGGTCGCGATCGCGATCGCGCTCGCCCTCGTGGCGTGGTTCGCGACCCCGGCGCGGGCGGAGTCCCGGGTCGCGGCGTCGTGGCAAGGCCTGCGCTCGCTCGGGATGTCGGCGGAGGAGCGCCACGGCGCCGACGACGTGATCGCGGCGAGCCTGACCGGCGAGTGGTTCGGGTCGGTCGAGCGCAACGACGCCGTCGCGGCGCGGTGTGGCGCGAAGGTGGCGTGTCACTGCGAGGCCGCGCGTGGCCGCGGGGTCCGCTACGCCGCGTTCGGGACCGTCGGCCGCCTCGGCGATCGGTGGACCGTCGAGCTCACGGTGATCGAGACCCACGCGTGCACGGTGGTCGCGGGCTCGCTCGCATCGGAGCAGCTGGCGAGCTCCGACTCGCTCCGCCGGCTCCGCGAGATCGCGACCCGGCTCGGCACGCCGCCCGAGGCGACCGGCACGACGGCGGTCAAGAGTGCGCGCGCGCTCGATCACACGCCGGCGATCGTCACGACGATCACGTCGGCCGAGCTCGCCGCCACGCAGATGACGTCACTCGAGGACGTGTTCGCGGCGCAGGCGGGGTTCGACGTCATCGACACCAACTGGGGCGGTCTCCCGCTGCACCAGGGGCTGCGCAACACGATGCTCCTCGTGATCGACGGCGTCCCGCAGATCAACGGGATGATCAACTTCCGGGCGTTCCAGCGCGACGCGCACGCGCGGCTGCGCAACATCGAGCGCATCGAGATGGTCCGGGGCCCGGGGTCCGTGATCTGGGGAGCGAACGCGTTCCTCGGGGTGGTCAACCTCGTGCGGCGCGACGTCACCAGCCGCGAAGGCATCGTCGATGCGGGGATCGAGCTCGGCAGCTCCGACAGCCAGGAGCTGTGGGTCAACGGTGCGCAATCGCGCGGCAGCTACGCGGCGATCATCGGCGTCGGCGTCGGGCGCCGGCGTGGCCTGCCATCGATGGTGCACGACTCGCCGTACGCGGTGCGCGGCGTGCCCGCCGGCGAGACCGCGCCGTGGGGCAACACCGGCATGACGCAGCCCGAGGCGGATCAGTGGCTCGACGTCTCACTCAAGCTGCGCGCCGGGTCGTGGCTCACGATGTCGTTCGACAACATCACCGCCGAGACGGCGTGGGAGATCAGCCCGTTCGGCGCACTGCTCGATCCGGGCGAGGGGGGCTCGTGGAAGAAGGCGTGGCGCACGTACGGTGCGACGGCGACCCGCGAGGTCGGTGCGGTGACGCTGACCGCGCAGGCCTCGCGCCTCGAGGGCTACAGCCTCGAGAGTGTCGCGATCCAGCCGAGGATGACGAACGCGCTCGAGACCGCCCCCGCGGCGTACCAGCATGGCCTGCGTTCGCTGCAGGGCAACTACACCGATCCGCGGCTGACCCATCAGGCGGAGGTCCGCGCGGCGGTCGTGTCCGGCCCGGGCGAGGGTGGCTGGACGAACCAGCTCGTCACCGGCGTCGCGGCCCTCCACCTGCGGACACCGGCGAGCTACTCGGCGATCGTCGGGCTCGACGAGGAGCCCACGATGCCGGCGCTCGACTTCGGTGCGAAGAACATGTCGACGCTGTCGGCGTTCGGCGTCGACGAGTGGAGCCCGGTGCCGTGGCTCGTCCTCGCGGGCGGTGCACGGTTCCGGCTCGCCGCACCGATCGAGGGCGGTGCGGGCTGGACGCCCGGCGTCGATCTGCAGGGCGGCGCGGTGATCGCCGGCGATGGGTTCGGCGCCAAGGTCATCTATGCCGAGGGGTACCGGAGCCCGGAGGCGAACTCGCTGTTCTCGACGAGCGGCACGCGCGGCAACCCGGCGCTCGAGCCCGAGCGCAGCCGCGAGGTCTCCTCCGAGCTCCACCTCCAGCTCGCACCGTCGGTGACCACCCGGATCGGGGGCAACGTGACACAGCTGTCCAATCAGGTGCTGCTGCGGTTGACCCCGGACGATCCGGTGTTCGTCAACGAGGCGGTCAACGGCGGGAAGACCCACCTCGCGAGTGGCTTCGTCGAGCTGCGCCACACGAGCGAGCGCGTCGACGCGGACGTTCGCTACGGCGTCACCTCGATCCAGGAGTCGGATCCGATCGGCCTCGGGCTGCCGCATGCGCCGCACACGATCGCGGGTCGCGTGGTCGTCCGCCCCGCCCGCGACCTCGCGGTGTTCGCGCGGTCCAACGCGGTGTCGCCGCGGACGGTCACGGCCGTGACACCGCTCGGGAGCGAGACCCGGACGCTCCCCTGGGGCGTGCGCCTGACGCTCGGCGGCGTGCTCAGCAACGTGCTCCCCGGCTTCGATCTCGAGCTGCGGGTCGACAACCCGTTCGGCTTCCGTCGCGAGATCCCGTACAGCCTCAGCGGCAGCCCGACGTTCGTCGAGGAGCGCAGCGGCACCGAGGCGTTCGCGACGCTCCGCTGGAGCAAGTAGCGCGGCTCACTGCGCCGGGAGCTCGAGCTCGACGTTCGCCGTCTCGGCCCGGACCCGGACCTCGACCGGCATCGCCGCGATCGTGCCGAGCGAGGCACGCAGCGTGTACTGGCCGGGGAACAGCTCGGCGAGCTCGAACTCGCCGTCGTCGTCGGTCGTCACGCTCATCTGGCGGATCCGCCCGCGCGTGCTCTCGTTGCTGATCGCCCCACCTTCGAGGTCCGGCGGTCGCCGGATCTCGGCCACGACCGCGGCCCCGGCGACCGGCGAGCCCCCGCGGACGACGCGGCCCCGCAGGCGGCTCTTGATCCACGCGAGGCGGCCGCCGTCGACGGTCCACGGCAGGTGGTCGCGGACGACCGAGGCCAGCCGCGCCGGCACATAGGCGCTCGACGCGTTCCACAGCGCGAACGTCGATGACCGCGTGAGGATCGACGCCCCGTCGGCCGACCACGCCGCCGAGCTCGCGACCGGCCGGAACGCGCTCTCGCTGACCATCGGTGGGCCGTGCTCGATCGGCCAGCGCGCGAGCACGCGCCCGTCGGTCGCATTCATCACCAGCGCCTCGGTCCCGTACGCCGCGATGCCGACGATCAGTGCACCGCTGCGATCGGCCTGCGCCTGGAGCAAGCCCTGCCCCACGAACGCGGCCAGAGGGCGACCGTCGTCGACGTTCCACACCGTGACGACGTGATCGGTGCCGATCGTCGTCAGCCACCGGCGCGAGGGATCGAGCGTCGGCGTGAGGCGGGTGCCTGGGAGCTCGGCGACCCGGGCGCCCGTCCGCGCATCCCACAGCGACACCGCACGCACGCCGTCGATGATCTCCGGTGGCTCGGTGTCCTCGACGAGCACGACCCGGGCTGCGCCGGCGAAGCCGAGGACGGCGTAGGCCCGGGCGCCGTCGGGCCGCAGGGTCGCGACGGCGCGGCGCGCCGCGACGTCCCACACGACCGGGGGCTCGGCCCCGCGCCACAGGAGCGCGAGGTCGCAGCGCTCGGAGAGGACCACGTGATCCGCCGGCCCGAGCCGCGCCGGGTCACCGCCGGCGAGCGCGATCACCTCGGTGCCGGTCTCTGCCGCCGCCGCGACGCAGCCTGCGCCGAGCGCGAGGGAGCGCGGGGCCGTGGTCGCGGCGTGGCGCATCCGGGTCGTCCCCGTGGTCGCGTCGAGGACGACCACCGCGCCGTCAGCCACCGCCGCGACCACCGATCCGGTGACAGCGATCGGAGCGCTGATCGGCTCGTGCGCGATCACCCGGCGGTCCCGCGGATCGACCAGCGTGATGTGATCGTGGGTCTCGAGCGCGACCCGCGAGCCGTCTCCGGTCACCGCGACCACGCGGGATATGTCGTCCGCCGCGAACGAGGCGATCAGCGGCCCCGCGGCGCGATTCCAGATCCGGATCCGACCGTCGCCGCGCCCGCCGATCAGCTGCGTGCCGTCGAGGCTGAACAGCGCGTCGGTGCCGCCGTGCAGATCGTGGCTCGCGAGCTGCGCGCCCGAGGCCGTCTCCCACACGACGACGCGTCCACCGACGCCGATCGTCGCGAACCTCTTCCCGTCGGGCGAGAAGCGCGCGGCCGTCAGCACGTCGCCGTGGATCACCGTCGCGATCTGCGCGCCCGTCGCGAGGTCCCACACGGTCGCGCGGCCATCGTGGCCGGTGCTCAGCAGGCGCTTGCTGTCGGGGCTGAACACGCACTTCCAGACGACGTCGGTGTGGCCGCCAAGCGTGAGCAGGTGCTCGCCGGTCGTGGCGTTCCAGATCTTGACGAGCCGGTCCGCACCGCACGTCGCCGCGCGGAGCCCGTCGGTCGACAGCTCGCCGCCGAGCACGAGGCCTCCATGCTCGAACCCGCCGAGGAGCTCGCCGGTGTCGATGTTCCAGCCGCGGCCTTCGCCGAGCATCGTCAGCGTGAGCAGCTGCGACCTCAGCGGGCTGAGGACGCCGTAGACGTGGCGGAGGAAGTTGGTGTTCGCGGCGATCGTGCGCAGCGGCGTGCCGTCGCGGCTCCAGATCCTGGCGTTGCCGTCGTGGCCGGTCGTCGCGATTCGCCCGTCATCGGGCGTGAACGAGACGAAGGTGAGCGAGGCGCCATGATCGAGCGTCGCGAGCAGGGCCCCGGTCTGGGCGTTCCACAGTCGCGCCTTGGGGTCGGTGCCCCAGGTCGCGAGCATCTGGCCGTCGTGCGAGTACAGGACCTCGTCGAACGCCCCGACCGCAGCGGGGACGGGACCGAGCGTCGCGATCAACCTGCCGTCGGAGAGCTGCCAGATCCGCGCCGCCGTCTGACACGCCGCCGCGAGCCGCGTGCCATCGGGGCTGAGCGAGAACGTCCCGACCTCGCCGCCGCACTCGAGGTCGCGTTCGAGGGCATCGACCTCGCGGATCGCACTCGCGATCAAGAAGCGCAGCGAGGCGGTATCGGTGCTGCGATCATGGGCCGCGTCGAGGTAGGCGAGGGCGCGCAGCGGATTGCCGGCGAGCAGCTCCATTCGCCCGCGCTCCTCGAGCAGCGTCGTCACCTGGGCGCGGGCCTCGGCACCCGAGCGGAGGATGCGCGACACCGCCGCGGCGCCGAAGACCCCGAGCACGATCGCCGCGAGCGCGGTCACGACCAGCGCTCCCCGGTTGCGCCGGGCGAACCGCAGCACGCGCTCGGCCTGCGAGTACGCGTGGGCCTCGACCATGCGCCCGGTCTGGAACCGCTTGAGCTCCTCGGTCAGCTCGCGTGCGGTCGGGTAGCGATCGTTGGGATCGCGCGCCATCGCCTTGGTGACGATGCTGACGAGATCGCGCGGCGCGTGAGGCGCGAGCTCCTCGACCGGGCGCGGCGGGCCGGTCTTGACCGCGCGCAGCACCTCGCGCGTGGTCGGGGCGCGGTACGGTGGCACGCCCGCGAGCAGGTGGTAGAGGATCGCGCCGAGAGCGTAGACGTCGGCGCGCTCGTCGACCGGCACCGCGTGCGCTTGCTCGGGGGGCATGTACGCCGCGGTCCCGATCACCGCGCCGACACCGGTCAGGTTCGCGGCGCTGTGCCCGACGCGCTCGGGTTCCCCGTCCTCGTCCTCGGTGAGGCCGGCAGACAGATCCTTCGCGAGGCCCCAGTCGATCACGACGGTCTCGCCGTACGCGCCGACGAGGATGTTCGATGGAGTGAGATCGCGATGGATCACGCGCTGGCCGTGCGCGAACGCGATGGCCTCGGCGGCGGCGAGCACCGGCGGCAGCAGCGCGATGCGTGCGGCGAGGGTCGGCGCCGCCTCGATCGCCTCGCGCAGCGTGTGGCCGTCGACCATCCGCATCGCGTAGAACGGCGTGCCGTCGGGCCACCGGCCGATCTCGTAGATCGGGACGATCCCCGGGTGCTGGAGCCGCGCGGTCACGCGGGCCTCGCGCTCGAACCGCGCCGCGAGCTGCGGTGATGTCCCGAGCAGCTCCTTGACCGCGACCGGGCGGCCGACGCGCAGGTCGCGCGCCGCGAGGATCCGCCCCATCCCACCGCGTGCGACCTCGAGGCCGAGCGCGTAGCTCGTCGGATCGACGCTCGGCAGCGTCGCGAGATCGCCGCCGGCATCTGCGCGGGGCGACAGCGTCTCCGCGACGGCGCGACACGCGGCGCAGCTCGCGAGGTGTCGGGCGAGCAGGTTCGCGCCGGCCTCGCCGAGGGTGCCATCGGTGTGCGCCGCGAGCAGGCCGTCGAAGCGCTCGCAGTCGTCGACCGAGCCCGCTCCGATCAGCTCGATCACGAGGCGGCAGGCCTCGCAGGCTTCGACGTGCGCGCGTGCCGCCGCGGGGAGCGGCACGATCTCGAGCGTCCCGAGATCGGGGCACGCGGTCACGGCGCGGCCCTGACCTCGGGATCGCGGAACCGCCGGCGCAGGCGCTCGATCGCAGCGCGCACGGTGCGCTCCGCCTCGGCCGCGTTGGCGAGGCCGATCGCGCGCGCGATGTCCTCGAAGCTCTCGCTCTGCGCCCACAGCTCGAGCGCGCGGCGCTGGTCGTCCGGGCACTCTGCGGCGGCGAACCGCAGCAGCTCCTGCGCCGTCCCCTTGTTCGTGATCGGCGGACGCTCGCCGAAGATCTGGCTCGCGGGTGGCAGCGTCCCGGCCTCGATCCATTGACCCGGCCTGCTCCGATCGGCGTCGTGCCGGCGGACGTAGTCGGGGTGCGCGCGCAGGTAGTCGATCCCGACGCGCTTCGCGACCACGCGCAGCCAGCTGATGAACCGCAGCCGCGGGTTCACGAGCTTCGCGTCGAGGTAGAGCGCGAGCCGCGCGAACCGGTCCGCGCGAAGGCGTCCCATCACCGCGACCACGATATTGCGGCGGTCATCCTCGCGCTGGCCGAGGCGGCCGAGGAACCGCGGCTGCGCGACGATCCGTAGCAGCTGCGGTTCGACCTCGACCCACAGGCGTTGCCACGCGTTCTCGTCCCCTGCCGCTGCAGCCACCACCAGGGTCTCGACGACATCGTCCTGCATCACCACCACCTCGACCTTTGTAGACCGGTCTATGTCGATCCGGACGACGATCGGGTGGCAAACGTCACGCACGTTCGCGGTGGTGAAAATCCAACGCTGGCAATGTGTTGAACGCGCGTGATGAAGGTCTCGGGTGC
>Ga0102851_10002354_pt1 | contig 11352 bp, 7 predicted proteins | sample Mud3Dept3metaG_FD_79558 | JGI IMG/M metagenome (GOLD analysis project Ga0102851, IMG submission 79558) | Freshwater wetland microbial communities from Ohio, USA, analyzing the effect of biotic and abiotic controls - Mud 3 Core 4 Depth 3... | ecosystem: Environmental > Aquatic > Freshwater >...
TACATAAGTTCTACTAGCTGCAGCGGTTCCTAAAACCCAAGCATCAACAGCCCCTGCATCATCTTCTTCCCTTGTTAAATAAGTATTGCTCCCATAAACAATTATTGAATCCTGAACTGTGCTAACATTATCTAAAACATAACTTTTCAAACCATTAGGTGTTCCTATTTGGGCACCTGTAATATGAAGAAAATATCTAGTTGCTAAAGCACTATTTGTTTCTACTCCCAATCCAGAATCGGTAGCAGATTTATTTGCAACTTCATCAAATTCGTCTAAAGGTCTTTTAAATTGAGTAATTGTATAAGCGCCAACATTTGCAGTTCCGTTTTTTACAATACTTGAAATTTGAACGTCTAATTCATATTTTCCAGTTGATGCATTATAATAACTGCTAGCAGAAGCAGCATACATTGTTTTTGTTTCAATAGTACGAAACAAAATCGTTGCACCAGTCTCTGGATTAACAGTTGTACCTAAAGGAAAATTTATTGGAACAGTAATATCACTAACCGGAGCTTTTGTCCTAGCAAAAGTTGCTACAGTTACAGAACTAGAGCCATTCCACCTAACCATACACTCATTAAAAACAACACTATCAACATCATCAGGAGTTAGTCGATCAGCATTTGAAAGACTCAACAAATTACTTAAATAAACTACTCGATCATTTTGATTTTCTAATACCTCAGAAAAAGGATCAATATATAAATCTCTAATTGCATCAATTCTAGTATCCAAAGAAGAATCTCTTGAATTAATTCCAGTTGATATTTGATCAGCAAAAGTATCTGAAGTTATTTTTTCGACAGGCATTTTTATACTCTCGTTATACCGTTAATAGCAAAATTATTCTTCCCATCTTCCGTTAAAACTCTTACAGAAAATCCATAATTTCTTGGGTCTTCAATCAATTGCCAAATCTGAGCAGGAGAAAAATCATAAATAAGCTCTTTGGGGCTGCGCTGATCAAATAAATAATCTTGTTGTGATTTTTTCAATCTTGACAACCCTACTCGAACTCTTGCTTGAAAATCAGAAGCTACAGGAAAAATTGAAAAAGAAGTAGCAGTATTTTCTGTGTCTGACCCAATTAATTCATCTAAACCACAACCAAGTCCAGTAGAAGATCTAATAGAAGTAGTTAAAACATTAGCAACATCTTGTTTAATTTTATCAGTATCACTAACAAATACATAATCATTATTATTAAATGATCTTACAACATCTCCATTAGTTATTTTTAATGTTCTAGTCATTTATTTTTCTCTTAAGGAACTGCATTCACTGCCTCATTTATCAAAGCATTGTACAAAGCATCATCAAGAACATCTAAAGTTGCTTCTAATTGAGCCTTTGTTGCAGTCCAATAAACAAGCAATCTATCAAAATTACTCGTCAAACTAATCATATTGAAATAACGATCCTTATAAATTGAAAATACGCTTAAGCTTCCCTCCAGCAACGCCATCAAAGGATCTGTAATATAATGATAAAATTCTGGACAAAGATCTGCTCCTGGAGGACCTAAACCATTTAGCCCTAACAAACTATTTTTAATCTTATTTATCAGGGCTTCGTAAACCCCCCAAACATATTCTTCTAAGTATTTTGCAGGGTCCCACTGAGCAATTTGTGCTCTTAACCAAAGTATTTGTGCGTCAATTAATAAAATTGCCTTTTCAATCAAAGATCTTAAAGCCCTTAAAACAATTGACCCCTGCTCATAAAGCCATTCTGCAATACATTTTGCTACTACTTGAGCACCACTAGGCATTATACTACCTCAAACACCAAATCGTTAATTTTTATTATACCACCAAGATTATCGATATTTATTATTTCAGCAACTTTTTCAACAGCTTCATCAGCTGTTAATGGGGGGTTTGCACTAACATTTTCATCAAACACCTCTTGCAAATCTTCCGAAAGATCGCTCAATTTAGAAGGAGCAATTACTTCGGTAGCATTTGCAAAAAAATTTGATGGAACATTTGCCATTCCTTGCCACCATGCTTGAATTCCTGCTTTTAATTTTCCTGCACCAGCATCTGGTTGAATAATCCCACTCAAAGCATTCGCCATCATATTTTCTAAATCACTTAAATTAGTTTGAATTATCAACATATTTGGAAAAGAAACCAAATAATCGTCAATATTTATACTAGGTGAACTTTGTCCAAGATAATCATTTGTCATTATAAAATTTTCTGTATCAAAATCAGAAGACAAATTATCAGCCTTTCCTGTCAAACTACAAGAAACAACAACAGAAGATCCTGAAAGGTCTGATGGTCCTAAAATACTATTTACTCCAATTCTCAAATAATCACCGTCAATAGAAACATTAGATGGATTACTTTCCTCAGATTCAGCACTTGCAACTTTAAAATAATCCTTCCACAACGTGGTCCAAGCTGTTATTACACTATCTTCATCCATAGAGGGTTCAAGTGTTAATAAAAGACTTTTTAATCTCTCTTTTGTTAACAATCCCAATTTATTTTCCTATAATCAAAGTTGACAAAACATTTGGTGCTTGAGCCAATACAGAAGAAAGTTGAGCACCTAACGCAACAGAAGGACCTGATGGACCCATTGACGTAGGGTGAGTATGTGAAATTAAAGCAGTTACTAAAGTCTGAAATAGAGAAAGCCAAGTAGCTCCTTTTAAAAATGGTTCAGAAGCACTAGATCCACCTAACTGAATTAAAGTATCACTATTTATTGAAACTATAAGATTTCCGCTAATATCAACACCTGCAGTTCCTGAAATAGAAAACTTTCCAATAGAAGAAAGATCTATTGTAGAAATTGATGAAATTTTAGTACTTAAATTTGAAATTTCCCAGGCAGATAAATTAGTGCTCCAATTCCAAGCTGTTGCTAAAGAAGCAGCCAAAGAATAATTACCAAAAGCATCTACCGATTCTTCAAAAACATTTAACAAACCTGTTGTATCAGATGCTTTAAAATACCTTCTTACAGGCTGTAAATTATCTGAAACCATTATTGAAGAGCCTAATGCTGAATCTTCAATAACATCTCCAAAAGAAAACTCTGCCAACAAAGCTCCTGAGGGCAACCCGTTGCTCCAATTAACTTTCCAAGTAGCCTCTTGAGCATAATCAGGTAAAGCACCGCGAACTGTTGGAATGTAGGATTCTTCAGTATCAGTAGGAAGAATAAGTCTACGAACAGAACCAAATCTATATTCAGAAACTCTTGCCCGATCAATCAACAAAGGACTTGAACTCGTAATATCTGAAGAAGGACCATTCACTGAAATTGAATTTGCCCCTGAACTTACTTTGGCTCGATCCCCTAAATACAAATTAGAACTTCTTGAAGATTTGAAATCCCAATCTCCAGGTTTAATCATTTTACCAGAAGATTCATCCCAAGAAATTCCACCAGATTGTTCCTCTATAGAATCAGCTTTGCTTAATCCACCATAATAAACAGCATCATACCCTAAAGAATACAAAGTTCCTTCTGATCCAAATCCAACTTTAAGAACATCTCCAATTTGAGGAATATACCTTCCCCAAGCAGAAGATTTATAATCAATCTTTGTAGGATCTGTTACAGAAGGAGGAGTAGACAAACCTAATAATGGAAAAGTGACTTCCGCAGAATAATTAACTTTCTCAAGCTTTACAGTACAAGTTCCTTTTGAAACATGAACCTCTATAACACGAGCACGATGAATTGAAGAAAATAAAGATTTATGATCTTCATTTCTTTTCCTGAAACTGTTTGCTCCAGGTATTATAGTATTCATTCCCATTATTGTTTATCACTTTTAAATCTGTTTGTAGACCTACTCATAAATTCTTTATAATCAAAAGGCTTTGCTCTATCATAGAAATGTCTATATATTGGATTACCATCTTTATCAATAGTTCCTGCCCAACCTCTTACTGAATTCAAATTTATAGAAGTTGTTAACCCACTATTCCAAACAAAGCTATGAGTTAAACTAACAATATTTGCATAATAATTTTGTGCTTTTAAATGAATCGGTCTATTTACCATCAATCCAAATCTTGGAATAATATTTACAGAAATAGATCTTGATTCAGCATTGAGCCTTGATAAATAAAGAGCAGCAGACAAAAATGCACCATCATCTGTACCCACAACAGTATTTAAAGCACCTGTATCAACTCGAAATCCTAGAGTTGGAACTAATGCCATATCAACAACCCCTATATACGGTCTATCAATATGAAGATCTTTATAATATTCTGCAAGATTTCTATCAACAAGATACATAGTAATCATTCCACGATCAGAGAAAGTATTAGAAAAACTTATTTGTTCATCTCGTGAAACAATAAACTCTTTAGAATAATCAAAACTTCCTTCTTTAAGAGGTTGACTAAAATCTATTAAATCTACATTTTCAGTGTTCAATTCAAAAGAAAGACTAGTTAGTTCCTTTGCTTCATCTTCAGTATATTTTCCAGAATATTGCTGTTGAAAAATTTCATCATACCTTTGTCGATTTGTTTTATCTGTATCAGACAAATCACTATTTTGAAATTTTGTCCCAAAAAAATCTTTTGGATCAAAATCATAAAACGGATGCTCAAACACTAGATCACCTCTAGGAGTAGCATAAAATCTCCAATCAATTGAAGAAGCTGCATCGTACAAAAGTGTTAATCTATCCTTAAAAACAGAATGGGCAGCAAGAGAGGCTCCTGCGTTAAGACCCTTATCCAAAACACCTTCAGAAGTAACATCAGACAATCCTGCTGGAGCAAAATAAAATACTCTGCCATGACCAACTGGATAATTTATAATATCTGTTCCAATAGTATAAATAACTTGATCAACATTCATATTAGAAGAATTAAAATTAGCAGGAGAAGAATACTCATTTCTCATAGTCTCTAGATCTGAATATCTAACCCTATGATGAACAATCTCATTCCAATTATAAAAATCAGAAATTCCTTTAGCCCCATAAGCAATGTCTAATACAGTTGGTGTTCCATAAACATAAAAAGAAACTCCATAATTATTATTCCGTCTTTTAAAAGGTATTCCTCTTGGAGTAACTATTCCTTTCCATTGTAAATTCTTAGCCCTAACAGCACCTGTAGATTGAAAATCTTTATCTACAAAACCTTTAAATAAATTTCTAGTATCTTCAACAGAAACTTGATAAGTATCATCTAATGAAACATAATTATAAGCTTCTTCCAAAGTTGTTCCAAATTTTGATATAGCAAATTGAACAAACTCTGTCTCATTATCTAAAGTATCAATCATTTCTTTTAAATAAAAAATATAAGGATCTAAATCCTTAACAACATATTCAGACCCAAAAAATATCAATTCTAGAATTTCCTGAATTCTTAATCCAGAAAAGATTTCCTTACTTAACAAAATTCCAGACTGTGCGGCAGTGTTATTTCCAGATTGATCAAACATTTTCAAAACATTAGAAATATTTGCATCTAACCCATAAGCATTAAGTTGTGTAACTGCATATCGAACTGGCTTAGTAACATCGGTACAAGTAATAGAAACAAGAGAATCTAAGTTCATTCCTATATTATTTGTAAGAACATCAACAAACCCAGTAAATTCCCAATACCAAATTCTTGGATCAAAAGGATCACGAACTACAACTCGAACAGGATCATTAAAATGAAAAATACAATCACCTTCTTGATAAGGGTAATCAAATGCTAATCTATCTTCATAATTCAAAAAACTTAAATCCATATTTTCAGAAGAAGAAAGCTGAGTTTTGTATAAACTCTTTACCATTACTACTTGCTGTTTTATGTTATAAGATAATTCTCCCTCATTCCAACTTCCCATAATAAAATCATTAGATTCACCTGTAGAAGATCTACTAGCTTTCTCCATTTTTATTGCATACATAACTGCTTTAGCATCATCTATAGTAATATTTGTAAATCCCATTGCACCTAGAAGATAAACTAGTTCATCATCACTTGCTAAAGAAAGTCTATAAATAGTCTCATCAATAAATTCAGAAGAAAAATCAATTCCAGGTTGATCGCCCCCTAAAGGATAAATAACACTATTTTCATTACTTGCTTTTGACTTGCTATCACTAATTGCTTTTCTAGCTTTAGCAATTTTAATAATATCATCATGTGTAATAGTATATTTATTATCTTTATTTGCAAACATAATTGAACAAACACTTGGGGATCTTTCTATAGAACCCCCCGACTGCGTTACATTAAAAGAAACAACATCACTTGATACTTCAAAACCATAAATAAACACTCTACAAGCAGGGTATGCAGGTTTATAAAGACCTTCAGTACTAACCTGTTCTTGCATAAAATTAATATTAGAACTTTTATCTGGCATTTTATTTAATATGAATTTGTAAAAACACTTCTCAAATTCTCTGTCAAAGTTGTGTATATGTAGTCCATACTTGGAATACTTGCCAATACTGTAAATCCAAATGAATATGATTTACTAAAAGGCTCTGTTGCTTCATCGACAAAATCTAATACCCTTGTAAAATGTCCAATAAACGTTATAAAACTATTTCCCAAAAGCGGACTAGAATACGTTATATAATAATATACTGGAGAGCCAGTTTTTGGATCAACTACAGGTTCCCTTGTCAAAGAATACAAATTCCAAAAATTTGCCAACTTAGAAGCGCCTGAAGACGAATAACCGTCCCCTTGTATTTGAACAGTTGCAGGATCATCCTCAGAAGCATCCCTAGCACTCTTAGACAAATTATTTAGCCATTCTATAGGTCCTTTGTCTTGAATTTGTGAATTGAACATTCCATAAATACCATTAAAAATTGTTCCATTTTTAAGATTTATATTTCCTGTCCTTCCTGAAAATTCCAATTCAAGAAGATCATTGTTTCTTCCTATAGAATTACTCCAATGAAAAATTACCTTTCCACCTTGAGTATCTTGTGTAGTAATTCTCTTTGCCTGTTTAAACTGCACATTTGTAGGATTCATCAGCATAGATACGCCAGGAACTCCTAGTCTTTTTCTATATGAAGAAGTAAGATAAAAAGGAACTCTCAATACTTTATCTTCATAAGGATTAAAAGCTCTTTCCAAAACTTGTGCAAAATTACTTACAACAGTACTTGATTCACCTGTATTGTTCGAAAAAATACTCATCTTATTTACCTATAAAAAGTTTTTTGATCTTCTGGTTGTGGCTTTAAATAAGAGCCTTCTGTTCTTGCATAACTTTCTTCCATAGTTTCTCCAATATTTTCACGAATATATTTAGATTTTTCAGAAGAGGAAAGATATTTTGCTTTTTCTCCTGAAGCAGAAATGTCAACCCATTCTGCATTTCTTCCACGAACATCTACATGCACAAAGGGCAAATTAGGATAATAACCTTTTCCAACAGGCATTCCTAATTTTCCACTTCTCAAAAATTTAAACAATTCTTTATTGGAAACTCCTTGAACCGCTATGTCCATTGCCTGACCCTTTGTATGCGGATTCTCTTTTTCACCAGGATCAAGCGGAGCAGCTCCTCTAAATACTTTTATCTTTTTACCAGGATATTGTTCACTAATTCTTGACAAAACTCCTGCTAATTTAGGATCTAAAGTTTTTGCAGATTCTTCTGGCTTACCTGTTCTAGAAAACTCGGACAAACGAGACATTGAATTTGGATCAGCAAAATCAACACTCATAATCTGCCCAGTTTTCGCTCTCATAATAGAAACATTCCCTTTATAATTACTTCCAGTATTTTTATTTATAGTAGGAACATTAATATTTGACGATCCTTCGTATAACCCAAATTTCAATCCGCATTTTGGGCAATTTCCAGAAAGATAAACAACTATATTACCCGAATCATCAACTCCTTTAGAAACTATTTGCAAACCTCCACCTGCCCATCCAGCCATAGAAACATGTTTTAAAGCTTCCATTGCAGTACTTGGAGCACTTTCTTCTGGAGTTTGTACTTCATAGGTTCCTGAATCCTTAATAGGAATAGGAACCATTACAATTTTTGGCGCACTAAATAATCCTGTAGGAGCAAAAGATGTTTTCGGAGTTTCTTTCCCTTTTCCTGCTTCCCCTTCATAAGGTTCTACCTTAAGTTTGTCTGTCCATGCATGGTTAATTAAATCAATACCTTCTTTAAAAACAGTGTCTAAAAGAGTTATTCCAGACTCTTTCATTTTTTGCATTCCCTTAGCAATCCACTCATCATTTTTTTCATCATTTATGGATACAAGAGAATCTATCTCGGCTAATAACTGTGCATTTCTCCTTTTACCTTTTTCTCCACCAAATAAGAAGTTAGTAATTAGTTCTATACTATTTCTAAAATAAGAAACTGTAAATGCTAAAAATTTTGAAAGTTTCCCTAACAACCCCATACCAATATCACTAAGCCCTTCCATCCACTTGTTAAAAGATCTATGAAATGCCCCAAGTTTATCCTCTTCTCTTTTAAAAGATCCTTTCAAATCTTCCTTAAATTGATTCATCTCCTTTTGTAATTCTTCTTTTCTTTTTAAATCTCCACTTTCAACCGCTTTATTCCACTCCAATGCAAGCCTTCCACCACTTATTTCAAACAAATTGTTTAGCACTTGCCTAAGCTCACCTTGATTTGGAACTCTACTCTTAACCACTTCAACAATCTTATTTATAAAATCTGAAAATTGTTCAGGAGAGGCACTTGTAATTCTTGAAATAGCATCTTCATATCTTTGCTTAGCTTCAATTCCTTTCCCATAACCCATCGCTTCACCTAAAAATAATTTCCAATCATCAGAAATTTTTGCCAAACCTTGTGCAACTTCCCCTAAACCTTTTGCAACTTCTTTTGCTGCTAAATGTCTTGGAACCCCTACTGCTTTAAATCTCTCCTGAAGAGTATAAAGCATTTCAGAAATATTACCAACCTTAAGCCCTAAAGAAGAAATTTCATCTGTTGCTTTTTCAATATTCGAAGTAAAATATTCAGCTCCAATTCCTGATTCCCTTCCAAAGAACATCATTTCCAAAACGGTGTCCTTGGATTCTTTTAAAGACATTCCAAATTTTCTTGTAAAATCATTTAAACGATCTGCAGTAGTTCCTGAAGCTAAATTAAACATTTTATCTACTGCTAGTGTAAGATTTACTAAATTTTCACCAACTCTGCCCATAGCAGGTTCAATAACTGTCTCCATGGTTTCTTTAATTCCATGACCTGCCTCTATAAAGGATCTTGCAATACCATAAACTTCCTCTTTAGAAATTCCAGCATACTTCTCCATATCATATGCAAAATCTCTCATATGCTCACTTGCTGTTCTAACTAAATCTTTAACACCACTATCAAAAGCATTTACTGTAAGACTTTTTGCTTGAGCAAACATTGCATTAAGTTCATTTTCTCTTTCTATGCCAAGAACTGCAATTCCAACAAGACCAGCAAGTATTCCACCAGGAGTTGGTATATGAAGTTTATGCAATGCACCTTTTATAGTATGACTTACAGAGGTTATTTCTTTTGCAAAAAGAGAGGAAGTTTTATCAGCACTATCCTTCTTTTCTACAATTTTCTTCCCTCGTTCATCTATACCTTTAGGTGGATGAACCATAGTAATCATAGGAGGCAATTTCTTACTCTCATAAATTCCAGTCAAATCCTTAGAGAACTTGGAAAAAACTTCACCAGACTTTTTAAGAGATTGAGAATAATCATCAACTTTTCCAAATTGACCAATGAAAGAATCCATAATAGAATTGAACTTATTGAATTGCTCAAAAGTTGGATTAATTATTTTTGATAAATTATCCAAACCCTCTTTAGCAACTGTGGAAGTCAAAACCTCTTTCAGTTTTTTCATAGAAGAAGAAACAACTTCAAACTGTTCTTTATTTGATCTAGATAAATCAGATACAACTCTACCTAATTCAGTAAGCTGAAATTTAACATCTTCTAGTTTATCTAGATCTATAAACATGTTACAATTTTATGGGGCACTCAAAATTTCGTGAACTACTTGTTTTAATTGTTCACTAGGAATAGATGTTTGGACAGTTCCTTGAAAAACATTATTTAAATAAGGATTATTAGCTTGATTATTCTCATTAGAATCTCTCAAATATTTATTTGCGTATTCAGCAGCGCTTTTTCTAGACCTTCTATCCGCCTCAGCAGCTTCTCTTGCCCTTGATTCATCTGACATTGCTTTAGCTGCAGCCATTTCTGCAACCGTATTTCCAAATATAGGAGCAGAGCCTTGAAGAACTATTCCAGCCAAAGCTTTTGTTATTTTACTATCCAAATAATCAATAGCAGTATCCAATCTTCCTTGTATTTTTTCAGCCCGCTTATCTATTTCCTTTTGCAACTCTGACCTAAAATCAAAGTCCAAAGCATCTTTCATAGGCTGAATCATACCTTTAAATCTTTCTCCTAAAATATTTGGGAGATCACTAATACCCTCTATAACTAAGTTACTCCCTTTTTCCATAGTTCCATAAATTTTTACAAATTGATCTTGTATCTTTGCAAGAGATTCTTTAGCTGCTCTTGTTTCTTCATTACTTGATGCAGGATTCAAAATAGTAGCTGCAGAACCAATAGCTGTACTTAAACTTCTAAAACCTGTAATAATAGAAGCAATTAAAGCCGTTGTAGATAATAAAAGACCTTGACCAATCTTAGCCATAGTATCTATCAAATCTCTTTGCAATTTTTGTAATTCTGTAAGTTGTGATCCTTCTCTTTCAAAAGTTTCTCTATACAATTTTTCTTGAGCAGGTGTAAGTTCTTTAAGTCCTTTACCCCCCTTAAATTTCTCAGCCATAGAAATAAAATCTTCAGCTTGTTTAAAATCCAGCCCAAGATTTTGTTCTAAATGCTCTATCAAAACAGCTTTTGTTGGAGATAATTCTTTAAAAATATCATAAACAGCTTTAACATATTGAGCATTCATAATTGCTTTTTCTTCTTTTGATCCTGTAAGAAGAACTTCCTTCATTTTTATTCTTCCTTCAGGAGCAGTCATTTCTGGAAATAACCTTTTTGCTATTGCATACTCAATTCCTTTAGGAAGATTCGTCAAACCTCTAGAAATTGCTTCCATAGATTGAGCAGCTAATTCTCCCCCTCTTGTAGGATCAACCCCAAGATCATCATATCTTTTCTTTATAATTTGTAGCATATTTGCTACATCACCAACTTCAAAACCATACTGAGCCATTACAGAAGTTCCTGACATTACAGTTCCAATAAATCTTTGAATATCCATCCCGGAAGATTGAGCAGCAAAACTCAATTTAACCATGTTCTGAGTTGCACTGTTTATCGACATTCCATATTCACGAACTAATTCCA
>Ga0102851_10002355_pt1 | contig 11348 bp, 9 predicted proteins | sample Mud3Dept3metaG_FD_79558 | JGI IMG/M metagenome (GOLD analysis project Ga0102851, IMG submission 79558) | Freshwater wetland microbial communities from Ohio, USA, analyzing the effect of biotic and abiotic controls - Mud 3 Core 4 Depth 3... | ecosystem: Environmental > Aquatic > Freshwater >...
CACACCGGTGACTCGATCACCGTCGCGCCGGCGATGACCTTGACCGACAAGGAGTACCAGCGCATGCGCGACGCCTCGATCGCGATCATGCGCGAGATCGGGGTGACGACCGGCGGCTCGAACGTCCAGTTCGCCGTCGATCCGGCGACCGGCCGCATGCTCGTGATCGAGATGAACCCGCGCGTGTCGCGATCGAGCGCGCTCGCATCGAAGGCGACCGGCTTTCCGATCGCGAAGATCGCCGCGAAGCTCGCGATCGGCTACACGCTCGACGAGCTGAACAACGACATCACGCGCGTCACGCCCGCGTCGTTCGAGCCGACCATCGACTACGTGGTCGTCAAGTGGCCGCGCTTCGCGTTCGAGAAGTTCCCGTCGGCGAAGAACACGCTCGGCCCGCAGATGAAGTCGGTCGGCGAGGCGATGGCGATCGGCCGGACGTTCCGCGAGGCGCTCGGCAAGGCGATCCGCTCGCTCGAGACCGGGCGCGCCGGGTTCGACCTGCCGATGTCCACCTATGGAGACGACCTCGCCGCGGTCGAGCGCGCGATGAGCGTGATGACACCGGATCGGCTCTTTCAGGTCGCGCGCGGGTTCCAGCTCGGGATGACGATCGAGCGCGCGCACGAGCTGACGCGGATCGATCCGTGGTTCCTCCACCACGTCCAGTCGATCGCGCTCGCCGAGCAGGAGCTCGAGGGCACGAAGCTCGAAGCGCTCGGCGCCGGCATCCGCCGGTACAAGCGACTCGGGATGAGTGATCGCCGGATCGCGGCGCTGACCGGCGCCACCGAGGCCAGCGTTCGTGCCGCGCGCCATGCGGCGGGCGTGCGCCCCGTCTACAAGCGCGTCGACACCTGCGGCGCCGAGTTCGAGTCGCACACGCCGTACATGTACTCGACCTACGAGGACGAGTGCGAGTCGCGCCCGACCGACAAGCGCAAGGTGATGATCCTCGGGGGCGGACCGAACCGGATCGGCCAGGGGATCGAGTTCGACTACTGCTGCGTGCACGCGTCGATGGCGCTCCGCGAGGAGGGCATCGAGTCGATCATGGTCAACTGCAACCCCGAGACGGTGTCCACCGACTACGACACCTCCGACCGGCTCTACTTCGAGCCGCTGACCCTCGAGGACGTCCTCGAGATCTGTCACGTCGAGAAGCCGTGGGGCGTGATCGTCCAGTTCGGCGGCCAGACGCCGCTCAAGCTCGCCGTCGCGCTCGCGCAGGCGGGCATCCCGATCCTCGGCACCAGCGCCGACGCGATCGATCGCGCGGAGGATCGCGAACGGTTCGGCGAGGTGATGAACAAGCTGGCCCTCCGGGCGCCGCGTTGGGGCATCGCGCGCAGCCTCGACGAGGCGCGCAAGGTCGCGGCCGAGATCGGGTTCCCCGTGATGGTGCGCCCGAGCTACGTGCTCGGCGGCCGCGCGATGGAGCGCGTGTACGACGCACGCGGCCTCGAGGACTACTTCGCGCGCGTGCTCGGCGGCGTGAACGCGGCGCGCAGCGGCGGCGGCCAGGACGAGTCGGCGACCGTCGGGTTCCCGCTCCTGATCGACGAGTTCCTCGCGGACGCGGTCGAGCTCGACGTCGACGTCGTCGCGGACAAGACCGGCGCGGTGATCGTCGGCGGCGTGATGGAGCACATCGAGGAGGCCGGGATCCACTCGGGCGACTCGGCGTGCTCGTTGCCGCCCTACTCGCTCCCCGCGGACCTCATCGACGAGGTCAAGCGTCAGGCGCGGCTGCTCGCGACCGAGCTCGGCGTCGTCGGACTGATGAACACCCAGTTCGCGATCCTCGGTGGCGACGTCTACGTGATCGAGGTCAACCCGCGCGCGTCGCGGACGATCCCGTTCGTCAGCAAGGCGATCGGCAAGCCGCTCGCGAAGATCGCGGCGAAGGTCATGGCCGGCAAGACGCTCGCGGAGCTCGGCGCGTTCCCCCACGGCGAGGTCGAGCCGCGCCACGTGTCCGTCAAGGAAGTCGTGTTCCCGTTCGTGAAGTTCGAGGGCGTCGATACGATCCTCGGGCCCGAGATGCGCTCGACCGGCGAGGTGATGGGCATCGACTCGGACTTCGCGCGCGCGTTCATGAAGAGCTGGATCGCCGCCGGGGGCAAGCTCCCGACGACCGGCACCGCCTTCCTCTCGGTGCGCGAGCAGGACAAGCCCAGCGCGGTCGAGATCGCGCGCCGCCTGGTCACCCTCGGGTTCAAGCTGGTCGCGACGCACGGCACCGCGAGCTACCTGCGCGAGCGCGGCCTCGAGGTCCGCGGCATCAACAAGGTGGCCGAGGGACGCCCGCACTGCGTCGACGCCATGGACAACCACGAGATCGATCTCGTGATCAACACGACCGAGGGCATGCAGGCGATCCAGGACAGCCAGTCGCTGCGCCGCGCCGCGCTGATGAACAACATCGCGTACCAGACCACGCTGCGCGGTGCGCGCGCCGCGCTCGAGGCGATCGCCGTCGCCAAGCGCGGTGATCTGCGCGTCGCGCCGCTCCAGAAGTACAACGCGTTCTAGGTCACGGGGCCGACGAGACGTCGACTTCGACGTCCTCGACGGTCGCGCCGGCGATCGTCTGCATCAGCTCGCGATACCAGCGCGTCGTCGCTGCCGTGCGCCCGGGGAGCGCCGACGTGCCCCACACGATCGAGAGCGCGGCCCGCGTGCCGTCGTGGGTCTTCGTGCGCTGCGCATCCTTGACCGGCGTCCCGGTCGGCCCCTGCGCGTCGTGGAGGCAGACCAGGCCCGAGACATCGATCACCTGCCCCGACGGGTTGAAGGCGTAGGTCGTGCCCGGCGCGGCGATCCGGATCTCGAGGGGACCATCGAGCAGGTCGACATCGACGAGCGAGATCGGCAGGCCGCTGTGGAGCGAAACGACGTTGCATGCATCGACCCCCGCGTTGATCGACGGGAACCGGGCCTCGGCCACCGCGGCGACGAGATATTCGGAGGCCGGTTTGCTGCGGCCCGCGGGCTTGAACCCCCCGGCGCGGAGCAGATCCCGGACGGCCGTGCGGATCAGGTCCGACGACACCAGCGGCGCCGGCGCCCCGGCGGCCGCGAGGGCAGTGATCGCCGACGGGGCCGGGCGCGCGGCCAGGGGCGTCGAGAACCGGGTGACGAACGCACCGGCCTCCAGCAGGCGGTGCGGCCAGATGCGGATGGTGAGCGTCATACCCACACCTTAGTTACCCCACCCGAGGCCTCAGAAAACGCACGTTGCGCTACACTGTGGCCGTGACTTCGCTGGGGGAGGCCAAGGGCCCTCGCCCGTCCCGACTAGGACGGTACGAGCTGATCACCCAGATCGGCCAGGGAGGCATGGCCGAAGTCCAGCTCGCGATCCAGCGCGGGCCCGCGGGGTTCGAGAAGCTCGTCGTGGTCAAGCTGGTCCACGCGAACCTCGCGACGCAGCGGTCGTTCGTCGACATGCTGCTCGACGAAGCGCGCATGGCGGCGCTGGTCAAGCACCCGAACGTCGTCGACATCTACGATCTCGGCGAGGCGGAGGGTCGCTACTTCATCGCGATGGAGTACCTCGAGGGCGAGCCGCTGCTCTCGGTGCTGCGCGCCGGTCGCGAGGGCAAGCGCCTCGATCCGCTGTCGACGGGACGCCTGGTCTCCGACACCGCCGAGGGGCTCGAGGCCGCGCACGAGCTGCGCACGATGGCCGGCGAGCCGATCGAGCTCGTTCACCACGACGTCTCGCTCGGCAACATCGTCATCCTCTACAACGGGCAGGTGAAGCTCGTCGATTTCGGGGTCGCGAAGGCGACGACCGCCGCGGGTCCACGCGCCAAGGTGCAGGGCAAGTTCAGCTACATGGCGCCCGAGAAGCTCAAGGGCGATCCGGGCGATCGCCGCAGCGACATCTTCTCGCTCGGCTGCGTGCTGTGGGAGGCGTTGACGCTGCGCCGGCTGTTCAAGGGCGGCAACGACGCCGACACGATGAAGCAGGTGCTCGAGACGACGATCGCCAAGCCGTCGTCGGTCAACGGCGACGTCCCGACCGACTTCGATCCGATCGTGATGAAGGCACTCGAGCGGTCGCCCGCCGACCGCTACTCGACGGCGAAGGAGATGGCCAACGATATCGAGGAGGTCCTGCGCCAGCACAAGTACGGCGGGCGCAACGACGTGATCGCGAAGTACATGCAGGCGACGTTCGAGTCGCGCATCATCGCGCGCAAGAAGCTTCTCCAGGAGGTCTCGAGCAAGGGCCGCGCGAGCGCTGACATCCTCGACGCCGCGTTCAACGAGCCCAGCCTCGCGTCGGGCTCGCCGGTCACGAACTCCGGCGAGTTCTCGGTCAAGTTCCGGCGGCCGAGTGCCGAGATCGCGGCGATGTCGGAGCCGAGCAGCGCCCGACTCCACGAGACCAGCGGCGTCAGCCAGCTCAACCAGCTGAGCCAGAGCCAGGTGCTCGCGCCGCTGCCGCGGTCCGCCCGTCCGTCGGGCCAGTACCTGTCACAAGCCTACGAGCCCGATGCCGTGCCGCCCGGCGGAGGCACGACCGCGCATGCCGGCACCGATCGCACGAAGCTGTTCGTGATCCTCGGCGCCGTCGTGCTCGTCGTGATCGGCGTCGTGATCTTCGTGATGTTCAGCGGTGGCCCCGAGGTCAAGGATCAAGGAGTCCCGCACGGCTCGACGGGTTCGGCCATGGGGTCTGCCAGCGCGGGGGACTCGGGGATCACGAAGGGATCAAGCGCGGCGGGCTCCGCGGGCTCGGTCGCCACCACGGGCTCCGGCGCGACCGGCTCCGCGATGGGCTCGGGTTCCGCGACGGACGCAGGCTCGGGCGCCGCGACGGACGCAGGCTCGGGCGCCGCGACAGGCTCGGGCGCCGCGACAGGCTCGGGCTCCGCGACGGGCTCGGGCTCCGCGACGGATGCAGGATCCGGACACGCAGGCTCGGCACACCCCGGCCTTGGCTCGGCGACCATCGTCGACGGTGAGGACGAGCCCGAGGTCGACTCGGGCAGCGCCGGGGCCCATGGAGTCAAGGCGGTCAAGGTCAACGCGCAGGAGCTGTTCAAGACCGGGATGCAGGCGTTCGTGAAGGGCGACTCGCGGACCGCGGTCGGCGCGTTCCGGCGTGCGGTCCAGGCGCAGCCCGGCTACGCGACCGCGTGGCGTGCCCTCGGCCTCGCGCACGAGAAGCTCGGCGAGTGGGGCCAGGCCAAGACGGCGCTGCAGCGCTACCTGCAGCTCGCCCCGAACGCGGCCGATGCAGCGCAGATCCGTCAGCGGCTCGGAGCGCTGTGATCAAGCTCGTCGGCATCTGGGTGGTCCTGATGCTCGCCGCGACCTGGGCCGAGGCGGCGCCGCCGCGCGTCCTCGTCCTCCCGCTCGACGGCAACGCCGAGCCGGCGCTGCGCGCGAAGCTGAACCTGGCGGTGCAGAAGCTCGCGCGCAAGACCGCTGGCAACGTCGCGAACGGCGACACGACGTTCGCCGAGACCGCCGCGGCGGTCGGCTGCGATCCGGCAGCGGCCGACTGCGCCGAGACCGTGCGTACGACGCTCGGCGTCGACGAGCTGGTGTGGGGCACGGCGACGTGGACCAACGGCCAGACCAACCTGGTTGTCTATCGCTCGGTCGCCAGGCAACCGACGCGGAGCGGCGCCGTCTTGATCGGTCCGCGGGAGGGGGCGGACAAGGCGGATGCGGGGCTCGCACCGCTGTTCGGCGAGGGGTCGACGACCGTGACACCGGACCCGACAGATCCGCTCGTCACCGATCCGCGGGTCGTCGATCCGCTCACCGCCCCGGCACCGCAACCGCCGCAGCACAGCAACCGCAAGCGGACCAAGGGGATCATCCTCAGTGTCAGTGGCGGTGTCGCGCTCGTGATCGGCCTGTCGCTGTGGAGCAACAAGTCGAGCGTGCAGCAGGACATCGACGATGCGCCGACGGACGACGCGGCGGACTTCGCGCGGCTCGAGGAGCTCGAGAGCCGTGCCTTCACGTACGCGATGGTCGGCAACGTGATGGTGCTCGGCGGGCTCGCGCTCGGCGGATACGGCGGCTGGATCCTCTACCAGGATCGCAAGGAGCGCCAGGTCGCGGTCACGCCGCAGCTGACGGCGACGTCGGCGGGCGTGACGGTCGGAGGCACGTGGTGAGGACGCCGCTGATCGTCCTCAACGCCACGATGTTCGTGCTGCTCGTCGCCGCGAGCTGCCTCGTCGATCGTAGGGCCTCGGACTTCACGTGCAGCCAGGACAGCGACTGCGCGGGGCTTCCCGGCGTGCGGGTGTGTGACACCGCGATCGGCTACTGCACCGTCCAGGACTGCCCGTCGGAGTGCAACGGCGGATGCGACGTGGTCAGCAAGACCTGCACGGTCAACTGCCCGGGGCCCGGGTGCAGCGGCGGCGTCGATTGCCCCGAGGGCTACGCGTGTACGATCAATTGTCCTTCGGGCTCGGCATGCTCGTCGATCGACTGCCGCGATGCAGCGTCGTGCACCATCACCTGCAGCGCGCCGAACGCGTGCGGCAACATCGACTGCGGCACCGGCGACACGGCGTGCCAGATCACGTGCACCGGATCCAATGCCTGCGACAACATCGAATGCAGCGGCGCTGCCTGCTCGGTGAACTGCACCGGCAACGGCGCGTGTGGGACGGTCGATTGCCTGGACTCGTGCTCGTGCATGGCGACCTGCACGGGGACCTGCGGTGCGATGACCTGCCCCGCGGGCTGCGCGAGTGGCACCGGCTGCATGAGCGCGGGCGCCTGTACGACCTGCCCGTAGCCTTGCGAGCGCCGGGCCGAGAAGGTACGAATAGCTCGGTCTATGAGCGAAAAGTTCCCGATGACCCCTTCGGGGTTCGCCGCCATGAAGGCGCACCTCAAGCGGCTGAAGGATGTCGAACGCCCGCGGAACAGCAAGGCGATCGAGATCGCGCGGGGTCACGGAGACCTGTCCGAGAACGCCGACTACAGCGCCGCGAAGGAGGAACAGGGCCTGATCGAGGCCAAGATCCGCGAGCTCGAGGCGAAATCGGCCATGGCCGAGGTTATTGATCCAACCAAACTGTCGGGTTCGCGGGTCTCATTCGGGGCCACCGTGACCATCGAGGACAGCGAGACCGGCGAGGAGCAGACCTACGTGATCGTGGGCGAGCACGAGGCCGACATCAAGAAGGGCCGGATCTCGATCGGCGCCCCCGTTGCCCGCTCGTTGATCGGCAAGGAAGTCGGCGACACCGCGACGCTGACCACGCCGAAGGGCAAGCGCGAGGTCGAGGTCACCAAGGTCGAGTGGATGGACGTTCCCGCTCTCGAAGATCTCTCATGACCACACCGCAGACTCGACACGATTCCCCGGCGCGCCGCTGGCTCGCACTCGGCCTGTTCGCGATCACGGCCGCCCTGTGGGCGATCGGGTGTGACCAGGGAGAAGGCGAGCGCTGTCAGAGCAAGCGAGACTGCGTGTCGCCACTGATCTGCAACCTCGCGACGCTGACCTGCTCGGCCGAGAACACCTCGGGCCAGATCGACGCCGGCATCGCGGACGGGCCGCCGGCCGATGCCGCGGTCGACGCGGTCGACGCGATGATCGACGCGCCGTAGGCCCGGTCGGCGCCTAGCGCAGCGAGCGCGCGCAGCGGAACCCGACGTGGGAGAACCGCTGACTCGCGTCGTAGTACGGATTGAACGGATCGCGCAGATTCGAGCGCGCGACGAACGTCGGCTGTCGCCACGAGCCACCCCGGATCACGCGCGTCTGGGTCGTGCCCTCGCGTAGCGGGTTGACCGCCGGGAGGTTGTCGTAGCCGCGGTTCCGATCGTCGTGGAAGTACGCGTCCGCGACCCACTCCGCGACATTGCCGGCCTGATCGCGCGTGCCGAACGGGCTCTCGCCCCACGGGAAGCTGCCCGGGGGCGCGAGCAGCGCGAAGCCATCGGTGTCATCGGGATCGCCGAAGAACCGCAGCGGTACCGTCGAGAGCTGGCGCTCGATCTCGCGCATCGCGATCGCGCGTGGCTGCCCGTGGTTGAAGTCCTTGGGTTGCTCGAGCTCGCCCCACGGCCACTCGGCGACCGCGTGATCGCCGCGCGCCGCCCTCTCCCACTGGGCCTCGGTCGGCAGCTGACCACCGCGCCACCGGCAGTACGACTGCGCCTCGTCCCAGGTGGAGTTGACCATCGGCCACTCGCCGCGGAGGTAGCGCTCGTCGCCGGCGATCAGCGCGTCGAGTGTGCAGCCACCCGCGGCGACGCAGCGGCGATAGTCCATGACGGTGACCTCGTCGCGATCGATCGCGTAGGCGTCGAGGAACACCGCGCGCGGCTGCATGTGCGTGAGGTCGGCGTAGTACTCGCTACAGAAGTCGACGAACATGCCGCCCTGTGTCTGCTGGCGCGGCGTCTGGTTCGGTGGGAAGAACGCGAGCTGGCACTGCGTCAGCGCGGAGGCCGCGGACTCCTCGGACACGCCCATCTCGAACGTGCCCGCCGGGACAAAGACCTCGACCTGGCGCGGCTTCTCGACGCGGACCGCGCGGCCCCCGGCCCGTCCGACCCCGGCCCCTACGACAACCCCCAGGACGGCGGCGACGCCAGCGAGCACGAGGGGGAGCGAGCGCATGCGGTGATCTTGGCCCACGACTAGCGCGCCAGCAAGAAGCCCAGGGCGATCCGCACCCGCTCGGCGCTCCCCGGCGGCGCAGCGGCGACCTGGGCGAGCAGGATCGACGCGATCGCCGCGCGGCCCCGGAGCGTCGCGTGCCGCACGACCGCCGCAGTCGCGACCTCTGGAGAGTCGTCGTCGCGGAGGTTCTCGAGGATGCCCTCGTCGGTCAGCGTCGCGATCACCGCGATCCGGACCTGCGGCGCGATGTCGGAGGAGCCGCGTACGAGGAGCTCGGGCGCACGATCCCCGATCGTGGCGAGCGCCGCGGCGCGGACCGAGGGATCTGGATCGTCGGTCAGCACGCGGAGCTCGGCCTCGGTCGCGGCGGCGACGACGGCGGCCCGGACCTCGGGGGCCGGATCGCCGGAGGCGCGCGCGACCCGGCGCGGCTCGAGGATCGACAGCGCGGCGACCGCCCGCGCACGGACGACGCGGTCACGATCGCGAACGAGATCGCGCAGCGCCGCCAGCGCGGCCGTCCCGATCCGCGTGGCCGCGTCCTTGGCGGCCCCGCCGCGGGCCTGGCGGCTCACGGTTTCGGCGCACGCGGCGCGGACCGTGGCGTCGGGATCGCGCAGCCCGCGCAGGACGACCTGTTGCGGGCCCCACGTCGCGGGCACGGCGACGCACACCGCGGCGCGCGTACGAGCGTCCCCACGCTTGAACCAGGTCGCGAGCCGAGGCGCGAGCGCGGGATCGGGGACGATCGCGTGCGCCTGCAGCGCCGTCACCTCCGCACCGGCATCGAGTGCGCGGCGGATCACCGCGGCCGCGCGATCACGGTGGCCGAGCGCGACGAGCGCCTCGGTCTCGGCGTGCGCGAGCCGCGGGGAGCTCTGGAGGTCGCCCGGTAGCATGCCGGCGATCACGTCGACCGATGCCGCGTCCTCGAGCCGCGCGACCGCGGTGATCGCGGCGAGCCGGAGCTCGGTGTCGATCGTCGGCGAGATCAGCGCGCGCACGGGCGCCGCGAGCGAGCGGACGTGCGCACGGCCGATCGCCTCGACCGCGGTCATGCGTGCTCCGGCGCCGACGCTGGAGAGCGCCTCGCGGAGCGCGTGCGTCATCACGCGCTCCGCCGCGACGAGGCGATCGGGATCGGTGAGCGGTGCGGCCGCGACCCGGCGCGCGGCGCGCGCGAGCTCGCCCTGCGCGAGCAAGCGATCGGTGACGCCGGTGAGCGGGAGCTGGACGTCGAACAACGACGTCGTGGCCGGCCCGGCCTGACGCAGATCGCGAGCGAACAGCCAGCGCACGTGGACGCGGTCGTCATCGGACAGCAGCTCGACCGGCGGCGGCTCGACCCGGGGCGCATCGGCGAGCACGTCGCGGACCGCGCGATCGAAGTCCGCGCTGCCACTCGTCGCGAGGCCGATCTCGACGACCGTTCCGGTGCGATCGATCGCGAGCTCGGCGACCGCGGACAAGGTCATCGCGTTGAGCGGGTGCGCCGGCGGCAGCCGCACGCGACAGTCGTCGAGGAAATGGGCCCAGTTCGGCTGGATGTGCGCCGCGACCTGGGTCAGGTACGGCGCGCCGCGCGCGCTCGGCGCGATCGTCGCCGGGGGCCCGAGCGGGAGCGGCAGCTCGGCGGGGTGCACCGCCGCGACGGGCGGTGCGCCGCCGCACGCGACGACCATCGACGCGGCGAGCAGGATGCGCGTTCGCACCCCGATCACGCTGTCACGTCCCCGGGAGGACGTCGAACGAGAGCGTCGGGTTGAACACCCCGGCGCCGATGAACGTGTCGAACTGGGTCCGGAACACGACCGCGTTGGTCGCATCCTTGCCCACGACGAGCAACGTCGCCGGCCCGAACGGCAGCCCCATCACGTTCTGCGGGTACTGATCGGTGTACGCGCGGCACGGCTTCGGATCGGTGCCGTCCAGCTTCTGGAACGGCACGTTGTCGATGCTGGCGGTCTCCGTGCGCACGATGCCGCCCGCCGTCAGCGTGACCGTCTGCTCGACGACCGGAGGCGTGGCCGTCGCGCACGACACGGCCGGGCCGCCCCACGCCAGCCGGTACAGGAACTGCCCCGTGTATGCCATCGACCACGCGGTGTACGGCACGTTGACCGTCACCTCGGTGTTCGCGCCGGTCGACCCGGCGAGCACCGTGCCGGTCACGGCGGCGCCGACCAGCGGGTTGCCGTCGATGTCGAGCGGGGTCACCGCGACGTTGTACGTGCCGGCGGGGAGATCGATGAAGGTCAGCTGACCCTCGCCGCACCCCTTCTCCATCATGTCGATGATCGACGAGTCGCTGGCGCCGACGACCGAGACGAGCACGGTGATCGCACCGACGTCGGAGCACGCGTCGCTGTCGAACTTCCACTCCGGGTAGTTGTTGAACTTCCACTTCACGATCGTGGAGCCCGGCAGGTTGCAGTTCCCGGTCGGGCACACCGGCGGAGGATCCTCGCCGCACGCGGAGAGCCCGAGCGAGACGACCGAGGTCAGCAGCAGCGCGCGGAGCGACATGACTACGCCTTTGCCTCGCCACGAACGTGGAGCCCGAGGTGGCGGCGCACGGTGAAGTACTGCTCGCTGACGGAGTACGCGAGCAGGTCGCGCAGGCGGTCCTTGACCGACATGCTCGACAGCGCCGAGCCCTCGGTCGCGATCGCCTTCGCCGCCGTCTCGAGGTCGTTCGAGACGATCAGCCCGACGCGGTTCG
>Ga0102851_10002357_pt1 | contig 11344 bp, 8 predicted proteins | sample Mud3Dept3metaG_FD_79558 | JGI IMG/M metagenome (GOLD analysis project Ga0102851, IMG submission 79558) | Freshwater wetland microbial communities from Ohio, USA, analyzing the effect of biotic and abiotic controls - Mud 3 Core 4 Depth 3... | ecosystem: Environmental > Aquatic > Freshwater >...
CCGTCAGACCTGCGGTGCGCCGCAGTGCAAATCCGATCTTGTGTCGAGGGGCGGAGCGTCCTCCTGGTCGCTCTGCCCTGGATACGTGAGAGTTGTCGTCCTATGCCTCCAGGCTGCTTCGGAAATCTGCCGGTGGAACTGTTCAGGATCGGGCCGAAATTCTTCGCCTTCGACGCCGGCAGTGTGCTCTTCATGGAGGTGGACAGGATCTCGCAGGGTGATGAGGCGCCTTTCCTCAAGTCCTGCCGGATGGGACATGGATATAACGCCGTTCTGCCTGGCGAGGACATTGCCGTCTGCGCGGTGGCGACCAGCCATGTGATAGGAAACGTCAACGAGGGTCGCTGGTACCTGGACCGGATTTCCGAGATGAATGGGCGGCTTTACGAGGATTGGCCGGATTGTTCAGGGTGCTTCGTGGGGCGATTTTGCCGCCTGTGCTGGCAAAAGGTTCCCGGGGGTGGACAAGCCTGGCGAAATGGGAGGATGAGGTTCTGCAGATTCACCCGGGAATATTACCTGGCTGTTTTTGACTGCATGCTGCGTGTGCTTGCGCGGAATCCCGCGCTCTGGGACGATCTGGCTCGGGCGGTAGGGGAAAAAATAAGCGAGATCCGCGCAGAGCAACTCAGCTCTTCTTCTCCCCCGAGCTGATCAATTCAACGTATTTTTTGTATCCCAAGATCACCGAAATCGGCTTGTCCTGGCGGCTGATCAGAAAGGTTTTGCCTTCCACGGATGTCTGGTGCAACAACTCCCCGAAGTGCACCTTCGCCTTGGTGGCGTTGATGGTTTCGAGATCTTCGATCTTTATCTTGCCCATATATCGGCCTGCTGGAATCCCGAAATGCCCGGCAATGAACCTCTCGGCGCTCGCCGCAGCGATTCTACTGAGTCCCCGACCCAACCCTTCCGTTCCCGGCGGCAATCCGGGCGCACGGCCACGCCGGTACGTGCCCGGCCATTCCGACTCACATATTTGATACCGCAACTTCGGCAGAAATGCCAGCAAAGGTGAGGTCGGATTGCCGCCCTTGCGAGTCGCCTGATGCCGCCCGCTATCTGGCGGCCCGGCGCAGCCACTTTCCGTATTCACTGTCGCGGGCCAGCCTCTTCACCTCTCTTGTCAGCAGCGGCTTCTTGTTTCCACCTTCCTTTTCAAGAGATTTCTTGAACTTGCGAATCAAAAGGTTGGCTTCGAGGTATTCCTCGAAGTCCTGGTGGGTCAGCCCATTCGAATCCAGCCATTCCTCGGTGTCCGATGCCCGGAACAGGCCTTTCTGCAGCCTGAATGAATCTGCCGCCTTCTGCAGTTCGACCGACCTGATCCTCAGACCGGCTTTCCGAGCCGCTTCGGCGGAAGCCCTCCTGCATTTCACTTCCGCCGACACCTGCCCATACATCCCTTCGAATTTCATGAAGTTCAGAATCTCAGCAACGGAGACCTTCGCATTGGCTTTTTCCATGCCCCCTCCTTGCAGTACATCGGGTCGTAACGTCGGGAGGTATTGAAAATTTGCTTACCACTTATAGGGCTTTTTATTCTCTGGGACAAGCAGAAAGTGTACAATCGGCCGTGTGCTCGTGCCGGCCGGCCGGCTTCCGGGCCTGCGGTTTCTATCAAACTTCCGATAATAATGTTGGGTTATAATGCGATACACGCGCATTGGATCGGTGCAGGAAGATCCCTTCCGATCCGGAGGGGCCCGTGTGTCCGGGCTGACACGTCCCATAATTTGTGCGGAGAAGAGATTCTGATTCTCCCAATAGGATAACAGATATGCGCAACCCTTGTCTTGTCGCACTGCTGGTACCCTGCCTGCTGCTTCCATGCACGGAGGCCCGAATCGTCTGCGGCCAGGAACCAAAAACCGGCGCGCAGGCGGTGGGGGACATCGGGATTCTGGAGGCGGTCCGGACCACACTGGAGCTGCATCCCCTGCTTCTGGCGCAACAGAAGCAGGTGGAAATCAGCCGCGCGCTGAAGCAGCAGAGCAGTTCGGATTTCGACCCCCAGCTGCAATTATCGGCGATCCACGATCGCACCAACAACCCGCTGACGGATGCGGAGCGCTATAGCGCCCTGCAGTCCGGCCTGGCCGTTGACAATCAGGCTTTCAACCTCACAACGGCAGCGGGCAGCTATCAGAGACTGCTCCGATCGGGGATTGCCGTGGGCCCGACCCTGGAGATCAACCGTTATACGGACAACATCCTGAATACCCTGGGCGCCAACCGTGCGCGCATCGGTTTCGAGGTGAACGTGCCGTTGCGTCGCGGCAAGGGGCGCGAGGTCGTAACCGCCTATGAGAATTCCGCACAGATCGGCGTGGAGGCCAGCCTCTATGATCTGAACCAGACAATGGCGGGGCTCATCCTCGCGACCGCCACCAGCTACTGGGAATACGTGGCCTCTCTGCAGCAGCTGGCGATCATCACGGGATCAGAGGAGCGGGGGAGAGAATTCATCGAGAGCATCCAGACGCTCATCGCCGCAGACAGGATCCCGCGGAACGAGATCAACCAGGTGCTGGCCAATTTCGCCAGCCGCACTGCCACCCGTATTTCCTACGAGGGAAAGGTCGCCGAATCCCGAAACAACCTGGCCGTGGCCATGGGGCTGCCGCCGGAGCAGGTGGTCACCCTTCCCCAGCCCGCCGATTCATTCCCTGACGGGGAAAGCGCGACGCCTCCGGTCACATCCCCGGAGAGCATCCGGGCTCAGATCGCACAGGCCTTGCAGCGTCGTACGGATTTTCTGGCGGCAGAAAAAAGAAGGGATGCCGCCGACGTCCTGCGCTATTCCGCCAGGAACGGCCTTTTATCAAAGCTGGATCTTGTATTGAGCGGCGGCTATTCGGGGCTGCAGGAAGGTCGGAGGCCTGACGAATTCCTCATCTCCCCGTTCACGCGCGCCCACGGCCCGGATTTCACCTTCGGCCTCCGTTACACCTTCCCCCTGGGCAATAACCTTGCCGTCGGAAAGCTTGCCGAGGCGGAGGCATCCTACGATCAGGCTGTGCTCATCTGTTCCGAGCGGGCGCGCGTCATCGCCGGCAACGTGGCGAATGCATTGTCCGCCGTATACAGCAGCATTCATCGGCTCAGGAAGGCAGGCGAAGCCGTGACCGGCTACGAGGCGGCGCTCGAAGGCGAGAAAGACAAGCTGCGCCTGGGAGTCGGTTCTCTCACGGACACGCTCCTGGTCGAAGGCAGACTGACAGAGGTGTTGCTCGACCGGATCAGCGCACAACTGGCGTTCGCGGTAGCTTTGGTGCAGTATCGTTACGCCGGCGGGACTCTGATATCCCCCAACCAGCCTGTGCAGTCCATCGAACGGGATTTGTTTTTCCGCCTGCCGGGGGGAGCAGTATCGCGCGACTGATGCAGGAATCGCATCTCTCGCCTGTTCGCCGCAGAGAATCTAAACGGGGCCCCGGCATCGGGATTGGCTGAGGAGTGAGATCGCATGGATCCGACAAAGGTGTTCCGCAAAGTCGCTCTCGAACGCATGTCGTCCCCGGATCAGCTGGACCAGCTGTTGCACGTCACAACCGCCAGGAACTGGCTGGCGCTGCTGGCGCTGATCGCCCTGCTGGGCGCGGCTGTCGCGTGGGGGTACAAGGGACAGCTCACGACAAAGGTTGTCGGCCAGGGGGTGCTGATCCGCTCCGGCGGCGTCCAGAGCGTGATTCCGCTGGGCGCCGGACAGGTGATCGACATCCGGGTGCGGGTTGGCGACCACATCGCCGTAGGTCAGGTGATCGGCACGGTGGCCCAGCCTGCCTTTGTGGAAAAAATCAAGATTGCCAAGGGCCAGCTAACCGACGCGATGAAACAGAAAGAGGACATATTCAAGGTCCGTTCTGACCGCAGCCGCCTTCAGCTGGCCTTTCTGGAACGGCAGCGTGCCAACCTGGAACGCGAGATCCAGGAGTTGCAGCAGGAGGCCAGGATCGTCGAGGAGCAGATCCCGGTAGACGAGGAACTCCTCTCCAAGGGGCTGGTCACCAAACAGCAGGTGTATCTGACGCGGCAGAAGCTGGTCGGGATTCAGGGGAGTATCTCCTCCAGGCGCGCGCAATTCGCACAGCTCGATGCGCAGGAGTACCAGACCGAAAACGAGAGCCTGGAGGCGAACCTCGAGCATCAGAACAGGATCACGGACCTGCAGCGCGAACTGCAGGCCCTGGAGAGCGAGTTTGCAACCCAGGCCACGGTGGTCAGCCCTTACGCAGGTCAGGTGCTTGAGGTCAAGGTTTCGCCCGGGAGTTTCGTTCAGGTCGGAACACCCATCATCAGCCTCCAGCCGGATGTTGAAAACCTCGAAACGCTTGTATACGTGCCGTCCGTCAAGGCCAAGGATGTGCGACCGGGCATGGCAGTCGAGATTTCCCCCTCCACCGTGAAGCGCGAGGAATATGGCTTCATCAGGGGCAAAGTTGTTTTCGTCGCCGATTACCCGGCCACGGAGGCGGCGCTGATGAGAATCTTCGAGAACGAACCGCTCGTGAGAGCGTTGACTGCCGGAGGTCCGGCGACTGAGATCCGTGCGGAAATGGATCCGGATCCCGCAACGCCTTCCGGATTCCGCTGGTCGTCGCCGCAGGGCGCCCCGCTGAAACTGAGTGCAGGCACGATCTGCGCGGTTGAGATCGTGGTCCGGACACAAAGACCGATCAGCATGATTTTCCCCTATATCAAAGAGAAGGTCGGGATGAGGTAGTCCGTTATGGGTTGGACCGGAGATTCGCTATCCGAGTGGAAGGATGCGCTGTTCGCGGGAGCGGCGCGCCTGTTCCGGCGCAGACGGGTCAGGACCCCCACCATAATCCAGATGGAAGCGCTGGAATGCGGAGCAGCCTCGCTGGCAATGATCCTCGGGTACTATGGCCGCTATGTTCCGCTGGAGGAGCTGCGTGTCGCCTGCGGCGTCTCGCGCGACGGCAGCAAGGCACTGAACGTCATCCTGGCGGCACGCTCTTTCGGGTTGCTCGCCAAGGGTTACAAAAAAGAGCCCGAACAGCTCCGCGACACGCCGTTGCCGATGATCGTCTTCTGGAACTTCAACCACTTCGTCGTGGTGGAAGGATTCCGGAGGGGGCGCGTCTATCTGAATGATCCGGCCACAGGACCGCGCACTGTTTCGGAGCAGGAGTTCGATGAATCCTTCACAGGCGTGGTCCTCGCATTCGAGAAAGGCCCGAATTTCACCAAAGGGGGCGAGAAGCCATCCATCCTCCGGTCGCTCGGGAAGCGCCTCCCCGGCAGCAGGCTGGCACTCGCGTATGTCGTCCTCGCGACGTTGGCGCTGGTGGCTCCCGGGATATTGATCCCGGTTTTCTCGAAAGTTTTCGTGGACAACTTCCTCATTCAGGGCTCCCAGATGTGGTTGAAGCCCTTGCTGCTGATGATGGCGGTCACGGCAATTGTGCGCGCTCTTTTGACCTACCTGCAGCAGAAGGGGCTGCTCCGCCTGGAGATGAAGTTGTCCCTGGGCGCCTCGAGCCGCTTCTTCTGGCACGTGTTGCACCTGCCCATGGAGTTCTTTGCACAGCGTTTCCCGGGCGAAATCGGCTCCCGCGTTGAAATCAACGACAATGTCGCGGTGCTCCTGTCCGGGGAACTGGCCACCAGCCTGGTCAACATCGTCATGGTCGGCTTTTTCGCCGCTGTCATGTTTCAGTACGATGCAGCCCTGACGCTCCTGGGCATCGGCATCGCGCTCGTCAACCTGCTCCTCCTGCGCCTGCTGGCGCGCAAGAGGAAAGACAGCAACCGGAGGCTGCTTCAGGAACGAGGCAAGCTGGTGGGGACCTCCATGGCCGGCCTGCAGGGGATCGAGACGCTGAAAGCCACCGGCTCCGAGGACGAGTTCTTCCAGACATGGGCCGGATACCAGGCCAAGTTGATCCGCGCCGAGCAGGAACTGGGGATTTCCGCGCAATATCTGTCTGCCATCGTGCCGCTGCTCACATCGGTGAATGCCGTTGCTGTGCTTGCCCTGGGCGGACTGAGGATCATGGATGGCTTCCTTACCATGGGAATGCTGATCGCATTTCAGAGCCTGATGGCCAGCTTTATCGATCCTGTCAACAAACTGGTTGCGCTCGGCGGAAAGCTGCAGGAGGCGGAGGGCGACATGAATCGCCTGGATGACGTCCTGCACTACCCCTATGACCCTCTCCTGGAGGCGCCGGATCGAGGCGATTCCTCCCATGCCGGGCAGAGACTGGAAGGATACCTTGAACTGCGCGATGTGACATTTGGATACAGCCGGCTCGAGGCTCCGCTGATCACCAGATTCAGCCTGCAACTGAAGCCCGGGCAGCGGACGGCGCTGGTCGGCGGGTCGGGCAGCGGCAAATCCACGGTCGCAAAGCTGGTAACCGGCCTGTACCAGCCCTGGGAGGGGGAGGTGCTCTTCGATGGAATCCGCAGGCAGGAGCTGCCACGCTCTCTGGTCAACAATTCTGTCGCGTTTGTGGATCAGGAGATTGCGCTCTTCGAGGGAACGATCCGGAAAAACCTGACGATGTGGGATGACACCATAGAGGAACCGGTCCTCCTGCGGGCGGCGGAGGATGCCCGCATCCACGACGACATCTCCGATCGAGCGAATGGTTACGATTACGAGGTGGAGGAGCAAGGGAGAAACTTCAGCGGCGGGCAGCGGCAGCGTCTCGAGATCGCCCGCGCACTGGTCAGGGATCCGCGGATCCTGGTGCTCGATGAAGCCACCAGCGCGCTGGATCCCCTCACGGAAAAACAGGTCGACGATGCCATCCGCCGTCGCGGCTGCACCTGCCTCCTGGTTGCCCACCGTTTGAGCACGATCAGGGACTGCGACGAGATTATCGTTCTGGAAAAAGGCAAGGTGGTGGAGCGGGGAACGCACGAGTCTCTCATGAAGCGGAACGGCACCTACGCGCACCTGATCCAGGCAACGTAGCGCATGGAGGCACCCGGCTTCGGGAGGAAGGATCCGGTCCGATGATCCGAATGCTCCGGATGAAACGGTGGGTGCAAGGGCGACGCTTGCGGGTTGAGAACCAGGTACGGGAAGTCGTCTGAGATCATGGAAGAAAAACTGGCAGACAACAATTCCGGCAGAGAAGGCACGCAGGAGGCAAGCCTGCGGTTTTCGTTTTGGATTCATGATCCATCCAGGTTATGGCTGGTGGAAGCCGGAAGTGTCGACATGTTCCTGGTCCTGGCCGAAGATGGCGAACCTGCAGGCGCCCGGCATCATGTCATGCGGGTGGAGAAGGGCGGGGCCATTTTTGGCGTGGCGCTGCCGGCGTCCACTGCCATGAGGATCCTCGCCGCAGCGACTCCCGAGAGCAGGCTGGCGGAGCAGCCTTTGTCCCGGATGCGTGAGATGCTGCAGGCTCCGGGCGAAAAAGAGAGAGCGGCCGGCCTGCTGGAGGGTTGGATAACCGGTTTTTCCCGGGCAGCCGCGGGAAAAGTGCTGCCTAAGACTTTTGAGTCGCTGGAACCAGGCAGCACTCTGGCCCTGAAGGAAGCGGGATCCGTTGTGTCGCGCGCAGGAGTTGTCTGGGTGGAAGCGCTGCAGGGGAATGCCCGGTTCCTTGGCAAGAGCGACATCGCTTCTCTGGAGGACCGGGGGATATTTCCGTTGTCGGCCAGCGCCTGGCTGGAGGCAGATCCTGGTTGTGCGCTCCTGGCTTCGGACACGCAGGCAGTGATCGAGAAGGATTCGATCTGGACCGGTCTGCAGGCATTCCACGCGATGGTCATCGAGAAGCTGATCGACGATCTCCAACAGGAGACGGCCAGGGAACGCAGCCGACTGGAGCGACGGGAAAAATCGGATGATGTCCGGCTCGACTATGCCGTGCGGCTCCTGGCATCGCCCCTGGGGAGAAGCGACGGGATCCCCGCTTCGGAGGAGGGCGAGGACGACCCGTGGCTGCTCGCGTGCCATGCCCTGGGCAGGGCGCTTCGCATTCAGTTCAAACCGCACCCCGACCGGCGAAGGGGATCTGCCATCGCAGATCCCGTCAGCGCGATTGCCCGTGCTTCCGGTGTGCGCGTGCGGACCGTGGCGCTCAGAGGCTCGTGGTGGAGGCAGGACAACGGGCCGCTTCTGGGCCGGCGCGAGAGCGACCGGCTTCCCGTCGCCCTGATACCCAACCCTTCCGGCGGTTACCGTCTCTGGGATCCCCTGGCCCGCACCAGCAGTGCAGTTCATGGCGAGCTGGCTGCGTCATTGGAACCTTTCGCCTGGTCTTTTTACAGGCCATTTCCCCCGAAAAAGCTGTCGGCGCTGGACCTGATCCGATTTGGCCTTGACGGCTGCCGCCGGGAACTTGTCACCATCGCGATCGTTGGAATCGCCGCCGGACTCCTGGGCATGGTTACTCCCATCATGACGGGCATCATTTTTGACTCCGTCATCCCCGGATCAAACCGGGCCCTGCTGCTCCAGATATTCCTGCTCCTGCTCGTGGTGGTCTTCTGTGTTTCGCTGTTCCAAATGGTGCAAAGTTTCACCATGCTGCGGCTGGAGGGCAGGATGGATTCTGCCGTCCAGGCAGCAGTCTGGGATCGACTGCTGAGCCTGCCGGCGCCGTTTTTCAGGAACTATTCGGCAGGGGACCTTGCCGCGCGGAGTCTGAGTGTCAGCTGGATGCGGCAGATTCTGACAGGGTCGGTTTTGTCGTCCCTCTTCGCCGGGATATTCTCCGTATTCAGTTTTGCCCTGCTCTTTTATTACAGCTCGAAGTTGGCGCTGCTCGCAACCGCCCTGACTCTCATCAGTCTGGCGGCCACGACGCTGGCCGGATACCTGGAGGTGCGTTACCAGCGGGAACTGATGAAAATCAAGGGACGGCTGTCAGGAATGCTCTTCCAGTTCATCAATGGGATCTCCAAACTGCGAGTGTCGGGAACGGAGCGCCGCGCCTTCTCATCCTGGGCCAGGGAGTTCACCAGCCAAAAGGTATTTTCCATCCGGGCGCGAAAAGTCACGCTGGCACTGGCGGTGTTCACCTCCGCTTTTCCCGTCCTGAGTTCTCTTGCCATTTTCTATGCCATGGCAGTGGTCGTGAATCAGCAGGCGGCGCAGCCGCTCTCGACCGGCGAGTTTCTTGCCTTCAACGCGGCATTCACGCAATTCCAGGTTGCCCTGCTGACGCTGGGCACAGCCTTGGTATCCATGTTGGGGGTTGTTCCGCTGTATGAGCGGGCCCAGCCGATATTAGAGGGGCTTCCCGAAGTGGATCGGGCCAAGGGCTACCCGGGAGAGCTGTCGGGCAAGATCGAAATAACCCACGTGAGTTTTCGCTATCGCCCCGACACCCCGCTCGTACTGAAGGATGTGTCCCTGAATATCCCCACCGGCTCGTTTGTGGCGATCGTGGGAGCTTCCGGCAGCGGGAAATCGACGCTTTTCAGACTTCTGCTCGGATTCGAGACGCCTGAATCCGGATCGATCTACTTCGACAACCAGGATCTCTCGCACCTGGACATTCAGGCCGTGCGCCGCCAGATCGGCGTTGTATTGCAGAGCGGCCGGTTGCTGGGCGGTTCCATTTACCAGAACATCGTGGGTTCCGCGCCGTTGACCATCGATGAAGCATGGGCTGCAGCACGAATGGCAGGGCTCGAAGCGGACATCCGCGCCATGCCGATGGGTTTGCATACCGTTATCGCCGAAGGAGGAGGGGGGCTCTCCGGCGGCCAACGGCAGCGTCTCATGATCGCACGCGCGATCGTGAAAAGACCGCGCATCCTGCTCTTTGACGAAGCGACCAGCGCCCTGGACAACGAAACCCAGGCCATCGTGAGCCGCAGCCTGGAGAGCCTTCAGGCCAGCCGGGTCGTGATCGCACACCGTCTCAGCACTATCGCAAACGCGGATTACATCTATGTGATGGACAAAGGAGTGGTTGTTGAGGAAGGCACGTATAAAAAACTGATGCAAAACGATGGCCCTTTCGCCGCCCTGGCGCGGCGCCAGATGGTGTGACGCCGGCGCATGCCCGGACATGCCCGACTGCGGCCGGCGGAAACACCGTGAGCCGCGGCCGATAGACAAAGAATCGAATCCTGCGAGGAACGCAATGAGAAAAGCCCTCTATTTTCTCGGAATCCTGGATGATTCGGACCTGGAGTGGATGATCCGCCACGGCAAGAAGATGTCGCTCGCACCGGGGACCGTCCTGATCGAGCAGGGCAAGTCCACGGAATGGCTGTATTGGGTCTTGCAGGGGCGTCTCGAGGTCTATACAAGAAGCGCTTCGAGCATCGCCCTGCTCAAGGTCGGGGAGGTCGTGGGAGAGATCTCCTTTGTGGATTCTCGCCCTCCCACGGCAAGCGTGCGCGCCGAATGCGAATCCAAAGTCGGCGCCGTACCGCGCGATTTGCTTACGGAAAAAATCCGCGCGGACGTGGGATTTGCCTCCCGCTTTTACCAGGCGATTGCTGTTTTTCTGGCGGACCGCCTGCGCAAGGAGGTGGGCAAGCTCGGCTCCCGGCGCCTGGCGCTCGAAGAAAGCATCGAAGATGAGGATGAGCTGCCGTCGCACCTGCTCGGCAACGTGTCGATGGCGGGAACCCGCTTTGCGGAAATGCAGAAACGCGAGTGGGGTGTTTAGCCGTCACCAAGTAAGTCGCTCCCGGCTGAAAGTAGGATTCCCAGATGCCTCTTTCGATGATTTCAATCTCTCCCGAGACATAATTTCGGCATGCCACAGGCGAGAAAACGCTTGACATTCCAAAGACGCTAGATTACAAATTGATCAAATTGATTATATCGAGCGATTAGGGCTTTAAGCTCGACGTGCTGGGAGCGCGGATGAGGATCCCGGCCGCCGCAGCCGAGTTCTTGATCTTGCGACAGCCCAAAGCTGTTAGTGGACGGCATTTTCAGAGGGAGGACATGTCGATGGCTATTCACAGTGAGATTGAGCGGTTTGCAAAGGATATTATAACCCGGGAGTCGCTGCGAGAACAACTCAAGCATGTCGGCATCGACAAGGTCGCAGTTGTCGACTTCGCCAACTCGAAAGGCTATCAGTTTTCACTGGACGATGTAAATCGAGCAGTAGAATCGGCAGGCGAAATCTCCGAAACGCAACTGGAGCATGTAGTTGGGGGAATGGCCATCGTTTTGGTCGGCGATTACAATGCCTATGTTATTGCCATGTTCCATCGTTCCCTCGTATGGTGGTGAACCGGCAGAGATGAAGGGATGCTGATAGATGACTCCATCCTCCAGCGACGGCGGATCTGACAATCATGCCGCTGCTCACATCAAGAGAGTGCTCGAAGCATGGGCAGGGGATCCGGACTTCCGGCGAGGAATCTTCGAATATCC
>Ga0102851_10002358_pt1 | contig 11344 bp, 10 predicted proteins | sample Mud3Dept3metaG_FD_79558 | JGI IMG/M metagenome (GOLD analysis project Ga0102851, IMG submission 79558) | Freshwater wetland microbial communities from Ohio, USA, analyzing the effect of biotic and abiotic controls - Mud 3 Core 4 Depth 3... | ecosystem: Environmental > Aquatic > Freshwater >...
ATTCTGTGTATTGGCTGAAAGGAGGGTGCAGGTTGAAGATTGATATCTATACACACGTTGTACCTGAGAAATACAAGAAGGCTCTTGGTAAGATAGCGCCGCACCTCGAGCAGGCGACGGACGGCATACCGACGCTCTCTAACATGGAGAAGAGGTTCGCCATACTCGACCGTTACGGAGAGATGAAACAGGTGGCGACTCTGACCATGACCGCTTCGGTCGTCCTCCGCGATCCAGCCTATGCCGTTGATTTTGCGAGACGCGCGAACGACACTATGGCGGAGCTTGTCGCGGCCCATCCGGACAGGTTTATAGCCGGCACTGCTTCTGTTCCAGCGCTCGATATCGATAGCGCACTTGAGGAGCTTGAACGCGCGGTCGAGCAGCTCGGGCTCAAAGGTTTGCACCTTTTCACTCCTGTCGGCGGTAAGCCTCTCGATCTCGAAAACCAGGGGCCCCTCTTTGAGAAGATGGCGCATTACGATCTTCCCATCTGGATACATCCGATGAAGCCGATAGATCGCACGAGCTATAAGAGCTTCTATCTTGACCACGTGTTCGGCTGGCCCTACGAGTCCGTAGCCGCCATGACCAGTCTTGTCCTGGATGGTCTTTTCGAGCGGTTTCCCCGGATAAAGATCATCGTGCACCACTGCGGCGCCTCGGTGCCGTTCTTCCAGGCGAGGATTACGGAGTCTTATGAGAGTTCAGGCGCCATTTTCAACATGAAGCACGAAAGAGAGTTGCAGAATCCGCTGGTCGACAATTACAGGATGTTTTATACCGATACTGCTTTGAGCGGAGGCACGGAGGGGCTCACATGCGGCCATACCTTCTTTGGGCCGGGGCATCTGCTTTTCGGCACTGACATGCCTTACGACGCCGAGTTTGGCGATCGAATCCTCAGAGAGACGATTGCATCGGTTGAGCGTATGGCTATCAACGACCGCGAAAAGGAGATGATCTACAGCGGAAACGCAAAGAAGGTGCTGGGGCTATAGCCCGACCTCGGTCAGCTCTTTCTTGACTAGCCGCTTGCGCCTATACCACTGGACGACGCCCAGGCCAAGGAAAAGCAGCGCGCCGGGTACTGCCGAGGTACTGCTGGGAACAAACAGGAGTAGCCCGCATATCAACCACCCGAGTCGCTCAACCAGCCGGGTGCGCGTCAGACAGTACCCCTCGAACCCCACGGACAGGGCATAGACTGCAGGAATACTTGTGATGATGGCCAACACAATCTCCCAGAAACCGCCGACGCCGAGAAGGGCCGGTTGGTATAGGCTGATGAAGGGAACCAGGTATGCGACGATGGCGAGCCTCATCGCGACATAACCCACACGGAAGGGATCGGCTCCTGCAATAGAAGCCGCCATATAGGCGGCGGGGGCGAAGGGGGGCGTGATGAACATTGAGACTCCCACATAGAAAACGAAAAAGTGGGCAACGAGCGGCGCGACACCCAGCTGGGTCATAGCCGGGACGACCAGCACGGCCATGAGGATATAGGTGGCGATAGCAGAGACGCCCATGCCCATGATGTAGATGGCCGCGCCGGTAAGGAGAGCGAGAAAGAGCAGATTGCCGCCCGCCAGAGTTACCAGGAAACTCGAAAGGTTGAGCCCCAGGCCCGTGAGGGTAATGGAGCCCACTATGATGCCGGCCACGGCGGTGATCGGGGTAATATCGATCATGCTGTAGCTGCTATTCTCCAGCGCCTTTACCACTTTAGTAACATTGAGGCGGTTTTGAGGCCGGATGAGGCAGATGACGATGAGCAAGCCTATGGACCAATAGGCTGAAACAGTGGGCTCCCACATGAAGATCATCATTACGAAAATCATGAACGCCAGAGGTGTGAAGAGTACCCAGTTGTAGTTACCCAGAGCCTCCCGCATCGTCGGGAGTTCTGATTTTGGCAGTCCCTTCAATCCTGTAGCGGCAGCTCGCAGATCGAGTTGGAAATAGAGGGATAGGTAGTAGAGGATTGCCGGCAGCACAGCCGCCAGCGCGATCCTTCCGTAGCCGATACCTGTGAAGTCGGCCATGACAAAGGCTACAGCGCCCATGACCGGCGGGTCGATGACGCCGCCGCAGGCAGCAGTGGCCTCAACCGCGCCGGCGAACGTGGGGCTGTAACCTATCCTCTTCATCAGCGGGATCGTGATGGTACCGACGACGCCTATTTCGGCCATGGGGCTACCTGTCAGGGTGCCAAGCAGGGCACTTCCCACAATCGCCACCTTGCCCCCGCCCCCGCGCACATGACCGAGAAGTGCGAGCGCGGTCTTGAGGAAGACCTCGCCAACTCCCGATATGAGGAGGAAGCCGCCGAAGGTGATGAAGGCGATGATCATTGTGGTGGTAATGCCCAGGACCATGCCGTAGATGCCCTGATTCGAAAGATAGACGTAGTGAATCACCCTGGCCCAATCGAATTCCGGTCCGGTGAGCATGCCGGATAGCAGGTACGCATACTTGGCATGGATCAGAAAGGCGGTAGCGATGATGACCATCGTCCACCCCAGCGTCCTCCGTATGGCCTCGAACAGGACAAGGATGGTTGTCGCACCCAGGGCCAACTGCGCGGCGGTTATATCCATTCCTCCACTGACGACTACGCTCTCGTAATTTACCGCAATGTACACGTTCCCGATCACGCTCAGCACGGCGAGCACCAGGTCATACCATGGGACCCGGTCTATTGGCGCCGCGCGCCAGCCAGGCACCATGAGAAAAACCAGGGCCAGCAGGGCAGCCAGAAAGATGGCGTTGTGGGTACCACCAAAGATGAAGATGTTGAAGCGACCGAAGAAATCCATGATGAAAAGAAAGGAATAGATCGGCAGCAGGATGGCCAGTATACGCGCAATGAACCCCAGCGGGCCCGTAAGGTTCCGCAGCCCCTTTTTCTCCTCCTTTTCGATCCTCTCGGCGATGCTGCCCTTATCTTCCAGCACCTGGCTGTCTCGTGTCATGCCAGTCATCACCTTCTTGAATTGCTATGAACCGCAGGGAAATCCATCATGCCGCCTCGCGCTTGTCTTTACTTGCCCAGAAGACCCTGCTGCAACTGTTCCATTTCCGGGGTCCACAACTTCTTTTCTTTGTAATACCGCACCGCTCCCGGGTGGTAAGGCATTCCCAGATTCTTCACGGCGCGCTCGGCGCTCCATTCCTCGAAGTCACGGTGGACAGCTATCAACTCCTTCTGGTTTTCCAATAGAGTCTTGACAATAAGGTAGGCCATCTGGTCGTCCATGTATTGATGTGTCCCGAAGACGGACGGGACGGTAACGACGGGGACGCCCGCCTTTATTGACGGCAGGCCCGCTGGCGTCTTTACAGGAAAGACCACCGGCAGACGTTGCCGTAAGTAAGCCACCTTGTCTTCTTCGACGGACAAGACCGTGAAGTCAGCCTTTTTCTCAGCCTCTGCCCACTTTGAGCCGACGAGGCCGCTTATTATGGCGTCGGTTCGTTTCTCAACAAGGTATCCCAGCGCTTGCGTGTCAAACTCGGCTTTGAGAGGAGTAACATCCTTCTTAGGATCCAAACCGTTGGCTTCCAACATAAGCTCACCAAGCTTGGATAAAAGCCTGCTCGCGCGAATATCAATGGTCACCCGTTTGCCTTTCAGGTCCTTAATGCTCTTGATACCGCTGTCAGTCCTGGCAACCAACCCAAAGTAGACATCATGACCGCTTTGCAGGATGCGAATCGGTGGTATAGGGGTGGTATAGTCTTCCACCCCTTTAAAAGCCCAGTATGCGGTGGGCGAAGGCAGCGTCATCAAATCGGCCTCCTTCTTTCCTATGGCTATCGGTACCGCGTGCGCGCTCGATGACGGCTGCACGAAGAACTTATAATCCGGCAGCTTCTTGTTGAGGATGAGCCCCTGTCCAACAGCAATGGTGTAAACGCTGGTACCCGCAGGCAGCGCAAGAAAGTTAAAGCTCTTCTTCTGTTGCGCTCCGGCGACCCCCGCCATACCTGTCAGGATCGATGCGGCAAGACCAATGGCAATCCATACCTTGAAGTTGTAGCTGCCCTTGCCAGTCCGACCAAAATCGTTCTTCACGCTCATGCGTCTCATTTGCTCCCTCCTCTCGATTCCTGTGGGGATCATCCCACGCTGCTCAAAGGCCGTATTCTTTCCACTTTCTCTCTACAAGTTGCGCCATTTCAGGTGAGATATCTGATGCCCTTGGCGGAAGCCGCTCGTTTCCGTATTGAGGCTCCATCTTCAAGTTCCAGTCCACTGTGGCATCGATGAGAACAGGGGACCAGGCTCCTTGCCCATACTTGGGTACATTCCGTTCTTCAAGGGGTGTGCTTGGATCGAGCTCGCTGCCTATGCAGCCATGGGCGATCTGTACGTCTCCTCTTTCAGCATTGACCCTGTAAGCTACTGCCCAATCAACTGCCTCGGTATCAAAAACATCGATGTCCTCGTCCACAACGATGATCATCTTTCCGCTGTGCACGGCAAGGTGAGAGCCCCACACGGCATGGGCAATCTGCTTCGCCTGTCCCCGATACGTCTTCCGTATCTGTATCCTGATGTTCGTGCCTCTCGCCAGGAAACCACTCCAGACACCGAGAATCTCTCCAATATTTTCCATCTCCAGGTGGTTCCAGATGGTAGCCGATTTGCTGTGAGTCATAAAGTAGTATGGTTCCGAAATCCCATCAGGCGTTCCGCCCTCGAGACACCCTCTGAATATGGGATTGTTCCTGTGGGCTATACACTCGACGCGGATAACAGGTTTTTTCGATGCAAAGCCTCCATAATACCCCACATATTCAGCGAACGGCCCTTCCATCTCAAAGGTTCCAGGGTCGGACGATATCTTGCCCTCGATAACGATCTCGGCTGATGCAGGAACCCATAAATCTGAGGTTTGACATTTAACGAGCTCGACGGGCGCTTGGGCTAAAGAACCAGTTGTTTCATACTCTGAATATCCGGGATGGGTCAATTGTGCCGTAGAGGCTATAAAGAGCGTCGGGTCCCAGCCATAGACGACTGCTACCGGCATTTCCTGGCCCAACCTCTTGTATTTGGAAAAGTGGTGACCCCAGTGCTGGCTGGCCAGCAGCAAGGTCGGTATGGTATTCCTGGTCCCTATCATGCCTCGGTACGTCCCGATGTTCATCACTTTTGTCTCCGGATCCATCGTCACAACGCCGGAAGACGTATTGATGTACCGACCGCCATCGCGAAAATTCCATCGAGGCACGGGAAGACTGAAGAGGTCCACATCCTTTCCCCTGATGATGTTCTCCTGAACGGGCCCGGAGCTGACTTTGACCGGCTCGACACGTCCTGCAAAACGGTTTTTCAATGTGCGCGTGATGGTTCTGTCATCGGAGTCCGGAGGAAGACGTAAGCTCAGGGCCAGCCTTCGTGTTGAGCCCAATCCGTTGGTGAAGAGTTTCTGACAGGCAGTATCCTTGTAACCCTTGATATTCTCGAAAAGAAGGGCCGGGCCTCCCTTATGGCTGTTCCGCCTGGCAATGGCGCCAAGTTCTTCATCCCAGTCAACTTCGGCACATATGCGTTTCAGTTCCCCCTTTTCTTCCAGCAAAGCGATCCATTCCCTCAAATCCCAACATCGATCCGTCCTTGCTTTCGGTTCCGCCATCTCCATCACCCCTGGTAGTATTCAAAAGGGCAGGTCGCCCCTTTTGTTCGGGTTTTTCGATCTCACCGGAAAAGGTGTCGGTCACCTATTATTTATTGAGCGAGTAATTCGCCTCTCTGGCGATCGGCGACCGCACAGGCCCGGCCATATTTTCTATACTGACCGGTCTATACAGTTTCATCACAGCGATGGTAAAACAATGCCTCAAACGTTGTCAAGTGGTTTTTCCGACAGGACCGAAACAAAGGGGTTGTGCTCGACAGTAACTGAGCGGCGGGAAGAGCTAGCGTTGGAGGGACGATATGAGGTACGTTGTTAAGAGCAGGGTCTTGAGAGGAGTGGGGGATGGGCCAATTCGAGAACGATATTGAACTGATGGATCGGCCGGAAATCATCTACCGGCTCTTTTTCCCGCGTCGCGCAGATGTGATGGAGCGGGGACTGCAGAACGGGACCAACCATTTCATTGAGGTCGCTGCAAGTGTTTCCATCGGGTGCCGGTTCTATCCAAGCCAAAAAGACGGGCCCAACATACTCTACTTTCATGGCAACGGTGAAATAGCGCCCGACTATGATTATGTGGCGCCGTTGTACACCCAACGAGGAATCAATTTGTTTGTTGCTGATTATCGTGGATACGGGATGAGTGACGGCAGCCCGACCTGCAGCGGCATCATCAGGGATGCGCGTCCGCTCTTCCAGGGCTTTGTCACTTTTCTCGGCGGACAGGGGTACACCGGCGACCTATTCGTGATGGGCAGATCCCTGGGAAGCGCCCCGGCCATTGAGGTGGCGTACCAGTACCAGCAGTTACTGAAGGGGCTGATTGTGGAAAGCGGTTTTGCGAGCCAGCAGAAGCAACTTAAGCGCCTGGGCGTTACTCATCTGTTTAAACATGTGGATGGCATCGTTGGGTTCGGCAATGACCTGAAGATCAAGAAGGTGCGAATCCCGACACTGATCATTCATGGTGAAGAGGATGAGATCATACCGGCAACAGAGGGAAGGATGCTATACGCGCTCTCTGGTGCTGTGGAGAAGGAAACGCTCTTCGTACCCGGCGCCGGTCACAATGACCTCATGGAGGCGGCCTGGGACGCGTACATCGGTACCATCGCATCATTTACGGGGAAAGCTGCGAGTATTTCTCCGTGAACGATAAAACATGAATGATAAAGCATCTTGACGACCCGTAACCGCTCTGGTACCATGGACCTGTCCTCTTCCCTGTATTGCGGCGGGTTATGAGATCAATAAGGAGTTTCTCAAGTAGAACCTTGCGTCCTTGATGGTGCCGGCCTACCAGGGTGTGTTTGTAAACTCTCCCGGTAGGTATTACAATACAGAGACTAAGTGAGCAGGAAGGATCCATGCCTACATACGAATACAAGTGTGAAAAGTGCGGGAACGAATTTACAACCATCTTGAGCATGCGCGAGTACGAGAAAGAGCGAGAGCGCATGAGATGTCCAAAGTGCAAGAGCAAGAAGGTCAAACAAGTGCTGTCCACATTCATAGCGAAGACGACGCACAAGGGTTGACAGAGGCCTTCGATAGAAAGGGCAGTGGCCTGGAAAAGCTCGTGTCGGAGGAGTGCACATGAGAATCGGTGCTTTTGAATTGCTTGAGCCTGTCCCCGACCTGAATGAGCCATACGCATTTGCCTGCCTGCGGCCATGGGTGGACGTGAATAATGTCGGTACCCTGGTCCTGAACGAACTGGAGACCCAATTCGGGGCCGCGGACCTGGGCCAACTCGCCAGGCCAGGCCACTTCTTCGACTACACCCGGTACCGCCCGACCCTCCACATTGAAGAAAGTATCCGCAGCCTGTCGATTCCCAACGTGACGGTCCGTTACGCGCGAAGGGAAGGGAAGAATGATTTTTTGTTTCTGCATCTCCTCGAACCTCATGCCCAGTCCGAACGGTACGTTGATTCGATCCTGAAGTTGCTCACGACATTCAAGGCGAGGAAGTATGTCCTGTTGGGAAGCATGTACGATATGGTTCCCCACACGAGACCGCTTATCGTGAATGGCTGGGCCATGGGGGACGAAGCCCTCAAGGACCTGGAAAGAGCCGGAGTGGCGTCCAGGAGTTATCAGGGACCGACTACCATCACCACGTTGATCAGGAAGAGAGCGCCCGAACTCGGTATTGATGCGGTCTGGTTTATCGTTGCTTTGCCCCAGTATGTTGCGCTGGATGAAGACTATGGGGGAAAGGTGCGCTTGATGGAGATATTGAACACCATCTACGACATCCCGATCGACAAGAGAGACCACAAGAAGGCTGCGGAACAACGCAAGGTGATCAGCCAGAACATGGAACGAGCCCCGGAATTCGCAAGCTTCCTCGCAAAGCTGGAAATCATGTATGAGGCCCGGGTTGAATCAGCGCAGGAAGAGGGAATGGCAAAACTTATCCCAGAGATGGAGGGAATCCTCTGGGGTATCATGGGAAAAAAAGATATTGGCGAGGCATGATTCCTCCCTTATACTCTCAGGCAACCACTGTGCAGTATATGCCCTTACCCTCAAGCCCCGGTTTGAAACATCCGTTGTCTGAGACGCACGGCGATTTCCTCGTGTCCCCTGACTGCCACCTCTTGATCAGCCCCGGCTCCCGTATGAGCGGCCGGGAGAGCGAGACGTAATCCGCGTACCCTTCAGATACGATGCGCCCTGCCCAGTCAAGCGAACGTACACCGCCCACCAGCATGAGCGGTATTTTGACTTTTTCCCTGAGCCGGCGCGCCTCGGCGAGATAATAAGGTTGCTCTTCCTGCTTCGGTTTTCCTTTTCTCGCCGGAAAGAATTCTCCGAATATACCCGCCACGTGGTTGCCGCCGCTCATCTCTATGGCGTCGACCGTTGCCTCTTCGAGCAGAGAAGCGACCTCCAGCATATCTTCGACCGTGTAGCCACCTTCGAGATAGTCCTGCGAGTTGAGCTTCACCAAAACCGGAAAACGCTCCCCCACTTCACGCCGCATGGCGCGCACAATATCAAGTAAGAGCCGCGCCCGGTTGGCGGCGGGTCCACCATGCGAGTCGCTCCTCTTGTTGAAATAGGGTGAAAGAAATTGACTCAGGAGGTAGCCGTGGGCAGCATGAAGCTGGATGGCATCAAAACCGGCTGCCTTTGCGCGCCGCGCAGCGTCTGCAAACTGGCCAGCCATCACGTTAATCTCCTCGCTGGTCATCTCCCTGCACTGGACTTCTCCCTTGCTCTCGATTGTCGAAGGGCCGATGCGAATGACATCAGGAAGCTTCAAGGCGTAGCGACCTCCGTGAGAGACCTGGAGAGCGATCTTCCCTCCGGCACCGTGAACGGTATCTACCGTCTGTTTCAGGGAAGGCACATGATCGTCGTTATAGATACCCAATTGGCCGGGTGCTGCTATGCCTTCGGCAGAGACGCACGCATGGCCCGTGATAATCAGCCCCACTCTCCCATGCACCAGGGTCATCATCAATTTCGTGAGTGCTTCAGTAGCATGGCCTTCCGAAGATGCGAGTCCTTCCCAGGTGGCCGACCTGACAAAACGGTTAGCCAGGGTCATGCTGTTGATAGTGGTTGTTTCGAAAAGGTCTGCCATGTTGTTTCCCTCCGGGAGAGTGTCGTTCAACCGCCGGTCTGTACCGGGCCAGTATGGCAGGGACAGGTGCGTCATGTCAAGCCAGCCAACACCAAGTCATTCTTGACAAGGTATGGCGATTTAATAGAAGATGTGGCGTGACTACAAGAAGGAGAGGAGGAGTCGGATGGATCGAGTCAAAGGCAAGGTAGCTATTGTGACCGGAGGTGGAGGGGACCTGGGTGCAGCCACCGCTTTACTCCTTGCGAAAGAGGGCGCCAAGGTGGTCATCACCGATGTCGATGAAACGAGAGGAAAGAAGGTTGTCGAAGATATACGCCGCGACGGTGGCACGGCAATCTTTTTGAAGCACGATGTCACGAGTGAGCAGGACTGGAAAGAGGTGATCGACAAAACGGTTTCCGAGTTCGGCAAACTGGACGTGCTCGTGAACAACGCCGGGGTCTTTTCCCGGAATCCCATCGAAGATATCCCTCTGGAGGAATGGCGCTGGGTCATCGGTATCAACCTGGACGGCGTGTTCCTCGGCACAAAACATGGCATACGCGCGATGAAGAAGACCGGGGGAGGTTCCATCATTAATATATCTTCCGTGGCAGGGCTCGTTGGCATGGCTCCACCCACTTCGGCCTATGCTGCGAGCAAAGGGGCAGTGCGGCTCTTCTCCAAGTCTGCGGCCATCCAGTGTTCCAAGGCGGTGCACGACTACAACATCAGGGTAAATTCTCTTCATCCGGGATTCATTATGACTCCCATGCTCGAAAAGGTGTTCCAGACAGAGATGGCAAGCACGGGACGCACGTATGAAGAGGTGAGAAGGACCAGGGAGGAGTGGGCCCCTATGGGGCGTCTGGGCACGCCTCTAGACGTGGCGTATGGTGTTCTCTATCTGGCGTCTGACGAATCAGCTTACGTAACTGGCACTGAACTTGTGATCGACGGGGGCTATACGGCCCGGTAACAAATCTGGGGCAGACAATCAGCGTCTCAGGAAAGGATCGATGGCGAGGAGGAATTGATGGAGATTTCTGAACTAAAGGCACTCTCAAAGAAATTTCGTATTCAGGTGTTGAAGATGTTCATGAACGCCGGATCAGGACATTTTGGCGGCTCGTTCTCAGTCGTTGAAATCCTGATCGCCCTTTATTTTGGCGGGATCCTGAACGTGGATCCAAGACGTCCGCTTTGGGAGGACCGGGACAGGCTGGTCTTGAGTAAGGGACACGCGAGCGGCATGTTGTGCGCCATTCTGGCAGAAAAGGGTTTCTATCCCAAGGAGCTTCTCGACACGTATAATCATCTCAACAGCCCTTTCGGCCAACACCCGGACATGAACAAGATTCCCGGGATCGACATGAGCACCGGTTCACTGGGGCACGGCCTGTCAGTGGCGGTCGGCATGGCATTGGCGGCAAGGATGGACAAGCGCTCGTACAAGTGCTTTGCCATACTGGGGGACGCGGAGATGCAGTCAGGCATGACTTACGAAGCTGCTATGGCAGCAGGTAACTACGGGCTTACTAATGTGGTGATGATCCTTGACCGGAACCTCTACACGATGGACGGATCGAGCGAGGACCTGATGAGTATCGAGCCGATTGATGCGAAGCTCAAGAGCCTGAAGTGGGGTGTGGTTACCATTGACGGTCACGACTACGCACAGATTCTGAGGGCCCTGAACAGTTTGCCGATTGAACCAGGAAAGCCATCTGCCATCATTGCCAACACGGTGAAGGGGAAGGGGGTTTCCTTTATGGAGAACACACATGCGTGGCACTTCAAGCCGCTCGAGCAGGAGCCGTTCCAGCGTGCCTTGCAGGAACTGGAAGCAGACAAAAGCTAAAGGAGAGCGACAAGGAGAAAAACAAGGAGAATAAAAAAGATGGTTCCAACAAAGAATCCTCGACTCAGTTACGGATTGACGATCCTGGAGGCTGGCGGGCGGTACAAAGACGTGGTCGTGCTCACCGCAGACATGATGGTTTCTTTTCAGACTGCCACGTTTGCCGAGACCTACCCGGATCGTTTTTTCAACGTGGGAGTGGCCGAGCAGAACATGGCGGGCATTGCTGCGGGCATGGCTACCTGCGGAAAG
>Ga0102851_10002359_pt1 | contig 11344 bp, 11 predicted proteins | sample Mud3Dept3metaG_FD_79558 | JGI IMG/M metagenome (GOLD analysis project Ga0102851, IMG submission 79558) | Freshwater wetland microbial communities from Ohio, USA, analyzing the effect of biotic and abiotic controls - Mud 3 Core 4 Depth 3... | ecosystem: Environmental > Aquatic > Freshwater >...
GCTTCGGATCGATATCCACGCACGTCACCTCGTGACCGAAATCCGAGAAGCCGGCACCCGTGACGAGCCCGACGTAGCCAGTGCCGACGACCGCGATCTTCATGGCGCCGACGCTAGCACGCGTTTCACGCGGCTCACGGCGGGCTCACGTGAGGGTTCACAGCTGAGCGATAGCGTCACTCTGTGGCGGGGTAGCGCACGCGCGCCGTCAGCACCGTCGTGTCGCCCGGACCGTCGCCCGCACCCCCGGTGAGCACGAGGAAGTCTCCGACGGTGACGAGCTCGTGGTTGGTACGGATCATCGGCAGCGCCGCCACCGCGTGCCACGCGCCGAGGTTCCCGGCGGTATCGTGCTGTGCGGCCACGACGGTCGTCGTGCCGCTGGCGCCGAACACCTGACCGCGCCCGCCGGCGACGAACACCCAGTCGTCGACCGCGACCGCCTCGCCGAACGACGTCGGCGTCGGCAGGGGCTGGGTGCTGCGCGGCGCGGCGAACGCCGCGGGGGCGACGAACGTCTCGGCCGTGACCGGGTTTCCGGTATCGCCGCGATAGCCGCCGAGCACGAAGGTGAACTTGTCGCCGAACGCGTACTGCGCCTGGGCGCGGAACCCGATGCCCCAGTCGTCGACGGTCCACGCGAGGGGCGCGGTGAGCTGCGTGCGCAGCGTGACGGTGGTGTCGCCCTCGGCGGGGAGCCGGGTGTCCATCACGAGGAGCTCGCCGTCGCGCACGGTCGCCTCGGACGAGATCACGATCTCGGGGAGTGCGCCGAGCGAGGTCAGCGGCCCGAGGTGGCCGGTTGCATCGAGCGCGGCGGTCCAGACCTGGCGCGCGTCGGCCTCCTCGTCGTAGATGCCGTCGATCAGGAACAGGCTCGTGCCGTCGCTGGTCGCACTGCACTCGGTGACCGGGCTCGGCGCGGTGCCTGCGAGCTGCCATGCGCCGAGCGTGCCGTCGGGTGCGAGCCGCGCCGCGTGGATCTCGGCCGTCTTGACGAACCCGGCGGCCTCCTTGTGGTTGCCGCCGATCACGAGCAACCAGTCGCCGATCCCGGTCGAGCAGTGGTTCGCGCGCGCGACCGGGAGGGGAGCCACGCTCTGCCATGCCGCGAGCTCGCCGGTGGCAGAGCTGGGAATGATCGGGTCGGCCGGTTCGGTTGCACAGCCGACCACGGGCACGAGGACGAGGATGCGACGGAGCATGGCGCGGACGTTCGGCCGACGGGGCGGGCCGCGCAAGGACGACGTTGTTGCAACACCATGACGGTCGACCGTGAAGCCCATGCAACGGGCGCCGCTCGTGGCGGCGCCCAACACGGTGGAATCGTGAGCTCCGCCGGCGGCCGGGGATTTGCTTCCCTCGCGCGCATGCGTCAGGTCGCCGTCGCCGTCGGGATCGCGCTCGCGATCGCCGCGTGTGCCTACAAGCCGAGCTCCTCCCAGTATCCGTCGCGCGAGTTCGTGGGCCAGCGCACGTCGGTCGGCTGCCTCGACATCGCTGTCGATCGCCGGACCGACAGGGGCTCCTCGGCGGTGCTCGGCTACACGTTCGGCAACCGCTGCGAACACCCCGCCGTGATCGACCTCGCCTGGGTCAACGTCATCGGCCGGACCGCGGCCGGCGCCGAGGTCACGCTGGTGCCCTACGATCCGAAGGGCGAGCTCTCGGTCCTCCGCCTCGACGGGCGCCAGGCCGGCTCGGAGGCGATCTCGTATCCCTCGCCGGAGTCGCTGGGGCAGCTGTGCGTCGACGTCGCGTCGCTCGCGCAGACCACGCCGGCGCAGTGGCTGTGCTTCGGGAACCCCGAGGCGATCGCGATGGTGACGCGGTGACCCGCGCGGAGATCCTCGTCGCCGGCTAGATCTCGAGCTCGTCGCCCTCGCGGGCAGGCACGATCTCGATGTCGGCTCCACCGTGCGCGTCGAGCGTCGCGCGACACGCGGCGACGAGCTGATCGACGTCGTCGTCGGTGTAGTCCTGGTCGTAGTGGAACGTGACGAGCCGCTTGACCTTGGCGGCGGCGGCGACGGCCGCGGCGTCCTCGTAGGTCGAGAAGCCGCGGTTGCGCCGGGTCTCCTGATCGGAGGGGCGATAGGTCGTGTCGTGGAGCAGCACGTCGGCGTCGCGATAGAACGCGATCGCATCGGCCGGCGGCGGGGCATCGGGGACGGGCTGGCCGACGTCCGAGGCGTAGACGAACGAGCGGCCGTGCTCCTCGATCCGGAAGGCGAGGGCGGTGGTCGCGCCGTGAGGGTGCGCACGCGCGGTGACGCGCAGGCCTTCCGCCTCGAACGCTGTGCCCGGCTCGACGGCGCGGACGTCGAACACGGCGGAGAAGTTCTTGAGCGACTGCAGCGGCGAGAAGTTCGGATCCATCTGGCCCTCGAGGATCTCCTCGAGCATGCCGGCGGAGCCGTACGGACCGGGGCCCCACACGGTGAACTGGTTGCCGCTGATGAACACCGGCGCGAAGAAGCCGAGGCCCTGGATGTGATCCCAGTGGGTGTGGCTCAACAGAATTGACGCCCGTCCCGCGCCCTTGCCGAAGGCGCCCGCCATCAGCGAGTTGCCGAGGTGCATGAGGCCGGTCCCCATGTCGATGATGATCAGGCCGCCGGTCGCGGTGGTCACCGAGACGCACGAGGTGTTGCCGCCGTAGCGGTTCGTCTCGGGCCCGGGTGCGGGGATCGAGCCGCGCACGCCCCAGAACCGGATCTTCATGCATCCCCCAGCGTGATCTCGAGGCCCTCGTACGCGGAGATCAGGTCGAACTTCTCGTGCTGTGCGGTCACGACGTCGCGATACGTCGCGAGGATCTGGTCGTTCTCGTCGTCGGAGCGCAGCGGCGCGTGATGGAACAGGCACAGGATCTTCGCACCTGCCTCGCGTGCGATCGCGATCGCGTCGTCGGGATGCGAGTGGCCCCAGTGCGGGCGCTGGCGGTACTCCGCCTTGGAGAACTGCGTGTCGTAGATCAGGAGGTCGGCGTCCTTGGCGAGCGCGATCACGCCGGCGCGCATCGTGGCGAGCTCGGCCGCGACGTCGGCCGGCAGCGGCTCGTCGAGCGAGGGCGCGCGGTGCACGAACTTCTCGCCGAGCAGCACGTCGGTGAACGGTGCGGTGTCGGAGCAGTAGACGACCGAGGCGCCGTCGACGTCGACCCGGTACGCGATCGCGATCCACGGGTGGTTGAGCCGCGTGCACGAGACCTTGGCGTTGCCGATCTCGAACCGCGCACCCTCGATCAGCTCGTGGAACCGCATCTCCGCCTCCATCGCGGTCAGCGGCACCGGGAAGTACGGGGCGCGGTTCTGCGCCGAGAACACGGCCTCGAGATGGAGGTCGCGCTGGCGCGCGAAGATGTCGACCTCGTTCCCCGCGCGGTACAGCGGGGAGAAGAACGGCAGGCCCTGCACGTGATCCCAGTGGGTGTGGCTGATCAGGATCGAGGCCTTGCCCTTGCCCTCGCCGAACGCCTCTTCCATGAGCGACTTCCCGAGGCGGCGCAGGCCGGTCCCGGCATCGATGATGATCGGCGGCGCGTTCTTGGGCCGGACCTCGACGCACGAGGTGTTCCCGCCGTACCGGTTGGTCGCCCGCCCGGGGACGGGGATCGATCCGCGAACTCCCCAGAACCTGACCTTCATGGTGCGACGCTACCGGGGCAAACCTAACGCTTGCGGGGGCTTGTCGCTAGAAGCCCTTGCGCGAATCGAGCAAGATCGTGACAGGACCGTCGTTGACGAGCTCGACCTGCATGTCTGCCGCAAATTCACCGGCTTCCACGCGCTGGACGCCCGCGGCACGGAGCGCGGCGAGCGCCTCCTCGTAGAGGGCCTTGGCGGCCACCGGCTCGAGGGCGCCGGTGAACGCGGGTCGACGGCCCTGGCGGGCGTCGCCGTAGAGGGTGAACTGCGGGACGACGAGGACGCCGCCGCCGACGTCGAGGACCGAGCGGTTCATCTTCGGGGTCGGGCCCGCGTCGTCGGCGAAGATCCGCAGGTTGACGATCTTGTCGACGGTGTACGCGAGGTCGGTGGGGCCATCGCCCGCTCCCGCTCCGAGCAGGACGAGGAGGCCCTGATCGATCGATCCCGTGATCCGGTCCCCGACGGTGACCTTCGCGCGGCGGACCCGCTGGCACACGGCTCTCATCGCCGGGCAGCATGGCAGGCAACCCGCCCGGCTTGCCAGGGGTCAGACCGTCGCCTAGGATGCCGCGCTCATGAGGTACTTGATGTTGTTCGCCCTGCTCGTTGCCGGTTGCGGCAAGGAGATCGGCGACGAATGCATCATCGGCTCGGACTGCGACCCCAACGGCGAGCGGTCCTGCGATACGTCGTCGCGCGGCGGCTACTGCACGATCCAGGGCTGCGACTTCAACACCTGCCCCGAGGAAGCCGCGTGCATCCGGTTCTTCACCGGCCGGTTCGAGAACCGCTGCTGCGGCCCGGACTGCGCGCCGAGGGTCGACTGCTCGCTCGACGAGCTGTGCTCCCTGGAAGGCTACTGCGTCCCGCGCTCGTCCGAGGTCCGCTACTGCATGCGGACCTGTGACGGCAACGATGACTGCCGCGACGGCTACGAGTGCCGTGACCTCGAGCTGATGCGCGCGCACGGCGGCGAGCCGGTCCTCGCGCCCGGCCAGCCGATCGACGACAGCGCCCCGAAGTTCTGCGCGTCCAGCCTGGACTGATACGCTCCGAGCGTGTCGATCGGGTCCTTTCTGTTGCGGCGCCTGGGCTCCGGGCTGTTCGCGATCGTCGGCGTCTCGATCCTGGTGTTCGCGTTCCTGCACCTCGTGCCCGGAGATCCGGTCGATCACCTCGCGGGTGGGGAGGCGACGCCGGCGCAGCGCCTGAAGATCGAGCAGTGCATGGGCCTCGATCGCTCGCTGCCGATGCAGTTCGTGACGTTCCTCGGGCACATCGTCGACGGCTCGCTCGGCCACCAGTGCCCGGATCCGAAGGGCAAGCCGACGGTCGCCGCGCGGATCGCCGAGGTGTTCCCGCACACGATGTGGCTCGCGATCGCCGGGATGCTGATCGCGATCGTGCTCGCGCTCCCGCTCGGCATGCTCGCCGCGATCCGCCGCGGCACCTGGATCGACACGCTCGCGACGACCGCCTCGCTGTCGATGGTCGCGCTGCCGCAGATGATGTTCGCGCCGCTGCTCGTGTTCTGGTTCTTCGTCACGCTCGGCTGGTTCCCCGGGCCGACCGAGCTCGGGCCTCTCGCCCTCGTGCTCCCCGCGATGGCGGTCGGCACCCACCTGATGGCGATGCTCGCCCGGATGACGCGGTCCTCGCTCGTCGACGTCCTCGGCGAGGACTACGTCCGCACCGCGCGCGCCAAGGGCCTGCCCGAGCGCGACGTGCTGTTCCGCCACGCGCTGCGCAACGCCCTCTTGCCGGTGATCACCGTCGCGGGCCTTCAGTTCGGCTCGCTGCTGTCGGGCGCGATCATCATCGAGAACGTCTTCGCGCGGCCGGGCCTCGGCTCGACGCTGCTCGAGGCGATCCTCGAGAGGAACTATCCGGTCGTCCAGGGCACCGTGCTCGTGATCGCGGCGATCTACGTCGTGGTCAACATCCTCGTCGATCTCGCCTACGGCCTCGCGGACCCGAGGATCCGTCGCGCATGAAGAAGCGGCCGAAACGGCTCAAGCTGTCGCCGAGCGGCTGGGTCGGCCTGGTGATGCTGACGACGTTCGTCCTCGCCGGGATCTTCGGGCCGTGGATCGCGCCGTACGACGTCGGGCTGACCTCGCTCGACCTCGAGCACCGGTTCGAGGGCCCGTCCGCCGCGCACTGGCTCGGCACCGACAGCAAGGGCGCCGACACGCTGTCGCAGCTGCTGTGGGGCGCGCGCAGTGCGCTGCAGCTCAGCTTCATCGTCGTCGCGATCTCGTCCACGATCGGCCTCGCGGTCGGGACGATCGCCGGCTGGTTCCGCGGCATCGTCGACGAGATCCTGATGCGGATCGTCGACATCCTGATGGCGTTCCCCGGCATCTTGCTCAACATCGCGATCGTCGCCGTCGTCGCGCGCCCCGGCATCGGCGTGATGATCCTCGCGCTGTGCGCGAACGGCTGGGTCGGCTACGCGCGCGTCGCCCGCGGCCAGGTCCTCGCGCTGCGCGAGCGCGACTACGTGACCGCCGCCGTCGCGCTCGGTGCCTCCAACCGCCGCGTGATGTTCAAGCACCTGATCCCGAACCTGATGGGCCCGGCCCTCGTCCAGATGTCGTTTGGCCTCGGCGGCGTGATCATGATCGAGGCCGCGCTGTCGTTCCTCGGCGTCGGCCCCCAGGTCGACTACACCTGGGGCGCGATGCTCGACCAGGCGCGGACGTTCCTGTGGAAGGGCGACTGGGTCCGCGTCTACGCCGTCGTCCCCGGCCTCGCGATCATGTGGGTCGTCCTCGGCGCGAACCTCCTCGGCGACGGCCTGCGTGATGCCATCGATCCGCGCCAGCGCGGGAGGTCGTGAGTGGCGCTGCGCGTGCGCGTGTGCCGGCTCGCCGACGTCGTCCCCGGTGAGCTCCGCGCGTTCACCGTCGCCGGTGTGACCTGGCCCGTGATCGTCACCTACGCCGACTCCACGCTCGTCGCGTGCGCCGGCGTGTGCCCCCACGAGGACGTCGGCCTCGCCGCCGGTCACCTCGAGGACGCGACCCTCGTCTGCCCCGGTCACGGCTACGGCTTCGATCTCCGCACCGGCCTGTGCACCCACGACCCGACCCTCGCCCTGCGCCGCTACCCGATCACCGTCATCGGCGACGAGCTCTGGGTCGATCTGATCTAGGGACGCTTTCCACTTTCTCAACTCTCGACCGGCAACCCACGGACATCACTCGGTGCGAGAGGGACGCTTTCCACTTTCTCGGCTTCGTGCGATGTCCACGGCATGGCGGGCGGCATCATCCGTGAAGCGCGCCGGCCCGCGGGCTGGGTCGCGCCCGGTCCGCAGCCCGCGGGGCCGCAGGGCCGCCCGGAGCTCGAGCCCGACCCCGACGAAGACCTGTGCTTCCTGACCGGCGACTGGCGCGTGTTCCAGAAGCTGCAGGGGCACCGGTGGAGCCTCGATGATCTGGTGACGGCGTGGATCGCGACGCGCAGGCAGGATCCCGCGCGGACGCTCCGGGCGCTCGATCTCGGCTGCGGGCTCGGCAGTGTCCTCTTGATGGTGGCGTGGAAGCTGCCGCGCGCCGAGGTGCTCGGGATCGAGGCGCAGTCGGACCGCGCCGCGCTGGGGCGCCGCTCGATCGCCTACAACGGGGTCGCCGAGCGCTGCCGGATCGTCGACGGCGATCTGCGCGAGGCGACGGGCCTTGGCACGTTCGAGCTGGTCACCGGCACGCCGCCGTACTTCCCGCGGGGCACGGGCACCGAGTCCGCCAAGCCCCACGCGACGCCGTGCCGGTTCGAGGTCCGCGGTGGCGTCGAGGACTACCTCGAGGCGGCGCAGCGCGTGCTCGCTCCGGGTGGCGAGATCGTGGTCGTGACGTCCGCGCTCGAGAAGGAGCGCGTCACGTTCGCGATCCGGGAGCTCGGGCTCCACCTGCGCGAGCACTGGGACATCGTCCCGCGCGCGGGCAAGGACGTCCTCGTCATGGTCGACGTGCTGACCGACACGCCGACCACCGCGACCGAGCACACGCTCGTCGTGCGCGATCGCGCGAGCGCGTGGACGCCGGAGTTCCAGCTCGTCCGCGCCGCGATGGGCCTGCCGTCGACGCCGCCGTGACTACTTGTACTCGGGCTCGACGAGCTTGACGTCCTTGATGCCAGCCTCGCCGAACGCCTTGTCGAGCTGCGGCTTCGCACCGAGGAGGACGATCACCTCGTTGTTCGCGTCGAGCTCCTTGCCGATCAGCGCGCGGACCTGCGCCGGCGACACCGCCGCGACCTGCTGCAGCAGCGTGTTGTAGTAGTTCGCCGGCAGGGCGTACGTCGACATGAAGCCGAGCCGCGACGCGAGCTCGCCGGTCACGGTCGACTCGCCGAGGAGGTTCGACAGGATCTTGCGGCGCGCGCGCACGAAGTCGATGTCGAACTGCTCGCCGCCCTTACGCAGGATCTCGAGGCCGTCGCGCAACGCGCGGATCGACTCGCCGGCGCGCTCCGCATCGACCGTGCCGCGGATCTGGTACGCCGTCGGGCCCTTCTTCGCCGAGCGGCCCGCGTACACGCCGTAGGTCGAGCCGAGCTTGAACCGCACGTCGCCCGCGCGGGTGTTGATCATCTCCGCGAGCACCATGCGCGCACTCTGCTGGCCGTCGACCCCGGCCGGTGCCGGGTAGCCGATCGCCATCTCGAGCTGCGGCTCGTCCTTGCCGATGACGCCGATGTACGCCGGCCCGGTGCGCTTGAACGGGGTCGGGTCGACGGCCTTGTCGACCGAGCCTTTGCCCCAGTCACCGAAGGCCGAGCGCACGAGGCTCTCGGCCGCCTTGGGCTCGAAGTCGCCGACGATCACGAGCGTCGCGTTGCCCGCCGTGTAGTGGCTCTTGCGGAAGTCGTCGAGCTGATCCTTGCCGATCTTGCCGATCGCCTCGGGCGTCAGCACGCCGACCCGCGTGTACGGGTGCTCGGCGCCGTAGAGCGAGGTCAGGATCTGGCGCGTGAACTCGTTCTGCTGCTGCGCGGCCTTGGTCTTGATCGACTCGCGCGCGGACTTCTGCCAGCGCTCGATGCCCTCCTGGTTGTAGGTCCCCGCCTTCACGAGGCGCTCGAGTCCCTTCACCATGACGTCGAGGTAGATGTTGATCCCGCTCGTGTAGCAGGTCGTCGCGTCCTCGCTCGCCTGGCAGCCGACGTTGACGCCGGTGCGCGAGAACACGCTCCCATCCATCGGGAGGCTGAGGAAGTCGGCGGCGCCGGCGGCGAGCACCGGGCTCTCCGGCTTGAGCGCCTCGCCGACGTTGTTGAAGATCAGGCGCGCCGCGACGAGCGGCATCGAGTTGATCGGCAGCATCACGACGTTCATGCCGTTGCCGAGCGTGAACCGCTGCGCGCCGACGAGCGCCTTGAGCTCCGCGGCGACCTTGATCGGGCGCTTGGCCTCGCGCGGGTCGACATCGGGCAGCACCATCTGGTCGTGCGACTTCACCTCGAACTTGACCTTGGTGTTGCGCTTGTCGCCCTTGAGGCCTTCCTTGTTCGGCTTGATCACGATGATCCGCGCCTTGTCCGGATCGATGTACTTCTTGACCGCGGCGCCGACGCGCGCACCGTCGAACTTCGAGATCTTGTCGAGCTCGTGGAAGATGTAGAGCTCGCTCGAGTCGAAGTCGAAGTCCTTCGAGAACTGGACGAGATCACCGACCACGTTGGTCCGCGCCTGCAGCGCCTCCATGCTCCCGATGAAGCTCGCCTTCTGCTGGTTGTTCCACTCCTCGATTTGCTCGTAGGTGCCCTCGTCGAAGCCGCGGTACGCCTGCTTCGCCGCCTTGCTCGCGAACTCGATCGCCTCGTCGAGCTTGCCCATGCCCTTGAGCTCGATCGAGATCACGAACACGGGCGACAGCTTGCCGCCGAGGACGCCACCGTCGACCGAGTACGCGAAGTCGTACTCGCGACCCTTGCTCGCGATCCGGCCCCACGCGTTACCGATCCCAAACGAGGCGGCCTCGCCCTCCGGCGTGTTCGCGGGCGGCAGCGCCCACGCGATATGGACGCTGGGGCGCTCGACGTCGAGATCGAACTGCTTCTTCTCGCGCGTGGTCTGGATCTGCGCGACCTCGGTCTGCTTGCCGCCGGCGCGCTACTCGAGCTTGCCGAACCACTTGGTGATCGCTTCGATCGTCGGGTCGACCTCGATGCCGCCGGCGACGATCAGCGTCGCGCGCTCCGGGGTGTAGTAGGACTTGATGAACGTGCAGGCGTCGTCGAGGGTGATCGTCGTCAGGTTCGCGTCGTCGCCGCCGATCATCCGCTCGTACGCGTGACCCTTCGGATACACCGACGACATCACGAGCTGCGGGATCTGGCCCTCGGCCGTACCGCCGCGCTGCCGGATCTCGTTGCGGACGACCTCGCGCTCGCGGAGGAACTCGTCGTTCGAGATCGTCTGGCAGCCGTAGAACAGCCGCATCGCCTCGATCTTGAGCAGCGCGTCGAGGTTGTCGGCGCGCGCCGTCGTCATGTAGTGGGTCGAGTCCCAGTTCGTGTACGCGTTGAAGAACGTCGAGATGTCCCCGACGGCCTGCATCAGCGGCGGCGTCGTCGGGCCGTCCGGCTTGAGCTGGAACATCATGTGCTCGACGAGGTGGGCGAGCCCGGCCTTGCCCGGCGGATCCTCCTTCGAGCCGACCTCGTACCGGATGTCGACCTCGACGAGCTGCGTGCTCGCATCGGGCATCAGCACGAAGCGGAGGCCGTTGGATTCGAGCTTGCCGCGGCGCTCGCCGTGCTTGAACGCGAACTTCGGTGCATCGGGGGTGCACGCAGAAACGAGCACGGCGGCGGCGACCGCCCACAGGGTCTTCGACATGGTGAGGGATCTTTCCCAATCCCGAGCCGTTTGCAAGCACACGTCACTGGCCACTGGCGACCTGGCGCCTCGGGGTGCGACGGGCGGGCGTCGCATGGGCTCACGGTGCGGTTTCAGGCCTCCCCTCCCGGGAACGCATGAGCTAGTGTGCCGCCGCCATGGACCGTGACCGCGCATTCTTCGGCCATCCGCTCGGCCTCGCGAACCTGTTCTTCACCGAGCTCTGGGAGCGCTTCTCGTACTACGGGATGCGAGCTTTCCTGATCTTCTACCTGGCGGCCCCGGCCGAGCTGGGTGGCCAGGGGATGTTCGACAAGGTCACCAAGGATCCGAGCCCGTCCGCCGGCGCGATCGTCGGCATGTTCGGCGCCTCGGTCTATCTGCTCGGCCTGCCGGGCGGCTGGATCGCCGACCGGTTCCTCGGCCAGCGCAAGGCCGTGTTCGTCGGCGGCTGCGGCATCGCCCTCGGCAACGGGCTCCTCGCGATCCCCGGGATCGGGGACTTCTTCTACGTCGGCCTGGTGATGATCGCGATCGGCACCGGCTTCCTCAAGCCCAACATCTCCTCGCTCGTCGGCCAGCTCTACAAGCCGGGCGATCCGCGCCGCGACGGTGGCTACACGATCTACTACATGGGCATCAACATCGGCGCCTTCTTCGCGCCGCTGGCCTGCGGCTACCTCGCCCAGAGCGCCGGGTTCCGCACGATCCTCACCGACAACGGCCTCGATCCGAACCTGTGCTGGAACTTCGCGTTCGGCCTCGCCGCGGTCGGCATGGTCGGCGGCCTGATCCAGTACTCGCTCGGCCAGCGCTGGCTCGGCGAGGCCGGCAAGCACCCGAC
>Ga0102851_10002360_pt1 | contig 11343 bp, 8 predicted proteins | sample Mud3Dept3metaG_FD_79558 | JGI IMG/M metagenome (GOLD analysis project Ga0102851, IMG submission 79558) | Freshwater wetland microbial communities from Ohio, USA, analyzing the effect of biotic and abiotic controls - Mud 3 Core 4 Depth 3... | ecosystem: Environmental > Aquatic > Freshwater >...
AATACGGTCACGGAGAAAAGCCTCACCGAACCACCTGTTCCCCTCCAAATCAATATCGGTAAGTTTCCCCTCGATTACCTGCAGGGTAATCAAACCATCAACCACTGTCTGATCCGGTATAACAGCGCCGGAATTAATATATCCCTTATTAATATAGAGAAGCGTTAAATCCCTTCGCAGCGATTCCAGGTCTTCCATGGCAACAGAGCGGTTTTCATATGGCGCGGTAACCTTGTCTATTTCCTCCTTGGTAAAGACCGTGCTTCCCGTCACAACTATTTTACGCGCATATATATTCGTGAGAAGCGTCCCTGTCGATTCCTTAGAGGGAGCAGACTGCGGAGGAGGAAGAATCTGCACCGGAGGTTCAGTCGTAGCCTTCTGTTCAATCGAATCAGGGAGTCTGTCGCCAGACCTCCCGGGAGGGCTGATAGAATGCAGTGCCTGACAAAAGGCAGGCAGGGCATAAGACAGCACTAACACGGTTAGAAGAGCACAAATTGAGAAAAAATGGCCTATACTCATCTTAAATTAGCATGCTTCAATTCTCCTGCCGCCAAAAAAATCACTTTCGGAGGAAGACAAATTTTACCTTTCCCTCTATATCTCCCCTGACAGATGGCATTGATGCCATTCAAAGGATTGATCTCGAATTTAGTACAGGATGCCCGGAAGCAGGTTGCCCGGTTCAATCGGAAGACCATCACGTCCGACCACAATGAAACTGCTGTACTTGCCGCCCCTCAGCCTTGCGATGCACTGTTCCCGGAGCAGCGCTGTGGCGCTGATGAAATCAGTTGACAACGGATTCAATATCCCAGTGACACTGCTGATTGGAGCATTAATATCCACCGTGCCACTGATGCCGAGGGCGGATGAAGCATCTACAATACTATATGGATCGGTTAAAAACAGATCTGCTACGATACGGATGTTTCCTCCTGGGCCTCCATATGCGTTTGCAATAATCTTGCTGTCATTCAAAACAACAAACTCAGGGTCAATGGTGATATTGCCGCCTTTCCCGAGCCCTTGGCCGACACTTGCGGTAATCTCACTGTCAAGCAGGTAAACCAATTCCCCGGCATTTATCTGGATGTTGCCTCCGTCAGTGTATATAGCTTCCGTTGTTATAGAACTGCCCTTCATCTGTAAAGTATCTGCTTTAATATTAATACTCCCTGTGAAACCAGCACCAGAACTCTCTGCGGAAACTTTAGCTCTCCCAGAAAGTTCCATACTATCTACCGTGAATTCGATGTTACCGCTGTCTCCAGGAGTATCTGTTCCACTGGAAATCAGACCACCGTCTCGCACCTGCAGATTTTGAGCTGTGATTCGTAAGTTACCAGCATTCCCAGTTGCGGCATCGCCCAAGAAAAATCCCGCTGTACTGGTGAGAATAGATGCGCCGGATAGTATGTCAGCTTCTGAGGAATCAACTCCTTGTTCGGTAAGAAATTTCTTGAACTCTTTATTTATGCCGGAAATTAAGACACTGTTGCTATTCACCTCGATGCTGCCTCCATCACCAGAACCAAAAGTCTCGGTAGTAATCCTGGCTCCATCCAACACTTCCAAGCTGCTGGTAGAAATTTTGATATCCCCGGCACTTCCGCCATTAACACCCGCTTGAGAAGCTATGCCTGAAGGATATAGGGTAGAATTACCATTCAAATCTAAACAGGGTTCGGGATGCACCCCAGATATGAGCAAACTATCTGACTTCACCTCTATGTTACCACCAGCCCCAGGGCCGAATGCGCTAGCAACGATGCCAGAACCGTTCAGCAATTTAACACTGGCAGAATTTATTGTTATGTTTCCAGATTGACCGAGACCACCTGTACCTGATGTGATAAGACCTCTGTCTGTTAAGAACAGGCTGTCCACTGTCAAGAGCAAATCGCCTCCACGTCCAACATTGGTCGACGTCGATAAGCCTGTAAAGTCTTTCCCGAATGGATCAGGTGCACTCTTGGCACCTATGATACGCACATCCTCGGCGGTAATTTCCAGACTTCCGGCATTCCCCCTCCCGTAAAGGGCTGAGGCAAAAATACCACCTTTCTCACTCACTTCCAAACTTTTTGTCTGGATTGAAATATTCCCGGCATTCCCTGAAGCATTGTCATAAAGAGAGCTATCAATAGAGCCCCCGCTTGTCACTTCTAAGCAATCCGTTATGATGCTGATATTTCCACCAGTACCACTTGCGTAAGCTCCTATCAGCCGGCAATCGATGCCTGCATGAATATCGGGTGGACTAATACGATTATCAATGACTACCCCTGAGATTAATATGTTTTTTGCATTTATTTCCAGATCTGCGCCAGGCCCCACGCTAAAAAGCGTAGTAGATATTTGTCCTCCATCCAAAATCTGCAGGTTATCTGCACTCAGTTTTAACAGCCCGCCCTTTGACCCGTATCCTGTTTGTGCGGCAAGGCCAGAAAAACATCCAGGACAATTAGGAACACCAGCAACATTTTTGCTGGAGATTAGTACGTCGCGGGCGACAACATCGACTACCCCACCCGTCCCAATCCATAAACCGTTCGATGAAATGGATCCCCCGTCCAACAATTTTAAGGAATCAGCACGAACTGTGACATTACCCGCATTACCGCTGCCTGGATACACTGCTGCCGTATTGATGAAAAAGCCGTTCTTTACGGTCAAGCTGTCAGCGGTAATGTAAACATCGCCACCACGGCCTGATCCGAAAGCTCGCGAGCCAATATCGCCATAAAATCCGATATTGGCATGCAGACTATTGGCCGTATCATCATCCCCCAGTTGGATGTTGCTGGCGGTAATGCGAACATCCCCTGCACGCCCTGCATTAAAACTTGAGGAAGCAATTTCTGAACCATTCGTAAAAAGAATATCACCAGTTACATTTATATCGACAGCGTTCCCGGGATGATTGGCCGCATCACGGGTCCCAGTATTGATACTCGTATTATCAAGTTGCAACTGCTCCCCACTGATGTTAACAACGCCCCCAGGGTTTCCTCTGGCAGCAATCCAGCCATTTTTAAAAACTAATTTGCCTCCCCGTATGATAATGGATCCGGCAGGATCAACGTCGTAATTGCTGCCTTCTACATAGAAACCTGCTCCATCTGCTGCTTGAGAGATTGTGATATTTCCCAGTTTCGTAAATGAGTTTGTGTTTAAATTGCTGAGATTGACTTCCCCTGACGAAGCCACACTCACAAGGTTAATCTGTCCGCTCGGCGCCACTAAACTACCGGTTAAATCATTTGTGATAATAATATCTCCGCCAATAACTGATATATTTTTTCCTTCAGGGACTAATAGAGTGCTCTCTTGTATTGATATAGCTCCCGGATTATCGTTCAAAAACCCAAAAGCTGAAGGTGGAGCAGTGGTCAGGACGCTGTCACTTGAAAGGTTGGCATAAAAAATCCCATCGCTTCCCAGCCGAACAAAGTCTGCCGTACTTACATGAAACGATCCACTCACATCAAGTGTTGCATTCTGTCCGAACAAAACGCCTGCGGGGTTGAGCAGATAAAGATTTGCGCCTTTTATGGTCGAGCGGAGGAACCCGTCGATCATTGACTGCTGGCCTCCGGTGACCCTACCGAGGATATTCGCGATCCCGTTTGGGCCGTTGAAGCTCGCTGTATCACCTGTGCCCACACTGAACAGTCCAAAGCTTTGAAAGAGATTGCTCCCCTTAATCGTTCCTCCATCAATGTTGTAAACCCTTCCGATCTTGGTTACCTGCGTCCCCAGTGTCCCATCAGACGTTATAGTGGTGGTAACTGCAGCACGGCAAATAGTAGGCAGAATACCATGAAGCAGGAATCCAATTATAAGGTGAGAAGTGATTAATAAAGCGATGACATACTTATGGTTTTGGTTCGAGGTCATTTCCCTTTCCCCCTTCATGAATAAAGGACCAACGATTCCTATCCGTTTAACAGCTCGACCATGTTAAATCTCGTTCTCTATCTGTCGCTTGCTGTCTACTTCTAACAAAGGATTTAGCTCTATCCCCGAGAACAATTTTAAACCAGTTAAATCGTATAATTCACCTTAATCAATGTCAAATTTGAATAAATAATAGATTTAAAATAAAACCTTATAGACTAAATACAATTAGTTCATAAAGGTAGCTTTTTGCGGTACTATTATGCATGATATCTGCGTGGATACTTTTGGCGCTTCTTTCTGCGTTCACTCTTGCAACGAGCGATGCCCTGACGAAGAGGGCACTCGAGACATGCAATGAGTATCTCGTTGCATGGTTCAGACTTCTCTTTTCTCTCCCGATACTTATTGCTTACCTACTACTGTTCCCCCGACCGAAACTTGACTATCAATTTTTCAGAGCCTTTATCTTTGCTTTGCCTCTTGAAATCCTTTCCGTAATTTTTTATATAAAGGCATTGAGACTCTCTCCGCTCAGTCTGACACTTCCGTTTCTCTCTCTCACCCCTGTTTTCGTTATCGTCGTCTCATATGCCTTACTGGGCGAAAAAGTTTCTTTACAGGGTATGACCGGCATCCTTTTCATTGCAGCAGGAAGTTATGTTCTCCATATCCATGAATTGAACAAAGGAATACTTGATCCTATCAAGGCTATCGTTAAGGAGAAAGGTTCTGTTCTCATGATACTTGTAGCCCTTATTTACAGCATTACCTCGCCTCTTGGGAAAATGGCGATCCAGCATTCATCACCACTGTTTTTCGGTGCGACATATGTTGTGTTGCTGACTCTCTTTTTTACTCCCGTTGCCTTATGGCAGGGAAGGCATGATATAAGAAATTTTGTTGCAAAAAAATATTATAGAGGACTTGCTGTGCCGGGGATTTTCTACTCGATTATGGTAGCTTCACATATGATGGCTATCAGCCTCACACATGTTGCATACATGATTTCCGTGAAAAGGACGAGTGTGCTAATCGGTGTGCTGTACGGGTATTTCCTTTTCCGGGAAAAGCATATAAAAGAAAGGCTTGCAGGCGCTATAATAATGTTCGTCGGATTCGTGATGATTGTAACAGCACAGTAGACGCAAAAGGTCAGGCAATGGAAATAAAAAATGAGAAGACACTGTCAGCACAGGGGATCATAAAGGCCCTCGGCCTTGTCTTTGGAGACATCGGGACAAGCCCTATATATACGGTAACAGTTGTCTTTCTCCTGCTTCCCTCCACTACCGAGAATATTATGGGTGTAATTTCCCTTATCATTTGGACACTGACGATCCTTGTGACGGTCCAGTTTGGCTGGCTTGCCATGAGCTTAAGTATTCGGGGAGAGGGTGGGAAGATTGTGCTGAAAGAGGTTCTCCAGCCGCTGCTGAAATCCAAAAGAAGTGCCGCTTTCGTCTCTCTCATGGCTGTCATCGGTGTATCGCTCCTTATCGGTGACGGAATTATCACTCCTGCAATCAGCATTATGAGTGCAGTAGAGGGTTCCCTTCTGATACCAGGGTTTGAAAATCTTTCTAAAACAATGATTGTTCTTATATCGATGGTTATCGCAATATTGCTTTTTCTCGTCCAGAAAAGGGGAACAGAGAAGGTGGCAGCTGCATTCGGTCCGGTCACTGCCGTCTGGTTTGTTTCGCTTGCAGTATCAGGCATTGCTTCAATATCCCAAGCACCTCAGATACTCAGTGCTTTGAACCCATTCTGGGGGATGAAATTTCTTTTCGAAAACGGCTTTACCGGATTTATTGTTCTTGGTGAGGTTATCCTGTGTGCCACAGGCGGTGAGGCATTATATGCAGACATGGGGCACCTTGGTTCACGGCCTATACGTCAGGCATGGGGAGGTGTTTTTGTTGCACTCGTGGTGAATTATTTTGGGCAGGGGGCATTCCTACTGGAGCATCCGAATGCAAAAAATATTCTCTTTGAGATGGTCTTTCATTATGCACAAGTTCTCTATATTCCTTTTCTCCTCCTCAGCATTGCTGCTACGATCATTGCATCCCAGGCAATGATAAGCGGGACATTCTCAATGGTCTTCCAGGGGATAACAACACGTCTTATGCCCATGTTCAGGGTAGATTACACCTCTGAGGAAAGAAAATCCCAAATTTACATAGGATCGGTCAACTGGTTCCTGCTCTTTGCCGTTCTTTTCATCATGGCGGAATTCGGGGAATCCAGCCGTCTCGCTGCAGCATATGGCCTTGCAGTTACCGGGACAATGACGCTTACGGGAATTCTTATGACATGGATTTTTTACCTGTTGAAAAAGAAAACCCTTGCAGTGGTTGCTCTTATCGTCACTCTTGTTGATGCGGTATATCTGGGAGCAAACTTCTACAAGATCCCTCACGGAGGATACTGGTCTCTGGTCCTGTCCATGATACCTTTTTTCATGATCATCCTCTATACGCAGGGGCAGAAGAGACTTTACCGTATGATGGATTTTGTGCCGCTTGAAGACTTTCTCCACAAATTCACGAGGGTATATGAAACAGGCGCCCGTATTAAAGGGACATCGCTTTTTCTTATCAAGGATGTGAAGGATATTCCCTTCTATGTAACGCAGACCATGTTTTTCCATGGTGTCGTATACGAGACGAATATCTTCGTATCAATAATCAAGAGGGATGATCCATTCGGCGTTATCGGTTTTTTCAAAGATGATCTTGCAAAAGGACTTAAGGTATTTGAGATTCAGGCGGGGTATATGGAAGTGATCGACGTGGAAGATCTCTTGCGTGAGGCCGGCATAGAGGAACGGGCCGTCTTTTACGGACTTGAGGACATTGCTGCAAAAAACCTTATTTGGAAAATCTTTGCTCTCATAAAGAGGGTAACCCCAACATTCATTCAGTTCTATAAGATACCGCCGAAGAAGTTGCATGGAGTTATCACCAAAATTTCTATCTGATATGTATGAAAGCTCTCGAAAAAGTTCGGACTGCCGGTGAATTCCTTAAAAGGTATGGAATTGATAGTCCGCTGAAAGACGCTGAACTGCTCGTAGCGCATTGCCTTGACATAAATCGTATCATTCTCTATAAGGATAATCCACAGATCCCGGAAGATACCATGGCTCTCATCGAAAAGCTTCTCCGGAGGAGAGCAAAAAGGGAGCCACTACAGTACATCCTTGGTTACACAGAATTCCATGGGCTGAAACTGCGTGTAGGACCGGGCGTGCTTATCCCAAGACCGGAGACCGAGGTGCTCGTTGAAGAAGCTATTGAGATACTTAAAAGTAAGATATCAAATCCCCTCTTCCGCGCCTTTACTTTCGCCGAAGCGAATCCGCCTGAGTGCAGAAAAGAAGGGGAGGGGGGGATTACCGGAACTGATGGCTCTTTATCATTGTTAAGAATTTTGGATCTCTGTACAGGTAGCGGCTGCATCGCTCTTGCACTTGCAAAAGAATTCCCTGATGCAGAAGTATACGGCAGCGACACATCAGCGGCAGCCATTCGGTATGCTAAGGAAAATGCAACAAATAATGGTATTAAAAACGTTACATTTCTGAAGGGTTCGTTGTTTGAGCCGTTGACAGAAAAACTCACATCGCGCATTTCACATTTTACCTTTGATCTTATTATCTCGAACCCTCCGTATATTAAAGAAGGCGATATAATAACTTTGCAACCCGAAATAAGGGATTGGGAGCCTCCAGAAGCCCTGAATGGAGGTGAAGACGGGCTTGCTTACTACAGAAGAATAATCTCTGAAGCGAAGCATTACCTGAAAATGGAGGGGTTTCTTATGTTCGAAATCGGCATTGATCAGGCAGAAGCAGTAAAGGAAACGGCAATATACGCAGGATTCAGGGATATCTCGTTGAAAAAAGATTATGCAGGTCTTGACAGAATCATGACGATTTGGCTATAGAACATGACGGAAGTGTGATATGAGCATTACTGAAGATAATAAGAACCTTGAAGAGCTTGACAGAAAATATATATGGCATCCTTTTACCCAAATGAGTGAATGGGAAAAGGAAACGCCAATTGTCATTGCAGAGGGAAGGGACTGTTTCATAAAGGACATATACGGCCGGTGGTATCTTGATGGTGTCTCATCACTATGGGTTAATATTTTCGGGCACAGAAAAAAAGAGATCGATGATGCAATCAGGGAACAGCTTGGCAATATTGCTCACAGCACCTTACTGGGGTTAAGCAATGTGCCGGCAATAAGGCTTGCAGAAAAGCTTATTGGAATAGTTCAAGAACAACTTTCCATCTTTCCTCACGATGATCAAGGAAGAGGACAGGGAGAGATCAATTCCGGTAAACCCTCCATCCCCCCTTCTGAAAAGGGGGATAAAGGGGGGGTTGAAAAGGCAGGTTTAAGTAAGGTCTTCTATTCCGATAATGGATCGACCGCAGTCGAAGTTGCCTTAAAAATGGCTTTTCAGTACTGGAAGCACAAAGGTATTGATGGAAGAAATGCATTCATTTCCCTCAGGAATGCTTATCACGGCGATACACTCGGTGCAGTCAGTGTCGGGGGCATTGACATATTCCACAAGACATTCGAACCATTACTGTTCAGGACCTACAAAGCCCCGTCGCCCTATTGTTACAGGTGTGAACTCGGCAAAACGTATCCCCGTTGCGCGTTTACATGCCTCGGCGAGATGGACAGGATTCTCTATGACCATTCAGGGGAAATAGCAGGACTGATTATCGAACCCATGATTCAGGCTGCCGGCGGAATGATTACATCCCCTTCTGGATACCTGAAAGGCGTGAGAGACTTGTGCAGCAAATACAATATACTGATGATTGCTGACGAAGTTGCAACCGGATTTGGAAGGACAGGCAAGATGTTTGCCTGTGAGCATGAAGATGTCATCCCTGATATCCTCTGTTTGTCGAAAGGCATTACAGGAGGATATATGCCTCTTGCGGTTACGCTTGCAACCGATGAACTCTACGACGCCTTCCTCGGAGAGTTCAGGGATTTGAAGACATTCTTTCATGGCCATTCATATACAGGAAACCCCCTCGCATGTGCTGCTGCATTGGCATGCCTCGGCCTGTTTGAAAGAGAGCGTGTGCTTGAAAATCTCCAGGGGAAAATAGCTGTCCTTGAAATATGGCTTCAGGAGATAGCGCAGTTGGCTCACGTGGGAGACGTCAGGAATGCCGGGTTCATGGCGGGCATAGAACTTGTGCTGGATAAAGAGTCGAAGAGACCCTATGATTGGGAAGAAAAGATGGGATGGCGGGTTGCAGATCGCACGAGAGAACAGGGAGTATTCGTCCGGCCCCTCGGGAATGTCATCGTTCTTATGCCACCGTTGGCCATCAGCGAACAGAATCTTGCGCAGATGATGAAAGTAATGAAAGAGAGCATATCTGCGGTAACCGGGTCATGAGCAGAAAAACCACAGGGTTTGTTATACGAGGCAATCGTCTCTCCACGAACAGGTCATCTGATCGCATATGCCTGCGGCGGCGGTTCCAAAACAAACAAAGTTTCCTTCCGCTCTCTGTATTGCCCTGATAATGTTCTCTTTTTTCATATTGCCGACTTTTATGTTCTTCTGCTTGGCGATTTCCTTTATTTGCTTTAGCGTCATGTCCTGTTCTCCTTAATAAGAAAATGTTATCAACGTATCAAAATTATTTAAAATATAGCAGATTATCCGACTAATTGCAAGCTTATGTCAACTGCTGTGGCAGAATGAGTCAGGGCCCCAACAGAAATAATATCAACACCCGTATCCGCAATCTCCCGTACATTGTCAAGATTGATACCGCCTGATGCCTCGAGCAATACCTTCCCCTGTACAATCTGCACGGCCTCTTTCATATCACTGACAGACATATTATCGAGCATGACGATATCTGCTCCGGCCCTGACAGCCAGTTCAAGATCCGGAAGGCTCTCCACCTCGACTTCAATTTTTGCGAGATGATGAGATGCCTTTGCAAGGTTGACAGCTTCTGATACACTGCCCACGGCTTTTATATGATTATTTTTGATGAGGATTCCGTCAAAAAGCCCGAACCTGTGGTTATGGCCGCCACCTTTTCTCACAGCATACTTTTCCATGAAACGCATGCAGGGAACTGTTTTCCTCGTGTCTACTATTCGCGCCTTCAGTCCGCGAATTCTCTCCACATATCTGCTCGTGAGAGTCGCTATTCCGGAGAGTCTCTGAAGGATATTGAGGCTTACCCGCTCACCCGTAAGAATGATACGGGTTTTCCCTGAAAGTTCAGCGAGCACATCGCCTTTTCTGATCTTGTCGCCGTCAGTGGAAAATGCTGTCCATTTCATGGAGGGATGAAGGAGGTGAAAAACCTCCTGTGCGAACGGAAGGCCTGCAAGGATGAAGGCATCTTTTGCAACGAAGCGTGCTGTGAACTCGTCCTCTTCTGGTATCAGGAGTGAGGTTGTAATGTCTCCTGAACCGATATCCTCTTCGAGTGCGCGGCGTATGGTTTCAACAACACCCGAAGGAAGGTCAGATGAGATCATTTCCGTTTAAATACTACGGAGAAAAGGCCCCACAACCCTCCGAAGATTGCACCCAGGGCAAGTGAAGCGCGCCAGTCCAAAAGCGTTGTGATATTGCCTTCAACTTTGTTTGCAACAACGAGGAAAGCAGATGTGTTGTCGGATTTTATTTCACGTGCGGCCATCACGCCGACAGCTGAACGGTTTACGGTTGTCTGTTCACGGGAGATGGTGACGGGGGAGAGGGAAAAATTTACCGATACATTGTCGGCCGCAGTCACAGCGGTTATGCTCTGGTTAAGACTCACATCGGTTCCCTTGAGGATGCCCGAGGCTCCCTGGGTTACTTCTATTCTTTCGCCATCTATACTGAAAGCTCCAACCTGCTGAAGTTCAATATGGCCGCCTTCGACAGACCGTACCGTGCACTGTTTCATGGTGACAAATTCGCCTTCGATGAATTCTATATCACTTTTCTCAAGTTCCATTCCTTCTTTCTGCATCATTTTACCTCCGCTTCTTTGAGCATTTTTATGCTGTCTGTAATCTTATCTCTCATCTTCATCAATTCTTCGTGTTTTGCCTTTTCTTTCTCAATAATATCTTTTGGCGCCTTCTGAAGAAAATCTTCATTAAAGAGTTTCTGGTTCAGCGCGACAAGGGTTGTATCAACTTTGGCTTTTTCCCTCTTAAGTCTATCGATTTCAGATGCAATATTCAATACACCCTGCAGATTGACATAAACCTCGAAGGAACCCTTGATGGCTGTTGCAGCGCCGTCCGGTTTCCTGATGTCCGCTCCCACCTCTATTCTATCTGCTTTTGCCAGGGTCTTGATGTAGTGGATGTTGTCCCGCAATACCTTTTCTGCTGCACGGGAAGAGGTCTTGATCAATGCAG
>Ga0102851_10002363_pt1 | contig 11336 bp, 9 predicted proteins | sample Mud3Dept3metaG_FD_79558 | JGI IMG/M metagenome (GOLD analysis project Ga0102851, IMG submission 79558) | Freshwater wetland microbial communities from Ohio, USA, analyzing the effect of biotic and abiotic controls - Mud 3 Core 4 Depth 3... | ecosystem: Environmental > Aquatic > Freshwater >...
CAAGGTGATGCATGCGAACCTCCGCATCGGCGACACGATGGTGATGGCCTCCGACGGCCGTTGCCAGGGGAAACCGAGCTTCCAGGGCTTTTCCCTGTCGCTCGCGGTGCCTGACGACGCCACGGCCGAGCGCGTGTTCACCGCCCTGGCCGACGGCGGGCAGGTGCAGATGCCGCTCGCCACGACCTTCTTTTCCTCCCGCTTCGGCATGGTCGCGGACAGGTTCGGGGTGTGCTGGATGATCATCGTGGTGCCATGACGGCCATGTCTTGTGCCAGAACGCGTGTGAGAGCGACCATCGTCCGGGGGTTCACCGTTCGACCGGCTGGTTGAGGTTACCGCATGAAATACTTGTTGCTGGTTCACCACGACGAAGAGGCCTTCGGCAAGTTCGACGAGGGCACGCGACGGCAGATGCTCGAGGAATCCGTGCAGCTTACGCACCAGCTCCACGCCAACGGGCAATATCGGAGCGCCGCGCCGCTGCATCCGGCGTCGACGGCGGCCATCGTTCGCGTGCGCGACGGCAAGAAGTTTGTGACCGACGGTCCGTTTGCGGAGACGCGCGAACAGCTCGCCGGCTACTTCCTGATCACCGCCAAGGATCTGGAGGAGGCCATCGGGGTGGCGGCTCGGGTTCCGGGAGCGCGTATCGGATCCGTCGAGGTCCGCCCTGTGACAGAGGTCGCCGGCCTGCCGACAGAGTAGCATCTTCGGCGGGCGGCCAGAAGCCTCCCGCCCTGACACGAGCCTTCCGCCTAACCGAAGGATCGAGTCGGCCGGGCACAACGCCGCGGTTGCGCGAGCGGACGCGGGCAGTGCGGATGGCCGGGACCTTCGACCACTTCTCGAGGAGGTTTAGAATGGGGGTCGCGAGCGGAGGCCTCGTGTGGGCCGGTCGGGTGATTTCGGTGCTGGTATCACTCGTGTTCGTGGCGAGCAGCTTCATGAAGCTAAAGGGCGGCACCGATGTGGCGCAGGGGATGGCTCACCTTGGATTGCCCGACTCGCTGATCGTGCCGCTTGCGATTCTCGAGGTTTCCTGCGTCGTGATCCACCTGATTCCGGCGACGTCCGTCCTGGGTGCGATTCTCCTGACCGGTTACATCGGGGGCGCGATCTGCACCCACTTGCGAGTCGGAGACCCGTTCTTCCTCCAAGTCGCGCTTGGAATTCTCGTCTGGCTCGGCCTCTACCTTCGTGAGAAGCGCCTCAGGAAGCTCATCCCGCTGAGGACGCCCTGACCGTCGACTCCACGTCTGCTCGCCATCCTCATCACGGCTCTGTCGGGCGCTTCTCACGCCGATCGCCGAGGTCTGGCGGCCCGCCGGCTGCGCGCCGCGGGGTCACAACTCCCCCTTAAGGCTGTACACTCGAGCGTCCGTTGCCGGAGACACACCTCGGCCGGCGTTCACGCCCAGCGCCCCTGTGGCTCGCTGGGGGCGTCTCGGCAGCGCATATGCTAGAATGCACCACCGCCGAAGGATTGACCTCAACCGCCGGGAATCACACCGCCATCCGGGCAGCGGCGCCGGATCGCAGCCGCGGGCCTTGGGGGTTCGCAGCCCACCGGCGCGGGGCCGCGTCGCCGGCTGGGGTTGGGCGGACGCAGAGGGGCTGAACGAGACATGCCACAGGCACAGGAACCGGAGCGGGCAGTCCGGCAGGATCTTGCTGACCTCAGGATTGCCGAAGCGGATCGGCGCGGGCGCCGCCGCGCACCGTGGCGTCTCCTCGCGCTTGCGGCGCTGCTGGCGCTCGCCGGAGCGGGGTACTGGCTGTACGGGCGCGCTCCGGTCGTGGAGGTCGCTCAGGTGCGGGTGGCGCCGGCGGGGCGGCCGGCCGTGCTCAACGCCAGCGGCTACGTGACGCCGCGGCGGCGGGCCACCATTGCGGCCAAGATCACCGGCCTCGTGAAAGAGGTCTTCGCCGAGGAGGGCATGCGCGTGCACGCGGGTCAGGTGCTTGCCACCCTCGACGACTCGGACGCGCAGGCGCGCCTCCTCGCCGCGAAGGCGGAGCAGGACGCCACTGCGGCCACCCTCGCCGATCTCCGCGTGAATCTGGCCAATGCCGAGCGCGACCGCCGTCGGTTCGAGGAGCTGTGGCGGGATGGCGCGGTCAGCGAGGAGTCCGTCGACCGGGCGCGAACCGCCGCGGAAAGCCTGCGCGCGCGTATCACGCTGGCCAACGAACAGGTGCGGGCAGCCGAAGCGCAGACGAAGGTTGCCGCGCAGGACCTGGAGAACACGATCATCCGGGCTCCGTTCGCCGGCCTGGTGGTCTCGAAGGACGCGCAGCGAGGCGAGATGGTGTCTCCGATTTCGGCGGGAGGCGGGTTTACCCGCACGGGGATCGCGACCATCGTGGACATGACCTCTCTGGAGATCGAGGTGGACGTCAACGAGTCCTCCCTGGCCAAGGTCACGCCGAACCAGCCGGTGCACGCCGTGCTGGACGCGTACCCCGATTGGAAGGCTCCGGGCCGCGTGCGAACGATCATCCCGACAGCGGACCGGCAGAAGGCCACGGTGAAGGTCCGCGTGGCCTTCGACCGCCTGGATCCCCGCATCTTGCCCGACATGGGTGTGAAGGTGACGTTCCTGGGGGCCGAGCCCAAGGCCGCGCGGGCCGGCACCCCGCCGGCCGTCGTTCCGCGGGCGGCGATCCGGGAGGAGGCCGGCCGCCACGTGGTGTATGTGCTCCGCGACGGACGGGTGGAGCGCCGCGTGGTGCGCCTCGGCGAGGCCCGGGGTAGCGAGCAGGACGTGACCGGTCCGCTGGCGGACGGGGAGCAGGTCGTGGTGAATGGGCCCGAGGGACTCCGGGACGGCCAGAGGGTCCAGAAGAAAGGCTGAGCCCATGGTCCGCGTGGACGGCGACGATAACGGCGGCGCGAGCCTGATCCGGGTGCGGGGTCTGGACAAGACCTACCGCCGGGGCAGCGAGGTGATCCACGTGCTCCAGGGCCTGAACCTGGACGTGGACGCCGGCGACTTCGTGGCGTTCATGGGCCCGAGCGGGTCGGGGAAAACCACCCTGCTGAACCTGCTGGGGGGGCTGGACGTACCCTCGGCCGGCAGCATCACGGTGGCGGGCGATGAAATCACCCACATGTCTGCCCGCAAGCTCACTGCCTGGCGCGCGCGCCACGTGGGATTCGTCTTCCAGATGTACAACCTCATCCCGGTCCTCAGCGCCGCCCAGAACGTCGAGTTGCCGCTTCTCCTGACCAACCTCTCCCCTGCATCCCGCCGACGCCACGTGGAGATGGTCTTGACCATCGTGGGGCTGGCCGATCGCATGCGCCACTACCCGCGGCAGCTCTCCGGAGGCCAGGAGCAGCGCGTGGGGATCGCGCGCGCACTCGTCTCGGACCCGACCTTTCTCCTCTGCGACGAACCGACGGGCGACCTGGACCGGAAAAGCGCGGACGAGATCCTCGATCTCCTCGCTCAACTCGTCCGGGAGCACGGCAAGACCGTGCTCATGGTGACCCACGACCCCCGCGCCGCGGAGCGCGCGGACACCGTCCTGCACCTGGACAAGGGGGTGCTCGTGGAGGGCGCGAAGGCAGGCCGCCGGTGAGGTATCGCCACCTCCTCCTCGCGAATCTGTTCCGCCGGCCCACCCGGACCGGGCTCACCGTCGGCACTTTCGCCGTCGCCCTTTTCCTGTTCGGGATCCTGGCCGTGGTGCGCGGCGCCTTTCACCAGGGGATCGATGTGGCCGGGACCGACCGCCTGGTGATCATCAACAAGGTCTCGCTGATCCAGCCGCTGCCCTTCGCCTACCGCGACCGGTTGCTGCGAATCCCGGGAGTCGCGCAGGCGACCTTCGCGACCTGGTTCGGCGGCGTGTACCAGGACGAGCGCAATTTCTTCCCCCAGTTCGCGGTCGACAAGGAACACTACCGGGACCTCTTCCCGGAGTTTCTCATTCCCGACGACCAGTGGCAGGCGTTCCTCGCCGACAGGGAGGGCTGCGTGGTCGGCGTGGGCCTGGCACAGCGGTTCGGCTGGAAGCTGGGGGACCGCATCCCGATCCGGGGGACCATCTACCCGGGGGTATGGGAGTTCAATGTCCGGGCCATCTACCGCGGGGGACGGACGCAGGACGACACCACGCAGTTCTGGTTCCACTGGGATTACCTGGACGAGCGGAGACCGCTCGATAAGGGTTTCGTGGGCTGGTACACCGTCCGGATCACGAACCCGGACGATGCCGTCCGGGTGGCGCGCGCCATCGACGACGACTTCGCCAACTCGCCCTTCGAGACCAAGACCGACACGGAGAAGGCCTTCGCCGCCTCCTTCGTCAAGCAGATGGGCAACATCGAGTTCCTGATCCTGAGCGTCGGGAGCGTGGTGTTCTTCACGCTCCTGCTCGTCACCGGGAACACCATGGCGATCGCCGTGCGCGAGCGCGTGCGCGAGCTGGCGGTGCTGAAGGCGGTCGGGTTCTCGGATGGCTTGGTCCTCGGCCTGATCCTGGGGGAGACGGTGGTCGTGGCGGCAGTGGGGGGCGGGCTTGGGGTCGGCCTGGCAAAGCTCTTCACGCTGCGGGGCGACCCGACGGGCGGCCTCCTCCCATTTTTCTACCTCCCACCCCAGGCGATGGTGGTGGGCGTCGTCTTGGCGGTCGCCGTCGGGCTCCTGGCCGGAGTCCTGCCCGCCGTCGCCGCCATGCGGCTCCGCGTGGTGGACGCCCTCCGGAGGGTCTGAAGTGGCCATTCCCCTCACGTACACCGTGCACAGCCTGCGAGCGCGCTGGATGTCGACCGTCGTGGCCGTGCTCGGCATCGCGGGCACCGTCGGGGTATTCGTCGCCATGCTGGCGCTGGCCCGCGGGTTCCAGGCCACCCTGGTGGCCTCCGGCTCGCCGCAGAATGCCCTCGTTCGGCGGGCGGGGGCCACATCCGAGATGGACAGCCTGCTGCAGCTCGACCAGGTGCGCGTCATCGAGGACGCCGCCGACGTGGCGCGCGGGAGCGCCGGGCCGCTGGCCAGTCGCGAGGTCGTGGTCATCGCCGCCCTCCCGCTGAGACGAACCGGAACCGATGCCAACGTCCAGGTGCGGGGCGTGTCGCCCAAGGTCCTCCAGGTGCGCGACTCTGTGCGAGTCGTGTCGGGCCGTTTCTTCCGGCCGGGGCTCAACGAGCTGGTGGTGGGCAGAAACGTCGCGGCGAGCTACGCGGGATTCGCGCTGGGCGGCACTGTCCGGTTCGGCGGAGGAGCGTGGACTGTCGTCGGGGTCTTCGATGCGGGGGGCAGCGCCTTCGATTCGGAGATATGGTGCGACGGCAGCGTCCTCAATCAGGTCTACCAGCGGCCCCGCAACCTCTTCCAGTCGGTCACCGTCCGTCTCACCTCACCCGCCGCGCTGGCAAGCCTGAAGAAGGCGTTCGAGGCCGATCCGCGTCTGACCGTGCAGGTGGATCGCGAGATCGAGTACTATGAGAAGCAGTCCAAGCAGCTCACGACTCTCATCCTGGTCCTGGGGACGATTGTGGCGGTCGTGATGGGCGTCGGCGCCATCTTCGGTGCGCTGAACACGATGTACGCCGCGGTGGCGGAGCGCTCGCGCGAGATCGCCACCATGCGCGCGCTGGGATTCGGCGTGGCCAGCGTGGTGGTGGCCTTCGTGATCGAGGCGCTCTGCCTCGCGCTGGTCGGCGGGCTCGTCGGCTGCGTCGCCGTCCTGCCGCTCAACGGGCTCACCACAGGGACGATGAACTGGCAGACGTTCTCGCACCTGGCCTTTGCCTTCAGGGTCACTCCACCCCTCCTGGCGACCGGGCTTGGCTTCGCGCTGCTGATGGGGCTGGTGGGCGGGGTGCCCCCGGCGCTCCGCGCTGCGCGCCTGCCGATCGCCGCAGCACTGCGGGAGCTGTGAGGCCGGTCGCTCTCCTCCCGCACACAGCCTTTCGTTCGGGAATGCGTGCCGCGACCGTTCTGGGGCTGTCGAGATGGGGGCGCAGCGCCGTTTGAAGCGGCGCTGCAAAACCGTGAGCCGTTCTTCCTGCGCCGATCCCCACAGGTCTGCGGCATAGCGTACACCCCTCCGTGCGGCTTTGTCCGTCAGGGACTCTAGAGCGCGTCAATTACCTCACCGTTGCCGGGGAATGCGCGCGCCGTCTGCGCGCCGGCAATTCTCGAGGGATTCCTGAACGGCAGGGCACTTGCACCGTGTCCCGAGACCCCGCCCTCCGGTGCGGCGGCCTTCCTCCATCACCTGAGACCTCGTGCCCGCGTCCGCTGGAGCATGATTCTTAGAGTGGCGCTCGGTTTGCAGCGCCCTGCCCGTGTCGTGGCGGAAACGCGGGGCGCCCGAGCTGGGCGCGCCGAACAGGAAGGGAGAGGCGAAGTGGCCGAATTTCTCGTGTATACCTGCAGAGAGTGTCGCTGCGCGTATGCCGGCGTGCTCGAAGCCACCGATCGACTGAATGCTTTCGGGGATCGGACGGGTCTCTGCAGCGCTTGCCTGGAGCAACTCGTGGGCTGGCGTCCATCGGACGAGGGAGTGGAGAGCCGAGAGGAAAGTTCCGGTACAGCCTCGGACGCCTGAGCACAGCATCCGGTCAAATCAGAAGTTGGGATCGATATCGACCTCGGCGCACAGGATGCGCGCTTCCAACGTGGTCACGAAGGAGTTGTTCGATATGCGCACGAGGCGGGACGCCCCGAGACATTGTCATAAGTACGATATGAGAACGATGGAGGCATGCGGTGGGTGATCCTCTGTGCCGAAGACAGCCGTCGGCTACGGCAGGATCGGAGTCGCGGCCTGGCTCGGCGGCCTTTCAGGGGGCTCCACGATGGGGGAGGACATCGCGCAAGGCTTGGCAGGCCTTGCGGATCATGAGGTCCGTGGTCGGCCAATCCACGCACGGGTCGGTCACGGAACACCCGTACTTGAGTTGCGACCGATCCTCCGGTATCGGCTGATTCCCCCCCTCGATATTGCTCTCGACCATCAGGCCGACGATGGAGCGGTTGCCTTCGCGGATCTGATGCACGCAATCCGACAGAACAAGGGGCTGCAGCTCCGGATCCTTGGACGAGTTCGCATGGGAGCAATCGACGACGACCATCCGCGGAAGGCCCGCCTTGGCCAGTGCCCGCTCGATGATGGAGATGCTCACCGTGTCATAGTTGGGCCGTCCTTCGCCGCCCCGCAAGACGAGATGGGCATAGGGATTCCCCTTGGTCCGGACGATCGTCGACCGTCCCTGCGCACTCAGGCCGAGGAAACTGTGGGGCCGGGCCGCCAAGCGGATGCCGTTGATCGCCACCTGGATATCCCCATCGGTTCCGTTCTTGAACCCCACCGGCGTGGACAACCCGCTCGCCAGTTCGCGGTGGGTTTGGGACTCCACCGTGCGCGCGCCGATCGCCGTCCACGCGATGAGATCCCCCAGATATTGCGGGGTAATGGAGTCGAGCGCCTCGGTGGCGATGGGCAAGCCCAGCTCGGCGACCTGGAGCAGGAAGGCGCGGGCCTTCTCCATCCCCTCCTCGATGCGGAAGGAATCGTCCAGGTAGGGATCGTTGATGAACCCCTTCCAGCCGGTCGCGGTGCGCGGCTTGGCGAAGTAGACCCGCATGACCAGGACCAGCGTGTCCTCCACGTCCTTCGCTAACCGCTGCAGCCGTTGCGCATAGTCGTAGCCGGCGGTAAGGTCGTGGATCGAACAGGGGCCGACGACGATAAAGAGCCGCGGGTCCGCGCGGTCCAGAATGCGCCGGATCGTCTCGCGCCCGGCAAAGACCGACTCCGCGGCGGCTGCCGAGACCGGGACCCGCGCCTGGATCTCCTCTGGAGACGGCATCAGATCGAATGCGGCAACATTGACGTTTTCCAGGCGCTTGGTCGTCATACGTCACATACCCCATGGGGCCGGGTCTTCTCCTGCCCGATGGCAGACCCCCGCCGTTGACAAACCCGCCTCAGCGTCTCGAGAGGGTTCTCGCAGCCTGCAGGGCGTGGGAGTGTCCGAGGAACGACGCTCTCACGACGGGCGAGGGGCGAAAGCCGCAAAAAGCGTATCGAATGAGTCGCTCGGTGTCAATCGCGATCCCCGGCAGCAGATCCCCGGGCACACATCGCCGGCGAGATTCGACGCACGGACGCATTTGCATCCGAGGAACCTCCGGCGGCACTGCGGTCGACAGCCGTCGGTGGCCATGGCTGTCTTCCCGGCGGCGGAGTTGCGCGACGGCCTCCAGGTGTGGGACACTCCAGACATGGCGGACTCGTCGATGCGCTCGCGACGATTAGCCCTTCGGCCCCTCCGCGCGGAGGACGCTACGCACCTCGTTGCCCTGTTGGGGGACGATCGGGACGCCGTCCTGCAGATGTCCCACATGCCGTGGCCCTGCACGCCGGCAGCGGCCCGCGAGTGGATCGCTCTGCGCACACAGCCGGGAGCGGCCACGTTCGCCATCACGCGCGTCGACGACGAGGCCTTCTTGGGGGCGATCGGGTTCGGGGGCTTGCGGGAGATGCCCACCGTCGGCTATTGGATCGGGCGGCGCTACTGGGATGACGGCTACGCCACGGAAGCGCTGCAACTCGTCATCGCCCACGTTCGCGGTCTCGGAGCCAAAGGCCTACAGGCGGAGACGTTCCCGGAGAACCCCGCCTCGGCGCGCGTTCTGGCGAAGTGCGGCTTCCGCGAGCGTGGGACGGTCCGCCGGAACTACCCGGGACGCGGCGGTCTCGTCCCAGTGCGTATGCACATCCTCCATTTTGCGACGCACGACGCCGGTTCCGCTGCCGACTTCGGAGAGGAAAGCCCCGCGCGCTGATGCGCCCAGCCTCCAGCCAATCACGGTGCGTTGCAAAATTGGGGACGTCCATAAAATTATAAAAGATTCTCACTCCGTCGCTTTGAGAAAAAAGACTTTTATATTTTTATGGACGTCCCCTAGTGACCTCGGCAGCAAACGCCAGCCGGTTCCGAAACCGCTCGACAAGCGGGCCCTGCGCAAGTCGAGCGGCCCTACGTCTCCGGGAGCGAGCGCGTCCGCCCCCACCCGCGCGTCCACAGCGCCGTCAGCGCCAGGACGGAGAGCAACCCCAGCCCTCCGCCGGCCGCGTAGGCGGCGGAGGCCCCGAACCACTCGGCCACCGTTCCGACGAAAACCGACCCGATGGGAGTGACCCCGACAAAGACGAAGGCGTAGACACTCATGATCCGACCACGCAGTCTGTCCGGGACCACCACCTGCAGAGTCGTGTTGCAGCTGGCCATGAACACGATCTGGGACAGACCGGTCAGTGCCAGCAGGACAAAGGCGGCCGGGAAATGGCGGATCGCCGCCAGTGCCAGCGTGATCGCCGACGCTGCGGCGCCGGCGCCAACGAGGAGGGCCAGGGGTGGCCGACTCCTGCCCACGAGGGCCAAGGCCAGCGCGCCGACCACCGCCCCGGTTCCCAGGGCGGCCATCAAGAGGCCGAAGCCGTGTGCCCCTTCATGGAGGACGTCGCGCGCCAGGAGCGGCACCAAGACGTTGTGGTTGATGACGAAGAGGCTGACGACCAGGAGGAGGCTCAGGATCAGCGCTACCTGGGGCGTGCCGACCGCGTAGCGGAGGCCGGCTGCAATGTCCTGCCGGACCGTGGTGCCTTCCCGCTCGCGCGGCAGACCCTCGGTCCGCATCGCGCACAGAGCGAGGATCACCGCCACGAAGCTCAGCCCGTTCAGACCGAAGGCGGGGGCCACGCCGAACCGGTCCACCAGGAGACCGGCGACGGCAGGCCCGACCATCCGGGCTCCGTTGAACATGGCGGAATTCAGTGCGATGGCGTTGGTTAAGTCGTCTTTGCTCGTCATCTCCACGATGAAGGACTGCCGGGCGGGCATGTCGAGGGTATTCGCCAGACCGTAACAGGCGGCCAGGACTGCCACGTGCCAGTACTGGACGTGACCCAGCCACGCCAGCAGCGCCAGCGCGAACGCCTGGAGCATGAGCGCCGTCTGGGTGCCGATGATCAAGCGCCGCTTCGGCAGCCGATCGGCAATGGCACCGGCGACAAACGAGAAACAGAGCATCGGCCCAAACTGCAGGGTTCCGATGAGGCCGAGCTTGAAGGGGGAGTCGGTCAAAACCAGGACCAGCCAGGACTGCGCGACGCTCTGCATCCAGGTCCCGATCAGCGAGATCAACTGGCCGCCGATGAAGAGTCGGAAGTCCCGATGGTTGAGCGCGCGGAGACCGGCGGGAAATCGCATGGGTGGTCAGCCTCGTCGGCGCGGCCTGGTCACGCGCGGAGTCCGCGCGGCGGCACGTCGCAGTGGAGCATACTCCGTCAACGGTTGGATGTCATATCCGCCGCACCTTGTCGCTGCGGGAGACGAGGCGGCAGGACAGCGCACGAAGGCTTGTTTGCTCTTTCCGACATCCCGCAACAGGCCCCTTGACGTCTTTCCCGGGCCGCCGTAGCGTCGGATCACAGCCGAGCTCGTCGGCCGGTCTCGCGTGGCCGGCAGGGAGCTTTCATGGTTCCTGTCCTCCCCGTGCCCAGATGTTCCCCCATCGTTCTTGCCCAAGCTCTCACCGCAGAGAGGAGGAGAGTGGATGATCGCCAAAGCGCTCGTGGATGAGCTTCGACAGGTCGTGGGCAAGGCGAACGTGTTGGATTCGGCCGTCGATCTCCAGCTCTACCAGTACGATGCCTACCTGGAGGAGCGGCGCCCGGACGCGGTGGTCTTCGTCCATTCGACCGACGAGGTGGCCAGAGTCGTGCGGGCGTGCAGCAAGTACGACGTGCCGTTTGTGCCGCGCGGCGGCGGAACCAACCTCAGCGGTGGGACCATCCCCTTCAAGGGCGGCGTCGTCCTCGAGATGATCCGCATGAACCGGATCCTGGAGGTGGATCGCCCGAATCTGCGAGCCAGGGTGCAACCCGGCCTCTTCAATCTGGAGCTGGGCACCGCGCTGGCGCCGCTCGGGTACCAATACCTGCCCGACCCGGCGAGCCAAAAGGCCGCCACGCTGGGCGGCAACGTGGCCGAGAACTCCGGCGGCCCCCACTGTTTCAAGTACGGCGTGACCACGAACCACGTGCTGGGATTGACCGTGGTCCTTCCCGACGGCGAAGTGGCCAAGATCGGCGGGAAGGCCGTCGACGCACCTGGCTACGACCTCACGGGGGTGTTCGTGGGCAGCGAGGGAACGCTGGGCATCTGCACCGAGGTCGTGGTGCGCGTCGTGCGGCTGGCCGAAGGGGTGAAAACGATGCTGGCCATCTACGACAGCATCGAGGCGGGCAGCGAAACCGTCTCGGCGATTGTCGCGGCCGGGATGGTCCCAGCCACCCTGGAGATGATG
>Ga0102851_10002365_pt1 | contig 11331 bp, 11 predicted proteins | sample Mud3Dept3metaG_FD_79558 | JGI IMG/M metagenome (GOLD analysis project Ga0102851, IMG submission 79558) | Freshwater wetland microbial communities from Ohio, USA, analyzing the effect of biotic and abiotic controls - Mud 3 Core 4 Depth 3... | ecosystem: Environmental > Aquatic > Freshwater >...
GCCTGATCAGGCGGCAAAAGTTCCGCTGAATCGACAGCGAATGCCTGACCTGCGAACCAGAACACCAGGCAAGACAGGAATTTCAAGATTGATAGTTTACCCATAAGCAAACCCTCCAAGGAGTTTAATTTTGGTAGCCATAAGTCTTAACAAAATTTTAAAAGACTTTTGATCAACTGTTTATAACACAGGCAACCGGCATCAAAGTGAATGCTTGGGAACGGTAACTAAATAACTTGAACAATATGAAGCTATCGTGGGAGCGGCTTTAGCCGCGAAGAGCGCGGCCAAAGCCGCTCCCACAAAAATGTAATATTCAAGTTATTTCATTTTCATTCCTTAATAATCCGGAGCGGCCCGGAAGGTCCAAACAACGGAGACATTAGCAAAGAAACCGTCACCCAGTTGAACCTGCGTGAAGCCTCCTCTGGGGCTTCTCGCGTTCTGGTAGTTCAGATCCTCGTAAATCGGCAAGCCAATCGAGCTTCGCAATTTGAAATTTCCGCCCAGCGCGTTGAGAAACCGGTAGTCGGAGACGAACGCCAGATTGAGGGCGGTGCCTCCGCTATTGTTAACATTTATGCCCCTGTCTTCATTTTTCTGCGTGTAGCTGGCATCCATTTCGATACCGACCATCCAGTCGTAGTTCGGCGTATAGTGCAAGGCCACGCCACCGTTAAGAACGTCACCGTAGGCAAAGTCGTCGTCATTTTCAGGGTTGACGGTGTAAAGGGCTGAGGTGTGCAACCAGAAATCCTTCCAGCGCTGGGAATATAGCATCCCGCCAGTGAAAGTCGCGGTGCCTTTGCCCAGTTGCAGTCCCGGCGCCTGGAGAGCGAGGGCATTATCGCGAGTGCCATTGAAATGGCCGGTGGGCAAGGTGGTGCCGAGCAGAATGGTGGCGAACTTATCCCAACGGGTGCTGCGCCACAAATTATAACGACCTTCAATGGTAATGTCACCGAGTCCATTCTCGTTATCGACCGTTTCTCCGAAAGAACCTGCCTTAACGGGTTGTCCTGGTACCGGTGGTGGTTGCGTCTGAGTCAGGGTAGTCATCCTTTTTTCGAACCAGGGCACGTTCATGAACAGCGCAAAGTCGTCAGTCGGTGAGTAATTGAACGTCAGGGATTGTTGCATTACCTGCATTTCTTTCGGAGCTCTCGGCTGAGCCGGGTTGCTATGGATGAAATTATCCGGATCCTGACCGTTGGAGCCGATCTTAAGATTGTCTTTTTGAGCATAACCGTAGACCATGCCGGCGCTGAAGTTTCCCTTGCCCGGCGTCACCGCGGTGCGAATCCTAAACGGTGCAGTCGTACCCACGGGCGAAATGTCATCGTAGGCGATGTTGAAATCGATAACGTCGCCCCCTTCTTTGGCGGCGAACGCTTCCGCTTCCTCGCGCTTGGCGAAAGCGATGTAATTGGGAACCATATCCGGAATCACATTACTGCCGAGCACATACGTGGCTGTTCGCGCATCAACCAGTTCACCCGAGACCCAGTCATGCACCTTAACTGATTCGAAAGCGTCAATCCCTCCTTCGTCATCAACCATACGCAACATGCAGGCTACGCCGCAGCTGTACTCTTTTTTTCCATTTTTGTAGACCAGTTCAGCGGCGCTCTTTTGGTATTGATCGATATACATACCACAGACGCGACAGCTTGGCCGCTCCTGCGACTCGTGTTGCTCATGTGCCGATACTTGGGTTGACATCAGCAAGAGCAGAAATAACGCCAGGATTAACGGTAGTTTAATGACCGTTTTCATAAAAAACTCCTTTATATAATATTGTTGTAAAACGTTTTTCATATTCATCAATCCCGGCTTCGCCGGTAATCTTGTCTCTAACAATACCTTCCTCATCAATAATAAAGGTGGTCGGCAGGCCGATGACGCCAAAGTGTTTGGCCACCAGACCGTATTCATCGGCCAGCATGGGATAGGTCAGGTGACTGAACTTTTTGAGCCGTTCATCGGTTTTGACGACCCGGCTTTCATTAATTGCCACCGGAATAAATCCCCGGTCTTTGTATTTTTGATAAAAAGACTCCATAGTTAAAAGTTTTTCTTTGTCGCAAAATCCGCAATCAAGCGACCAAAACCGCACCAGCACGACTTTGCCTTTAAAGGCTTCAGGCAGCGTCACCGGCTTGCCGTTGAAATCGTTAAGCGTGACCATAGGCGCAACGTCTCCAATCTGCAATCCTGAATGTTTATTACAGGCGCTAAGCGCCGTAGCGGCCAGCAAGGCCAATAACAGCAATTGCAAATTCTTGCATATCCTCATGTCCGATGATCCAGTGATTCGATGATGGCCGGGGTCACATCCTGAAAACGGATGATGGATTTGCCTTTATGGTCTTCCAGAAATTCCTGAGCGGATTCCTGATCCTTGAAAGGCAGTAATTCATGACCCATAGGACCCAATACGTCCGAACCAGTCACATAAAAGGCCGACTTGGCGTCAACCAATTCCACTTCGTAATAGTCCGTGACATAAATATCCTTGATATTTTCCGCCAATTTTCCGGGCGTATATTTCGCCGTATCGAATATATGTTTGAACATATCCTTGGCGCCGTCGTAAAAATAAGAAGTGCCGTCCTTGAAGATGATTTGGGCCACCCATTTCGGGTATTTGTAGACAAACATGCCGCATACCGGGCAGCGGTCGGTTTTTTTGATGGTAACTGTGGGTTCGTCGGCATGGCTCGTGTTCATACTGAGAAACAGAATGTGCAGGGCCAGCCAAAGCATTATTTTCGGGTGAATTTTGGTTTTCATAGTCACAGTATCCGGTTTAATAAACAACTTCATAGGCAATAACCAGGCTTGAGGAAACGATTTCATAAGTGACCAGCGTGGTAAACGCTGCATATAAGATAACGGAGGACAAAGCCAGTTTGCGGATGAACCCGCTCAACATGAATTGCAGGCTTTCCACCTGGCGAAAAGGAATCAGAGCACCGACGCCGATACCCGACACGACTGCGCCGAACTAGAGTATATAAAGGAGGTAACCAAGATAGTGATACTCTTCCATGATGATGCAGAACGGACAGTGATGAGTCGGCAATTCATAGATGTACAGCGATATGAAGGATACGATGGAGACCAGTGAGATGATAAACATCAGCAAGCTCATCGCGGCATAGAGATAGCCGCCTAACCCCTTGAGATAGAAAAAAAATCCACTGGCCAGTGTGCACAGCATGGCGCCATAAAAAACCCGCATCATGGGCAGTGCCGGCAAAGAAGCAATTTCAGAACCTATGCCCGTTACCCGCTCGCTGCTGAATAGACTGCCGCAGCAGGAGGTAATCACATCCGCCTTCATGTTCAAAAAATAGGCGCTCTCCAGAATCATCTCCAGGATGATAAAGGGCGCGATGAACGCCAGCAGCAGGTACTTTTTTTTGATGAGCGGGTAGTCATATCCCTGGTTGTCAGCATAATTCAAAACCAGCCAGAGGCCAGCCAGAATAAAGCTGAATATTTTCAGCACCAGCGTGGGATAGCCGAAACCATCGACGTTTAATGTACCTGCAGCACACATGGCGCCGACAAAAAGCGGGGTCAGGCTGTCGGCGGTAAATATGAACAAAAAGAGGGAAAGCAGTTGCAAACCGAAAACGTACGAGAGCAGGGTCGAAATCAGATAGGTTTTGCGCTCCAGCACCAGTTGTAATTCGTGGCCACTCTGAATATCCCAGAACTTAAGTATTTGTACGCCATAATACACGGCATACAGGACCATAAAGCTGGATATATAGACGGCCAGCAGGTTGGCGATAACGGTGGGATGCAGGATCACGACGGCTAGCCCTCGATTTGTCCGTCGCGAAGATTGACCACCCGATCCACCATCGAGGATTCATAGACCAGCGGATCATGGCTGGTGATAATGACTGTTTTACCTTCCGATTTGAATTTCTCGATAATTTCCATAAATCGATATGACAACTTGGTATCGAGATGGGCAGTCGGTTCATCGGCAATGATAATATGCGGGTCGTTGATAAGGGCACGCACGATAGAGGCCCGCTGCGCTTCTCCACCAGACAGCCATTCCACCTTCGAAGCCGCCTTGTTGGCTATATTGAGCTCGGACAAGCCTTTCATCGCCCTGTTTTTCAGATGGGATCGCTTTTCGCCCAGCGGGTAGGCCGGCAGCATGACGTTGTCCAATACCGAAATGCCCTTGATGAGATTGGGTTGTTGAAAAATGAATCCGAAGGTCTTGCGGCGAATATCGGTCAGGAAGCGTTCCGGGAGACTGGTAATTTCACGTCCTTTCAGTTTCACGCGCCCTGCCGAAGGCCGGCTCATACAACCGACGATGCTCAACAGCGTGGTTTTTCCCGAACCGCTGGGGCCTTTAAGCACGGTGACCTGGTTTTCCTCTATAAACAGATTGACGCTGTTCAGTGCCGAAAACTCGCTGGGATTGCCGGCGTTAAACACTTTTTTTACATTAAACAGTTCGATCATCAATTATTCTCCAGTAAACCGCATCGCCGAATCTGGATCGATGGTCGCAGCCCGCCAGATGGGAACAATGGTCGCCACGGTATAAGGGACCACGGTCAGAAAAAACAGCGTAGTCAGCTGTTCGAGATTAACAAAAGGCGTCAGCTCGAAATTGGGATAGAGATTTGACCAGCCCTTTAGCGCCGGTTCGAACACCAGTGAACCGGTGAAAAAGACATGCACGTAAGCCAGAATAACCCCGGTAAAAAAAGCCGTCAGCGAAATCATCGCGCCTTCCCAGAATTTCATCTGGATGACGTCCGAGGTTTCCCAGCCCACGGCCTTGAGTATGCCGATCTCGCGTCTTTCACCGGCGCTTAGGCCCGAGGCCTTGTCCCAGGCGAAGATAACGAAGGCAAGCACGGCCGCAGAGAAAATGACGATCATCATGCCCCCCCGCCAGTTAAAGATGGAATCGTAGGTTCTCAGAATCTCGTCCCGGATAATCGGCCTGGCTTCGGGCAGTCGCTTCCTTATTTTCGATGCCACCATTTCTACTTCGCTGGGATTATTGACAGCAACGGTAACATCGGTAACATGGCTGTTGCCGATGCCGAAGAGTTTTCTAAAATCTTCCCCGGTAATCAACATTAAATCTGAGGAAACCAATTCAGACTGCGAGGACAAGGTGCCTGAAATCCTGAAGTTCATAACGTTGCCGTCAAAGGCACGAAACGGCATATAATCGCCCTTGCCGATATTGCGAAGCCGTGCGATGCCGTTACCGATGATGAGCGTTCCAGGTTCAAGCACCGCACCGCCCAGTTCAAACAGGGGTTTGACAGGCTGCCCTCCGGATTCGCTTTCAACCACAGTGATTTTGGCTGATGACTGGGCGGTGTCCGCAGCGCCTCCGTTGCTTGGCGGTGTCAGCAGCGTGTAGTTGGCGCTTACCAGACTGTCGTAATAATAGCCCCATAACCTGCTTTCGACGGCGGCCACCCCGCGAATTTTTTTAATGGTATCAATGTAACTGACAGGAAACAGATCGTGCCGCCCGGCCACTATTTTTTGCACAACTATTTCCGGTGCTCCCTTCAGAATAAGCGAGGCTTCTTTTTTGATTGAATAGGTAAAGAACATCGTCGAAGCCAGTATGAAGACGATGAGCGTATACAAGGCCAGCAAGCCAAAATTTTTCACCTTCCTGCGCAGCAGCGAAGAGATGGTGAAATCTATAATGTAACGTTGCTTTTCAATCCAGTGTCTCATGGGCGTTCGCTAGTTCTTTCGGGTGGCTGGGTAAACGAACCGGACGGGAAGTGTTCCAGCGACAACGGATGATCCTGGAACGCCGTGTTCAAATCGGCCTGGGACAGATGCCGGGTGTAGCGGGCTTCGGTAAAAAGGCACAGATCAGTCAGTTTCAGCATTTTCACTAACTTCGCCTTTTCCTCAAGGTTTTCTTGCCGGGCGCTTTCGCTAAAAGAGGCATGCACCAGCAGCAGGCCCAATAAAACAGCCCCGCTGGTAATATATAAAAAAAATAATGAGGAATTTCTCATGATTGCAATACTCATAAAGCCTCTAATCCCTATAGCAAAAGTCGTCATGTATGATGCGCGTTGTCATGAAATAAGATGCTGAAACACACCTCATACCTGATCGCTTTAGAAGGCGGCTAACCTTTCAGCGCTTTCATTATCCGACAATAAATTTGAGGGTGGCAAGTAGGAATAGTTGAATATTAGAAAATTTGAAAATTTGAAAAATTCAGACTTGCGAACTCAGCATGATCTATGCCGAAAATATTAACTCCTTATTAATCAGTAAACTATATTTCACGTCGCCAAATAGAGCAATTAAACTATGTTATATGGCGCATTTTTAGTAAGTGATATGACACACTTTTACATTAAGCTTGAGAACTTCCGTATCCGGATTTTTGAGGATCACTTGAAAATTCTTGTCTAACGGGGGCAAGTATTGCACTTCGGCATTATTTTAGAAAGGACACAAGGTTTGTTGTTTTTTAGTGGTAGATGAGAAAGCTAGTGTTTTTATTATTTTAAGAAATCCACAAACCGGATTGATTTTTATAAACCGGTATGCAATGTTTAGCTGTAGGGGCGAATTTATTCGCCCCTACAGTATCAAAAATTGAACAACGAAGGCAGCTCTTTAACACGGAATCCAGAGGTTATTATTTTCCAGCCCAAACATCTTGATAAAAGGACTCCAGACGCAGCCATAACTGCTTGACTTCATGAACAAAGCGCAGGCGATAGGCTTCGATAGCAGCAAATTTCTGCCCGGCAGGAGGCATAGCCTGTGCTTCATCCTGCTTGGGTGTGGGCACGTTGTCTACGACTATGAATGTTCCGGGTATCATCCCCATCCAGCAACTCCAGGGAACTACACCACTTTCCGTCGGTGTAAATTCGACAATTTGTGTTCCTTCTTTTAGTTCGAATTTCAACTTATATTGAGGAATCACGATGGTCTTGTTGCATTCGTTCATTTCCTTGCCATCAATCACCCACTTTACTGGAATCCCTTTGCGCAGGGTGAATTGGTTGGGCGAGAAACTGCTTTTCAGCACGTCCATTTTGATTGTTTGTTCACTGTCGCAGAACGGGGTTTCCGCCACGGTCGGCGACAGCTTTTGCGACACGCGTGCGACCATGGTATTGAAGTCCACGCCCGTGCCCGTTACCGCCAGCCCCCGGTTAAGCATGATTGCCCCCAGAATCATGACGATAAAGCCGGAAGCTTTCAGTAATTTGGGTGTCAGGTTTGCCGAAAGCAGACTGGTGAGAAACCCGAAGCCCAACAGTAAAGGCAAAGTGCCGATGCCGAAAAAGAACAAAATGGCCGCGCCCTCAGACCAGTTGCCCGTGCCCGCGGCCATAACGTACATGGCTTGCAAAGGGCCGCAAATAATCATCAGGCCATTCAGCAGGCCAATGACGAAGGGATTGCTGCGTTTGCGGTATTCCTTGCCAACGAAGCGCATGACAAACTTCGGAGTCTTGATCTGAAAATGACTCAATGCAGGGAACACCTCCAGCATGTGCAAGCCGAAAAGGATCAGAAAAACCCCGGCAGCGACACCGACCGCGCCTTGCGCGTAGGGCGTAAAGGCAACGACCGAGCCAAACGCGCCAAACAATGCCCCGATAACGGTATAAGACAGCGTTTTACCGATACCGTAAAGGAAATGCGTACCATAAGATTTCTGTCCATTGGTGGCGCTTTTCGCGGTATAGCCCAGGATCAAAGGCCCGCACATGCCCACGCAGTGAAAACTGGTCAGGAAACCAATCAGGATCAGCAGCCCGTAACTCATGTCACGGCTGAGCTTGGGCATGTCGGAATGATTCATATACCAGCTATCGAGCCAAAGAATAAAACCAATCCCCATGAGTGCAAGCGTGACCGCTGCGACCTTTTTTAATGCAATGAACAAACCGTTAATACGTGGATGGGCCGGGTTGGGTTGTAAACTCTCGTTTGTAGTGTTCATGATCGGGTTTTAACCATGGGTGAAATTCTCCAGATTGGCATGGAAGGCCGTGAAGTTTAGCATTAGTAAGTAGGCTTGATGGGGCGAATCAAAGATAGATTATTAAATACTTATATACGGGTCAAGTATCGGTTCACTTTCTATAACAATGACCGAGGCTACATTTGCACATAATCAATTTCAGTCGGGTGCATACAGATTGACAATTATGTAAGCAGTTTCCCTTCCTTTAACAAGACCAGTTCCGCAACTGACAGGTCTGATTAACTATTAATGCCAAATTAAATATTGATTGACTTGGCTATGAAAATTGACTTAAATGAATTACAGTCAAAATAAGGGATATTCGATGAATAACATATCTTCAGGGATCCATTCTACCCCCATAGAACAAGATAAGGGACAAATGACAATGGAAGACATTCACTCCTCTAAAGGTGAGGTCATAGTCAAGAGCGTAGCTACGGCTGTAGTCGTATCATCAATCATACACGCTGGCAAGGGTGTCATGGCTGCACTTGCCAGACATCCTCTTGTTATGTTCAGCATCGGCATGGGCGCGGGTTATTTGGCACATAAATATCGCAAAAAGATTATTTCGGTCACGGGCAAAACCGCAGAACAAAGCAAGGGTTTTGTATTGCGACAAAAAGAAAATCTTAAAGACCTGTTTGCAGAGACCGAGGAAGACGCAGGAGAAAAAGACGCTTCGAAATAAATCCTGCTCCTGTTATTGCGTATTCAAACGATCAAATGGGAGGTTATCATTCTATTAAAAATCGGTATTTATCCTGCTTCATGAAAATAAAATGTCCTTATCTCGTTATAAACCCTGAAAAAGGTAATTAATGCCTGTTACAGGTGTAGCAGGATGAGTGGCATTTTATGATTTCTATTTTAACAATGTTTGGAAGGAGTAATAAATCATGGCACACGTCAATGCAGAAAAAACCGTAGCCAGTCAAATAAAGTCAGTTGCCGGCGCTGGATCAGCAAAAATGATGGACTCGGCGATGGGGAAAATGGACATGGGTTCGATGATGAAAGGAGGCATGGGACCAATGATGGCCGGGGGCATGGGTCCGATGATGAAGGAGGGCATGGGGCCAATGATGGCCGGGGGCATGGGTCCGATGATGGCCGGTATGGGCCCGATGATGAAATCGCCGGGAGTTGCCACAGGAGTCGCCGTGACCGCCGGTTCCAGCGCAGGTAGAAGCGTTATAAGAAAATTTTTCACACATCCCTTGGTAATTTTCGGTCTCGGCGTCGCCGTCGGCTGTTATGTTTATAAGTATCGCAAGTCTATTATCTCGACTACTGAAGAAGCACAAGAAGAATAGGATTTTTATACGCATTAAGAGCTAAATTTGAAGTTATGAAATCAAATTGCTATATCTTCTATTGTATTTCCCCTCACCCAACCCTTTGGTGAGGGCTATTTTTCAGTGCTAAGAATAATTAGCTCTTAATTCGCATTTTTGTTTTGTAGCAAGGAAAGCATTCTAAAATGCTGTTTTGCTTAAAAACATAGCCGGTATGAAATTTCCGAAATATCACAAACATGGACACTGAAATGAAGTCTTCTCATACCGGCAGCCTGACTCATGGCAAAGTGGTTCATGCACTGAACCGGCGGGTTCGTATAATTTCACCGGTTCTGCTCAAGGATCCGGAACGGGCCTGTGTTCTGGAGATTATGCTGCAAAAGCGGGATGGCATCGAAAAAGTTCGCACAGTTCCAGATATTGCCTCCATAGTCATCCATTTTGATCCAAAAAAGCTGCCGAAAGCAAAGCTGTTCACCCTTTTAGATGCGTTACTGGGGAATCTTGGCAAAAGAAAACCCAATGCTACTCTCACACATTTGGCACCTGCTGAGGGTGATGTCAGCCTCGCCGAACAGGAATTCAATCTCACTGTCGATGGAATGACTTGTGTATCCTGCGCGCTTTTAATCGAGATGCTATTGAAGCGGGATCCACGTATTACCTCGGCGAATGTCAATTATGCCTCGGAAACGGCCTCTGTAACTGGCCGGGTTAACAAAGAAACCTTGTGCACGTTGATCGACAACATGGGTTACAAGGCGCACAGTCTTGATAGTCTGGCTCAGCGTCAAATCATGATCGTGCGCGAAAAGAAACGTCTGATTGATGCCAGACGGCGTGCCGTTCTATCCGCAGTGCTGAGTTTACCCGTCATGATGATCGGTATGGCCGCGCCTGCGTCCAGATACTGGCATTGGGCACAACATCTACTCGCCACGCCTATTGTGCTCTGGGCGGGATGGCCATTCTTTGAAAAGGCCATAAAACTGGCTAAGCAGCGCGCTACCAATATGGACAGCCTGATTGCTTTAGGAGTAGGGTCGTCTTATGGCTATAGCGTGGCTTCCCTCCTGGCAGGTAAGCGAGGACTGTATTTCGATTCTGCGACCGGAATCATTACCTTCGTCCTGATCGGTCGTTACCTGGAAGAAAAGGCCAAAGGCAAAGCCCATGAAGCTATCCGCTCACTGGTTAATTTGCAACCACAAAATGCAACAGTATTGCATGGCAGCAAAGAAATCACCGTGAACGTGGAGGACGTTCTGATTGGTGATATATTGCTGGTACGCCCGGGTGAAAAGATTCCTACTGACGGCATCGTTATCGAGGGCATTTCGACTGTAGACGAATCGATGGTCACTGGTGAAAGCATACCGGTTGTAAAGGAACCGGGGCATCGTCTGGTGGGCGGGTGTATCAATGCAAATGGCGCCTTGAAGATGCGCGTCACCGCTGTCGGTGCGGACACTTTCCTGGCGAACATCATTCATATGGTGGATCAGGCCCAATCTTCCAAATTACCCATTCAAAAAACCGTGGATCGCATTTCTTCTGTTTTTGTACCTTCCGTAATGGCGATATCAACCCTTACATTCCTGACCTGGATGGCAGTTGGCGCGGGTTTTCGAACGGCTTTCAGCAATGCCATTGCCGTATTACTGATAGCCTGCCCCTGTTCACTTGGGTTGGCAACGCCCATGGCCATTATGGTCGGCACCGGACAGTCGGCGCGGCGCGGCGTTTATATCCGCAATGGAGCAAGCCTGGAGATGGCCTCAAAGTTAACGACGATTGTATTCGATAAAACAGGAACCATTACCGAGGGCAAACCTCGGGTTACAGATTTCATTACCATTTCTAAAAAAAGTGAAGAACGGATATTAACATTGGCTGCGGCTGCTGAATCCGGCTCTGAACATTTTTTGGCGAAAACGATAGTCTCTTATGCCATGGATCGTCATGTTAGCCCTGTCAAGATCGAAGCATTTACCAATA
>Ga0102851_10002368_pt1 | contig 11329 bp, 12 predicted proteins | sample Mud3Dept3metaG_FD_79558 | JGI IMG/M metagenome (GOLD analysis project Ga0102851, IMG submission 79558) | Freshwater wetland microbial communities from Ohio, USA, analyzing the effect of biotic and abiotic controls - Mud 3 Core 4 Depth 3... | ecosystem: Environmental > Aquatic > Freshwater >...
CTACGAGGACGCGCGGCGCATCATCCGCGACGCCGACTTCTGCGCCGTGACGACCTGCTACTGTCGGCACAAGAAGGAGCACCTTGGACAGACCTGTCGCAAGGGCGCGCCGGTGGACGGCATCTGCATGGTGCTGGGTGAAGGTGCGCGCTTCCTCGTGCGCCGTGGGTTCGCCGAGGAGCGCGACAAGGACGCGATGCTGCAGACCCTCGACCTTGCCCGCTCGCTGGGCCTGACCCACATCACCGACAACGTCCGCGACCGCCCTTCGTTCATCTGCAACTGCTGCCGCTGCTGCTGCGAGCTGCTCGCGGGCGTGCAGATGGGTTTCGCCGACGGCATCGCCAAGACGCCGTTCGTTGCCGCCATCGACCCCGAGCGCTGCGACTACTGTGGCGAGTGCCTCAAGGCCTGCAACGTCAAGTGCATCGGCCTCGCCGACGACGCACGTGGGCTGCCGCGCGACCAGCGCCACGCCGCGCCGGACACCGCCGTCTGCCTGGGCTGTGGCGCCTGCCTGCCGGGATGCGAGAGGCAGGCGATCGCGCTGGTGCCGCGCACCCACCCGACGACGCCGCCGCGGAACAAGGCCATGCTCTTCGCGCACCTGCTCTGGGAGAAGGGGCGGCTGATGCCCTTCGTCGTCGAGGGGCTCAAGCGGCCGTGGCACGCACTGCGCCGCGGCCGGGCGCATCGACATTGAGAGGCTGCACACCATGGGTCGACCGACTCCGGAGCACCGTGACGACGAATCGCGCGAAACGGGCCGTACCGCCCGCGGCAGGCGCCTGAGCATGCACGACGGCATCGCCAGCTGGTGCGACTGCTGCTCGTGCGAGGCCGAGCCGTACTGGGTCGCCGTCGCCGAGGAGCTGGGCGTCGACCTCGGCAGCGACTACGAGGACGGCCGCGAGCGATGAGCCTGAAAGCCTCGGATGGAACCGCGGAGGCGCCGAGATGCAGGGAACAGAACGCGGCCCGGCCCTCGACGGATGCTCATCCGGAAGGTGATCGCCATCGATTCGGCAAGCCGTTGCCTCTCCTGCCTTCTCCGCGCCTGTGCGTCTCTGCGGTCGGGGATTTCGGATGAACACGGGGCTCGAGTACCACCAGCGCTCGAAGCATCGCCCGGACCGGTACGCCCCCGGGCCCGGCCGGCTCGACTGGGCCACGCAGCCCGACCCGTTCCGTCGCTACGCCGGCGCGCCGCAGATCGATCTCCCCTTGCTCGCCGGCGAGCTGCCCGCGTGCTGGGACGACCTCTTCAGCGCCGGCGCGCTGCCCGCCAGCTCCCTCGAGCTCGCGACCGTCGCCAATCTGCTGGAGCTGTCGCTCGGCCTGGCGGCGTGGAAGTCCTTCGGCGGCAGCCGCTGGGCGCTGCGCTGCAACCCGTCGAGCGGCAACCTGCACCCCACCGAGTGTTACCTGATCAGCCCCGATCTGCCGGGGCTGCCCGCGGGCGTCCATCACTACCGGCCGCACGACCACCGCCTGGAACGTCGCGCGGCCGCGCCCTTCGCCTGGCCAGGCGGCGTGCTGGTGGCGCTGACGGGCATCCACTGGCGCGAGGCCTGGAAGTACGGCATGCGCGCCTTCCGCTACTGCCAGCACGACTGCGGCCATGCCCTGGCGGCGCTGTCCTACGCGGCAGCGGCCCTCGGCTGGCCCACGCGCCTGCTGGCGCACTGGGGCGATGCGCAGATCGCCGCACTCACGGGCGTGGATCGCGCGGAGGATCGCGTCGGCGCCGAGCCGGAAGCCCCGGAGGCGATCCTCTGGGTCGGACCCGGCGAGCCGCCCGGCGCGGAGGTGGTGCTCGGCCGCCTGGCGGGCACGGCCTGGAGCGGACGGGCCAACACGCTCAGCCAGGGCCACCACGACTGGCCCGACATCCCCGCCGTGGCGGCCGCGACCCACAGGCCCGCGGGCGATCCCGCGCCGCGTTTCACGCCGCCGGCCCTGCCGCCGCTGTCGGCCGTGTCCCGCGAGCCGGTGTCGCGCCTGGTCCGACGACGTCGCTCCGCGCAGGCCTTCGACGGCGTCACGGGCCTGAGTGCCGCGGCCTTCTTCCGCCTGCTCGACGCACTGCTGCCGCGCGCGGGCCAGCCGCCCTGGTCGATGCTGGACGGCACGCCGCAGGTGCACCCGGTGCTGTTCGTGCATCGCGTGGACGGGCTCGCGCCCGGCATCTACTGCCTCCCGCGCGACCCCGCCGTCCTGGCCGAGCTGAAGGGGGAGCTGCGCCCGGACTGGCTGTGGCAGCGCGTGGCCGGCGCACCGTCACACCTGCCGCTCCACCTGCTGGCGCCGCTGGACGTGCGGTCCTTCGCCGCGGCGGTGTCCTGCCACCAGGAGATCGCCGCCGACTCGGCGTTCTCGCTGGCCATGCTCGCCCGCTTCGACGACATCACCGCGGAGCAGCCGTGGCTCTACCGGCAGCGCTTCTGGGAGGCCGGCCTGCTCGGGCAGGTGCTGTACCTCGAGGCCGAGGCCGCCGGCGTCCAGGGCACGGGCATCGGCTGCTACTTCGACGATGCGGTGCACGAGGCCCTCGGGCTCGGCACCGTCCGCTTCCAGGACCTCTACCACTTCACCGTCGGCGGCGCGCTGCCGGACCAGCGCCTGCGCACCGAGCCGCCGTACGCCCATCTCGGAGGCAGACAGTCGCATGAATGACGATCGGGGCAAGCGGGTGTCACTCGTGCTGGGGAGCGGCGGCGCCCGCGGGCTGGCCCACATCGGCATCATCCGCCGCCTCGAGGAGCAGGGTTACCGCATCGAGTCGATCGCCGGCGCGTCCATGGGGGCCCTGGTGGGCGGCATCTACGCGGCGGGCCGGCTGGACACCTACCGCGACTGGGTGTGCGCGCTGCGCCGGACCGACGTGCTGCGCTTCCTCGACCTTTCCTTCAGTACCGGCGGCCTGTTCAAGGGCGACCGGATCATGGACACGCTCAGGGAGATGGTCGGGGAGCACGCCATCGAGAACCTGCCCCTCGCCTTTACGGCGGTGGCGACGGACATCGTCCGGCAGCGCGAGGTGTGGATCACCCACGGCCCCCTGTTCGATGCGATCCGCGCCTCGATCGCCGTGCCGACGATCTTCACCCCCTACGCGTACCTCGGCCTGACGCTCGTGGACGGCGCCCTGCTGAACCCCGTCCCGATCGCACCGACCTTCCGCGACTTCACGGACCTCACCATCGCGGTGAATCTCAATGGCGAGACGCCGCCGGCAGGAGAACCGCGCCGGCCCGCGCGACCGGAGAGCGAAGCGACTGCCGGGGACCTGCGCTCGCGCATCCAGCAGTTCCTGGACATGATCGGCGACCGTGCCGCCGAGACGCCCGAGCGTGACCTGGGCGTGTTCGAGCTGATCTGCCGCTCGTTCGACACGATGCAGAACGCCATCGCCGCCGTGAAGCTGGCGACGTACGCCCCGGACGTCGTCATCAACGTGCCGAGGGACGCCTGCAGCGCCCACGAGTTCCACCGGGCCAACGAGATGATCGAGCTCGGCTACCGGCTCGCCGCCGAAAAGCTGGCCGGCCGCACGGAGGCCGAGGGCCAGCACCCGCGGCGGCGGCCTACTCCTTGAGCTTGACGACGAGCTGGCCGTCCGTGACCTCGATGTACTCGATCCCCGCGGCAAAGCTCTTCCAGAAGCCTTCCTGGCCGCCGAACTCACCGACCAGGTCGACATGCTTGAGCCCGCCGAGCCAGGCACTGGGGATCGGGACACCCCACACGCTGACGCCGGTGAGGACAATGACCGGCTTCTGGCTCGCGTAGCTGAGCTCGAGCCCGGCGGTCACCTTCAGGGTCTTGCCGCCGAGAATCGGGAACTCGGGATCCAGCGGGATCAGCAGCTTGGCGCTCGCCATGCCCTGCGAGAGATCGATGGCCAGCTTCTGCGCGAGATCGGTGTTCTTGGCGAGCAGCGCATTCAGCTCGCGCTCCGTGAAGTTGATCTCCCGCTTCGCGCCCGCCTCCGTGTAGCGCTCCGGCTCCAGGCGCTCCGCCCCGCCCGCCGGCGGCGCCGCAGTGCCGGCGCCCCCGCGCCGCCCGCCGCCGAGTGCCGTTGCATCGATGCGCTCCAGCTTCTCGCTGAGCAGCAGCTCTTCCTTCTGGCTCAGCTGCACGGGTGTGAAGGCCTTCGGGAAGAGGTAGTGCGCCACCACCCAGGCGGTGACCGCGGATGCCAGGACGGCCACCACCACGACGAGCAGGATGATCTTGCCGACGCCCATTCGTCGCTCCGGCTCGACCGAGCCCACGGACATCGGCTGCGTTTCCATCTGGCGTCCCTCCTGGCGGGCACGGTCCGCCCCAAAGTTGACGCCGCGCGCTGCGCACGGCGGCCGCTGCGATCGTCGCAGCTTTTCGCCGAAGCGGAAACTGGCGAGGCAGCGCGGTCCCATCGCGCCGTGGACGGCGCTGCTACCGGGACGTCGCTTGGCCGTGCCGGCAGGAGATCTTATGTCGCGTGTCCAGCCTCCGGGCCGCGATCGGCGCTGGTGCCGGCGGGCTCGATCTGGAAACTCCACTACGGACTATCCTCATGGCAGCCCCTCGGCACGGGAGCGCCCCGGGGGGCGTGGACGCGGCCCTCGGCCTACGGATCGATCGGCAGATGAACGAAAGCCATCTCTTCGTGGGGACCCTGGTCGGCCTGGCGCTGCTGGTCGTCGGCTGGGCGTGGGTGACCGTGCTGGCCTGGCGGCAGACGCTCGCCTGGGGTGCGGCCGTCCTGCTGTTCCCTCCGGCGGGCCTGCTGTTCGCCGCCCGTCATTTCACCGCGGCCCGCCTGCCCCTGGCCGTCGGCCTGCTGGGCCTGGTCGCGGCAGCCGGCCCGCCGATCGTCAACCGCCTGCTGCCGGTGGACCTCGGGCCGCGGGACACACTCGTCGACGGCGAGCGTCACGTCACGCTGACCGGCTGGGACCGCAAGGACTACGGCGTGCTGCGCGGCCTGCCGGACATCGTCGTTCTGCAGATGGCCAACCCCGACGTCACCGACGACACCCTGCGCCTGCTGGACGGTCTCGACCGGCTGCGCGAGCTCGACCTCAACGGCACGCAGGTGACCGATGCCGGACTGGCCGTCCTGGCGCGCCTGCCGGCGCTCGAGCGGCTGCGGCTCGCCAACACGCATATCACGGACGCCGGCTTCCGCCAGCACCTGGCGGCGGGCACCCGGCTGGTCGAGCTGGACCTGCGCGGCACCGACGTCACCAAGGACACGATTGCCGCGTGGCGCAGCGCCCAGCGCGGCCGCCGCGCGCTGCGCTGACCGGTTGCGCCAACGACGGCCTGACCCCCGAGGACACGACGACCATGCCCCTGGACAGCTCCATACCCGGCTCCGTGGCAAACGCCCAACTGCTGGCGAAGGCCTGCGAATTCGCCTACCGGGACGAAGCCGAGGGTGCCGCCGCCTTCCGGTCGGCGCTCGGCATGACCGCCCGCCTGATCAGCGTCGACAACACGCAGGCGTACCTGGCGCACGACGATGCGTCGCTGGTCGTGGCGTTCCGGGGATCCCAGTCGCCGAGGAGCCTCGACGGCTTCAGGGACTGGCTGCTGACCAATGCCGACAACCTGCTTGTCGTCCCCGAGGGGCGGGCGGGGACGGACTTCGCCGCCGCCGGCGTGGGCGCGCGCTTCCACCGCGGCTTCCTCGAGGCCCTCGCGGAGATCTGGGAACCGCTGAGCACGGCCGTGCGTGAGGCCTGGGAGGCCCAGGAACGGCCGTTTTGGGTCACCGGGCACAGCCTCGGCGGGGCCATCGCCCTGCTCGCCGCCTGGCGCTTCCAGCGGCAATTCCTGCCGGTCCACGCGGTGGTGACGTTCGGCGCACCGATGATCGGCAACGCAACCGCCGCGCGGGCCTTCGAGCGGGAGCTCCCCGACCGGATCTTTCGCTACGTGGACGTCGAGGACCCGGTGCCGCTGCTGCCGACCGTGAGTCTCGCCGCGAACACCTACTGCCACTGCCGCAACGAGGTGGCGCTGCAGGGCCCCAACGCGCAGTCGTTCGTCGAGACCCTGGGGGTGCTGGGGCGCACGGCGGTCGAGGGCCTGCTCAACGCCAGCATCGCCGACGAGGTCTGGGGCCTGCTGAGGCAGCGCATCGCCGCGCACCTGATACCGAACTACCAGAAGCGGCTGCAGGGCTGACCGGCCTGCGGAGGGCGGAACCGGTCACCGCCCCTTCTGGTACGTCCCCATCAGCGTGGCCTGACCCAGGATGCGGCCCTGCATCGCGTTCTCCAGCACCTGCTTGGTCGGCCGCCGGAGGTCCGGGAGCGCCCGGTCGAGCGCATAGAGCTTGAAGAAGTAGCGATGACGGCCGATCGGCGGGCAGGGTCCGCCGTAGCCCGTGCGCCGCCAGTCGTTCGTCCCCTCGAGCGTCCCTGAGGGCAGCGCGCCCGGCGCCACGCCCTGGGACAGTTCGGTGGTGGCTGCTGGTATGTTGTAGAGGAGCCAATGGACCCACGTCATCCGCGGCGCCGCCGGATCAGGGGCGTCGGGATCGTCGACGATCAGGACGAGGCTCTTCGTCCCTGGCGGCACCCCGCTCCAGGCAAGCGCGGGCGAGGTGTCGGCGCCCTCACAGGTGTAGGGCTTCGGTATGGGCTGGCCCTCGGTGAAAGCGCTCGAAACGAGTTGCATGGCCGGACTCCCCAACGATTCGGTCATCAGCACCACCGTCAGCACGACGAATGCGACTGACGCGACGAACCGGACTGCGGCACACTCACGGTGTGATCCCGACATGGCTGCCCTCCGCGACGTGCGGCAGCCGCCCGTGGAACACGCGGGCGCACTGCAGGACTGCACGGCACTCCGATCCGTGCCTGAGAAAAATAGACGAACCTCCCATCACTTGTAACCCCGGCGATTGGTGACGACCATGCGCGACAGAGGCTGGCTGGGCATTCTGATGATGCTGGGCATCGCGGGCGGCGTTCTCGCCCAGGAGGCGGACATGACGAGGTTGCCGGCACCGCAGACGGAGGGCGGCATGCCGCTGATGCAGGCCCTGAAACAGCGGCACTCCACGCGCGAGCTCAGCGCGCGGGCGCTGCCACCGCAGGTGCTCTCCGATCTGCTCTGGGCCGCCAGCGGCGTGAACCGGCCGGGCACGGGCCAGCGCACCGCGCCGACGGCCCGGGACTGGCGCGAGATCGACGTCTACGTGGCGATGGCCGACGGCACCTACCGGTTCGAGCCGGACGCCCACGCGCTGCGCCGCGTGCTGCCGCAGGACGTCCGCGCCCTGACCGGGATCCAGGACTTCGTGGCGCAGGCGCCGGTCAACCTCGTCTACGTGGCCGACCTCGACCGCATGGGCGACACGACGGCCGAGCACCGGCTGCTGTATTCGGCGACCGACACCGGGTTCATCGCCCAGAACGTCTACCTCTACTGCGCATCCGCCGGACTGGCGACGGTCGTGCGCGGCTCGATCGACCGCGAGGCCCTCGGGGCGGTCCTCGGCCTCCGCCCGGGCCAGCGCGTCATCCTGGCCCAGTCCATCGGCTATCCGCGGTAGCGCGCGGGCGCGCGGCGCGCCCCGGACGACGGCTGCTGACAGTCATCCGCAGACCCGCCGGGGCGCCGCGATCCACCGGGTGCCTGGACTGCCACGTCGGCCTTCGGCCTCCTCGCAGTGACGATGTGGGTTCCGGCGACCTGCGGCGCAGGAGTATCGCTCTCGTCATCGCGATGGCGATCCATCGGGTGGCCCGTGGCCGCCGTTCGCTGCAAGGCGTCGCCGCCGGCCAAACCGTGCTAGAGTGATATCACTTCGATATCTTCCCGCCGGGAGCACGCCATGACCGACCACCGCAGCGAAGGCACCTTCGAGAAATCCGCCAGCACCGTCAACGGCATCCTCATGCTGCTGATCCTGCTCGCACTGATCGCGCTCGAGATCTTCGTGGTGACGGGCGCCCGCTCGCCCACGCTGGCGATCCCGATCGGTCTCGCCATCCTCTTCATCGCCGGCGGCTTCTTCATGCTCCAGCCGAACGAGGCGGGGGTGCTCACCCTGTTCGGCGACTACGTGGGCACGGAGCGCACGCCGGGAGCGCGCTGGACCTGGCCGTGGATCAGCCGCAAGAAGGTGAGCGTGCGGGCGCGCAACCACAACGTCGACACCCTGAAGGTGAACGACAAGCGCGGCAACCCGGTGGAGATTGCCGCGGTGGTCGTGTGGCGCGTGGCGGACACCGCACAGGCGCTGTTCGACGTCGACGACTTCGAGCACTTCGTGAAGGTGCAGAGCGAGTCGGCCCTGCGCCACGTCGCCACACGCTACAACTACGACGAGGGCGAGGACCACGGCGTCCACGAGATCACGCTGCGCGCCGGCGCGGACACGGTCGCGGGCGACCTGCGCGACGAGCTGCAGGTGCGCGTCCAGCTCGCGGGCGTCCGGATCGAGGAGGCCAAGCTCACGCACCTCGCCTACGCCCCGGAGATCGCCGGGTCCATGCTGCGCCGGCAGCAGGCTGAGGCGGTGATCGCGGCGCGCACCAAGATCGTCACCGGCGCCGTGTCGATGGTGCAGATGGCGCTGCAGAGCCTCGCCGAGAAGAACGTGGTCGAGCTCGACGACGAGCGACGCGCGGCGATGGTGTCGAACCTGCTGGTGGTGCTCTGCGCGGAGCGCGACACGCAGCCCGTGGTGAACACCGGCAGCCTCTACAACTGATCGAGACACCCTGCCCTGCCACGCATGGCGAGCTCCGACAAGAAGGCGTTCCTGCTGCGCATCGACCCGGCGCTCTGGGCCGCGCTGGAGCGGCTGGCGCAGGCGGAGTTGCGCAGCGTCAACGGGCAGGTCGAGTACCTGCTGCGCGACGCGCTCGAACGGCGGGGGATCCGAGCGGCCGGCACGAAGGCGTCCCGCAGGGGCTGACGCGCTGCCGTGGCGGCAGCCTGGCGCCGACCGCCATCGGCCGATCCGCCGGGGGCGGACGGCCTACTGGTCGTGGAAGCCGATGTCGCCAAACCAGGCCCGGGCCGACTGACCGCTGTTGTCGGTGTCGGTCATGATGGCGACGGCGTCGACACCGGTGATGTCCTCACCGAACAGTCGCCGGAAGTCCGCCCGAACGTCGCGCCGCTCCTCGCGCCACGCGCCCGGCTGACCGGAGCGCACGGCGATCACGCGGGCATTGGCCGTGTAGGCGTTGTGCCAGGTGCTGCCGACCGGCTGACTGCTGGACCAGACGTAGACGAGCGAGCGGGTGCGCCAGAAGGCGAGCCCGCCGGACACGACGACGTAGAGCCGCGCCGGATAGTCGTCGCCGGCCTTCGTGCGCTCGTCCACGCCGTCGAGCACGCCGTCGATGCGCCAGGACCAGTGCAGATACGGGGTCCTGGTGAGATCGACGGCGATCTCACGGTAGAGGCCCGACGCGCTCGCATCGCTCTGCGCCTCGAGTACGCGGCGGCCCTCCTGCTCCACCAGCCGGTAGCGCGTCTCGCCCTTGAAGCTCTTCGACTGCCAGCCCTCGAGGTCGCCAGCGGAGAAGCGCCCGACGGGGAGCGTGACCGCGCCCACCGCGCCCGCGCCGAACGCAACCAGCAGCAGAAAGGCGGACCGCCTGCTCATCCGGGAGGCACCGGCTCGAACAGCCGGTCGAGCAGATCGGCGTCGTCGAAATGACGTCGGCCGATGAAGGCGGTGGCATGGTGGCCGCGCTCGCGCATCGCCCCGGCGGACGGAATGCCCATCGGCCAGAGCAGGAAGCGCTCTGGCCGCTCGGTGCCCGGCACGAGGCCGTCGGCGCCGAACAGGCTGCGCGGCCCGCCCTCGCCCGGGATCGCATAGAGCGCCTGATAGTCGGCGATGGCGTAAGTCGCCCGATCGCTCGTCCCTTTATACACGCGCTCGAGGTAATGGCGTCCCGAGCTCAGGCGAACCACCACCCGCTCGCCGTGCGCCAGCCACGGCGCCGCCTGCGGCACCAGCGGCGGCTCCGCCAGCGTCTTCGCATCCTCGCGCAGCCGCAGGGCCTTGGAGGGAAAGAACTGGTGATAACAGCCGCAGTTGTGGATGCTGTCGTAGATCAGCGGACGGCCCTCCGCGTCCAGTGTCACCCGCCAGACCAGCCCGTCGAGCAGGCCGGCCAGAACGTCCGCCGGTCCCTCGGCAGGCCGCTCGCCGAACCAGACCACGTAGTTCAGCTGCAGCAGGCTGTCGCCGTTCCAGCGCGTGTACGACGGATAGGCATAGACGAGCGGTTTCCCGGTGTCCACCGCCGGAGCGGCCGGTGCCTGCCAGTACGGCGCGCCGGGCAGATCGAAGTCGCCGGCGACGTCGATCTCCCAGACGGGGGCATGGACGGCAACCAGCGCGGCGAGCTGCGCCGGATCGGGCGCGGGGATGCCGAGGGAATCGTGCGGCAGCGGACCGATTCGCACAGGCGCGGGCGCGGCCGCACCGGCGGGACCAAAGCGCTGCAGCTGTCCGCGCCGCGGCAGCGCGTGGAGCGGCAGGGAGAAGGTTTCGTGCGCCTCGTCGTGCCAGCGCGCGATGCCGAGGCGGACGGCAATGGCAGCGAGGGGGTAAAGGCCCGCCACCCGGCTCACCACCCGGTAGTCGGGAGGCACCGCCGCCCGCTCGCCGAGCGCCTCCATGCTCGCCGGGTCCGCGGCGTCACTGGCGCGAAGGCGCGCGGCACAGGCCCCGAGCGCGTCGGCCAGCGGCAGCGGCGCCGCATGGCGTCGGGTCAGGTCGTCCGTCACCGCTGCAGGCAGCGAGGCGAGCTCGACCTCCCTCGCCTGCCGATCGAGCGTGGCGAGACGATCGAGCCAGACCCCGCCCCCGTCGCGAATCCGCAGGCTCGCGAGGAAGCGGTCCGTGCGCAGGTAAGGAAAGCCCTCGATCCGGGCAGCGGCGGTGGGCGAATAGCCATCCCGGGCGACCGCCGCGTCGGTCGCCGCGAAGAGGGCGCGGCACTTCGCCACCTCCGGATCGGGCGCGCGGTGCGGCGGTGCCGTCGCGCAGGCCGACACCAGGAGGCAGAGCAGCGGGACGAAGCGGGCGCACCTGCGGGTGAGGCCACGGTCCGGCACGACCGCTACAACCCGTCCCGCGCGGGCACGAACAGGCCTTCGACCCGGTTCTGGATGCCGAGCGCGGCAGCGTCGATGGACGCGGCGTGCTGCGCCTTCAGGGCGTCGGCGAGCGCCTTGCGCTGTTCCCCGAGCGCCGCGAGCAGCTCGGCGCGCATCTCGTCACGGAACAGCGACTCGTCGATCTCGACGAGCGCCTTGTCGATCGCGAGCCAGGTCACGGCACCGGCCGCGA
>Ga0102851_10002369_pt1 | contig 11328 bp, 10 predicted proteins | sample Mud3Dept3metaG_FD_79558 | JGI IMG/M metagenome (GOLD analysis project Ga0102851, IMG submission 79558) | Freshwater wetland microbial communities from Ohio, USA, analyzing the effect of biotic and abiotic controls - Mud 3 Core 4 Depth 3... | ecosystem: Environmental > Aquatic > Freshwater >...
CTCAAGTGGGACGGCGAATGGCAGATCACCTACGAAACCTTCCGCGACATGGGCATCGCCTATGCCGTCGGGCTGGTCCTGATCTACCTGCTGGTCGTGGCGCAGTTCAAATCGTACCTGACGCCGCTCATCATCATGGCGCCGATCCCGCTGACGATCATCGGCGTGTTGCCGGGGCACGCACTCTTCGGCGCGCAGTTCACCGCCACATCGATGATCGGCATGATCGCGCTCGCCGGCATCATCGTGCGCAACTCGATCCTGCTGGTCGACTTCATCCACCAGCGTCTGGCCGAAGGCGTCGACTTCGAACAGGCCACGATCGACGCGGCCGCCACCCGCGCCAAGCCGATCGTGCTGACCGCCGTGGCCGCGATGCTGGGCGCCGTCTTCATTCTCGATGATCCGATCTTCAACGGCCTGGCGATTTCGCTGCTGTTCGGCATCTTCGTGTCGACCGCGCTGACGCTGGTGCTGATACCGGTTCTGTACTACGCGGTGAACTATCGGCGGCAGCAGACTCCTGCGCAGGCGATTCCAGCACCGTCCACTGCAACTGCCTAGGAAATTCCTCATGACCATCGATCGCTGGGTCCACGTCCTCGCCGGTACCTTCATCCTCCTGTCCCTGCTTCTCGCCGTGCCGGGAAGTCCGCTGTTCGTCTCGCCATGGTGGCTCGCGCTCACCGCCTTCGTGGGCGTGAATCTGTTTCAATACGGCCTGACGAATTCTTGCCCGCTCGGCTGGATGCTGAAGAAGCTGGGCGTACCGGAGAGTCGCCATGTCCACGCGTAAATCGACCGAGACCCCGCTGCCCGAAGGCGGCGCGGCGCGTGCCCGCCGCGAACTGGTGCTTCGACTAAAGCGCGTCGAAGGTCAGCTGCGCGGCGTCCAGCGGATGATCGAGTCCGGAGAGGACTGCGAGCCGATCGCACAGCAGCTCTCGGCCAGTCGCAAGGCACTCGACAAGGCGTTCTACGAGCTGCTCGCGTGTGCGATCGAGCATCCTGAGTTCACGATGAACCAGAAGGAGTCCAAGGACCACCGTATCCAGCGCATGGCGCGGGCGTTGGCCAGGCTGGCGTGAGCGCCCAGCGCTGCTGAGCCAGGGAACCTTACCGTTGCTGAGAGGCCCGCGATGCTGCGGGCCTTTTTTGTTGCCTTCGACGGCAATGCCGTTCAGCATTGACATCGCGTCGATGGGGGGGTTGCCGGGTCACGACAGCCCTGCAGAATCGCCGATGGGCCAGGGTCAGACAACCAAGAAAAACCTATGACGAAGGTGCAATGGAGCCGGGCTGTACTGGTCTACGACAGCAGTTCTCGCCTGTCCCACCTGCTGGGCGATCTTCGCCAGCGCGTCGATCCGGCCCACGACGACGGACCAGCGCTCTATGTCGCGATCCGGCTTGATCCCTGGCTGTGGTTCGTCGAGGATGCATCGCGCATCGCCCGTAGCCTGGACTTTGCCGAACTCGAAGAGATCTGTGCACGCACGGACTACACGGCGCAGATCTCGGACGCCACTGGCGCGCTGATACAGCACCTGGTCTTCGCATCCGCATTGCGGTCAGGGACCCCGCCAGCGCTGCTGACCGTGCAGGCCCACACACGCTACGCCGTCGTGCTGGACGAGAACGACAGCCTCCTGTGGGTCGGTGAACGGACCGACGTGACGCTGCCCGGGTCGAGCGAACCTGTCACCGAAAGCGGCAGGCCCCCCGTCTCCTGGCCCGCGCCACCTGCCGAACCGTCATCGCCGATTCCACCGATCCCCAGGTCGGCGCCGCCGCCACGGATGGAACCGGAGGCAACCTCTCCCGATGACGCGCTGGCCAGCACAGCGCCGCCGATGCCGGGCGCGCCGCCGGAGCCCGCAGCGACCACGGCGCCGAGCAGTGAGCGTTACCTGCAGGGCGATCTCTTCCGCAAGTCTGACAGCGCATGGCTCGCGGCGGAGCCCAGGCTGGTCCGGCGGGAGACGTATCGACTCGATGTGTTCATCGGCCCACCGGGCATGGGAGCCATCCAGGCGAGTGCGGCCTTCCGCGATGATCTGCTCGACTGGGCAAAGAAGGACGCCTATCAGCTGCAAATCGTCTTCAACGAGATCGGCGTAACGGGCCCCGCCCAGACGGGTTGGATTGAACTGAAACGCCACGGCGTCAGTTCGAGCCATTCGTTCGAGTTCGTGCCCCAGGCCACTGCGCTCTTCCAGGGCCGGATTTCGGTGCTGCACGAGGGCCGCGTACTCCAGACGGCCGTGATCGAGGCCGAGGTCGTGGAGTCGGTCGACGCGGCCCGGGGCGCGGGCAGCGGCGCGCGCCCGGCTGTCGAGATGATCGTCCGCCACGACCTGGCGTCGCTCGATGAGCGCCGCCCTTTCGACGTCAGCCTGATCCTGAATCACGCCGAGACCGGCAGCGCCGCGATGACCGCCGCCTCGCGCGAGAGTGCGTATGTCGCCTCGCTCGACGACTTGCAGGGGCAGCTGGCCGCGATCAGCGAGCTGCTGGCGGAGCTCGGCACCAACTCCAAGCGCCACACCAAGGGACTGACGACGAAGGAGAACGCCGCCTGGCTGGTGCGGCTTGCGTCCCAGGGAAATTTCCTCTACCGCAAGCTGGTCCTCGACTACATTGACCAGTCACCGACCGCGGCGGCGCTGCGGTCGGCGAAGACCATGCAGATAGTCAGCGCGCGGCCCGACGCCGTCGTGCCGCTCGAGTTCGTGTACGAGTACCCGCCGCCCGCGAAAGGCGCGCCGGTCTGCCCCAACGCACGGAAGGCACTGGAGGACGGAGCGTGCCCGGAGCAGTGTCGACCCACCGACAGCCCGGCCCAGTGCGTGTGCCCGATGGGGTTCTGGGGCCTGGACCGCGTCATCGAACGTCACGTGCACGACGCCCGCCTGGGCGCGGCAGCGGCGATCACCGGCAGCGAACCGACGGCAGATCGAAAGGAACTCGATACGCGCGGGTCCACCTTCCTTGCGGCCAGCGAGCAGGTGCCGAAGAGCGATCAGAAAGCGCTCGCCGAACGGATCCGGAAAGCCTGGAAGGGCGAGGTATCGGTCGCCACCAGCTGGACTGGCTGGCCGGCCGAGGTGAAGGCGAAGTCACCCGGGCTTTTCGTTCTGCTGCCGCACACGACCGGCAAGGGCGACACCATTGCGCTCGAGATCGATGGACATACGCTGGAGTGCCGCTACATCAACAAGGGCTACGTGTGCCCCGAGGGCACGCCCTCGCCGCCGATTGTGCTGCTGCTCGGGTGCGACACGGCCTCGGTGGCCGACCGCAACGCCTACACCTCGAACATCGCGGTATTTCGCCAGGCCGGCTCGGCGATCGTCATCGGCAGCACTGCCGCGCTGATCTGGGGTGTCGATGCGGCCAAGGTGGCCGGGGAAATCATGCAGGCCCTGGGCGATGCCGTCGCACAGTCGTCCAACTCCATCGGCGGCCTGCTACTGACAGCCAAGCGCCGCTCCGTGCACGATAGCCAGCTGATGGCCATCAGCCTCGCCGCCTTCGGCGACGCTGACTGGCGCATCAAGGGACACTGACATGCCTTTCGTCTTTCGCATCGAGATGTTGCCCGCGCTCCATGGTGACGCGCTGTGGATCGAATACGGCGAACCCGACGACCTGCATCGGATCCTCATCGACGGCGGCCCGATCACCACCTACAAGGCGCTGACGGAGCGGCTGGCGCGGGTACCCGGCAACGAGCGGTTCTTCGAGCTGATCGTGCTCACCCATGTCGACGGCGACCATGTGGAGGGGCTGGTGCGGTTCTTCGCTGACAAGCCGCTGCCGTTCTCGGTCGACAAGGTGATATTCAACGGCTGGCGACAGATGGAACGGTCGCACGGCCTGCTCGGCGCGTTGCAGGGTGAATTCCTCAGCGCGCTGCTGGTGAACCGCGCCTCGTCTGCGTGGGATCCGGACGCCGAGCCCTGGGTCGTATTGAAGGCGGGCGCGCTGCCGTCGCTCGAGCTTCCGGGCGGCATGAAGCTCACGCTGCTGTCGCCGGATGCGCCCAAGCTCCAGGCGATGGCCAAGGCCTGGAAGAAGGCCGTCGACAAAGCGGGATTGCGGCCAGGCGACCTGGAACAAGCGTGGACTGCGCTCGCCCAGCGCAAGCGGCTCCTTCCGAAGAAGGGTCTGCTCGGCGCATCGCCGGACCTGGATCGCCTGCTGCAGGATCAGTTCAAGATCGACGCCGCGAAGGCGAACGGCAGCAGCATCGCGTTCCTAGCCGAGTACGGCGGCAAGGCGGCCCTCCTGCTCGGCGACGCGTTCCCGGACGTCGTCGCTGCATCCATCAAGCGCCTGCTCAAGGCCCGCGGCCAGAAGAAGCTGAAGGTCGACGCGGTCAAGGTGGCGCATCATGGCAGCAAGAACAACACCAACGATGAGCTTCTCGCACTCATCGACTGCCCAACCTACATGATCAGCACCAACGGTGCGCAGTTCAAGCACCCGGACAAGGCGTGCATCGCGCGCATCCTGAAGTTGGGCAAACCGGCGCGGCTCGTGTTCAACTACCGCAGCGAGTTCAACCGGCCCTGGCTCGACCGTGCGAGCCAGCAGAAGTACGGATACGTCGCACTGGTCCGCAAGGATTCCGAACTGAGCATCCCCGTCACGCTTTGAGAGGACCGATATGCCGAATCCCCCAGCAGTTGAGCAACTCGAGCAGTTCCTGTCGCCCGTGGCAGATGCCGGGCCGCCGAGTGAGGTTTCGGGCAACGAAGTGGGCCTATGCCTGTCCGGCGGCGGCTACCGGGCAATGCTGTTCCACGTCGGCGTGCTGTGGCGACTCAACGAAATGGGCTGGCTGCCCAGGTTGACGAGGATTTCCAGCGTTTCCGGCGGCTCGATCACGTCGGGGGTCCTGGCGCTGGCGTGGCGCAACCTGGGCTTCGACACGGCCGGCGTCGGGACGAATTTCCGGTCACTGGTGGTCGACCCGCTGCGGAAGATGGCCGCAACCTCGATCGACGTGTCGTCCGTGGTGGTCGGGGCCCTGCTTCCCGGCGTATCCGCTTCGGACCGCGTGACCAAGCAGTACAAGAAGGTGCTGTTCGGTGATGCAACGCTGCAGGACCTGCCGGATACGCCGCGCTTTGTCTTCTGTGCCACCAACGTGCAGACGGCGAGCCTGGTGCGGTTCACGAAGAAACGCCTGGCCGACTGGCAGGTCGGCTACGTTGACGCCCCGAACATCGAACTGGCTCGCGCTGTCACCGCCTCTTCGGCCTTTCCACCCGTCCTGTCGCCGTGCGAGGTCAAGCTGCCCGAGGGCGCGATGAAGCCGTTTCCTGATGTCGAGCTGTGCCGCAAGCCGTTCACGACTGACCTCATCCTGTCTGACGGTGGTGTGTACGACAACATGGGCATCGAGCCGGTCTGGAAGAACTGCGGCACCGTGCTCGTCAGCGACGCGGGGCAGAAGATCTCACCCGAAGAGGAACCGGCGGAGGACTGGGGGCGCCATGTGATGCGGGTCCTTGACCTGATCGACAACCAGGTTCGATCGCTGCGCAAGCGCCATGTCGTCGGTTCGTTCGTCACGGGACTGCGCAAGGGCGCCTATTGGGGTGTCCGGACCGATATCGCCGACTACCAGTTGTCCGACGCCCTTCCCTGCCCGCACGAGGCGACCTTGAAGATCGCATCGACGCCGACGCGACTGACCGCCATGGACGAGGCCACCCAGCAACGTCTCATCAACTGGGGCTATGCGGTGTGCGACGCCGGGATGCGCAAGCACGTCGCGGTGGGTGCACCGGCTCCCTCGGCCTTTCCCTACGCGATCGGGATTGGCGCGTAGGTCTGCGGGCGGCCGCCGTCGAATCCGCAGCGACCAGGATCAGATCACCCACAGCACCGCAACAGCCGCCCATACGAGCAGCCCAAGCAGCACACCCAGGGCGATCCCGCGCGCGGGGGTCAGGTCGCGATGGCGACGTCCTCGGCGACGCGCCGTCGCGCTTTCCGTGTCGAGCGTCCTGGGCATCACGAATAGCTCGCGATGAAGTCGGCCAGGTCCGCCTTCATGGCGTCGAGGTGAGAACGCCCACTGCAACCAGCTTCCGGTCCTGCGCGGCGCGTGTAGCGGACCTTGAGGAATTGCCCGCGGAAGACCCGCATGCACAAGGCCTCGAAGCACGCCCTCTGGTCGGCGTCGACCGCCTGGCCCTGAATCGACAGCAGCACGACGCGGCGGTTGTAGCGATCGAGCAGGCTTTCCTCGCCGGGTCCAAGCACCGAAGCGTCGAGCACATGGCCACCGCTCTCGCTGACCTTGCGGTGGACATCCATCCACGCCGCCCCGATCTCGTTGGGCAGACGCGGATCGGACAGACCGTCCAGCAGCTCCGTCTGGCCTCGTGAGTAAAGAGTGATCGAGACTTTCTCGCTGCTGCCGGGACATCCGTAGTTGTATGACCAGCCCAGGGTCGGCTTGCCGACGTAAGACTCCGCGCGAAAGATCGTCATCGCGCCAAGATGGGCAGGCAACAGCGAAGAAGTGGCCTCGCTCCAGATCGGCAGGTTCGCCCGCGCCAGCCGTGGCGAAGCGCCTTCCAGCACCGCCTGCTGCCAGGTCTTGCCGAAACGCAGCGACAACTCGCGGTCGACCAGTTCCAGAGCCGCGTCATAGTCGAGGCCGGCCAGCGCACCCTTCCAGCGCGCCGCCTCGTCGCCGATATCCGCGGTGTGCCACCCACCAACGAAGTTGAATGGAGACCGGTCCCGGTGCTCCAGCCAGAAGAGAAAAAGGTAGAGCCGCTCCCGCCGCCAGGCCTCCGTGGCGACGTCGCGCATCGGGTTACTGGGCCCACGGGTACTCGGGACGAGTCGACCGGCCGACTCAGCTACGCCTGACCGGTCGCCATTGCAGCGGGTGTCCATTGTCTGGTGTCCTCCTGGGACAAGAGCCGGACTGAAAGGAACGCGGCCTCGTGAGCCGCGTTTGCTTGCCAGTTTGCGCGTCTGCTGACATCATTTCCAATCGATTCCAAGGACTTCAGCCATTCACATGCTGAATCTCAGAACCGTCGACCTGAATCTTCTGACCGTCTTCGAAGCCGTCTACGAGGAACGAAACATGACGCGGGCTGCCGAGCGACTCGCCATGACCCAGCCCGCGGTCAGCAATGCCGTGGCGCGCCTACGCAGCGTGGTGGGCGACGAGCTCTTCGTGGCCGGGCGCCGCGGCGCCGCGGTCACGCCCATCGCGGAGCATCTCTACCCCAAGGTAAAGGCCGCGATGGACGCCATCCGCGATGGACTCGGCGAAACCCGCGACTTCGTGCCGAGCGAGTCGGACCGGCGCTTTGCCATGGGTGCGCTGTACGCGCCCGGCGTCAGCTTCGGCCGGGCCTTTGCAAAATGGCTGAAGCGCGATGCACCGCGCCTGAGCTGGAAGTGGCTGCCGCTGGACGGTCGCGAGGCGGGCGTGGCCGCGCTGCGTGACGGCCGGCTCGATTTTCTGCTCGACCATGCCAGGCCGACCGCGCGTGATCTTCAGGGCAGCGAACTCTTCACCGATGAACTGGTGGTGGTAGCGGCCGGACACCATCCACGGATCGGGACTGCACTGTCACGCAGGCAGTTCCTCACGGAGCGCCATGCCGTGCACCGCAGCCTCCGCTACCCCGGCAGCCTGCCGCAGATCGAAGAAGCCCTGGGGCATCAGACGCTGGACGTTGCGCTGGAAGTTCGCGAACCCATTGAGCTGCCGATCGCCGTCTCAGGCACCGACTTGATCGCCGTGGCCAACCGCAGGCTGGTGGCGCCGTGGGTCAAGCTGCTCGGCCTCAAGGTGCTGCCAACGCCATTCCGCGCTTCGCCCTTCAAGGCCTACCTGGTCTGGCATGGCAGCCGCCGCCGCGACGCCGGTCACCGGTGGGTTCGCGAAGGCACCATCCGCCTCGCCGCCAGTCACGCCTAGCGTCGCTCGATGGTGCGGAGAACGCTCGCCGCGCCGTCCATACAAATATCCGGCGTGCGCTGTCAGGGCAGCAGCCACCCCTTGTAGCCGGCGTCCGGGTCGAGTGGATCGGGCGTGGGCAGCCCGGTTCGGGCGCTGAACGTCGCGTAGTCAACGAACTCGACGAGAACCGGCGTGGCGGCGCGCTCTGCAAGCTTTCCCACCCACAGTTGCAGACGACGACCCCGCGGCTTCTGCTCGGCGCCATCGTCCCGGAGTAGCGGGTCGAACGCGCCATCCGCGCGTCGTATGCCGTCGATGACCGGAGTGCCAGGCACCCGTGCGCGGACTGCCGCGCTCGCGTTCCACGCCTCGCCCGTCATCACATCGATCAGACCGTCATCGCGCTCCACTGCCACCGCCAGCTCAAGCGGTTGCGCAGCGTCGGCACTCAGGCCGATCCAGAAACACTCGCGTGGCGCGAGCGGCAGCAGCAGTTCGCGGTCGCGGGAGAGACCGACCGGCAACGCTCCCAGGCTTGCAGGCGCAGTCTCGATGACGCCGGACTCGGGCAGTGCGTAGCGCTGAAACGACAACACGAGCCCCACGGGAAGCCTGAGTTCCGCACGGCCGAGCCAGTCGGCGGAGGGCTGCCCGCTGCTCGACATCACCGTGCGGCCCGCTACTCAGCCTTGCTGCGCAGAACCTCGAGCGCGCTCGGAGGCAGGTTCATCTTCACCAACCTCTGCTTCTGCATGCGAAAGACCGAACGACTGGCCTGGTCCGCAGCACGCGTCACCACGCCCGCCGGAAGCATGGCCGCCACGGCCTCGACGTCAACGCGCGCATCCGCAAGTACCCGATCCTGCGGTGGCAGGATCCGTTCACGCGGCGCAGCCTCCTCGACCATCTGCCTGGCCAGTTCCTCGCGTGCCCCGGCCTTTACCGATGCGTCGGCGGCCCATATCAGGAACGGCGGCAGCGCCGAATTCGCGACCACACGCTGGAACATTTCGGCAGGAATCAGCTTCGCGCGCGTCTGTGCCGCCTGCACCAGCAGCGTCCAGCTGCGCTGGAACATGGGCGGGCCGATCAACGTGCCGGCGCGGCGCAACTTGGGATCGGGGCACTGGAGCGCGAGCGCGGCAACATCGGGGTGATTGCTTCCGAGCGTGTCCTGCAGCTTGCGCACGATATCGTTGAGTGCACCGATGTCACGACCGGCGTCCCGGTCCCGTTCGACCAGCAAGATGTGACCGCCGATGATCCAGGCTATCGGGCTCTCGAATTTCTGGAACAGGAGTTCCTCGAGCTTCGGATTGAGAATGCGACGTTCGTCGGCGAGCGCCAGGCGTGCCGTCTCGGTCACGCCGTCTTCGCTCTCGGCCAGGTCCGGGCCCGTGCCGTTCCGATACATCAGCACGGAAACGCGCGGCCGCTTCGCCTGCTCCTCTTCACCCGGCATCACGCGGCGCAGGACATGGACCTCATGCCGGAAACCCTTGCAGACAATCAGACTCTGCTCGAACACGCCGTCGGCAAACTGATATCGCAGGAAATAGTTGCCCGCCTTGACCGGCTTGACACAAAACGCCCACGGGTCGCTGTCGGCGTCACCGCGCGGACCCTCGCTTTCGAGATCGAGCACGGGGGTGCCGGCGCCGTCCACCACAGTGATGCCGCGCCAGGGCTGTGTGTTCGCTCCACGCTCGCTGCCCTGCCGTCCACTGAACATTCGCGCCATGACGAGAAGTGACGCGCTGTCAGGCGGCAGCGCCAGCGCATTGGCCTTGGCGATCGCGACACTGCGCGCAGCCCAGTGATATTCGTGGCTGGTCGAGGTGCGCAGCACCGGCGCGACGGCAACCGGCTGCGGAGTTGCCTCCGCCGGAGCCACGGTATCGCGATCAAGCAGGAACACCCTCTGTTCCGTGCTGCGCGCAAGCTTCGTCTTCACCTTGTAGATGCCGAACGGCAGGCGTGACGAGAGCGAAGCGGGACCCCCTTCGATGCACTCGAACGTGCTGTCGATCAGGTAGATCGACGCGCCCTCTTCCGCGGCCGACAGTTGAATGTCGAACAGCTCGCCCGGCTTCGGAGTCGCGACTTCCGGGCCCGAGGCCTCGACGGTGATCTCCATCGGCGAGAGCACCTCGAAGCTCTGCCGCAGCCCTGCCGCCGGGACACTGATGCAGTACAGGCCCGGTTCGAGCGCCAGCTCTTCCGGGTTCTCCGTGACCACGAACTTCTGCAGCACGTAGGCCGGTGAGCCGGTCCAGACGATCGCCTCGGAGCCGCGCGGGGCACCCGGGCACGTGACGGTGACCGCGTACCTTGGCTTGGAAATCCCCTTCGCAAAGATCAGCGTCGAGTCCTCCTGAATGATCTCGGGCTCCTTGCTGACCTCCTGGTTCGCCAACTGTTCCTTTGCCATCTTCGCGCACTGCGCATTGCGCACCCAGTTGGCAAGGCTGCGGCCCGTCACGCGGCCGTACCGATCCGCCGCGGCACCCCGCAGGCCTTCGGTCAGCGCCCAGGTGAAGGCACCCAGGAACCGGTTCGGGTCCTTGTTCGTGGGTATCGGCACCTCCACGGCTCGCAGCGGGCGCTGCGCCGCGAACGCGATGAAGGACGCGCGCGGCGGCTCAGAGGGCGTACGCGGCGAGAACTGCGGATCGCGCGGTGTGGCCGTGAGCCACACCGCGTCCATGCAGCAGTCCATCAGTAGCACATACTCCTGGAAATAGCAGGCGTCCTGCAGCAGGCTGAGCCATCCCGTCGCGTGCACGTTATGGCCGCGCTTGTTCTGGGCAGTTCCGGCGTAAAGACAGGCGCGCAGGCGACCGGGCGAGAAGCCGTGGCCCGACATGTAGATGTAGAGACGACGCCCGACGTACTTGAGGCCCGCTTCCTTGTTTGCAGTCGCGATGTCATCGAGCTCGAAGAACAGCTTTTCCAGTTCATCGACCGTCGGATGCACTGCGTCGGCCTTCGTGGCGGGCGTCGTTGCGACCGGCTCGGACGTCTTGACGCGGACGTTCTCTGGCTTCAGGTGCGGGCCTTGAGGGTCATCCACCAGCCACTTGCGGAATTCCTCGACGTCGTTTGGCGGGCTGCGCAAGTCAGAAGGCTTGCCACCAAAACCCAGCTCGGGATAGCTGCTTACACCGATCAAAAGCGCGTGATCTTCCATCATTACTCGGGTCCGTACCTGGTTGGCTTCTCTACCGAGGATAGGCGTCCTTGATGAAGTCCTTGTCCTTCTGCGACAGTTCGGAGTTCAGGCCTGCCTGCGTGCCGTCCTTGGTCCATGCGCGCGGAATCGGGTACATCATGATCGACGTGGCATCCGGCTTCGTCCCGCTGATCTCCTTGTCGGGGTA
>Ga0102851_10002370_pt1 | contig 11327 bp, 8 predicted proteins | sample Mud3Dept3metaG_FD_79558 | JGI IMG/M metagenome (GOLD analysis project Ga0102851, IMG submission 79558) | Freshwater wetland microbial communities from Ohio, USA, analyzing the effect of biotic and abiotic controls - Mud 3 Core 4 Depth 3... | ecosystem: Environmental > Aquatic > Freshwater >...
GCCTGGACCGTGTCCCGCTCGGCAAGCTCGCGATCGGCGTCACGGGGTTCCGCACCATCGATGTCGGCGCGGCGCCGCAGCACATCGAGGTGGGTCGCGAGCCCGTCACCGGCGTCACCCTCACGGTCTCGCAAGCACGGCTCCACGTGATCGCGCGCAGCGCGGACGTCATGCCCCCGGACGCGGCGATGTTGTGGATGTTCCCCGCCAAGCCGGCGCTGCCTCACCCGACCCTCGACGCGATCGGCAGGGCCGGGTTCGCGATCACACCGACGATGGCGATGCCGGTCGATCTCCAGCACGTGCCTGCGCCGCTCGCCGGTCTCGTCGCTGCCGATGATCTGATTGCCACGATCTCCGCTCGCCCCACCGGCGAGCTCGTCGTCTGCGCCCTCGGATTCGCGAAGAAGCAGCTCGCCGGCGCGAGCTCGCTGTCCGACTTCGGTCTGGCGATGTCCAAGCTCGACCTCGGCTGCGCGCACGTCGCCCCCGATCAGACCGTCGTCACCGTCGAGGTGCCCCCGGTGCGCAAGCTGTCTCCGCCGAAGTGACGAAGGCAACCGCCTACGGAACCACGACCGCCGCGGGGCTTGCACCGAGCGCGCCGAGTGACGCGCCGCGAACGACGATCCGACCGACCGCGCCGCCGCCGCCGCCGCCGTTGCCGCTCATGCCGCCGCTGATCGCGTTCATCGTCGGCGGCGCCGCATCGCGATAGCCACCGCTTCCGCCGCGGTTCACCTCGCCCGCGATCCCCGTGCCGGTCGCGCTGCCACCCGGCGCCGCGGCGATCGTCGCGAGTCCGTCGCCGCCGTCGCCGCCGAGCGTCTGCATCGAGACATCGGTCGCGCCGCCGCCTCCGCCGCCCTGTGCGAGCAGCAGGCCGGTGCCGAGCAGCAGGGGCGCCTGCAGGTCGATCGCGCCACCCGAGCCGCCGCCCGTGCCCGAGGTGCCGGTGGCCCCGCAGTCGACGCCCCCGTCGCCACCACCGCCGTTCGCACGGATGCTGCCCGACACGGTGATCGACGTGCCGGCGTGGAGCTGGATCGCACCGCCGCCCGCACCGGCGGCCTGCCCCGCGCACGGCGGCGACATGTTGCCCCCGCCCGAACCACCGTCGAGGATCGCGAGCGCTGGCGTGCCGTAGCTCGCGCCCGCGTCGCCGCCCACCGCGGTGCCCGAGGTCTGCCCCGCCGCCGCGGCGGTGCCGAAGCCACCACCGCCTCCGCCTGCATTGGCGCTACCGACCACGCGGCCATCCCCGCCTGCGCCGGGCCCCCCTCGAGCCCCGTAGCCTCCTGCCCCGGGTGTGCTCCGCTGCGCACTCGCGTCGATGACGTTGACGACGATCGTCGTGCTCGCGACGATCACGAGCGGCCGCGCCCCGATCACGCGCAGGGTGCCCGTGACCTCGAGCGATCCGATCTCGAGGATCGCGAGCTCGGGTCCGCCGGTGTCCTGTGCCGACACGATCAGACGAACGCCCGGCGGCAGGGCGACCGAGAGCGTCGGCGGCGTCCCGGTGTTGCCGGTGTTGATCGTCGCGTTCATGACCGACAGCGGGCCGGTGCCCGCGAAGCTCGCGTCGATGTCCGCGGGGACGTGTGCGACGTCACGACCGGCGGCGTCGATCTCGGCCGGGACGTCTGAATCGGCCCCATCGCCGACGGTCGCGTCCGACCCATCTCCGTCGGTGATGCGTGCGTCGGTGGCGGCCCCGATCGAGAACGAGCAGCCAGCGAGCGCGACCAGACAGCCTCGGCGCATCACCTCGACGAGCCTACTCCAAGCTGCTCCCCCGTGTGGATCTGAGTGAGTCTGGCGCGCTCCACACACGACGGAAGATAGAATCGGCCGCGGGCGAGATTCGAACCCGCGCGTCGAAGCTTCGGCCCCCGCCGCCGTAGAATCGGCGACGAAACGACTCACCCAGGAGACCTCGATGCGGTTCGGAACATGGACTTGTCGTGCGGCGCTGATCGCCGCGATCTGGACCACCGCGGCGCCGGCGCGAGCGGACGGCCCGCCGGGAGACCTGCCACGGTGGTGTGCGGGCATCAATGGTCAGACCGAGACCTCGGCCGGATCGATCGAGAACGACGCCAAGAACACGGGGTACGGCACCGATCGGGTCGCGCGGTCGATCGCGCGTGGCGCGTGCGGGTGGCGCTCCAGCGCGGAGGGGACCCAGAAGATTCGCGCCCAGGTCGCCGCGGGTCGCGCCAGGTTCATCGCCGCGACCGGGCTCACCGACGCCGAGACCGACGAGCTCTTCGCGATCGTGGTCGACCAGAAGCGCGCCGACGCCGACAACGCGGCGTTCTGCAAGGCAATCAAGGTCGACGAGGGCGACGTCACGCGACACGAGCTCAGCCGGGCCAAGGCGCTCCGCTATCTCGTGTGCGACCAGGGCTACGGTGCCGGCGAGTACGACTGGCCCGACATCACCCAGATCGAGAAGGTCGCGCAGGTCCACAACTGCCTGAAGCGGGTGACCGGGAACTTCAACAGCGACACGGACAAGTTCGCGCAGCAGCCGTGGCCGATGCTCGAGTTCGCGACCTGCAACGCGCTCGCGACCCGGATCGACGGCAAGAAGCTCGTGGCCGAGGTGGCCGCCGACAAGCGCTTCAACCGGTACGCGGCGCTGTGGGCCAAGGCGACGCTCGGCGACACCCTGCAGCTCGTCCGCGTGGCCCGGGCCCGCTACAAGAAGATCGGCGCGAAGAAGCCCGTCCTCGAGGAGGTGCTGTTCACCGCGCCCGAGCAGGGCTACACCGCCTTCACGACGCTCTACGACGGCAACAAGGAGATCATCGACAAGGCGGCGGTCCTGCTCGCCGGCGCCGGCAAGCTCAAGCAGCTCGCCAAGGCCCACGCGGGGTGTGCTGCCGTGTTCGAGCCGCTGCTCGTCAAGGCGATCGCCGACAAGCACCCGGCCGACGCGGACGGGTTCAAGACCGCGTTCCGCGACACGTTCATCTACTACACGGGCCTGGCGTTCGCGACCTGCGAGGCGATCGACGGTCACGACCTCGTGGCCAGTGCGTACGCGACGCGGATGGCCGGCGCGAGAGCGGCCGCCGGGCCGGTGGACGCCGCGCGCCTGGCGGTCCTCGAGGTGATGTTCGCGAACGCCGACGACATCGATGGCGTGCGCGACATGACGGCTCAGAACATGACTCCCCCGGTGCGCCTGAATGTGTCCCCCCCTCCGTCGAAGGAGACGCAGGCCGTGATCGCGGCGGTCGCCCCGAGCAAGAACGACCTGGTCAAGGTCACGTTCAAGAAGGAGACCTGGGTCGAGCAGCTGTACAACTGCAAGGAGACCAACCGCATCGACCGCATCGGCGACGACGGCAAGATCATCTATCGCGAGATCTGCAAGGCGGCGGGCACGAAGAAGCACGAGCTCAAGGAGGAGCCCGTGCTCGTCGAGAAGCGCTTCGCGGGCGCGCTCAAGGCCGGCCGCTTCCTCGAGATGCGCGTGACCCAGGGCGCCGATCGCATGGCGATGCCGCTCAGCGTGTACGCCACCAAGGACAAGAAGCAGCTGACCGGCTACCTCGGCTTCGTACTGTAACGCGCGAGCTACTTGCCGGTCCGCACGTGGACCAGCGTGTGCCGCCCGTCGGCGAACTCGACCTCGATCCGCTGCGCGACCGAGGCCATCACCGAGCCGCGACCGAACTTCGGATGCTCGACCAGGTCGCCGACCGCGAACGACTGGCTCGCCGCGTAGGGACGGACCGGCTTCTCGAGGGGCTGCCACGCGAGGTGGGACAGCACGGCAAGGCTGTCGACCAGCGACAGGACGATCGCGGCGGGCACCTTGGGAACTCGCGCCTCGCACGCGCGCCGGATCGCGACCTGGCGCGGCGTCAACCGATGCGTGATCGGCTGCTCGATCCGCGCCGCGGCATCGGCGTTCGCGCGCGCGAGCGCCTGCTCGGCTCGGTCGATCGCGGTGTTCGCGGCCCGCGCGATCACGGTGTTCCTCGCCTCGAACAGCGCCTGCTGCACCGCCTGGACGGCATCGAGCGGCACCTTGGGCTGCCGGATCATGCGCGTGCCGCCGTCGTCGAGCTGCGCGGTGATCTTGTCGAAGGCGCCGAGGAAGCGCGGTTCGCAGAGCTCGCGGCCCTTCGCGATGAAGCTCTCTCGGACCTGGGGGATGCCGAGCTCGACATCGATCACGCTCGCGAGCGCGGCGGTGACCTCGACGCGAACGGCATCGGTCAGCGTGATCGTCCGATCGGGTTCGTCGGTCAGCGTCAGCGAGAGGCTCGCGACGAGCGCGTCGGCCATCTGCCGCGGCTTCGCATTTCGGGGGCCACCGTCGTCGAGGTTGAGCTTGTCGGCGAGCGCCGGCAACAGCTGCGGATGATCGGCGAGCCCGAGCCGGTCTGCGGGGTCGAGCGGCGAGAACGCCTCCGCGATCTCGACCAGGACCCTGTCGAGGCCCGACCGCATGCAGACGTCGAAGAACCCGGTGAGCAGGTCCCGCGCAAACGTCTCGCGGTCCGATCCGACCGGGCGGATGTCGAGCACGCGCGAGGCGAGCTCCTGCAACGAAGCGAGGTGAGGTCGTGGAAACGCGATCGCCGGCACGGCGCGAGTTAAGCACGGTCAGCGACGGGGCGCACCCCGGTGTCGCCCGCGGACGCCTCCGGGGGGTACGGTGGTGGCGTGGTTGTCCTGCCGAATGCCGCACCCGCGCCGAGTGCGGGCTCGTACGCAGACGGGTTCGCGCCGCTGGCCGAGCGGTTCGCGTCCCAGCTGCGCGGCGGGGCGGAGGTCGGAGCCGGCCTCACCGTCTACCACCGGGGCCGGTGCGTCGTGCAGGTCTGGGGCGGCAGCGCGGATCTCCGGCGCGCGACGCCGTGGGCGAGCGACACGCGGATCGTCGTGTTCTCGGTGACCAAGGGCCTGGTCGCGATGGCGCTCGCGCTGCTCGCCGACCGCGGTCAGCTCGACTGGGATGCGCCGGTCGCGAGCTACTGGCCGGGGTTCGCCGCGCACGGCAAGGCCGAGATCACCGTGCGGACCCTGGTCAACCATCGCGCCGGGCTGGTCGGCCTCGACGAGCGGATCGCGCTGGACGACTGCATCGAACCCGAGCGGCACGGGTGGCTGGTCGACGTGCTGGAGCGCCAGCGCCCGGCCTGGGAGCCGGGGACCGCGCAGGGCTACCACGCGATCACCTACGGGCTGTACGTGCGCGAGCTGTTCGAGCGGATCGCGCGCGAGTCGCTCGGCACGTTTCTACGTCGCGAGCTGTTCGAGCCGCTCGACGCCGACGTCTCGCTCGGCACACCGCCCGAGGTCGATGCGCGCATCGCGACGCTGTACCCGCCGCGAACGGCGCTGCGCGTGGTGCGCATGCTCGCGGCCGCGGTGCGCGGTGCAAGCGCGGAGGGACGGATGATCCGCGGTGCACTCCGTCGCGGCTCGCCCGCACGCGCCGCGTTCTTGAACCCGCGCGTCGGACCCGAGGGGATCGCCGAGTACAATTCCGTGCGAGTCCGCCGCGCGGAGCTCGCGTGGGCATCGGCGACCGCGAGCGCGCACGGGCTCGCACGCGCCTACCTGCCGTTCGCGTCGGGTGGGACCGCCCTCGGCCGCACGTTCCTGCGCGGGTCGACCCTGACGCCGATCCACGCCCGGCAGAGCTGGTCGGAGCGCGACGTCGTGCTGCACAAGCCGATCGGCTGGTCGCAGGGCTTCCTCAAGGAGGAGACCACCCTGTTCTCGCCGCATCCCGAGTCGTTCGGCCACGCGGGCATGGGCGGCGCGCTCGGCTGGTGTGATCCGGTCGCCGACCTCGCGGTCGGCTACGTGATGAATCGGCTCGACTGGCGCATCCGGTCGCCGCGCGCACTCGCGCTGTGCCACGCGCTCTACGCCTGCGATCCGGTCCGTGATCGGGAAACGCGCGTGGCCTGAGCTCGGGGAACTTCGCAGCGGCGGCGTCCAGAGTGCGCCCTCGCACCGCTGTGACGTCGACGCGCACGCCCCCAGGCAAACCGAGACCGCGGGGCGTGATCGGCTGACGTCCGGCGGGGTACGGCGAATGCAGTGGCTGGAGTCATGACCGCGCTCCAATCCATCCTCGTACCTGCCGACGGCTCCGCACCCTCGCTGGCCGCGCTGGAGCATGCGATCGCGCTGGCAGAAGATGTCGGTGCGACGATCGACGTGCTGCACATCGAAGCGCCAGACGAATTCAGCGTCGGCTCGACCAGCTCGCTGTCGCCCAGCACGCGCGGCGAGATCGATCGAGCCCTCGAGGCCGCGATCGAGCGAGCTCGCGCTCGGCTCGGCGACCGGATCTCGAGACGATCCGGGATCGGTGATCCGCTTCGCACGATCGTGACGGTCGCGAGCGACGGCCACTACGACCTGATCGTGATCGGCACGCACGGACGAGTCGGGCGGCTCCACGCCATGCTCGGCAGTATCGCCGAGGGTGTCGTTCGCAATGCACCCTGCCCGGTGCTCACCGTGCGCGAGGCCGGCGCCGGATATCAGTCGTTTGCCGAACGCCGGCACGGGCGGCCGACCCTGGCCGAGCAGTCCGTGCAGCGTCACTGATCTGCCGAGCTCTGGGGAGCTCCGCGGAGGGCGGCTCCGACATGCAGACCACGATCATCTCCGTCTCGACCACCGCCGGTGCACTGCTCGCGCTGGTGGTGGCGACGGCGCAGACCGCGGCGATCCTGCGGGCCGACGAGGGGACCGAGCGGATGCGGGCGATCGCGGGTGCGATCCGGGAGGGGACGTCCGCCTTCTTGCGTCGGGAGTCCGCGGTCGTGCTCGTCGTCGGGCTCGTGCTCGCGGCCACCATCGCGGCGGCGTTTCGGTTCACCGGTAGCGGGATCGAGCTCGCGCTCGGCTTTCTGCTCGGCGCCCTCGGCAGTGCGGTCGCAGGTGCCGTCGGGGTACTGGTCTCGGTGCGGGCCAACGTGCGCACGGCCGCGGTGGCATCGGGTGGTGACGTCCGGACCACGATGCGGTTCGCGTTCCGCGCCGGGAGCATCACCGGACTGGGCGTCGCGGGCCTCGCGACCCTCGAGCTGGTCGGGTGCTACGCGCTGTTCGACGGCGACGTGCTCGCGATGGCCGGCCTCCTGGTCGGCGCCTCGCTGATCAGCCTGTTCGCGCGGGTCGGCGGCGGCATCTTCACGAAGGGGGCTGATGTCGGGGCGGATCTCGTCGGCAAGCTGGAGAGCCAGATCCCCGAAGACGACCCGCGCAACCCCGCGGTGATCGCCGACAACGTCGGCGACAACGTCGGTGACTGCGCCGGCATGGCGGCCGACTTGTTCGAGACCTACCTGGTCACGTCGGTCGCCGCGATGCTGCTCGGCTATCTGATCACGGATGTCCGTGCCGTGTTCCCGAACGCGGTGGTGTTTCCCCTTGCGGTGAACGGTTGCGGGATCCTCGCCTCGCTCGTGGGGACCGCGTTCGTCCGCATGGGCCCGCGAGGATCGATCGCGGGCGCGCTCTACCGCGGCCTCGCCGCCACACTCGTCGTCGCAGCGCTCGGCCTCTATGCGCTCGTTCGATGGCTGATGAACGGCAGCATCGGGGTGTTCGTCGCGATGCTCGCCGGGCTCGCGGTCGTGGTGGCGCTCGTCGCGCTGACCAACTACTACACCTCGCCCCGGTTTCGTCCGGTGGCGCGCATCGCCAGCTCGGCGGATGCCGGCGCCGGGCCCGTCGTCATCACCGGGATGTCGGTGGGGCTCGGGGCGGTCTGGCTCCCCGGCCTCGCGATCGCCGCGGGGATGCTCGTCTCGTTCTTCGCGACCGGCTGGGCGGGCGGCCACCTCGACACGGCGCTCGGCCTCTACGGGATCGGGCTGTCCGCCGCGAGCATGCTGGCGGTGATGGGGATGATCATCTCGATCGATGCGTTCGGACCGATCGCCGACAACGCCGGTGGGATCGCCGAGATGGCGGGGCTCCCGTCCAAGACGCGCCGGGTCACCGACGCACTCGATGCGGTCGGCAACACCACCAAGGCGATCACCAAGGGGTACGCGATCGGCTCGGCCGCGCTCGCCGCGCTGTCGCTGTTCGCGGCCTACACGCTCGCCACCGCGAACCAGCTCGGGATCTCGTGGGCCGCGTTCACGGATCGACTCACGATCGACAACCCGCTGGTCCTCGCCGGGCTGATCATCGGCGCGCTGTTGCCGTTCTTCTTCACGTCGTTCCTGATGAACGCCGTGAGCGTCGCGGCGCAGGCCGTGGTCCGCGAGGTCCGCCGCCAGTTCGACGAGATTCCAGGGCTGATCCAGGGCAGCGCCCGGCAGGAGTACGGCACGTGCGTCTCGATCGTCACCACGACCGCGCTCCGGCAGCTGATCGTTCCGGGTGCGATCTCGATCGTCGTGCCGCTGACGGTCGGCCTCGTCCTCGGGCCGGTCGCGCTCGCCGGCGTGCTCCTCGGTGTCGTGCTGTCGGGATTCCCGCTCGCGCTGATGATGACCACGAGTGGCGCCGCCTGGGACAACGCCAAGAAGCACATCGAGGCCGGCCACTTCGGAGGGCGCCACTCCCCGGCGCATGCGGCGGCGATCGTGGGCGACACCGTCGGCGATGCGACCAAGGACGCCGCAGGACCTGCGATCAACCCGCTGATCAAGGTCGTCAATACCGTCGCGCTGCTGTGCGTCGGACTGATCTCCCGATAGGCCACGATGGACGTGATATCGTCGATCTCAGTGTCGACGCCGAGGCCACCATTCACCCGCAAAGATGCCGTTCGCGAGCTCGAGCGCCACGGGATCCACGGCTCGCACGCATATCTGATCGACGTTCTCCCGCTGATCGAGATGATGTGGGCGGACGGCATCGTGCAAGGCGTGGAGCGCGACCTGCTCGACAAGTTTCTGCACGCGCACATCGACAACCTGAACGCGCTCGTCGGCTACAACGCGGTCCACTACGCGGACGGCGCGAGCTTCGTGGAGCGGTTCCTCGTCGAGCGACCCTCCGCCGAGATGCTCGAAGTGCTGCGCAAGCTCATCTTGCCGATGCGCTTCAGCTCGTCCGACGTCCAGCGCAACACGCAGCAGCGGCGCGCGATCGTTCGCTGGTGCCTCGACATCGGTGCCTCGTGCGTCACCGAGTATCCGTACGGCGATCACGATCGGTTCTCGGAGGCCGAGAAGGCATGCTTCGAGGCGATCGCGGCATCCCTCGGCGACGACTAGCCTGTTCGGAGCATCTGCAGCCCACTCGAGCGTACCTTCGCCCCAGGAGCTCCAGATCATGAGCCACCGCATCGGTCGGTCGTACAAGCAGCACGGGGTTCCCGATCCCGGCGCGCGGGGCTGGGACGCGATCGTGATCGGGTCCGGGCTCGGCGGGCTCACCGCTGCGAGCCTGCTCGCGCGTCACGCCGACAAGCGGGTCCTGGTGCTCGAGCGCCACTACACGGCGGGCGGCTTCACGCATACGTTTCACCGCCCGGGGTACGAATGGGACGTCGGCGTCCACTACGTCGGCGACGTCCACCGCCCGCACACGTTGCTCCGCCGCGCATTCGATCACCTCAGCGACGGCGAGCTCGCGTGGGCCGACATGGGCGAGGTCTACGACACGATCGTGATCGGTGACGACCGCTACGATCTGGTCGCCGGACGCGAGCGATTCCGCGAGCGCATGCACGGCTACTTCCCGCGCCAGGCAGCCGCGATCGATCGGTATCTCGCCGAGCTCCGGGCCACGACCCAGCGCAGCAAGCGGTTCTTCCTCGAGAAGGTCCTGCCGCCGAGGCTCGGCGCGCTCGCCAGCCCGCTGCTGCGCTGGCCCGCTCGCCGCGACACCCGCCGCACCGTCCGCGAGGTGCTGGGCGGGATCACCGACGACCCACGGCTGCGCGGCGTGCTCACGGGCCAGTACGGCGACTACGGGCTGCCGCCCGGCGAGGCCAGCTGGTTCATGCACGCGATGCTCGTCGGCCACTACCTGAACGGCGCCGCCTACCCGGTCGGTGGCTCGTCGCGGATCGCGGCGACGATCCTGCCGGGGATCGAGCGCGCGGGCGGTGCGGTCGTGACCTCGGCCGAGGTCGTGCGCATTCTCGTCGAGGATGGCCGCGCGATGGGCGTGCGGCTCGCCGGCGGCGAGGAGGTGCGCGCGCCGATCGTGATCAGCGACGCCGGCGTGGCGCTGACGTTCGGACCGCTGCTCGCGCCCGAGGTCGCCGCGCGTGCGAACGTCGCGCCGACGGTGCCCGGCGCTGCGCCGTCGTTCGCGCACGTCTCGCTCTACGTCGGCCTCCGCCACGACGCGGCGGCGCTCGGCCTTTCCCCCGCGAACCGCTGGATCTATCCGCACCACGATCACGACCACAACGTCGCGCGCTACGTCGCCGATCCGGACGCACCGCTGCCGGTGACCTACCTGTCGTTCCCCTCGGCGAAGGACCCCGACTTCACCCGCCGCTTCCCCGGCCGCGCGACGATCGAGGTGATCGGCGTCGCGCCCTACGCGTGGTTCGCGCGGTGGCAAGACCAGCCGTGGAAGAAGCGGGGCGCCGACTACGAGGCGTTCAAGCAGCGAATCTCGGGGCGCCTGCTCGCGGCGCTGTACAAGGAGTGCCCGTCGGTCGTGGGCAAGGTCGACCACGTCGAGCTGTCGACCCCGCTCACCACCCGCCACTTCGCCGGCCACCCGCACGGCGAGATCTACGGGCTCGCGCACACCCCGGCGCGGTTCGCGGCGCGCCAGCTCCGGCCGCACACGCCGATCGCGGGCCTCTACCTGACCGGCGCCGACATCTGCACCGCCGGGGTGGGTGGCGCGCTGATGGGCGGCGTGCTGACCGCCGCGGCGATCACCCGGCGCAACCTGATCGCCGCGATGCTCGACGATGGATCGAAGGGTCGCTCCGTCGCCTCCTGAGTCCGCAATCACTCATCACGCGGAGCGCGTGGCGGACTCGTGACAGGACGCGGGCACACCGACCGCCGCCGGAATCGTGAACGAGAACCTCGAGCCGCGCCCCTCCGTGCTCTCGACCCAGATCCGACCGCCATGGGACTCGACGATGCCCTTGCAGATCGCCAGCCCGAGCCCCGCGCCCCGACTCCCGGCACGCCGGGCTTGCCAGAACCGATCGAAGACGTGCGGCAGGCTCTGCGCGGAAATCCCGGCACCCGTATCTGCGACCGCGAACCGAACCTCGTCACCGTGGGGCGTCGCGCTCACGGTGATGGTCCCGCCGTCCGGGGTGAACTTGATCGCGTTCCCGACGAGGTTCTCGAGGACCTGGAGGAGACGATCCGGATCGGCACGGATCGGCGGGA
>Ga0102851_10002372_pt1 | contig 11321 bp, 10 predicted proteins | sample Mud3Dept3metaG_FD_79558 | JGI IMG/M metagenome (GOLD analysis project Ga0102851, IMG submission 79558) | Freshwater wetland microbial communities from Ohio, USA, analyzing the effect of biotic and abiotic controls - Mud 3 Core 4 Depth 3... | ecosystem: Environmental > Aquatic > Freshwater >...
GCGTGATGTTCTTGCCCATCAACTCGAACAGCGGCCTGACGCGCTCGAACGCCGCCTCGGGGCCACCGACCATGATCGTCAGGCTGGCTGCCCTGGCACCGACTTCGCCGCCCGACACCGGCGCGTCGAGGTAGTCGCAGCCGAGCGCATTGATGCGCGTTGCGAAGACCTTGGTCTCGATCGGCGAGACGCTGCTCATGTCGACGACGGTCTTGCCCTTCGAAAGGCCCGCAGCCACGCCGTTCTGACCGAACAGCACCGCCTCCACGTCGGGCGTGTCGGGCACCATCGTGAACACGATGTCGGCCTTGCGCGCCACCTCGGCAGCATCGGCGCAGGTCACCGCGCCGGCATCGAGCAGCGCCTGCGGCACCTTGCTGCGCGAGGCGACGAAGAGGTCATGTCCGGCGGCGCGCAGGTGGCCCGCCATCGGCGTGCCCATGATGCCCAGTCCGATGAATCCGAGTCTCACGGCGTCGGTCCTCCCGGATCAGTAGCTGCCCGAGGCGGCCGCCGGCGCACCGGCGCGAAACTTGGCGATCGCCTGTTGCGAACCGGCTGCCATCAGCCGCGCATCGGAGCCCACCGTGACGAAGCGAAAGCCCTTCGAGACACGCGCCAGCGCGACCTCGGGCGCGCCGTTGTGCACGCCGGCCTTCAGGCCGTGCGCGGTGGCGCGTTCGAGGATGTGGTCGATGGCCTGCGCCACCGGCGCATCGACGTCGTCGAACACCGGTCGGCAGCCGAGCGCCAGCGACAGGTCCGACGGGCCGATGTAGATGGCGTCCAGGCCTTCGACCGACATGATCGCGTCGAGGTTGTCGAGCGCCTGCGCGGTCTCGATCATCGCGAAGCGCACGATGGTGTCGTCGGCGCGTTGCGGATAGTCGGCACCGCCGTACAGCAGCGCACGCACCGGGCCGAAGCTGCGCGTGCCCTTGGGCGCGTAGTGGGTCCAGGCGACGAACTTCTGCGCGTCCTCGCGGGTATTGACCATCGGGCAGATCAGGCCGTAGGCGCCGGCATCGAGGCTCTTCATGATGATGCCGGGCTCGAGCCAGGGCACGCGCACGATCGGCACCGTCGGCGTGGTGCTGATGGCCTGCAGCATCGTCACCATCGCGGCGTAGTCGATCACGCCGTGCTGCAGGTCGATCGTCAGCGTGTCCCAGCCCTGATGGGCCATGGTCTCGGCCGAGAAGCTGCTCGGGATCGCCAGCCAGCCGTTGATCGCGGCCTGGTCGTTCTTCCACAGCGTGCGCAGGCGGTTTTCTCTCATCGGAGTCTCCGGGTCGGGTGTTGTTTCAGCGGACCATGCAGGGCCGCTTGGGATCGAAGGTCCAGCCTGGGATCAGGTACTGCATCGCCACCGCGTCGTCGCGGGCGCCCAGGCCGTGTTGCAGGTACAACTGGTGCGCCTTCTCGACTTCGGCCATGTCGAGCTCGATGCCGAGCCCCGGTTTCGCCGGCACCTGCACATGGCCGCCGACGATCTGCAGCGGCTCCTTGGTCAGGCGCTGGCCGTCCTGCCAGATCCAGTGCGTATCGATCGCCGTGACCTTGCCCGGCGCCGCGGCACCGACATGCGTGAACATCGCCAGCGAGACGTCGAAGTGGTTGTTCGAGTGCGAGCCCCAGGTCAGGCCCCAGTCGCGACAGGTCTGGGCCACGCGCACCGATCCGGCCATGGTCCAGAAGTGCGGGTCGGCCAGCGGGATGTCGACCGACTGCAGCGCCAGCGCATGCACCATCTGGCGCCAGTCGGTGGCGATCATGTTGGTCGCTGTCGGCAGACCGGTGGCGCGGCGAAACTCGGCCATCACCTCGCGGCCCGAGAAGCCGCCCTCGGCGCCGCAGGGGTCTTCGGCGTAGGCGACGACGCCGCGCAGGTCACGCATCAGGCGCACCGCGTCCTTCAGCAGCCAGCCGCCGTTCGGGTCGAGCGTCACGCGGGCCTGCGGAAAGCGCTCGTGCAGCGCCGTCACCGCGTCGATCTCGGCCTCGCCGGCGAGCACGCCGCCCTTGAGCTTGAAGTCATTGAAGCCGTAGCGCTGGCGTGCCGCTTCGGCCTGGCGCACCACGGCCTCGGGCGTCATCGCGGTCTCGTGGCGCAGGCGGAACCACGCGTTGTCGGCGCCGGGGTCTTGCGCATACGGCAGATCGGTCTTCGTGCGGTCGCCGACGAAGAACAGGTAGCCGAGCATCTCGACCGCATCGCGTTGCTGGCCTTCGCCGAGCAGCGCTGCGACCGGCACGCCCAGGTGCTGGCCGAGCAGGTCGAGCAGTGCGCTTTCGACGGCGGTGACGGCGTGGATCGTCGTGCGCAGGTCGAACGTCTGCTGGCCGCGGCCGCCGGCGTCGCGGTCGGCAAAGCGGCGCTGCATCTGCTGCAGCACCGCCTGCACATTGCCGATCGACTGGCCGACCACCAGTTCCCGTGCATCGTCGAGCGTCTGGCGGATCTTCTCGCCGCCGGGCACCTCGCCGACACCGGTACGGCCGGCGTTGTCGGTGAGGATCAACAGGTTGCGCGTGAAGAAAGGGCCGTGCGCGCCGCTCAGGTTCATCAGCATCGAGTCGCGGCCGGCGACGGGAACGACCCGCAGCGCGGTGATCTGGGGGCTGGACGGGACGGTCATCGGCGACGGGCTCCTGGGCGGACGGGGCAGAGGCGGTGACGAGGGCCATCGCCGGGACATCGGCCATCGCCGACATTGTCATACGTTATCGTACAACTTGCCGGCGTGCGGGGCAAGGGGCTTGGTGGCCGTCAGGCGGCGGCGTCGGCTTGTTCGCTGGCGCGGCGGCGCCGTTCGCGGCTGTTGGCCAGGTGGGTGCGCATCGCGGCGCGCGCGGCGTCGGGATCCTGCGCGGCGACGGCCTCGAAAATGCTCTCGTGCTCGCTGTTGACCCGCTGCAGGTAGGCGGGTTCGAGCGGCTGCGGCGAGCCGACGGCGTTCAAGCGCGCGCGCGGAATGATCATCGTGCCGAGCGACCCCATCAGTTCGGCGAAGTGGGGGTTCTGCGTCGCGCGCGCAATCTCCAGGTGGAACTGGAAGTCGGGGCTGACGGTGTCGCGACCTTGCTCGATCGCCGTTGCGAGCGTGTCGAGCGCGGCACGCATCTGGACCAGGTTGCCTGGCGTGCGCCGCTGTGCGGCCAGGCTCGCGGCCTCGGTCTCGACGCCGATGCGCAATTCGAGCACCGCGATCACGTCGCGCAGGGTCGCCACCTGCTCTGGCGCGATGCGAAACGTCGCTCCATCGGCAAAGCCGATCACGAAAGTGCCGATGCCGTGGCGGGTCTGCACCAGGCCCGACGCTTGCAGCTTGGACAGCGCCTCGCGCACCACGGTGCGGCTGACCCCGAACTGACCCATGATCTCGGCCTCGGTGGGCAGCTTGTCGCCCGGCGCGAGCCGGCCGTCGCGGATGCGGTCGCCCAGCGAGTCGACGAGCTCGAGCGCCAGCGTGCGGGGCCGGCTGCGTGAGGCGGAGTCGCGGGCGGTGGACATCATCGGTATTCGCGGAAACCCTGATCTTTTCGGCTTGACGGCGGCGGCGGCGCTTGTAGAATTGGTGATGTTGTACGACAACTGATGACATACAACAGTGACGCGACTGTAGCAACTTCGCCATCGGTCGATCAAGCCCCCGCCACAAAACGAGCCCGCCATGCTGTCCAAACCCGCGTCGCCGCTGCGCTTTCACCGACTGCTGCTGACCGGCGCGAATGGCAACCTGGGTCGGGAACTGCGTCCGCGCCTGAAGGCCTATTGCGACACGCTGCGCCTCAGCCATCGCGCCGAGATGGGCGCCGCTGGCCCCGGCGAGGAAGTCGTGATCGCATCGCTCGAAGACAAGGCCGCCATGCTGTCCTTGCTCGCCGGCGTCGACGCCGTGGTGCACATGGGCGGCGTGTCGACCGAGCAGCCCTGGGAGGCCATCCTTGCGGGCAACATCGTCGGCATGGTCAACCTGTACGAGGCGGCGCGAGCCAATGGCGTCAAGCGCATCGTCTTCGCCAGCAGCAACCATGTCACCGGCTTCTATCGCCAGGACCAGGTCGTCAGCCCACGCGACCCGGTGCGCCCAGACGGGTTCTATGGCCTGAGCAAATGCTTCGGCGAAAACCTGGCCCAGCTCTACTGGGACCGCCACGGCATCGAGACGGTCAGCCTGCGCATCGGCTCGTCGTTTGCCGAACCCAGGGACCGCCGCATGCTGGCCACCTGGATGAGCTTCGACGATACCGAGCGGCTGATCGTCGCCGCACTGACTGCTCCAGTGGTCGGCCACAGCGTGATCTACGGCATGAGCGACAACGCCACGACTTTCTGGGACAACACTCCCGCCCGCCATGTCGGCTACCGGCCGCAAGACAGCTCCGAGCAGTTCCGCGCTGCGGTCGAAGCGCGCCAGCCGACGCTCGATGCGAGTGATCCTGCGGTGATCTACCAAGGCGGCGCCTTCGTACGCACCGGGCCGTTCTTTGCCGCGATCGCAGACGCCGCCCCCGGCAAATCTCCTTAGTCGTGACAATGCCGATCGATGCAAGACTGGCCACCCGCGCCGCAGCGAACCTTCACCCCCACCGACCTTCAACCAGGAAACCGACCATGAAATCACCCGCCACCACCACATCACGCATGCACAAGACGGCCTTGGCCTCTGTCGCCGCGCTGCTCGCTGGCATCGGCCTGGCCGCCCATGCGACCGAATTCCGCTCGGCGGACACGCACAACGCCGATGACTACCCCACCGTCGTGGCGGTCAAGTACATGAGCGAGTTGCTCGAAAAGAAGAGTGGTGGCAAGCACAAGATCAAGGTCTTCAACAAGCAGGCGCTGGGCAGCGAGAAGGAAACCATCGACCAAGTCAAGATCGGCGCGCTCGACTTCACCCGCGTGAATGTCGGCCCGATGAACAACATCTGCCCGCTGACGCAGGTGCCGACGATGCCGTTCCTGTTCGACTCGATCCCGCACATGCGAAAGGTGCTCGACGGCCCGGTCGGCGACGAAATCCTGAAGAGCTGCGAGCCCTTCGGCTACGTCGGCCTGGCCTTCTACGACAGCGGTGCGCGCTCGATCTACGCCAAGAAGCCGATCAGGACCGTCGCCGATGCCAAGGGCCTGAAGATCCGCGTCCAGCAAAGCGACCTGTGGGTGGCGCTGGTCTCGGCGATGGGCGCCAACGCCACGCCGATGCCCTATGGCGAGGTCTACACTGCGCTCAAGACCGGCTTGATCGACGCGGCCGAGAACAACATCCCGTCGTTCGACACCGCCAAGCATGTCGAGGCCGTCAAGATCTACTCCAAGACCGAGCACTCGATGGCGCCCGAGATCCTGGTGATGAGCAAGGTGGTGTGGGACAAGCTGCCCGCCAACGAGCAGGCGATGATCCGCGCCGCGGCCAAGGAGTCGGTGCCTTTCCAGCGCCAGAAGTGGGACGAGCAGGAAGCCAAGTCGCTGGCCAACGTGAAGGCGCAGGGCGCCGAGATCGTCGAGGTCGACAAGAAGTCGTTCCAGGCCGCGATGGGCCCGGTCTACGAGAAGTTCATGACCACGCCGGACATGAAGCGCCTGGTCAAGGCCGCGCAGGAAACGAAATAGGTCCACTCCCGGAGCGCTCTCGCGCTCCCCCTCGAGGGGGCACCGCCAGGGGACCGGCCAAGCCGCATCCCCGGCGGCTGCCGGGCAACACGCCAATTTGACGCCATGTACACGCGTTTCTGCGCCGCACTGTCCAAGCTGTGCCTGATGATCGCCGTGGTCGGCCTGATCGCGGTGATCCTGTGCGTGCAGTGGCAGGTCTTCGGCCGCTATGTCATGAACGACACGCCGACCTGGGCCGAGGCGCTGGCGCTGCTGCTGGTGCTGTTCGTCACCGCCTTCGGGCTGGCGATCCAGGTGCGCGATGCGGGCCACATCGGCCTGGAGTCGATGGTCGCGCTGCTGCCCGACGCGTGGCGCCACCGCATCGAGATCCTGATCCACGCGCTGATCGGCCTGTTCGGCGCGCTGATGGTCAAGGGCGGCTGGCAGTGGGCGGCCGCCAAGTGGGCCGAGAAGAAGCCGATGCTGCCGGTGCCTGATGGCATCGACTACGTGCCGCTGATCATCGCCGGCGTGCTGATCGTGTTGTTCTCGATCGAGCATGTGATCGCGCTGATGCAAGGCAAAGTTGTGGAACCCTCATGGAACTGACCGTACTGGCGGTCAGCTTCACGCTGCTGCTGCTGATCGGCGTGCCGGTCGCGTTCGCGATCGGGCTGTCGTCGGTGGCCACGATCCTGGTCGCCGGCCTGCCGATGGCGGTGGTGTTCCAGAAGATGGTCGGCGGCATGCAGGTGTTCAGCTTCCTGGCCATTCCGTTCTTCATCTTCGCCGGCGAGCTGATGCTCTACGGGGGTATCGCAGAGCGCATCGTGCGTTTTGCCAACAGCCTGGTGGGCCATGTGCGCGGCGGGCTGGGCATGAGCAACGTGCTCGGCTGCACCTTGTTCGGCGGCATCGTCGGCTCGCCGGTGGCCGACGTGTCGGCGATGGGCAGCGTGATGATCCCGCTGATGAAGAAGGAGGGCTACGACGCCGACTACGCGGTCAACGTCACGACCCACGCGGCGCTGGTCGGCGCACTGATGCCGACCTCGCACAACCTGATCCTGTTCACGCTCGCGACCTCGGGTATCGCCTCGGTCAGTGCGCTTGGGTTGATCCTGGCCGGCGTGGTGCCGGCACTGCTGCTGACGCTGTGCAACCTGGCCGCGGCCTATTGGGTTGCCCGGCGGCGCGGCTACGCCACCCACGGCGTCTTCCCCGGCTGGGCGGCGGTGGCGGTGGCGTTCGCCGCGGCACTGCCCGGCCTGCTGGTGGTGGTGATCATCCTGGCGGGCATCCTGTCGGGCGCCTTCACGGCAACCGAATCCGCGTCGATCGCGGTCGGGTGGGCCTTGCTGATCACGGTCTTCGTCTACCGATCGCTGACCTGGACCAACTTCCTCAAGGCCTGCGCCAAGGCCTGCAAGACCACCGGCGTGGTGCTGCTGCTGATCGGCATCTCGGCGGCGTTCGGCTATTTTCTCGCGCTGTACGAGGTGCCGCAGCAGACCGGCGCGCTGATGAAGTCGTTCTCCAGCGAGCCCTGGGTCATTTTCCTGATGATCAACGTGCTGCTGTTCGTGCTTGGCACGTTCCTCGACATGGCGCCGACGATCCTGATCTGCACCCCGATCTTCCTGCCGATCGCGATGCAGTTCGGGATGGACCCGCTGCAGTTCGGCGTCGTGATGCTGATCAATTGCGCCCTCGGCCTGAACACGCCGCCGGTGGGCACCGTCCAGTTCGTCGGCTGTGCGATCGGCGGGGTCTCGGTCGGTCAGGTGATGCGAACGATCTGGCCGTTCTACGGCGCGCTCGGCCTGTGCCTGGTGCTCGTCACCTACGTGCCCGCGTTCTCGCTGTGGCTGCCTGGATTGTTCAAATGAGCGACGTGCCGTTCACGATGAACCCTCGCTACCCCGACCCGGCGGTCGAGATCCTCGACGACGCCTTCCGCGACCTGCGCCTGTACAGCGCCAGCGTCGAGCAGCTGGCCACCGGCTTTCGCTGGGCCGAGGGGCCGGTGTGGTTCGGCGATGGGCGCTATTTGCTGTTCAGCGACATCCCGAACAACCGCATCCTGCGCTGGGACGAGACCTCGGGCGCGACCAGCGTCTTTCGCACGCCGGCCGACAACGCCAACGGCCACACCCGCGATCGCCAGGGCCGGCTGGTGTCGTGCGAGCACCTCACGCGCCGCATCACGCGCACCGAATACGACGGCACGATCACCGTGCTGGCCGACCGCTTCGACGGCAAGCGCCTGAACTCCCCCAACGACATCGTGTGCGCGCGCGACGGCGCGATCTGGTTCACCGACCCGACATTCGGCATCGCCGGCCACTGGGAAGGCGAACCGGCCACCCCCGAATTGCCGCACGCGGTCTACCGCCTGCCGCCCGACGGGCCGCTGCAGCGCGTGATCGACGACCTGAAGGGGCCGAACGGGCTGGCGTTCTCGCCGGACGAGTCGGAGCTGTACGTCGTCGAGAGCCGCGCCGAGCCGCATCGCCGGCTGTGGGCCTACCGGGTCGGCGCCAACGGCGCGCTCTCGAACAAACGCCTCGTGATCGACGCCGCCGACGGCGGCGCGCTCGACGGCATCGCGATCGACGCGCAGGGGCATATCTGGTGCGGCTACGGCAGCAACGGCCGGGTGCCGTCGGCGGGCCTGGACGGCGTGCGCGTGTACGAAGCCACCGGGCAAGCCATCGGCCACATCCACCTGCCCGAGCGCTGCGCCAACCTGTGCTTCGGCGGCGCGAAGATGAATCGCCTGTTCATGGCCAGCAGCCATTCGCTCTACGCCCTTCATGTGAACACGCGGGGCGCGTGACGTGGCCGAGGCGGTGATCATCCGCATGCACGATCGCGACAACGTCGCGATCGTCGGCAATGACGGCGGGCTGCCTGCCGGCACGCCACTACCCGGGGGGCCGACGCTGCGCGAGAAGGTGCCGCAGGCGCACAAGGTGGCGCTCGTCGACCTGCCGACCGGCGCCGAGGTGATCCGCTATGGGGTCGTCATCGGCCGTGCCGTGCGCGACATCGCCGCCGGCAGCTGGGTGCACGAGCGCCTGCTCGAGATGCCGGCGGCGCGCTCGCTCGAGGCGCTGCCGGTCGCCACCGTCACGCCTGCGCCGCTGCAGCCGCTCGAGGGCTACACCTTCGAGGGCTATCGCAATGCCGACGGCAGCGTCGGCACGCGCAACCTGCTGGCGATCACGACGACCGTGCAGTGCGTGGCCGGCGTGCTCGACGTCGCCGTCGAGCGCATCCGCAAGGAGCTGCTGCCGAAGTACCCGAACGTCGATGGCGTGGTGGGCCTGGAGCACACCTATGGTTGCGGCGTCGCGATCGATGCGCCCGACGCGGTGATCCCGATCCGCACGCTGCGCCACATCAGCCAGAACCCGAACTTCGGCGGCGAGGTGATGGTGCTCAGCCTGGGCTGCGAGAAGCTGCAGCCCGAGCGCCTTTTGCCCCCCGGGACGATCGCCATCGGCGGTGCGGTGCGCCTGCAGGACGAACAGCATGTCGGCTTCATGTCGATGATCGATTCGATCATGGCCACCGCCGAGCGGCATCTCGAACGGCTGAATGCGCGGCGGCGCGAGACGGTGCCGGCCAGCGAACTGGTGGTCGGCGTGCAATGCGGCGGCAGCGACGCGTTCTCGGGCGCCACCGCCAACCCGGCCGTCGGCTATTGCACCGACCTGCTGGTGCGTGCCGGCGCGACGGTGATGTTCAGCGAAACCACCGAGGTGCGCGACGCGATCGACCAGCTCACCGCCCGCGCGACCACGCCCGAGATCGCCGACGCGATGGTGCGCGAGATGGCCTGGTACGACGCCTACCTGCAGCGCGGCAGCGTCGACCGCAGCGCCAACACCACGCCGGGCAACAAGGCCGGCGGCCTGTCGAACATCGTCGAGAAGGCGATGGGTTCGATCGTCAAGAGCGGCAGCGCGCCGATCAGCGGCGTGCTCGCGCCCGGCGACAAGCTGCGGGGCGCGAAGGGCCTGGTCTTCGCCGCCACGCCGGCCAGCGATTTCATCTGCGGCACGCTGCAATTGGCCGCCGGCATGAACCTGCATGTCTTCACCACCGGCCGCGGCACCCCGTACGGCCTGGCCGAATGCCCGGTGATCAAGGTCGCCACGCGCAGCGACCTGGCGCGGCGCTGGCACGACCTGATGGACCTGAACGCCGGCACCATCGCCGACGGCGCCGCGACGATCGAAGACGTCGGCTGGGCGCTGTTCCGGCTGATGCTCGAGGTGGCCAGCGGCAGGAAGACCTGGGCCGAGCAGTGGCGGCTGCACAACGCGCTGGTGCTGTTCAATCCTGCCCCGGTGACCTGACGCCGGCGCGCGGTCAGAGGCCGAGAAAGTCGCTGATCCGCTGCAACTCGTCGTCGACCGCGTTGGCAAACGCGGGCTCGGCGATCCGCGGCCCGAAGAAGCCGACTTCCGGCGCCATCCGTCCGTCGCGCACGGCCACATTGGCCCAGCCCACCACGTGCTCGCGCCACAGCAGCGGCAACGCGTAGTAGCCGAGCTGACGCCTGGCCGCCGGCGTGTAGGCCTCGAAGCGATAGGGCCAGCCCCAGAACAGTTCGAAGCGGCGGCGGTCCCACACGATCGGGTCGAAGGGTGCGAGCAGTCGCACCGTGTCGCGCACCGCGTGGCGTGTCGATGTGGGGTCTTCGCCGGCCGGCCAGTACCAGTCGACGCCGTCGATGCGGGCGAGCGGCAGCCGCTGCTTCGCGCGTGCGAGCGCGGCACGCCGCATGCCGAGCCATTGCGGCGCCGCTGCCGCAAGCAACCCGACCAGCTGGCCGAGCGAGGGCGCGGGCAACGGCGCGTACTTGGCCACGATCACGTCGACCAGTGCGTCGATCGCCGCCGCCGCATCGGGCGCCGGTGCGTGCGGCTCGCGCACCGCATACAGGCGGATCCCGCCTTCGCGCCGCGCCACGCGCAACAGGCCGCGGTAGTGCATGCCGTCGAGCAGTTGCGTCGACGCATTGGACGAGCCGCCGAACCAGTTGCGCACCTTGCCGTGCCGGAACTGCGCATCGACTTCGCGCGGGTGCACCACGCCACGCTCGCGCACGAAATCGAGCACCGCGCGGGCCTGTGCCCAGCGCGAGTTCGGCCACACGGTGCGCGCACTGCGCGGGTGCATCAGGTGGTGCGTGGCCCGCGGCACGAAGCCGTAGTTGACGAAGAAGTCTTCCTCGATCGGCAACTGCGGATAGAGGCGTTCGAGATCGCCGGCACGGTAGCCGGCGACGCGGTGGCGCAGTGTCAGGTCCTGCGCCCGTGCCGGCGCGCGGATCGGATCGGCCTGCACGAAGCCGAGGCGCTCGATGGCCTCGGTCAGCGTCGTCGGTGCGAACAGGCTGCGCGAGACGGCATGGCGGCGCAGGTCGGCGAGGGTCGGTGTCGTCATGGCCGCCCATCATGCCCGCGCACGCTACGATCTGCCGGCTGCGTGAACGGAGAGGAACCATGCAAGGTTGTGCCTACGTCGACGGTACCTATGTGGCCCCCGAGGACGCCAAGATCTCGATCTTCGACTGGGGCTTCCTGCACTCAGTCGCCACCTACGACGTCGCGCATGTCTGGCAGGGCCGCTTCTTTCGCCTCGATGACCACCTCGATCGCTTCGAGGCCAGCTGCGTCGCGTTGCGGCTCTCGCCAGGGCTCAC